>ERZ1645187.669-NODE-669-length-33559-cov-11.877895_pt1 | contig 33559 bp, 31 predicted proteins | sample MGYA00575352_ERZ1645187 | MGnify/ENA primary metagenome ERZ1645187 (study PRJEB40837, sample SAMN11349314) | freshwater sediment metagenome | isolation source: river sediment | host: Sediment | place: India: Wazaribad , New Delhi | collected 2017-02-21 ... | reverse complement strand
ACGCCACCGACGCGTCGAGCGCTCCGTGAGGCGGCCCGAGACGCGGACCGAGACGCGGACCGAGACGTCGTGGCGGACGCCGTGTCGACGGCGGAGCGTGCCGCCGTGCGCCGTCGCCCTGTCCAGGCGCCGACCACGACGACGGGCCTCACCGTCGTCGACGGCGCCACCGGCACCATCAGCGCCATCCCGCTCGCCTCCCCGGCCGCGGAGCCCGCACCGCAGCATCCGGAACCACGGGACGACCGTGCAGAGGCACCACCGGAACGGACCAGCGAGCCGGCCTCCACCCCGACGGTCGAGCCCGGCCCGGAACCCGCGCCGGAGACGGAGGGCGCCCTGCGCCGTCGCTCCGTGATGGGGCGGGGCGAGGAGATCGTCGTGGCTCCCGCCGTGTCCGACCGGCCGGAGCCACCGGCGGATTTGCCGTCCGAGGACGAGCCCGTCGAGCGGGTCGCCAGCCGGTCCGCCCTCGCGACGATCCTGCGCTTCCTCGTCCTGCTGGTGGCGGCCTTCGTCATCGGGGCGCTCATCTGGACGGTGGCGGAGGAGGCAGCGGCGCAGGGCGTCGTGGCCGCGATCGAGCTCCGGGGCGAGCGGTGAGCGCCTCGGAGCGGGCGGTCGAACTGGCAGGCGTCGCCGCCGGCGCGGCGAGCGCCAGGAAGGCCGAGGACATCGTGGCGCTCGACGTGTCCGAGAGGCTCGCGCTCACCGACGTCTTCGTGGTGATGTCCGGCTCGAACGAGCGGCAGGTCTCCGCGATCGTCGACGCGGTGGAGGAGAGGCTCGCCGCCGCGGGTGTGCACGCGGTGCGACGCGAGGGAAGGGGGCAGGCCCGCTGGGTGCTGCTCGACTTCGGGGAGATCGTGGTGCACGTCCAGCACGAGGAGGAACGCGAGTTCTACGCCCTCGAACGGCTCTGGCGCGACTGCCCGGTGGTGCCGCTGCCCACGGAGGACGAGTGACCGCCGGAACGGTGATCCTCTGGCGGCACGGACAGACCGACTTCAACCGGGAGTTCCGGGTGCAGGGTGGCGTGGACGTGCCGCTCAACGAGACCGGCGTCTCCCAGGCCGCCGCGAGCGCGGCGCTCCTGCACCGGTACCTCGGCACGGCTCCCGTCGCCGTCGTCAGCTCGACCCTCATGCGCGCCCGGCAGACCGCGCTCGCGCTCGCCGACGTGCTCGGCGTCGAGATCGCCGAGGACGAGCGGCTGCGCGAACGGGCGTTCGGGCTGTGGGAGGGGCTGACCCGCGACCAGATGGTGGCTGGGTGGCCGCAGGAGTACACGCTCTGGAAGTCCGGCAGCACGCCATCGGGGATCGGGATGGAGACACGAACCGCGGTGGCGGAACGCGTGGAGGCAGCCGTGCTGGAGCACGCCGGCCGCCACGCGCCGGAGATCACGCTCGTGGTGGTGAGCCACGGCTCGGCCACCTCCCAGGCTCTCGGCCGGATGTTGCGCGCACCCGGCGACGCGCCCTTCCCGGTGCGCGCCCTGGACAACGCCCACTGGTCCACCCTCCAGCACGCTCCGACCCTCACGCCGCCCTGGCGGTTGCAGGCCCACAACCTCGGGCCGCTCTGAGATCTTCACAGGGGCTTCATGGAGGCCGTCGGCGAACCTTCACGCCCGCCCTGTTCACTTCGTGTCATCACGAAGGAGGAGTCATGAGAAGGATCATCGCAACAGCCGGCGTCATGGCGATCGCGGGACTCGGGTTCGTCGGTCCCGCCGGGGCCGCGGTCGAGGTCGACCCGGACCTCGCGGAGCACCTGGAGTTCATGGTCGAGGAGGAACGCCTCGCGCACGAGCTGTACACGCTGTTCGCGCAGGAGTACCCGGAGGCGTCGATCTTCGCAAGCATCGCCCGCAGCGAGGCGCGTCACATGGACGCTGTCGCCCGGCAGCTCGACCTGCGGGGGCTGGGCGACCCGGGCGAGGGCCGCACGCCCGGCGACTACGCCACCGACGAGCTCGACGAGCTGTACGACAGCTGGTCGGAGGAGGGGCTCGTCAACCTGGAGGCGGCGCTCCAGGTGGGCATCGACCTCGAGGAGGCGGACATCGCAGATCTCGAGGCGGCGCTCGACGACCCGGCGACCGCGCCCGTCGAGCGCGTGTTCACCGCCCTCCTTCGCGGGTCGGAGCACCACCTCGCGGCCTTCACCTCCGCGCTGGAGGACGGCGGGGACTGTGCCGGGTGCACGGGTGAGCCGAACGCGAAGGCGATGGCGAAGCGGGCGGGCGGTGCCGGGAACCCGTGGGAGGGCAACCGTGGTCACGGCAACGGCAGGGGCGACGGGTGGCCCCCGGACGCAGACCGGTACCAGAAGGGGACGCCTAGGTATCCCGCCGAGGAACCCACAGACTGAAGGTCGCGCCTCGGCCCGGTCCCTCCGACCGGGCCGTCAGGTCGCCCCCGTGGGCGCGCATCAGCTCGCGGGAGATGGTGAGGCCGATCCCCGATCCGCTGGCGCGCCCCTTGCGCGCCCGGTAGAAGCGCTCGAACACCCGCTCCACCTCATCGCGCGAGAGGCCCACGCCCGAATCGGCGACGTCGATGCGCGCCCGGCCGGCCTCGCGTCGGCCGGTCACGTGCACCCACCCGCCACGGTCGGTTGCCGCCAGCGCGTTGCCGAGCAGGTTGGTGACCACCTGCGTGATGCGGTCCGGGTCCACGACCGCCTGCAGTGGTGGCACGTCGACGGCCAGGGTGACGCCCTCGTCCTCGAACTGGGGCTGGAGCCGGGATGCGGTCGCTGCGACGAGGACGGCGATGTCGGCGGGTTCCGGCGTGAGGTCGAAGCGCCGCTCCTGTGCCTTGGCGAGCGACGAGAAGTCCTCGGCGAGCCGGCGCAGGCGGCGGGTCTCGCCGCCGAGCTCGCCGAGGCTCTCCGGCGTGACCTGGATGACGCCGTCGATCATGCCCTCGAGGGTGCCGTCGATGACGGTCAGTGGCGTGCGCATCTCGTGGGCGACGTCGGCGATGAGCTGGACGCGGGTGCGTTCGATCTGCGCCAGCCGCTCGGCCATGGTGTTGACGTCCGTGGCGAGTTCCGCGAGTTCCGTCTCCGTTGGAGTTTCCACCGTGGCGTCGTAGTTCCCCGCGGCGATGTGGCGGGTGGCGAGGCGGATCTGGGTGATCGGCCGGAGGAGGCGGCGGGAGGACAGCCATCCGATCACGACGGCGATTCCCACCCCGATCAGCCCACCGACCAGCGCGCCCGTCGTGATCGCGCCGGTGACCGTGGCCCGCAGCCCCGCCCCCCGCATCTGGGAGGGACCGCGGGCGACCTGCTGGTCGAAGAGCGCGGGGACGAGGAGCCGGATCACGACGTAGAAGGCGAGGAGGGAGAGGGCGGCGACCACCACGTGGCTCAGCACCGTCCGGGTCGTCAGCCGGTTCACGTGCTCGCCTCGCGCCCGGCGAACTTGTAGCCCACCGAACGCACGGTCGCGATGAAGCGTGGCTCGTCGGCCGAATCGCCCAGCTTCCTGCGGAGGGCGCGAATGTGGACGTCCACGACCCGCTCGTCGCCGAAGAAGTCCGAGCCCCACACCTTCTCCAGCAGCTGGCTCCGGGAGAACACCCGGCCCGGCTCGTCGGCGAGCGCGAGCAGCAGGTCGAACTCCAGGGCGGAGAGCTGGACCGGGACGTCGCCCTGGGCGACCTCCCGGCGTCGCGGGTCGATGGTCAACCCGTCGAACCGCAACGGAGGTGCCGCCGTCACAGGCGTCGTCGCGGCCACGGGTGCGGTGCGGCGCAGCACCGCGGCGACGCGCGCGACGACCTCGCGCGGGGAGAAGGGCTTCGTCACGTAGTCGTCCGCCCCGACCGACAGTCCGATGATCTTGTCCATCTCCTCGGCGCGAGCGGTGACGAGGAGCGTGGGCACGTCCGCGACCATGCGCATCTGGCGGAGCACCTCGAGCCCGTCGACGTCCGGCAGCCCGATGTCGAGGAGTACGAGATCCGGGGGGCCGGCGCGGAACCGCTCGAGCGCCTCCCGGCCGTCGGCGGCCTCGACGGCGACGTGTCCGCTCGCCCGCAGGAAGGACACCAGGACGCGCCGGATTCCCGGCTCGTCGTCGACGACGAGGATGGTACTCATGGGTCACCTCCGGTCCCAGCGTATCCGTGCAGGAGCACCCGGCGAGCGGCGCACGCCACACCGGCAGGATTTGTCCCCGCGCGGCCCGGGCACTAGAGTTGAGCGTGCTCTCACGGGGCTATGGCGCAGTTGGTAGCGCGCCTCCATGGCATGGAGGAGGTCAGGGGTTCGAATCCCCTTAGCTCCACCCCTTCGGGCTCGTTCCCAATAAGCCCGACTACTCGGGCCGTGATGTCACGTCGGTGATGTCACCGATGATCCCCGCCGCCGACTTCGGCCACGCGAAGTACCGGAACGCCATGTTGATCATCGTCTGGATCCGGTTGCGCCCCCCGAGCAGCGCGAGCAGGTGGACGCCCACCCACAGCGACCAGGCCGGGAATCCGTCCACCGCGATCCCGGGAGGGATCTGGGCCACGGCCGCATTCCTGCCGATGGTCGCCATCGTGCCCTTGTCCCGGTACGCGAAGGGCTCGATCGACTCGCCGGCATCGCTGGCGATGATGTGGCGGGCGGCGTGATCTCCCATCTGCAGGGCGGGCTGGGCGAGCTGGGGTTGCGGATCGTCCGGGTTCAGGGCGCAGTCGCCGACGGCGTACACGTCCTCGTGTCCCACCACGCGCAGGTCCGGACCCACCAGGATGCGGCCGCCGCGCCCCTGGGGGAGTCCCCAGCGCGAGACGACCTCGTGCGCGCCGACGCCGGATGCCCAGATGACCACGTCGGTGTCGAGCACCCCACCGTCCGCGAACTCGAGCGCATCCGCCCGTACGGCCCGCACGGCCGTCCTGAGCCGCACGTCGACCCCCCGCTTGCGCAGTTCCCGGAGGGTGTAGCGCTGCAGTTTCCCGGCGAAGGGAGCCAGGACCGTGTCCGACATCTCCACGAGGACGACGCGGAAGTTGTCCTGGTGGAGTTCGGGGTAGACGACCGGGAGGGCCTCGGACTTCATCTCCGCGAGCGAGCCGGCCATCTCGACGCCGGTCGCCCCGCCGCCCACCACGGCCACCGTGAACCGCCGGTCCGGGTCCTTCGATGCGGTGAGGTGTTCCAGTCCGGAGAAGATCAGGTCGCGCACCTTGAGGGCCTCGGCGCGCGTGTAGATGGTCCGGGCGTTCTCGGCAGCCCCGGGGATGCCGAAGAAGTTCGCGCCCACACCCTGGGCGAGCACGAGCTTGTCATAGGGGAGTGGAGCGCCGCGGCTCACCACCACCTGCTTCGCCTCGGTGTCGATACCCGTCACGGTCGCACGCCGGAAGGCGCCGGTGCCCTCGCCCCTGGTGCTGACGTAGCGCCGCAGGGAGTAGGTGATGTCGCCGGGGTTCAGTCCGCCGGTGGCCACCTGGTAGAGGAGTGGTTGGAAAGTGGTGTACGGGTGCCGGTCCACGAGCGTGACGTCGTACCCCGCTCGCATCAGCACTCGGAAGGCATGGAGCCCCCCGAACCCACCGCCGACGATGACCACGCGTGATCTGCCCATGGATGCTCGCTCTCTGGTGTGACGTGTGTCCCATGGTACCGAGGGGAATATCTCGCCGGCGGAGGTGTTGTCATACCCGTGGGGGTATGAATCCGACCCGCCCCCGAGGAGAGACATGAGCACCATTGCACTGACCGAGGAAAACTTCGTCAGCACGATCGAGGACAACTCGATCGTCCTGATCGACTTCTGGGCCGAGTGGTGTGCCCCGTGCCGCATGTTCGGCCCCGTCTTCGAGCAGTCCTCGGAGCAGCACGACGACATCGTGTTCGCCAAGGTGGACACCGAGGCGCAGCAGAACCTCGCCGGCGCGATGGGCATCACCTCGATCCCGACCCTCATGGCATTCCGCGAGGGTATCGGCGTGTTCGCCCAGCCCGGGGCCATGCAGTCGGCCAGCCTGGAGAAGCTCATCGAGGCGATCCGCGACCTTGACATGGACGAGGTGCGCGCCCAGATCGAGCAGCAGCAGAAGGACGCCGCGACCAACTGACGGCGTGCGGAAGGGCCCGGCCCCGCGGGGCCGGGCCCTTCCGCGTGTCCGGCTGTCAGGCGGCTCCGAGCACGTGCCGCAGCGCGTCCTCGAGGGTGGGCTGGCGGAACTCGTACCCGCTGCCCTCCGCCTTCGCGGAGCTGACCCGCTGGCTCGCGAGCGCGAGTTGGTCCGCGCCCTCGGAACCGAGCAGCAGCCTGGGCCCGAACGCCGGGACCGGCACCAGCGCCGGCCGGCGCAGCACGGACCCCAGGGTGGCGGCGAACTCGCGGGCCGTCACGGGGACCGGTCCCACCGCGTTGACCGGGCCCGTCACGGTGCCGGACAGCACGGCGTGCGCGTACAGGCCCACGACGTCGTCGATGGAGATCCAGCTCTGCCACGAGGTGCCGTCCCCGAGGGGCCCGCCCACGCCGGCCCGGAACAGCGGCAGCTGCTGGGCGAGTGCGCCGCCCCGCGGGGTCAGCACGATCCCGGTCCGGACGTTGACCACCCTCAGCCCCGCCTCCGCCGCGGGCGCGGTGGCTGCCTCCCAGTCGACGCAGACGGAGGCGAGGAAGTCGTCTCCGGGGTCGTCCGACTCGCGGACCCACCCCTGCCGGTCGGCCCCGTAGTAGCCGATCCCCGACGCCGCCACGAGGGTGCGTGGCCCGCCCAGGCGGGCGAGCACCTCGGCGAGCCGCGCCGTCGGACCGATGCGGGACTCGCGGACCTCCCGCTTGTGCGCCTCGGTGAACCGCGAGCCAATGGGCTTTCCCGCGAGGTGGACGACGACGTCGGTCTCCGCGAGGGCGCGTTCATCGATCCAGCCCGTACCCGGGTCCCACGCGATGGCACCACCGCGCGGACGGCGATCCCGCACGATCGGGACCACCACGTGCCCCAGCGAGCGCAGGAAGGCGTCGAGCTCGCGCCCGATCATCCCGGTGGAACCGGACATGGCGACCCGGAGCGGGGTCGGGTCATGCGTGGCCGCGAACTCGAGGTCGTCGAGCAACTGGCGGTGCCGGTAGGCGAACATCCGCTTCAGCTGGGCCTTCACGATCGGAACGCCCACCGTGCGCGCCGGACCGACGGCGATCCGGGGGAGGTCGAAGCTCACGTCGTCGCGGACGCGGGTGGAGCCGCCGAGGTCCTCGAAGCGGTGGTGGTGCACCCAGTTCGGGAGGGGCCCGCGGACCGCCCTGTCGGAGAATGACTCCGGCGGGCGGTGGTCGAAGTGCTCCGCCACCCAGCGGTTGAGCGGGGGAGGGGCACCGTTGAGCAGCAGTTCGGCGCGGGAGCCGTCGCGCAGCCCGTTCGTCGGCTCCCGCCCCACCTCCGCCATGAACGGGGGGGTGAGCCGGCGGATCGCGCCCGGCCGCTCGTGCCAGGCGAAGACGACATCACGGGGATGGGGGACGGTCTGGTCGAAGCGACAGGAAATCACTGGTCCTCCTCAGTCCAGAGTGTGGCATCACTGCTGGGCGTAGTCGACCCAGATCGCGGCATCGGAGTCGACGCTGAGGGACATGAGGACCTCGCCCACGCTCCCGTCGGTGAACTCGGCGGCCGCGGTGCACTCGAGTACGAGGTACTGCTCGCCCTCCGGGGGAAGGGCGGTGACGGGTTGGTGGTCGGCGACCGTGACCGGCGCACCCGCCCATCCCGCGAGGGGGAGGTCGCCGTACTCGCGGGCGAGCGAGGCCGTCGCGGTGGCGACGTCGTCGCAGTCGTGGAGGGGGAGGACGGGATCGCCGCCCTCGGTGGGAGCGACGACGGGCTCGACGGCACCGTTCCCCAACGCGGCGACGGTGGTACTCGCCCCCGCCCAGGTGACGAGCACGATCCCGAGCAGGCCGAGGCCGACGGCGGACGCCGCGGCCCGTGTGGAGCGCGGCGGACGGGCGTCGACCGGGCGAACGACCGTGCGGGAGTCCACCCACGGTGCCAGCGGGATGTCAGGCAGGTCGTTGCGGACGTGGGCGGTCCACGCCCTGCCGTCGTGGAATCGTTCGACTCCGGGCCGCTGCGGGTCGTCGTACCAGCCCGGTGAGACGCTCACGAGAGCGCGGCGGCGACGGCGAGCCGCAACGCGAGGTCGAAGTTCGACTCGCGCTCCTCCGCCGTCATGTCGTCCGAGTGGTCGAGGAGGTGGTCGGAGACGGTGAGCACGGTCAGGGCCTCACGCCCGAACTCCGCCGCCACGCCGTACATCGCGGCGGCCTCCATGTCGACGCCGAGCACGCCGTAGCGGGCCAGGTTCTCCGTGAGGCCCGGGACCTCCAGGTAGAAGTGGTCACGGGAGACGATCGTGCCGACGTGCACCCGGTCGCCCTCGCCGGCGGCGGCGACGGCGGCGCGCGCCAGCCCGAAGGACGCCACTGCCGAGAAGTTGATCCCCGGGATGCGGTGCTGGTTCATCGCGGAGTCGGTGTGCGCGCCGGTGGCCACGATGACGTCGCCCACCTGCACGTGGTGGGCGATTCCCCCGGTCGTGCCGACGCGGATCACCCGCTGGACGTCGAAGAAGCGGAACAGTTCGGTCACGTAGATGGTGGCCGAGGGTTGACCCATTCCCGAGCCCATCACGGACAGCGGCCTGCCCTCGTACGTCCCCGTGAAGCCGAGCATGCCCCGCACGTCGGTCACCAGGCGAGCGTCCGGCAGCAGCTTCTCGGCGATCCGCTGGGCCCGTCTCGGGTCCCCGGGCATCAGGACGGCGGGTGCGAAATCGCCCGCCTCCGCGGCGATGTGGGGTGTTGCCATGGCTGCTTCCCTTCGTCAGGGACTCTCGCCACTGCCCGGGTGGCGTGTGGGAGGATTCCTGTGCCGACAATTCTCCCGGGAGCGCTCCCGATGCGCCAGCGGGACTGGGAAGGGAATCCATGCACGCAGTCCGCCTCGTCGCCTTCGACCTCGACGACACGCTCGCCCCCTCGAAGTCCGCGATCCCGCCCGAGATGGCCGCTGCCCTGCGCGCGCTCCTCCGGGTCGCCGAGGTGTGCGTCATCTCGGGCGGGCAGTGGCTGCAGTTCGAGACGCAGGTGATCGCCCACCTGGGGGCGGACGACGAGGAGGCCGCGCGGCTGCACATCATGCCCACCTGTGGGACCCGCTACCTCCGCCACACCTCCGGCAACTGGGAGAACGTCTACGAGCACCTGTTGCCCGACGCCGTCAGGACGCGGGTGAAGACGCTGCTGGCCCGGGAGGCCCGCGCGCTCGGTCTCTGGGAGGACGAGGTGTGGGGCGAGGTGATCGAGGACCGGGGATCCCAGATCACCTTCTCCGCCCTCGGACAGCGTGCTCCGCTGGCCGAGAAGCGGGCCTGGGACCCCTCCGGCCGGAAGCGCATCGCGCTCACCCACGCCCTCGCTCCCCACCTCCCCGACCTCGAGGTGAGGGCCGGCGGGTCCACCTCGGTGGACATCACTCCGGCGGGCGTGGACAAGGCGTACGGCATCCGCGCCCTGTCCGAACGCACCGGCATCCCGCTGGAGGAGATGGTGTTCGTCGGCGACCGCCTCGACCCGGACGGCAACGACTACCCCGTGAAGGCGCTCGGCGTGCGGTGCATCGAGACGACAGGCCCGGAGCAGACCGTCGGGATCATCGCCGCGCTGGTCGCGGAGATCGAGGGGCGGGCATGAGGCACGCGAGCGGGCGGAGGCGGCGGACGCTGCTCGCGAGTGCGGTCGCAGCCCTCGTCGTCGTGGCCGCCGCGGTGGCGGCCTGGTTCCTGTGGTCGCCCGGTGCCGGCGCCGCCCGTGGGGTGGAGGTCATGCCCGTGCTCGAGCCGGCCACCCTGTCCGTCGCGCCCGGTGATGTCGTCACCCTCGCCGGCGGCGGCGTCACCGATGCGTCGTTCCAGCTCTCGCAGGCCCTGTGGTCGAGCGCTCCCGTCGTCGCGCTGGCGACGGAGGACACTCTCACGGAGGTCAGTGCGGCCACCGCCGGACTGTCCCTCCCGCTCCTCGTCGTGCCGGGCGACCCCGGCGAGGAGGACACCGCCAGGCTCGCGTCCGAACTGGAGCGGCTCGGCACCCGGGCCGTGACGCACGCCGGCGTCACGCTGCCCGCCGGGATCGACGTCGAGCACCTGCGGGCCTCCCACCTCAAGCGCCCCGGGGACGCCGGGGTCACGCCCCACCTGCTCGTCGGGGACGCCGCCACCCGCGACCTCGCGGAGGCGGTCCTGAGCCCCGTGGCGGGTGCGGCGGACATCGCCGCGGAGGACCCTCGTGGCGCCGTCGACGTGATCCGGGCCATCGCGGAGGACCCAGAGGCGGCGCTGGTGGTCATGGGGGACTTCGCCGACGAGGACTACCGGTGGAAGCTCGAGACCGTCCTGACCGGGGTGGAACTGCCCGGCGGCGGCCAGCTCGCCGCCCCCGGCAAGCTGTACGTCGCCCTGTACGGCCACCCCGGCTCCTCGGCGCTCGGCGTCCTCGGGGAACAGGGGGTCGAGGCGACCATCGAGCGCGCCCGGGCCCACGCCGCCCCCTACGAGGCGCTCACGGACATGACGGTGGTGCCATCCCTCGAGATCATCGCCACCATCGCCTCCGCCGGCGCGGGGCCCGACGGCAACTACTCCGCGGAGGCCGAGATCGCGACCCTGCGCCCCCTCGTCGACGCCGCCGCCGAGAACGGGCTCTACGTGGTCCTCGACCTCCAACCCGGTCGCACCGACTTCCTCACCCAGGCGAAGCTCTACGAGGAACTCCTCCGCGAGCCGCACGTGGGACTGGCGCTCGACCCCGAATGGCGCCTGAAGCCCAACCAGGTCCACCTCCGCCAGATCGGCTCCGTCGCGATCGACGAGGTCAACGAGGTGGCGAACTGGCTCGCCGACCTCACCCGCGAGCACCTGCTCCCGCAGAAGGTCCTCATCCTCCACTCCTTCCGCATCTCCATGACCCCGGACATCGACCGCCTGGACACCTCCCGGGACGAGCTCGCCATCGTCATGCACGTCGACGGCCAGGGAGCCCAGGGTGCGAAGCAGGAGACGTGGCGCGCGCTGCACGACTACGCGCCCAACATGCCCTTCTGGGGGTGGAAGAACTTCTACGACGAGGACAGCCCCGCCATGCTCACCCCCGAGCAGACGATGGCGAACGTGAGCCCCACCCCCGTGTTCGTCTCCTACCAGTGACCGGGCGCGGCGCGGGTGGTGCAGGCGCCGCCGGCATGCTGGAATTGGGCCATGACAGCGAGCCCCACGCCCCGTCCCGCCGAGAAGCCGGCACAGTCCGGTAATCCGGTGCCGCCCGAGAAGCAGTCGCAGAAGGAGCGCCCGGCTCCGACCGGCAGGGCGGTGCAGGCGGGCAACCCGACGGGATGGGTCGGCCTCGCCGTGGCCGTCGTCGTCACCTTCATGCAGGCGGCCTTCAACTACACGATCCCGGGCGTCAACGCGGCTGACAGCCCGGCGCGCTCCGTGCTCCTCTTCCTCTCCCTGATCGGCGGCGTGGTCGCGGCGGTGCTCGGCGTGGTCGCCCTCGCCTCGCGACGCTCCCCGAAGTGGCCCGGCGTCGCCGCGCTTGCCGTGGGGCTGAACGTGTTCCTCGTCACCGTGGCGGCCTGGGTCGGATCGCTCGTCTCCGAGGCCTGATGTCCCCACCCCGGGGGTCACTGCTCCGTTACGCCGCGTTCGCGGCGCTGGTCCTCGTGCTCTCCGTCCTCTTCGGCGTGACGACGGCGCGGGCGGAGTCCACTCTGGGCCCCCATCGGGCGTCCTTCGCCGTCGAGGTGTCCGGAGCGGTCCTCCTCGACCTCGGGCCGCTCGGCGCCATCCACCTGGACTCGCCTCTCGAGCCGCTCGGCGTGCGGGTGGTGGTGCACGAGATCCCGTCGGCGGGTCTCGGTGCCGACGTCTTCGAGGGTCTCGGTGCCGACGCGGTCGCCTACGCGCAGCTGGTCTCCCAGCCGCGCGCCGCCCTGACACCGGCACTCGACGCGCTCGTCTTCGACGCGCTCGGCCGGAGTGCCGTCGCGGCGGGCGTCGGACTGGCCGTCATCGCGCTGCTGCGGGGCAGCGGCAGCAGGCTCGCCGTGACGCGACGCGGCGCGGCCCTCGGCGGAGCGGTGCTGCTCGGGGTGATGAGCCTCGGGGTGCTGCCCACCCTGCTGCGCGAGGACGCCCCCGCCTCCCGGGCGACCGTGCTGCAGGGCACCGCCTTCGCCGACGTGCGGGTCTCGGGACGGCTCGCCGATCTGGTGAACACCTGGGGGCCGCTCCTCCTGGACACCTACGAGGAGTCCGAGGCGTTCTACGACGGCATCGCCGCGAGCGTGGTGGCCGACTTCCGCGCCGCCGTCGCCCAGCCCGCCCCGCGGTCCGGGTGGGACCTGCCCGCCCCACCCGACGAGGATGTCCTCACGACCGCGGTCCTCGTGTCCGACCTGCACTGCAACGTCTCGATGGGGCGGGTGGTCGCCGCGCTGGTGGAGGCGAGCGGTGCGGAGCTGATCCTGAACGGGGGGGACACCGTCGTCTCGGGCACGGCGGCGGAGGCCTTCTGCGTCAACGCCTTCGCCGAGGAGTTCACCGTGCCCGTCGTGGTGGCGGACGGCAACCACGACTCCGTGACGACGGCCGCGCAGGAGGAGGCAGCGGGCTGGACCGTGCTGCGCGGTGAGCCGGTCGAGGCCGCCGGGCTGACAATCCTCGGGGACACCGACCCCACGCTCACCGCGATCGGCTCGGGGACCGTGCCCGAACGGGACGAGACGGTCGCGGGTCTCGGCGTCCGCCTCGGCCGGACCGCCTGCGACGTGGGCGGTGTCGACGTGCTCCTGGTCCACAACCCGATCGCGGCGCACCCGGCCGCCCGCGACGGGTGTGCACGGCTCACCCTCTCCGGCCACCTGCACCGCCAGGTCGGCCCCGAGGAGACGAACGCCGGGGGGTGGACGTACGTGTCGTCGTCGTCCGGGGGTGGCAACTACGGGGGCCGCACGATCGGGTCGCTCCAGACGTCCGCGGACCTCACCGTCCTGCGGTTCGCCGAGGGGCAGCCCCTCGACATGAGCGTGGTGACGGTCGGTGCGGACGGTGTGGTTACAGTGACTCCATGGCGCGCTTTCGAGACGACGAGGTCGACCCCGTCGACGAGCTCGACGAACTCCTGACCGAGGACGAGATCCTGCTCGAGGAACAGGAACTCGAGAAGCTGGACAAGGCACGTCCCACCCGCCTGCAGCGCGCCGGTGGGGCACCGCGCCCGTTCTCGTGGCTGCTCGTGGCCGCCGGCCTGGTGGGCATGTGGGCGTCGGTGGAACTGGTGCGCGCCGAGCTGGTCTGGCGTGAGGATCCCCTCGCGGCCCTCGGGTGCGACATCAACCCGGTGATCGGGTGCAGCACCTTCCTCGGCACCCCCCAGGGGAGCCTGTTCCTCGACATCCCCAACGCTCTGCTCGGAACGGCGGCGTTCGGGACGCTCGTGGGGGTTGGGCTCATGTTCGCGGCAGGCGGGCGGGTGCGCCGCTGGCTGTGGTGGGTCCTGTCCGGGGTGGTGCTCGCCGGGCTCCTCCTGGTGGTGTGGCTGGTCCACCAGTCGGTGACCGTGCTCGGCTCCCTGTGCCCCTACTGCGTCGTGACCTGGCTGGTGGTCATCGTGGTCGCCGTGCACCTGCTCGCCCGCGCCGCCCAGGCGGGGCACCTCCCCGTCACGGAACGCCTCGCCCGCACCCTCGTCACCGAGCGCTGGCTCATCGTGGCCGGCGCCTACGCGATGCTGCTCGTCATCGCGATCGTGGCGTTCTGGGACAAGTGGCTGCTGGTGTTCGGGCTGTAGTCACGCGAGCGAGGAGATCGACGGCGGGACGCGATCCCCGTGGCCCAGCGCTCGGAGCGCCCCGCGCACCCGCTCCGCGTCGGCCGCCAGCTGCTCCGCCGGCGCGCTCCTGGCGTTCGCGAAGGTGAGGGCGGCCTCGCTCCACGCGGGCAGGACGTGCAGGTGGGTGTGGGGCACCTCGAAGCCGGCGACGATGAGGGCCGCGCGGGGGGCGTCGAAGGCACGTTGCTGCGCGAGCCCGATGTGCTTGGCGACGACGACAAGGTGGGCGAGGACGTCGTCCTCCAGATGGGTGAACTGGTCCACCTCCACCCGGGGGACCACGAGCATGTGACCCGAGGTGATCGGCTCGATGGTCGCGAAGGCGACGCACACGTCGTCCGCCCACACGAAGGTGCCGGGGATCGTGCCGTCGATGATGAGGGAGAACACGGAACTCATGCCCCCATCATGCCCGGCGGGGACGGCATCGGGCCCGGCGTGGACGGTGGCAGGGCCACGGGGATGCGATGCGGTAGGCTGCGTGGCATGACCGGACTGCTCCTTCGCTAGCCGCGCGCCACGCGCGGCGGAACCTCCCTGGCCGGGAGGTTTTTTCATGCCCGGGGCACCCAAGGAGGACACGATGACTGAGGACACCACGCCCGCCCACCGCTACACCGCGGCCCTCGCGGAGGACATCGAGCGCCGGTGGCAGGACCGCTGGGACGCCGAGGGCACCTTCGCCGCGGACAACCCGGCCGGGACGCTGGCCGGGCCGCGTGCACGGGCGGAGAAGTTCTACCTCCTCGACATGTTCCCCTACCCGTCCGGCAAGGGCCTCCACGTCGGCCATCCGCTGGGCTACATCGCGACCGACGTCGTCGGCCGCTTCGAACGCATGCGGGGGCGGAACGTCCTCCACACCCTCGGGTACGACGCCTTCGGGCTGCCCGCGGAGCAGTACGCGGTGCAGACGGGGCAGCACCCGCGGGTCACCACCGAGGAGAACATCGCCACCATGCGGCGCCAGCTGCGCCGCCTCGGCCTGGCGCACGACCAGCGGCGGAGCTTCTCCACCACCGACCCGGACTACGTGCGGTGGACCCAGTGGATCTTCTCCCAGATCTTCGAGGCGTGGTACGACCCGGAGGCCCCCGGCCGGGACGGCGGGACGGGCCGGGCCCGGCCGATCGCTGAGCTCGTGGCCCAGTTCGAGTCCGGCGAGCGCGCCGTTCCCGGCGGTGGTGCGTGGGCGGAGCTCACGGCCCGCGAGCGCGCCGCCGTCCTGGACGGCTTCCGCCTCGCCCACCTCTCCGAGGCGCCGGTGAACTGGTGCCCCGGTCTCGGCACCGTGCTGGCCAACGAGGAGGTCACCAACGAGGGACGGTCGGAGCGGGGCAACTACCCGGTCTTCAAGCGGAACCTCTCGCAGTGGATGATGCGGATCACCGCCTACGCCGACCGGCTCATCGCCGACCTGGACACCATCGACTGGCCCGAGAAGGTCCGCCTCATGCAGCGCAACTGGATCGGCCGCTCCGAGGGCGCCTGGGTGGACTTCACCGTCCCGGGGCTGGAGGAGCCCCTCACCGTGTTCACCACCCGGCCCGACACGCTCTTCGGCGCGACCTTCATGGTGGTCTCGCCCGAGCACCCGCTGGTGACCGGGGAGACGTCGCTGGTGCCCGCCGAGTGGCCGGAGGGCACCGCGGGGGAGTGGACCGGGGGAGCGGCCACCCCGCGCGACGCCGTCGCCGCCTACCAGGCCCGGGCAGCGGCAGAGACCGACGAGGAGCGCACGGACGAGACCCGTCCGAAGACGGGCGTCTTCACGGGGCTGTTCGCCACGAACCCCGTCAACGGCGAGCCCGTGCCGGTCTTCACTGCCGACTACGTCCTGATGGGGTACGGCACCGGCGCGATCATGGCGGTCCCGTCCGGTGACCAGCGCGACCACGACTTCGCCTCGAAGTACGGCCTTCCGATCGTCGCGACCATCCTCCCGGAGGAGGGGCACGACGTGCAGGAGTCCGCGTGGACGGGTGACGGCGTCGTCGTCAACTCGGCCAACGACGAGATCTCCCTCGACGGCCTCGGCAAGGACGAGGCGAAGGCCCGCATCACCGCCTGGCTGGAGGAGAGGGGCCTCGGGCGCGGCGCGGTCACGTACCGCCTGCGCGACTGGCTGTTCTCCCGGCAGCGCTACTGGGGCGAGCCGTTCCCGGTGGTGTACGACGACGACGGTGTCGCCCACGTCCTGCCGGACGCGATGCTGCCCGTCGACCTGCCGGAGGTTCCCGACTTCTCTCCCCGCACCTACGCCGCCGACGACGCCGCCTCCAACCCCGAGCCGCCGCTCGGGCGCGTGGACGACTGGGTGAACGTCGAGCTGGACCTCGGTGACGGGCCCCGGCACTACCGGCGGGACACGAACACCATGCCGCAGTGGGCGGGATCCTGCTGGTACGAGCTGCGCTACCTCGACCCGGACAACGACACGGCGTTCGTGGACCCCGAGGTCGAGCGGTACTGGATGGGCCCCCGCACCCCCGGCGGCTCGGGCGGCACGGACCTGTACGTCGGCGGGGTGGAGCACGCGGTGCTCCACCTGCTGTACGCGCGCTTCTGGCACAAGGTGCTCTTCGACCTCGGCCACCTGAGCTCCTCCGAGCCGTTCCACAAGCTCTTCAACCAGGGCTACATCCAGGCCTATGCGTACGTGGACGCCCGCGGCCAGTACGTGGAGGCCAGCAGGGTCGAGGGCGACGAGCAGGGAGGCTTCACCTTCGAGGGCCAACCCGTCACCCGCGAGTACGGCAAGATGGGCAAGTCCCTGAAGAACATGGTGACGCCCGACGACATGTACGACGCCTACGGGGCCGACACCTTCCGCGTCTACGAGATGTCGATGGGGCCCCTCGACGTCTCGCGGCCGTGGGAGACGCGTGCCGTCGTGGGTTCGCAGCGCTTCCTCCAGCGGCTGTGGCGGAACGTGGTGGACGAGGAGACCGGTGCGGTCACCGTCACCGACGAGCCGCTCGACGACGTCACCGCCCGCCTGCTCGCCCGCACGATCGCGGACGTCGGCGAGGAGATGGCCGCGATGCGCATCAACACCGCCATCGCGAAGCTCATCGTGCTGAACAACCACCTGACGGCGCGCGGCTCCGTACCCCGGGCCGCGGTCGAGCCGCTGGTGCTGATGGTGGCCCCGGTGGCCCCGCACATCGCCGAGGAGCTGTGGAGCAGGCTAGGGCACGCGCAGTCGCTCGCGTGGGAGCCCTTCCCGGTGGCGGACGAGGCGCTGCTCGTGGAGGAGACCACCACGTGCGTGGTGCAGGTCGCGGGCAAGGTGCGTGACCGCCTCGAGGTGCCGGTCGCCATCGGCGAGGACGAGTTGCGCGAGCGGGCGCTCACCGCCCCCGGCGTCGTCCGCACCCTGGCGGGCCGGGGGGTCCGCACGGTCGTCGTGCGGGCGCCCCGACTCGTGAACGTCGTACCTGCCTGAGCTACCGCCGGCGGGTCCCGAAGATCGTCCGGGTGATCTCGCGGCCCGCCGTGCGCAGCGCGCTGCTCAACAGGGAGTCCAGCTGCTTCTGGCGGGCCGCACGACGGCGGTCCTCCTCCTTCTCGGCGGCCGCCCGCTCACGCTCCAGGCGCTTCTCCTCCTCGGCACGCTCCTTCGCGAGCTGCTCCTCGAGCTCGGCGAGCTCCTCGGCCCGCTGCTCCTCGAGCTCCCGCCGCTCGGCCGCCGCCCGCTGCTGCTCCATCCGCGTGGTCAGCATCTCATAGGCCGACTCGCCGTCGACGGCGTCGCGGTACCGTGGGAGCAGCGTCGAGGCGGCGACGACGGCGTCCACCCGGGCAGCCGTCGCGGTGCCCATGCTCGCCTGTGGGGCGCGCAGGCGCGTGGCCGCCACCGGGCTCGGGGCGCCCTTCTCGGAGAGCACCGTCACCACCGCCTCGCCGGTGCCCAGCGTGGTCAGGACCTCCTCGAGGTCGTACGGGGAGTTGGGGAAGGTCTTGACGGACTGCTTCAGCCGTTCGGCGTCCTTCGGGGTGTAGGCCCGCAGGGCGTGCTGCACCCGGGAGCCGAGCTGGGCGAGGACGTCCTCCGGGACATCCTTGGGGGTCTGGGTCACGAAGAACACCCCGACGCCCTTGGACCGGATCAGGCGGACGGTCTGTACCACCTGGGCCAGGAACTCCTTGGAGGCGTCGTTGAACAGCAGGTGGGCCTCGTCGAAGAAGAACACCAGCCGGGGCTTCTCCGCGTCCCCAACTTCGGGAAGCTCGCCGAAGAGGTCGGCGAGCAGCCACATCACGAACGTCGAGAAGAGCGCCGGCTGGCCGGAGAGCTCGGGGAGCTCGAGGCTCGAGATGATGCCCCGGCCGTCCGCCGTGGTACGCATCAGGTCCGCGGTGTCGAAGGCGGGTTCCCCGAAGAAGGCGTCCGCTCCCTGGGCCTGCAGGGCCGCGATCTCCCGCAGGATGACCCCGGCCGTGGCCGTGGAGATCCCGCCGATCTGCTTCAGTTCCGGCTTGCCGTCGTCGCTGGTGAGGTAGGAGATGACCGAGCGCAGGTCCTTGAGGTCGAGCAGGGCGAGGCCCTGGGTGTCGGCCCAGTGGAAGATCAGGGCCAGGGAGGACTCCTGCGTGTCGTTCAGGCCGAGCACCTTGGACAGCAGCAGCGGGCCGAAGTCGGTGACGGTGGTGCGGATGGGAACCCCGCGGCCCGCGCCGCCGAGGCTGAGGAGCTCGAGCGGGAACGCTTCCGGCTCCCAGTCCTGGCCGAGCGGGCCGGTGCGGGCGAGCAGCTTCTCCGAGGAGGTCCCCGGCTCCGCGAGCCCGGTGAGGTCCCCCTTGATGTCCGTGAGGAACACCGGCACTCCTGCCGCCGAGAGCCCCTCGGCCATCAACTGCAGGGTGCGGGTCTTGCCGGTGCCGGTGGCGCCGGCGACGAGGCCGTGACGGTTCAGCATCCGCAGGGGGATGGCCACCTGGGCGAGCGGCTCCGGGTCCCCGTCGACGAGCAGGGCCCCCAGCGGGAGGGAGGCGCCCTCGTGGGTGTAGCCGGCCGCGACGTCGGCGGCGTGGCCCTCGAGGGGGGCAGCCGCACCGTCACCGCCGGGCACGTCCGGCGCCGCCTCGCCGGCCGGCGCCCCCTCCTGTGCCTCTGGTGCCGCACCGTCGTCTCCACCGGCCATGGCGGCCTCGAGGGCGGCCTGCGCTGCTGCCGCGCGCGCGGCAGCAGCCTCCGCCTCCTTCTGCGCTGCCTCCGCGGCGGCTCGCGCCGCCTCTGCCTTGAGCTGGGCGATCTCCGGTGACGTCATGATTCGATCCTAGGATGCGTAGCCTGTTCCCATGGGCCTGACGCGGATCGCACTCGTGACCGACTCCACGTGGTCCCTGCCCCCTGAGCTGGCCGAGGAGATGGGGATCCGGGTCCTCCCCCTGCACGTCAACGCCGGCCGGACTGCCCTCGTCGACCGGGCGGAGGACATGGACCGCATCCTCCGCCTCCTCCGCACGACGGCGCTCACCACCTCCCAGCCGACCCCCGGTGAGGTTCGGGACCTCCTCCACTCCCTCGCCGACGGGGGCGCCGAGGGGATCGTCTGCGTCCACCTCTCGGACCGGCTCTCCGGCACTGTCGCCTCGGTGCGCGGCGTCGCCGAGGAGGTCGCCGCCGACCGTCACCTCCCCATCGAGGTGGTGGACACGCGCACGGTCGCCGGCGCACTCGGGTACGCGGTGGCGGTCGCGGGCGCGAGCCTGGCCGCGGGAGATCCCATGGCGACGGCGGTCGCGCGCGCCCGCGAGTGTGCCACCAGCTCCCGGGTCTTCCTGTCCGTGGCGGACCTCGGACATCTCCAGCGGGGCGGCCGGCTCCGGGGGCCCCAGCTGGTGCTCGGCACGGCACTCGGCATCAAGCCCGTCCTCACCGTCCGGGACGGTGAGATCCGCCTGCTGGAGTCCGTGCGCGGGACGGCGCGAGCTCATCAGCGGCTCGTGGCGCTCGCGCTGCGGGCGGCCCGGTCGGGCAGCGCCCGGGATCCGCGACGGCGTATCAGCGTCGCCGTCCACCACGTGGATGCGCGGCAGGCCGCCGAGCGGGTGGCCGCCCGTGTCGCGGAGGAGGCGGTGACCGCGGGAGTCGAGATCGATCGGTTGGACGTCACGCCGATGGCCGGAGTCCTGGCGGTGCACGCCGGTCCGGAGGCCCTCGCCGTCGCCATGGCGCGGACGGGCGGCCTCATCCACAGCTGACCGGGGTGCGGCGCTCTCCACAGGATGCGGAACGCGTACTGCCGGCCACCCCACGCCACCCCTAGCCTCGGGCGCGTGGTCCCCCAGCACCGTGCCGTCCGCCCCGGCCTCCCGCGCGCCGCTGCGCTCACCCTGTCCCTCCTCGTGCTCGCCGTGGCCGCCCTCGTCTCCGCATGGGCGTGGTTCGGCGCCCGGGGAGAGGTCGTCGCGCTCCCTCCCACCGCGTCCGCGACGCCCACGCCCACGCCTGACCCGGGCGGTGACGCGACGCCGGAGGTCACCCCCGCAGGGACGGCGACCGTGCACGTGACCGGAGCGGTGACGGTCCCCGGCGTGTACGTGCTCACCCTCGGAGCCCGAGTGGACGACGCGATCGCCGCAGCGGGTGGGCTCACCGCAGACGCGGACGAGTCGGCCCTCAACCGTGCCCAGGTGCTCACCGACGCCCAGCAGGTGTACGTCCCGGTCGAGGGAGAGGCCCCCGCACCCGCCGCCGGAGCGGGTGCCGGAGCGGCGCCGTCGGGCACGATCAATCTCAACACGGCGAGCGCGGCCGAGCTGGAGGAACTCCCCGGAGTCGGGCCGGCGCTCGCCGGCGAGATCGTCACCTGGCGGCAGACGCGTGGGCCGTTCTCCAGCGTCGAGGACCTCGACGACGTTCCCGGCATCGGCCCGGCCGTCCTCGAGAAGGTGCGCGCCCGGGTGACCGTGTGAGGCATGACGCCCGGCTCGTCCCCGCGGCGCTGGCCGGCTGGGCGGGGGCGGCCGCAGCGCTGCTCGGTGGGTCCTCCCTGGCCGTGCCGGGTGTGGTGGTCGCCGTCGCCGCCGTCGCGGCGCTCGTGCTGGCCGCGCGGGTGGGGTACCTCCGGGCTCGCCCGTCCGTCGCGCTCCAGGCCCTGCTCTGTGCCGCCGTGGCGATCGCGGTCGTCCTCAGCGCGCGAGCCCAACTCGCGGCCCGGCTCTCCGGGGAGTTCGAGGCGTTGCGGAGCGAGAGGAGCGAGATCGTCGCGACGGCGGTGGCGCTCTCCGACGCCCGGGCCCTCGGTCCGTCGTCCCGCAGCGCCGCGATGGTGTCCCTGCGGCTGGAGTCGGTCGCGGCCCCCGCAGCGGTGCCTGTGCGCTCGATCGCGCGCGTGACGGCGCTGGGAGACGTCGTCGGGGTACGGCGTGGCGACCGCGTCGGCGTCACCGGTGAACTCGCCGCGCTGCCGGCACACGAGGACTCGCAGGCGCTCCTGCTGGACGCCGCCGTCGACGCCCGGGCGTCCCCGCCCGGGATCGCGGGCGCGCTGCAGGGGGTGCGTGCGTCGTTCCTGTCCGTCACGGCCACGCTCGGGCCTCAGGGTCGGGGACTCGTCCCCGGCATCACCATCGGGGACGACTCGGCACTGCCGGCCACCCTGCTCGAGGCGATGCGCCGCACCTCGCTCGGTCACCTGACCGCGGTCTCCGGCGCGCACATCGCGCTCGTTCTCGGCGCGGTCGGGGTCCTCGCGGCCCGGGCACCCACGCGGCTCCGGTCGGCGTTGCTCGCGATCGCGCTCGCCGCCCTCGTCGCGCTGGTCGGCCCGGAGGAGTCGGTGGTCCGGGCCGCGGCCATGGGCTGCGCGGCCGTCGTCGCGATGCTGCGCGGCCGGCCTCCGAAGGCCCTGCCGGCCCTGGCGACCGGGATGGTGGCCCTTCTCATCCTCGACCCGTGGCTCGCGTTCTCCTTCGGGTTCGCGCTGTCCGTCAGTGCGACCGCGGCTCTCATCCTGCTGGCGCCCCTCCTCGGGGCTCGCCTGGATCGGCTGCTCGAGCGCGCCGGCGCGCGCCCTGGTCGCACCGTCTCCGCCGTCCTCGCCGCACCGCTGGCCGCCCATCTCGCGTGCGCGCCGATCATCGTGCTGTTCAATCCCACCGTGAGCCTGTTCGGCGTGCTCGCGAACGCGGTCGCAGCGCCCGCCGTGGCTCCCGCCACCCTGCTCGGCCTGGGAGCCGTCCTGGTGACGCCGCTGTCGCTGCCGGCCGCCACCTGGCTCGCGCGCGCGGCGGAGGTGTTCACCGGGTGGATCGCGGGCACCGCGATGGTGGTGTCCAGGCTGCCCGCCAGTTCGGTGCCGTGGCCCGAGGGGGCGCGCGGCGCCCTCGCGCTCGCCGTCGTGCACCTCGTGGCCGCCCTGGTCCTCCTGATCCCGGCGCGCCGGGTGGCACCGTGGGTGCGCCCACGGCCTCTGCTGGCGCTGGTGCTGGCCGTGGCGGCGCTGGGAACGGGAATGGCGCTCCTGGCGCGGCGCGACGACTGGACGGTGTACCAGTGCGACGTGGGACAGGGCTCGGCACTCCTCGTCCGGTCCGGCCCACGATCGGCGGTCATGGTGGACGTGGGCCCCGAGGACGGGCGCTCCCAGGACTGCCTCACCGCCGCTGGCATCCTCCACCTGGATCTCCTCGTCCTCACCCATCCGCACGCCGACCACGTGGCCAACCTTCCGGCGGTCCTGGCCGCGGTGCGCGTGGATGAGGTGATCGTCTCCCCGGCGGGAGAGCCGTTCGACGCCGTCCGCCGGGTGGAGGGCGAGCTGGCCTTCGCCGGCCTCACACCGCAGCGGGGTGTGGCGGGCGACCGTGGCCGTGCGGGGAACGTGGAGTGGGAGGTGCTCTGGCCGTCGGCACGGCCGGGGACCGTGGATGCGAACGACCTGTCGGTCGCCGTCCTGCTGACCTCACCGGGGGGCCGCGTCCTCGCCCTCGGGGACCTGCAGCGCGGGGGACAGGAGGGACTGGCGCAGGCCGTCGCGGCGTGCGGGACGCCATGCCGGGGACTCGAGGTCGTCGCCATGGCTCATCACGGGTCCCGGGATCAGGATCCGGCACTGGCTGCCCTCCTCGACCCGGCGATCACGCTCATCTCCGTGGGGGAGGACAACCCGTACGGCCATCCCACGCCCGAGGCGATCGCCCTCTACGGGGACCTCGGCAGCCGGATCTGGCGCAGCGACAAGCATGGGACCGTCCGGGTCCTCCTGGGCGATGGTCATGCCGTGGTGGAGGCCGGCCGACCGACCGGATCGTAGGCCGGCGACGCGCGTGGGGGTGGGGCGTGGGAGGCTGGGTGGGTGAGCAGATCCCTGTCCTGGGAGGCCGCCGAACTCGGGCCGGTCGTCCTCGTCCGCGACGGCGAGCCCGTCCTCGGCGACCGTGTCCTCGCCGCCCTGCTCGTTCAGGCGCGCGCCGTCGACCCCGAGGTCGAGGTGTCCCGGCTCGCGGCCGCCACCTACGAGGCCGGCCAGCTCACGTGGCTCGCCAGTCCCTCCCTCTTCGGGGAGCGCCGTCTCGTGATCGTGGAGGGTGCGGAGGCGATGAACGACTCGTTCCTCACCGAGTGCCTCGCCTACCTCGAGGCACCGGCGGACGACGTGTGGCTCGTGGTGCGCCACGGTGGCGGGAACCGGGGGAAGCGGTTGCTGGACGCGCTTGGACGGACGGGCACCGTGGTGGCCTGCGAGGCGGTGAAACGGGAGTCCGACAAGGTCGAGTTCGTCCGGGGGGACTTCCGGCGGGCGGGTCGGCGCATCGACCAGGAGGCCGTCCAGGCCCTCGTCGACGCCGTGGGGTCGGACCTGCGCGAACTCGACGCTGCTGTGCGGCAGTTGCTCGCGGACACCACCGGTGTCGTCACCGCCGCCACCGTCAACCGGTACCACGCGGGGCGGGTGGAGGCGAGCGGCTTCCGCGTCGCCGATGCCGCACTCGCCGGGGACGCCGCCACGGCCATCACCCTGGCGCGGCACGCGATCGCGACCGGCACGCCGGCGGTGCCGCTGGTCGCCGCGCTGGCGGCGAAGCTCCGTACCCTCGCCAAGGTCGGGGCGATGCGGGGCCGCTCCCTGTCCGCGGCGGACATCGGGCTCGCGCCCTGGCAGGTGCAGCGCGCCGAGCGGGAGCTGCGCGGATGGCGTCCGGAGTCCCTCGCCGAGGCCATCAGTGCGGTCGCTCGCGCGGATGAGGAGGTCAAGGGGCTGAGCCGGGACCCCGACTTCGCCATCGAGCGGGCGCTGCTGCGCGTCGTCGCAGCCCGCAACGCCACCTGAGACGTACGACGACGAGGGCGCCGAGTCACTCGGCGCCCTCGTCATCCCTGACGGTGTCAGGCCAGCTTGTTGACCTGCCTGGCCAGCTTCGACTTGCGGTTGGCGGCCTGGTTGCGGTGGATGACACCCTTCGAGACGGCCTTGTCGAGCTTGCGGCCCGCCTTCTCGAGGGCTGCGGTGGCTGTCTCCCTGTCACCGGCCTCGATCGCCTCACGCACCTTGCGCACGTACGTCTTGAGCTCGCTCTTGACGGCCTTGTTGCGCTGGCGCGCCTTCTCGTTGGTGCGGATCCGCTTGATCTGCGACTTGATGTTTGCCACGAAATGGACTTTCTGGTTCGTTCGCTTGCGCGAGCCTGTGGTGGTCGTTCGAGGGAACGTCAGCAGCGGGAGACGGTGGCGTGGGGATGCCGGTGCGAAGCCGCTGACTTGGTGCCCGCCCGACCGAGCAGGAACCCAACGGTCGAGTTTACCAACAATGGGGACCCCGGCGAACCCGGGGGAGGAGTGCCCGGGGTGAGCCCTGCCTCACATCGTGGCGTGGACCTCCCGGACCCGGGCCACGACCGCACGGAAGATCCGCTCGTCGAGGACCCCACCCTCGCGGCGGACGTCGTCCGGGCTGACGCGCAGCAACCGGTCGAGGCGTACCTCGGACGGGCGACGCCGGGAGTCCCAGTCGCCCGTCCCGATGTCCATCCAGTGGCGTCCCCAGCGGGCCTCGTCGGCCGCGTCCTCGTCGTGGTCCTGCGACGTCAGCTGGGCCACGACGACGTCGGCGCCCGCCCGGGCGAGCACCAGCACGGGCCGGTCCTTGCCCCGGGTGGGGTCGTCCTCATAGGGCACCCAGGTCCACACGACCTCGCCGGGGTCCGGATCGCCGTCGCGGTGCGGCTCGTAGTCGAAGTCGGGCAAGCCGGGCGTGGCGGGTCCGGGCCGCGGTATCGGCGCCGTCCTGCCTCCCCGAGCGGCACCGGCGCCTCCGAGGGCGTCGTCGTCCTGGGCGCCGCCCCGCCGGGACGCACCGCGCCGGGTGCCCCCGAGGAGGGCGCGGGCACCCTCCCGCGCCAGGCCGAGCAGGAGCCGAGTCGTGGATTCCCTCATGTCGCAAGGGTAACCGGTGGCCCGGACCGCCACCGGCGGGGATCAGCCGAACGCGAGGATGGTGATGCTGATCATCGCGCCGAGCGCCCCCACCGGGATGGCGAGGAGGGCACCGAGCAGTGCGACGAGGGTGACGCGGAGGTCGTCCTTCAGGTAGGGGGCGTTGACGGTGCCACCAGCGGCCAGCACGAGGGCCCGCTGGGCGGCCTCGATCCGGGGGAAGTAGCGGGCGGTGCGCACCGAGTTCTCCCAGCGCACCTCCTCGAGGAAGGCCATCTCCTCGCTCAGGCGGTCGGCGGCGGGGGACGGCCGGTCCACCACCCCGGCGGAGAGCTGCTGGGCCTCCAGGGCAGCCTCCATGGCGTCGACGTGACGGGTGAGGCGGACCCTGCGCCAGGCGAGGAGCGCCACGAGGAGGCCGAGAACCGCGGCCACCACGACCAGGAACCAGGCGAACGCTGCCCCGGTCGTGACCGCGGCGAGCACCGCGAACAGGAGGAAGAAACCGTCGGCGACGGCCGCCAGCGCGACGATGACACCGCCGGGCCGCGAGCCGAACCGGATGATGGAGGGGAAGACCCTGTTGATCAGGTCGGACGTCATGGAACACACCTCGCTTCGTGGGGGAGAACGTCCCGGCGGGCGCGGTTGTTCCCGTTTCGCCGCACGGGCCCGGCATGGGACGATGTGACCCAGACGTCCGACCCATGAGGTTTTCCTTGACAGAGCTCGCGCAGACCATCACGCCTGCCGCCACCCGGCCCGAGTTGCTCCGCAACTTCTGCATCATCGCGCACATCGACCACGGCAAGTCCACGCTCGCCGATCGCATGCTGCAGCTCACCGGCGTGGTCGACGAACGGACCATGCGGGCGCAGTACCTCGACCGGATGGACATCGAGCGGGAGCGCGGGATCACGATCAAGTCCCAGGCGGTGCGGATGCCGTGGCAGGTGGGAGGCACCGCCTACGCGCTGAACATGATCGACACGCCCGGGCACGTCGACTTCACCTACGAGGTGTCCCGTTCGCTGGCGGCGTGCGAGGGGGCCGTCCTCCTCGTGGACGCCGCGCAGGGGATCGAGGCGCAGACGCTGGCGAACCTGTACCTCGCGCTGGAGAACGACCTCATGGTCATCCCCGTGCTGAACAAGATCGATCTCCCCGCCGCCCAGCCGGACCGGTTCGCCGAGGAGCTCGCGGGCCTCGTGGGTGGTTCCCCGGACGATGTCCTGCGTGTCTCGGGCAAGACCGGTGAGGGCGTCCGCGAGTTGCTCGACCACATCGTCGACCTCGTCCCCAACCCGACGGGGAACCCCGACGCCGCGGCCCGCGCGATCATCTTCGACTCCGTCTACGACACGTACCGGGGCGTCATCACCTACGTCCGCGTCAAGGACGGGCACCTCAGCCCCCGCGAGCGGATCATGATGATGTCCACCGGCGCCACCCACGAGCTGCTCGAGATCGGCGTGATCTCGCCGGAGCCGATCCCCACGCGCGGCCTCGGCGTGGGGGAGGTGGGGTATCTCATCACCGGCGTGAAGGAGGTGCGCCAGTCCCGCGTGGGCGACACCGTCACGAACGCGACGAAGCCGGCGAAGGAGGCCCTCGGCGGGTACCGCGACCCGAGGCCCATGGTGTTCTCCGGCCTCTTCCCCATGGACGGCTCGGACTACCCGGACCTCCGCGACGCCCTCGACAAGCTGAAGCTGAACGACGCCGCCCTCGTCTACGAGCCGGAGACCTCCGCCGCCCTCGGGTTCGGCTTCCGGTGCGGGTTCCTCGGCCTGCTCCACCTGGAGATCGTCCGCGAACGGCTGGAGCGCGAGTTCGGGCTCGACCTCATTTCCACATCCCCCAACGTCGAGTACTCGGTGACGCTGGAGGACCGCACGGTGGTGGATGTCACGAACCCCTCGGAGTTCCCGTCGGGCAAGGTGGCCGAGATCCGGGAGCCCATGGTGCGGGCCACGATCCTGGCGCCCAGCGAGTTCATCGGCGCGATCATGGAACTCTGCCAGGATCGGCGCGGTTCGCTGCTCGGCATGGACTACCTCTCCGCCGAGCGGGTGGAGCTGCGCTACACCCTGCCGCTCGCGGAGATCGTGTTCGACTTCTTCGACCAGCTCAAGTCCCGCACCCGGGGGTACGCCTCGCTCGACTACGAGGAGGCCGGGGACGCGCCCTCGGACCTGGTGAAGGTGGACATCCTCCTCAACCACGAGACGGTCGACGCGTTCTCCGCGATCGTCCACAAGGACAAGGCGTACGCCTACGGCGTGGAGATGACCGGCAAGCTCCGCAAGCTCATCCCGCGGCAGCAGTTCGAGGTGCCCATCCAGGCGGCCATCGGTTCCCGCGTGATCGCCCGCGAGTCCATCCGCGCCCTGCGCAAGGACATGCTGGCCAAGTGCTACGGCGGTGACATCACCCGGAAGCGCAAGCTGCTCGAGAAGCAGAAGGAGGGCAAGAAGCGCATGAAGGCCATCGGCCGCGTCGAGGTCCCCCAGGAGGCGTTCATCGCCGCGCTCACGTCGGAAGCACCCACGGGGAAGAAGTGAGTCCCGCCCTCCCCGAGGGCGAGCGTGTTCCCGACGGCGGCCCGCTCGCCGGGCTGGCCGCCGGCGGCGGTGCCGTCCTGCCCCCCTTCGGCGTCTACCTGCACGTCCCGTTCTGCCGGGTCCGCTGCGGCTACTGCGACTTCAACACGTACACCGCCGGCGAACTCGGCGGGGGTGCGGACCAGGCGGGGTACGCCGCCACCGCCGTCGCCGAGATCCGGCTCGCGGCCGCGGCCCTGACGACGGCGGAGCTCCCGGCCCGCCCGGCCGCGACGGTCTTCGTGGGCGGCGGGACCCCGACCCTGCTCCCTGCCACGGACCTGCTGGCCATGCTCGGCGCGGTCCGTGCCGAGTGGGGGCTCGCCCCGGGTGCCGAGGTCACCACCGAGGCCAACCCGGACACCGTGGACGAGGCCTCCCTGGAGCAGCTCGCCGCGGGTGGCATCACCCGCCTGTCGCTCGGGATGCAGTCCGCGGTGCCGCACGTCCTGGCCACCCTCGACCGCACCCACACCCCCGCCAACGTGGGCCGGGCGGTGGCGGCGGCGCGCGCCGTCGGGCTGGACGTCTCCCTCGACCTCATCTACGGGACACCCGGGGAGAGCGTGGCCGACTGGCGTCGCAGCCTGGAAGCGGCCCTCGACCTCGCGCCCGACCACGTGTCCGCCTACGCGCTCGGCATCGAGGAGGGCACGCGGATGGGCGCCCAGGTCCGCCGCGGCGAGCTCCCGCCCACGGATCCGGACGACCAGGCGGAGAAGTACGAGATCGCCGACTCCGCCCTGGCCTCAGCCGGCCTGCCCTGGTACGAGATCTCGAACTGGGCACGGCCCGGCCACCAGTCCCGGCACAACCTCGGCTACTGGCGCGGGGCGGACTGGTGGGGGATCGGACCCGGGGCGCACTCCCACGTCCGGGGAACCCGGTTCTGGAACGTGAAGCACCCGCGGGCCCACGCCGCGCTCGTCCGGGCCGGCCGGCTGCCGGCGGCGGGCCGCGAGGTCCTGAACCCCGAGGAGCGCGCGTTCGAACGGTTGATGCTGGGCGTGCGGCTCGCGGAGGGAGTCCCGGTGCGGGGGAGGGCGCGGGACCTCCTCCCCGGTCTGATCACCCGGGGACTGGTGGAGGCCGCGCCCGCCGAGCACGGCCGCGTGGTCCTCACCCGCCACGGCCGGCTGCTCGCCGACGCCGTGACCCACGAGCTCGCCGGCTGATCCCCTACTCCACCGAGAACCCCGTGAGCCCGCGCGGCGCCGTCTCCTCGGCGTTGACGCGCGTCACGCGCGCGTGGCGGGGCCCGCGTTCGCACCACGTCTGCAACTGGCCGACGGCGGCCGGTGGGCCCTCCGCGTGCACCTCGACGGTGCCGTCGTCGAGGTTCCGTGCCCAGCCCGCCACGCCGAGGGACTCGGCGACGTGGAGGCAGTTCCAGCGGTAGCCCACCCCCTGGACGATGCCGTGGATCACGAGACGACGTGCGATGTCCATGGGTCAAGCCAAGCACACCGCGGCGGTCGGCGGGTTTTTGTGCCTCCTGCCGGAGCACCGCTACCGTGGGCCGGTCGAGGGAGGGCACATGGAGGGCAGGCGCACGCCGCCGTGGCGCTACGCGCTCGGCATGTTCGGGATGTCCATCCCGATCAACATGGTGCGCGGCTCCATGCTGCTGTTCTACGTGGACATCCTCGGCCTCGACGTCCGGGCCTACGGCATCGTCATGGCCGTCTACGCGGTCCTCGACGCGGTCGACAACCCGCTGCTCGGGCACCTGTCGGACCGCACGCGCACCCGGTGGGGGCGCCGGCGCCCCTGGCTGGTGGTGGGCGCGGTGGCGCTCACGGCGGCCTTCGTCGGCTTCTTCTCCGCCCCCGGCGGGCTCGACGGGCTCGGCCTCGTCGCCTGGTTCACGGTCTTCGTGCTGCTCTGCGAGGCCGCGGACTCGATGTACTCGGCGAACTACGGGGCGCTCCTGCCGGAGCTGTACCCGGACGAGGGCGGCCGGGCCGTCGCGAACGGACTGCGTCAGGGCTTCCAGCTCGTGGCGCTGCTGCTCTCCCTCGCCCTGACCCCCGTTCTCACGACGAGCGTGTTCGGCACGGAGGACACCACGGAGGGCTTCGCCACCACGGCGCGGATCTACGCCGTCGTGGCCCTCGTCGCGCTGCTGGCCATGGCGCTCGGCGTGCGCGAGGACCCCGCCCACTCGGCGGCCGAGCGCTCGCGGCTCGTGCCCGGGCTGCTCGCGATCGCCCGGACGCGGCTGTTCTGGACGATCGGGATCGCGTCCACCTGCTACCTCGCCCCGCTCGCGCTCGTCCTGGCGGGCATCCAGCTGTACGTGAAGTACTCGCTCGGACTCCCGGTCGCCAGCACCCTCATGATCCAGGGCATCGTGATCGTGGTGGCCGCCGGCGGTCTCGCCGTGTGGACCCGGCTCGTTCGCGCCCACGGCGCCCCGCGGATCTGGCGGCTGGCGTTCATCCTCCTGGCCGCCGGCTTCATCCCGCTGTTCCTCGCCCGCACGCTCGTGGAGGCCACCCTCGCCGGCTGCGTCGTGGCGGCCGGATGGTCCGGCCTGCTCGCCACGAACGACCTCATCCAGGCGCGGCTCCTCGACGAGGACGCACGGGTCCACGGCCAGCACCGCGAGGCCCTCTACCTCTCCGCCTTCGGGATCTTCAGCCGCGTGACCGGAGCGCTCAACGGCGTGGCGCTCGCCCTGCTCGGGGTGTGGTTCGGCTACTGGTCGGGCGACGACGCCGGCGCCGACCCCGGCACGGCGTTCCGGGTGTACGTGGCCGTGTTCCCGTTCGTCCTCGCGCTGGGAGGGGTCGTGGTGTCTCACGCGATCCGCCTTCCCGGGGAGGCCGGTGCTGGACGCGCATTGAGTGGTGGGGGTGGGGCAGGCTAGCGTGACCCCATGAGGCCGTGAGGAAGGCGGGCACGTGACGAGGTCCATGCCGACATGGCGCTACTCCATCGGGATGTTCGGCCTCGCCATCCCCATCAACACCATCCGGGTCTCCACCCTGCTGTTCTACGTGGACATCCTCGGGCTGGACGTCCGGGCCTACGGCACGGTCATGGCCGTGTACGCGGTCCTCGACGCCGTCGACAACCCCATCCTCGGCCACCTCTCCGACCGCACCCGCACCCGGTGGGGCCGGCGCCGGCCGTGGCTCGTGATCGGCGCCGTGGTGCTGACCGCCGGACTCGTGGGCTTCTTCTCCGCCCCCGACACCCTGGACGGCGTGGCACTCGTCGCCTGGTTCGCCTTCTTCGCGATCCTGTGCGAGGCGGCGGACTCGATGTATGCCGCGAACTACAACGCGCTACTACCCGAGCTCTTCCCGGAGGAGCATCAGCGAGCCGGTGCCAACTCCCTGCGGCAGGCCTTCCAGCTCCTCGCGTTCGCGATCGCGCTGGCCGCCACCCCGGTGCTCACGACGAGCGTTTTCGGGAGCGAGGACTCGCCGGAGGGATTCCGTGCCACCGCGATCCTCTACGCCGTGATCGCGCTCGCCGCGCTGCTGTTCATGGCGCTCAACGTGCGGGAGGATCCCACGCGGGCGACGGAGGACCACGCAGGCTTCCTCACCGGAGCCGGCGTGATCCTCCGGAACCCGCACTTCTGGCTCGTCGGCATCGCGACCGCCTGCTACCTCGTCCCACTTGCGTTCGTGCTCGCCGGCATCCAGCTCTACGTCAAGTACTCCCTCGGTCTGCCCGTGGCGTACTCGCTGTGGCTCATCGGGTCGTCGATCGTCATCGCCGCCGCGGGCCTTCCCGTGTGGACGGCGCTCGTCCGACGGCGGGGGGCGCCGTTCGCCTGGCGGATCGCCTTCGTGTTCCTCGCCGCCGGCTTCGTCCCCTTCTACTTCGCGACGTCGCTGGCGACCGCGATGGCCGGCCTCGCGGTGGTGGCCGTCGGTTGGTCCGGGCTGCTCGCCACCAACGACCTCATCCAGGCGCGGGTCCTGGACGATGACGTGCGCCGGCACGGCCAGCACCGGGAGGGCCTGTTCCTCTCCGCCTTCGGGTTCTTCAGCCGCATCACCGGGGCGACGGCCGGCATCGGACTCGGTTCCCTGGGCTTCCTCTTCGGCTACTACTCGGGGGACGACCCGGGACCCGACCCCGGGATGGCGTTCCGCGTGGCGGTGAGCGTCTACCCCTTCGTGGTCGCGGTGCTGGGGGTGATCCTCAGCATGGTCATCCGCGTGCCGGCGGCCGGAGCCGAGATTCCTGCGGCGGAGCACGCGGGACGGCCGGCGCTCCGCCCTCTCACCTGAGGACGACCGGCACCCGGGCCCAGCCCCCGACCGGCGGGGTCTCCCGGACTGTCGGCCGCTCCTCCGACAGGGTGATGCCGGCAGTGCGGCGCAGCAGCTCCTCGGTGACCACACGCAGCTCCATGAGCGTGAGCGCCCGCCCGGGGCAGACGTGCGGGCCGATCCCGAACACCAGGTTGTCGGCCGCGTGCCTGGCCGGATCGAAGGTATCCGGGTCCGGGAACACCAGAGGATCCCGGTTCGCGGCGGTCCAGTTGAGGATGACGCGGGCTCCCGCCGGGATCGTCTCCCCACCGAGCTCGGCGTCACGGGTGGCGCGGCGCCTGTTGGCAACGAAGGGGTCGTCGATTCGCAGGATCTCCTCGACCGCGGCCTCGAGGGCGGCAGCGTTGCCATGGACCGCGAGCGCACGCAGGAGGTCCTGCTCCTCGGGGTGGGTGGCGAGGAAGTGGACGATCACGCCGATCGAGGTGGCGATCGACCCGAGGTCCCCGGCCGTCCAGTTCCGCAGGATGGAGACGATCTCCTCGTCGGTGAGGGGGCGGCCACCGATCGTCTCGTGCATCAGCTCCGCCGTGACGTCGGCATCGGGCGCCGCTTCGCGTCGCGCCTCAAGCAGGCCCTGGATCATGGCGTCGAATCGCTCGGCGACGGCGGCGGTCCGCTCCCGGTCCCCGGAGCGCGTCGCGGCGTGGTTGTCCGCCATCCAGGCCACCAGTACGTCCTCGAGGTCCGGCGGCCAGCCGAGCCACGCGCTCTGGGTTCGGACCGCGAACGGGACCCCCAGGTGGGCCACCGTCCTCACCGTGCTGCCGCGGGGGAGGGCGTCGACGATCGCGGCGGCGTGCGCACGACATTGCGACTCCTCCCGGGCGACTCGCTCCGGTGTCATGTAGCGGTCGACGATCGCCCGGAACGCCGCGTGGTCCGCGCCGTCGAGGCTGTTCGGGATGGCGCGGCGGGCGGTGACGGTGCTCGAGTAGGTCCCGGGATCCGTCGCGGCTGCGACCACTTCGGCGTGCCGGAGGACGGTCCAGGTCCCCTCGCCGTCGTGGGCCACCGGACACCGCGAGCGCATCGCGTCGTACGCGGCGCGCTGGTCCTCCCAGATCTGGTCCGAGGTGATGTCACAGGGGTCGCCCATGGGGTGCCTTCCGCTCGTCCTGCGACCAGCCTAGGAGACGGCCGCGCGAGGCAACGGGATTGCGGACCGCGGGGGACCCTCACCCGGGGCCGGCACGAGACCTCGCCACAGTCACTGCGGCGAGACTTCGTGCTGAAGGTCAGGGGTCTGCCCCTCGCCATCAGGATGCATCCTCGCCACAGTGTCTGTGGCGAGGATGCGTGCAGGGCGCCCGAGCACCGACGCACCGCGCCGGCCTCCACGCCCGTGACGTCCGCC
>ERZ1645187.668-NODE-668-length-33586-cov-99.420656_pt1 | contig 33586 bp, 36 predicted proteins | sample MGYA00575352_ERZ1645187 | MGnify/ENA primary metagenome ERZ1645187 (study PRJEB40837, sample SAMN11349314) | freshwater sediment metagenome | isolation source: river sediment | host: Sediment | place: India: Wazaribad , New Delhi | collected 2017-02-21 ... | reverse complement strand
TTGCACGTACTCCGCATTTCGAGTGCGGCGCGATCGACCACTCTGCCACCTCTCCGCGAGGCCGTCCGGCTTTGGGCCGGGGGCGTGGTCGCGGCGGAAATAACATCGCCGCCGCTTTTCAACAAGCCGGTTGCGGCGCCAATTCGCAACGCGGGCGCGGACAGGCGCGCCACCCGGTCGGGCGCATGCGGTTTTCAGCCGTTTTCGTTGACAGAATGCGCGTCCTTCGCTAGTGAACGCGGGCTTCGCGAGGCGCGGTCACCAGCCGCGCCGTTTGGTTTTTCGCCCGCGAGCAATTCCGATCGTCCCGTGGCCGGGTTTTCCCGCGCGGGGTCGCTGCCAAAAAGCCGGCCGACGTTTTTCGAATCGTCAGGCCGGAAACGAACACGAGGACAAGATGTTCGCAGTCGTCAGGATCGGCGGGAAGCAGTATCGCGTCGCCGCCGATGAACAAATTCAGGTGATGTCTCTGGCCGGCGAGCCGGGCGACAAGGTGACGTTCGAGGACGTGCTGTTCGTCGGCAAGGACGGTTCGGCCGAGTTCGGCGCCAAGGCCAAGGTGCAGGGCGAGATCGTGGCGCACGGCCGCGGCCCCAAGACCATCTCCTTCAAGAAGCGCCGCCGCCAGAACTCCAAGCGCAAGCGCGGACACCGGCAGGACGTGACGCTCGTCAAGATCACCGGGATCGCGTAAGGCGCCCTCAGGACATACCCGCGGGCCTGAAAAAGGCGACCGCGTCACAATTGGAGCAATGAAATGGCTCACAAGAAAGCAGGCGGCTCGTCGCGCAACGGGCGTGATTCGGACGGCCGTCGTCTTGGCGTGAAGAAGTTCGGCGGAGAGGCCGTGCGCGGCGGCAACATCATCGTTCGCCAGCGCGGCACGAAATGGCACGCCGGCCGCAATGTCGGCATCGGCTCGGACCATACGCTGTTCGCCCTCGTCGACGGCGTCGTCACGTTCAAGACGCTCGGCAAGGGCCGATCGACCGTATCGGTCGCTCCCGCCGCCAAACCGGCGGCCGCAGAATAGGCGGAGGACACCAGACCTCCGCCGGCGCCAGCCCCGGCGAGAGGTCAGCCCAGGAACGCATGTTCCGGTCGAGCCGATCCGATCCTAGATCGAAGGGGAAGCGCCGCGCTTCCCCTTTTCGTTTGCGGGTTCGCCCGCGACCGCCGGATCGGAGATATCCATGTTTCCCGATTTCTTTCGCGACGATGTGTTCCGGATAGAGACGCAGCGCCTGTGGCTGCGCTGGCCGGCCGCAGCCGACGCCGCCCAGATCGAGAAATTCGCTGGCGAGGCGCAGGTCGCCCAATGGACGGCGCACATTCCCCATCCCTACCCGCCCGGCGCGGCGGAGCGGTTCGTCGTCGCCGCGCGGCAGGCCAATCTGGATGGCGGCGCGCTCAACATGGCGCTGGCGCTGCGCACGCGGCCGCAATCGCTGATCGGCATGATTTCGCTCGAAGCCCACGAGGCGACCGCGATCGTCGGCTACTGGCTCGGCCAGCCCTACTGGGGGGCCGGCCTGATGGCGGAGGCGGTGCGCGAACTGACGTGGCTGGTGTGGCTGACGACCGACATCGACCGCGTGATCGCCGACATCATGATCGGGAACGCGCGTTCGCGCGACGTGCTGCTGGCGTGCGGCTTCGCTTCCACCGGCGACAGCGCCTGCACGGCGCCCGCGCGGGGCGGGCAGATCGCGGCCGAGCGGTTCGAACTGCTGCGGCCGCAGCGCGAGGCGGGACTGCCGTTTTCGGCGCGTGACAGGACGCTTCAGCCCACTTAATGATCGGCGCGCCCTCGCAAGGGGCGCGCGGTTCACGCGTCAGCCGGCGGCCATGGATTTCGTGCGATCGCCGCTGGTATGAAGGGGTTGCATGAAGTTCCTCGATCAGGCGCGCGTCTACGTGCGCTCCGGCGACGGCGGCGCGGGCTCGGTCTCGTTCCGCCGCGAAAAGTTCATCGAATTCGGCGGGCCCGACGGCGGCGACGGCGGGCGCGGTGGCGATGTTGTGGCCGAATGCGTCGAAGGGCTGAACACGCTCATCGACTATCGCTACCAGCAGCATTTCAAGGCCAGGACCGGCATGCACGGCATGGGCAAGAACCGCGCGGGCGGGCGCGGCGCCGACGCCGTGCTGAAAGTGCCGGCCGGCACGCAGATTTTCGAGGAGGATGGCGAGACGCTGATCGCCGATCTCACGCAGGTCGGCCAGCGCGTCGTCATCTGCCGGGGCGGCAACGGCGGTTTCGGCAATGCGCATTTCAAGACGGCCACCAACCGCGCGCCGCGCCGCGCCAATCCCGGACAGGCGGGCGAGGAGCGCACCATCTGGCTGCGGCTGAAACTGATCGCCGACGCCGGCCTGATCGGCCTGCCCAACGCCGGCAAATCGACGTTTCTGGCGCGCGTCTCGGCGGCCAGACCGAAGATCGCCGACTATCCGTTCACCACGCTCCATCCCGGTCTCGGCGTGGTGGCGGTGGACGACCGCGAATTCGTGCTCGCCGACATTCCGGGGCTGATCGAGGGCGCGCACGAGGGGCTTGGGCTGGGCGACCGGTTTCTTGGCCATGTGGAGCGCTGCGGCGTGCTGCTGCATCTGGTGGATGCGAGCGGCGAGCACGCGGGGCGCGCCTATCGCATCGTGCGGCAGGAGCTGGACGCCTACGGCGGCGGCCTTTCCGACAAGCACGAGATCGTCGCGCTGTCGAAGGTCGACATCGTGGACGAAGCGACGCTGAAGACGCAGACAGAGCGGCTGCGGCGCGCGATCGCCGCCTATGGACCGGCGCCGGCGCCGGGGGAGAAGCGCGCGCGACCGCACATGCTCTCGGCCGCCACGGGCAAGAACGTGACCGCGGTCCTGCGCGCGCTGCTGGCGACGATCGACGAACGACGGCGCGAGGAAACGGCGCGGACGCAGAAACAGGAGTGGCGGCCATGACCGCGCGCGCCGCGAAAGCCAGACGCGAGAAGGCGCCGGCGCTCGGCGCCTTCAGGCGCATCGTGGTGAAGGTCGGCTCGGCGCTGCTGGTGGATTCGAAGGCCGGGGCGCTGCGGCGCGCGTGGCTGGAGGCGCTCGTCGACGATCTCGCCGCGCACCACACGCGCGGCGCGGACATTCTCGTCGTTTCGTCCGGCTCCATCGCGCTCGGACGCAGCGTTCTGCAACTGCCCAGGGGAGCGCTGAAACTGGAAGACAGCCAGGCTGCCGCCGCCGTCGGGCAGATCGCGCTCGCGCATGTATGGTCGGAAGCGTTCCGCAGGCACGGCATGACGGCGGGCCAGATTCTCGTCACGTTCGGCGACACGGAGGAGCGGCGGCGCTATCTGAACGCGCGCGCCACCATCGAGCGGCTGCTCGAAATGCGCGCGACGCCCGTGATCAACGAGAACGACACGGTGGCGACGCACGAGATCCGCTACGGCGACAACGACCGGCTCGCCGCGCGCGTCGCCGCGATGGCCAGCGCGGACTGTCTGGTGCTGCTGTCGGACGTGGACGGGCTCTACACCGCGCCGCCGGCAAGCGACCCGAACGCCCGGCACATTCCCATCGTGCCGCGCGTGACGGCGGAGATCGAGGCGATGGCGGGGGGCGCCGTCAGCGAACTGTCGCGCGGCGGCATGACGACCAAAATCGAGGCGGCGAAGATCGCCACCACCGCCGGCGTGCACATGGCGATCGCCGACGGGCGGGTGGACCATCCGCTGAAGCGGATTTCGGAGGGTGGCCGCTGCACGTGGTTTCTCACGCCGTCCAATCCCGTCACCGCACGCAAGAAATGGATCGCCGGCTCGCTCGAACCCAAGGGCGTGGTGCGCGTGGACGCCGGCGCGGCGCAGGCGCTCGCCAACGGCAAGAGCCTCCTGCCCGCCGGCGTGACGGCGGTCGAGGGCGGCTTCGCGCGCGGCGATTGCGTGCTCATCCGCAACGCGGACGGCGGCGAGATCGGGCGCGGGCTGATCGCCTACGACGCGATCGAGGCGATGCGGATCATGGGCCGCTCCTCGCGCGACATCGAGAAACTGCTCGGCTACGCGGGCCGCGCGGCGATGATCCATCGCGACGACATGGCGCTCGGCGGCGCATAGGGTCGAGCCCGGACCGGCCCATGCGACCGATTCTTAACGACTGCCCCGCCACATTGTCCTGTCGGACGAGGAGCGGACCATGAAGGCCTGGCTGATAGGCATGGGCGCGGCGAGCGCGCTGGCGCTTGCCGGACATGCGGCGCAGGCCGGCGGATGCGCGGCGCCGTGCGGCGGCGGGTTCGACGCCTCGACCGTCGAATACGCGCCGCCGCGCCTGCATCGCTGGAAGACGCGCGGCGTGCTTGGCCGCAAGCTGCGCTACGACGGGTTCGAACCCTACAGCTACGATCCCAACGCCTGGCGCACGCATCCCGCGCAGGTTCCCTGCATGCTGCGACAGCCGGTCTACGACCGCTACGGGATCGCCGTCGGCTACCATCGCGTCGCCTCCGTCTGCTGAATCCGCCTCGTTTCAAGCCTTTGCGCGCGCCGCGATTTTGGCCGATTCGTCGGGTCATTAAGGTTCCGTTCACCATCTTCGGTTGAGTTGGGGCCAGACGGACGCGAACGTTGAGCTATCTCGAACCACCGCCGATGCCCGCCCCCATCGTCGTCGTGAAAGACGTCGGCGGGCTGGTGCGCGACTATCAGGACCGGACCGAACTCTACCGTTCGCAGAACCGCGAGGTGCGGCTGCACGAATGCCGCTCGGCTTGCACGCTGGCGCTGTCGCTGCCGAATGTCTGCGTCTATCCGACGAGCCAGCTCAAGTTTCACCAGGCCTACAACCAGAACACGAAGGAAGTGGACCTCGGCGTCACCAACGAACTTTGGACCTCCTATCCGCAGGCGGTGCGCGCGCGGCTGGGCTTTCTCACGCGCAACTACAAGGTGATCCGCGGCTCCGAACTGATCGCGATGGGGTTCCGCAACTGCAACGCGCCGGCCCCGCAGCCCAACATCATGATCGCGAAGGCGCGCCGGCAGGAGGCGCCGGCCGCAACCGGCGATTTCATCAAAGGCGTGCAGACGGCCGTCGCCTCGCTGTTTCCCGGCCAGAGCGCGGCGACGCAACCGCCCCAACAGTTCGCCGCGCGCACGCCGGAGCCCGCCAGACCCGCTGCGCCGGCCGCCCTGCCCGTCGCCGCGCCGTTGCAGGCGACGGTCGAGGCGCCGCTGCCCCCGCCGCGCCCGCCGCTGATCGGCGTCGTCGTCGCGCCGCAACCGCCCGCGCCGCCCCTGCCGGCCGGAACGCCGGCCTATCTGCGGCCCATCCCCGGCTCGACGCCCATTCTCGAGGCGCGGTTCATTCCGCTCAGGACCGCGCTACGCAAGCTTGCTTCCGCGCTACGGTGATTTCTGGTAGCGATCGCGCTTCGAAACCGCAGCGAACGCCATGTCCATGAACAAGCTCGCCCAGATTTCCGACGCCGGCGTCGACGTCGCCGCCGCGATGCGGACGGTCGGCCGCGCCGCGCGCGCGGCCGCGCGCAGCCTGGCGCTGTCGCCGGCGAGCCAGCGCAACCGGGCGCTGACCGAAGCCGCCGCCGCCATCCGTGCGCGGCGCGACGAACTGCTCGCGGCCAACGCGCAGGATGTCGCCGACGCGCGCGCGCGCGGAACCGCCGCCTCGTTTCTCGACCGGCTGACGCTGGACGCCGCGCGCGTGGAGGCGATCGCCCGGAGCCTGGAAGACATCGCCGCTCTGCCCGATCCGCTGGGGCGGGTGCTGGCGCGTTTCGAGCGGCCGAACGGCCTGGTGATCGAACGCGTGGCCACGCCGCTCGGCGTGATCGGCGTGATTTTCGAAAGCCGGCCCAATGTCGCCGCCGACGCCGGCGCGCTCTGCCTGAAGGCCGGCAACGCGGCCATCCTGCGCGGCGGGTCCGAGAGTTTTCGCTCGGTCGGCGCCATTCACGCCTGTCTCGTCGCGGGCCTCGCCGCGGCCGGTCTGCCGGAGGCGGCCATTTCGCTCGTTCCCACGCGCGACCGCGCGGCGGTCGGCGCCATGCTCGCGGGGCTCGACGGCGATCTCGACGTGATCGTGCCGCGCGGCGGCAAGAGCCTGGTGGCGCGCGTGCAGAGGGAAGCGCGGGTGCCGGTGTTCGCGCATCTGGAAGGCATCGTCCACGTGTTCGTCGAAAAGAGCGCGGACCTCGACAAGGCGAAGAAGATCGTGCTCAACGCCAAGATGCGGCGCACCGGCATTTGCGGCGCGGCCGAAACGCTGCTGGTGGACCGGGCCTGCGCCGCCACGCATCTGGCGCCGCTCGTGACCATGCTGATCGACGCCGGTTGCGAGGTGCGCGGCGATCCGCAGACGCAAGCCGCCGACGCGCGGGTGAAGCCCGCGCAGGAAGAAGACTGGCGCACGGAATATCTCGACGCGATCATTTCCGTGCGCGTGGTCGACGGGCTCGACGCGGCGATCGACCATATCGAGACCTACGGCTCGCACCACACCGATTGCATCGTGACGGAAGACGCGACCGCCGCGGAGCGTTTCCTCAGCGAGGTGGATTCGGCCATCGTGCTCGTCAACGCCTCGACGCAATTCGCCGACGGCGGCGAATTCGGCTTCGGCGCGGAGATCGGCATCGCCACGGGCCGCATGCATGCGCGCGGGCCCGTCGGCGTGGAGCAGCTGACGAGTTTCAAATATCGCGTGCGCGGCGATGGACAGACGCGCGGCTGAGGCCGCCCCGGCCGTCGCGCGCGACGCCGCGCCGGTCCACGACGTGGCCCACGTCATTCTGCCGCCGCACACGCCGGGCATGCGCATCGGCCTGTTCGGCGGCTCGTTCAATCCGCCGCACGAAGGCCACGCCCTCGTCTGCGCGATCGCGCTCAGGCGGCTGCGCCTCGACCGCATATGGCTTCTGGCGACGCCCGGCAATCCGCTGAAGGAGACGCGCGGCCTGGCGCCATTGGCCGCGCGCATGGCGGCGACGCGCGCGCTGATGGACGATCCGCGCATCGTCGTCACAGATCTCGAAGCGCGGATCGGCGTGCGCTACACCTACGACACGATCGAATACCTGCGAAAGCGCGCGCCGTTCGTGCGGTTCGTCTGGATCATGGGCGCGGACAATCTCATCCAGTTCGCGCGCTGGCAGCGCTGGCGCGCCATCGCCGACCTGACGCCGATCGCCGCCGTCGACCGCCCCGGCGCGACGCTCAAGGCGAGCGCGGCCAAGGCGGCGCACGCGCTCGCGCCCTTCTTGATGAAGGAGGCGGACGCGCCCCTGCTGGCGGCCGCCGCGCCGCCCAGGTTGGTCTTTCTGCACGACCGACGGCTCGACCTTTCCTCCACCGCGCTCCGGGCGCGCCGGGCGGACGGGGGCGTCGCGGATTGAAATTTCGCGAATCACGGCTCATGTTTGAAATGCGGCGCGCCTGTTGCGCCGCGCCATCAGAGGGCGTCTGAACTGACAGCGATCCCTATTCCCGAAGCGGGCAGCGCGCCCCTTCATCCGGCGGCCGGCTCCACCGAGCCTCATGCCGGCGAAACGCTCCTTGCCGCCATCTCGACCAGCCTCGACGACGCGAAGGCCGAAGACGTGGCGCTCATCGACCTCAAGGGCAAAACGACGCTCGCCGACACGATGGCGATCGCCTCCGGCCGCTCCAACACGCATGTCGGCGCGATCGCCGAGCGCGTCATCAAGGCGGTGAAGGAGGCGGGCCATCCCGCCCCGCGCGTGGAAGGCATGCCGCACAACGATTGGGTGCTGGTCGACGCCGGCGATGTGATCGTGCACATTTTCCGGCCGGAAGTGCGCCAGTTCTACAATCTGGAAAAGATGTGGGGCGCCGACAGGCCGGGCGAGAAGCGCGCGAGCTGAGCGCATGCGTCTGGTGGTTGCTGCGGTCGGGCAGATGAAGGCCGGGCCGGAACGCGAATTGTTCGCCCGCTATGCGGAGCGCGCGACCGCCGGCGGCAAGGCGCTCGGCCTTGGCCCGCTGTCTGTGCGCGAATGCGCCGAAAGCCGCGCGCGGCGCGCGGAAGACCGAAAGGCGGAAGAAGCGCGCGCGCTGCTCGCCGCGCTGGAAGCCGGCGGGCGCGCCATTGCACTGGACGAAACCGGAAGGACGATCGCAAGCACGCAATTCGCCGCTCTCGTGCAGCGCCTGCGCGACGACGGCGCGAGGGCGCTCACGTTTTTCATCGGCGGCGCGGACGGACTCGATCCAAGCGTACGGGCGTCGAGCGAAGCCGTGCTGTCGTTCGGCGCGATGACGCTGCCGCACCAGCTCGTGCGGGTGGTGCTGGCGGAACAAATCTATCGCGCGACGACTATTCTGGCAGGCCACCCCTACCACAGGGCCTGAACGGAGGGCGCGGGATGCCGCTGCCGAACACGCCGAAACTGACAGCCGACGCCGTCATCTTCGACCGTGCGGGACGCCTGCTGCTCGTGCGGCGCCGGAACCCGCCGTTCTCCGGCTGGCTGTCCCTGCCCGGCGGCTTTGTGGACATCGGCGAGACGGTGGAAGACGGCTGCCGGCGCGAGCTGGCGGAGGAGACCGGCGTGAAGGCCGGGCGGCTGCGCCTGGTCGGCGTCTATTCCGATCCCGCGCGCGACCCGCGCGGCCATACCGTGTCGGTCGCCTTCGCCGGCCGCGCGCTGTCGCGCCGCGCCGTGGCGGGCGACGATGCGGCGGCGGTGGAATGGGCGGCCGACTGGCGGCGGGCCGAGCTTGCGTTCGATCACCGCCGGATCGTCCGCGATGCGGCCAAACTGATCGCCGTCTGACGCCGCCACGCCCTTGCCGAAATCGTGGGTCACACAAGAGCGTCGTTGCGCGGAACGCGCGCGGGCTCACACTGGAGCGCGGCGATTCGCGAGCTTTCGATAACGGACATCGTGCGGATTCAGGACAAACGGCTGGCGGAGGGATGGCGCGCGCGGCTTGCCGCGTGGCTTGCGCTGGCGCTCGCCTGTGCGCTCGCCTCCGCGTCCGCCCTGACCGCGCCCGCCCAGGCCCAAAATCCGCCTCCGCCGCCGCTGGAAGACCCGGTCGGCGACAAGAAGCTGGAACTGAAGAGCGTGGAGGACACGCTGGGCGTTTCGGCCGCGCACCGCAAGAAGATCGAAATGGAGGTCGCCGCCATCGGCGTCGACCGCGCGCGGCTGAACGAAGCGCTGATGGAGGCGACGGCGCGCGTGGGCGCGGCCGATGCGCGGCTGGCCGACGTGGAGCGAAGGCTCGATACGCTCGCCGGCTCGCAGGACGGCATTCGACGTTCGCTGGACGGGCGGCGCGCGCTGGTCGGAGAAATTCTCGGCGTTTTGCAGCGCATGGGGCGGCGCACGCCGCCCGCGTTGCTGGCGAATCCGGAAGACGTGCTGCAGGCCATCCGCACCTCCATGCAGCTCGGCGCGGTGCTGCCGGAACTGCGTGCCGAGACGCAGGCGCTGGCCGCCGACCTGCAGGAACTGAAAAACGTGCGCGCCGGCATGGCCGTCGAGCGCGAGCGGCTGGCGCTCGAGCAGCGCGGGCTCGGCGAGGAGCGCACGCGGCTCGCCGCGTTGTTCGAAACGCGGCAGAAGGCGCTCGGCGAAGCGCAGAGCGCGCTCGACGCCGAGCGCCGGCGCGCCGAAGACCTCGCCCGGCAGGCGGGCAGCCTGAAAGATCTGATCGCGCGGATGGAGGCGGACCTGTCCGGCGCCCAGCGCGCGGCGGACGAGGCCAGGAAGGCGGAGGACGCGCGCAGGCAGACCGCCGCGCTCGAAACGGAGGAACAGAAGGCGCGGATCGCGGCTTCGCCATTCAAGGATACGGCCAGGCTCGCGCCAGCCGTCGCGTTCGCCGCCACCAGGGGGCGCGCGCCGATGCCGGTCAACGGCCAGATTTTGAAGGCGTTCGGCGACAACGACGCGTTCGGCGGCGCCGAGAAGGGCATGTCGATCGCGGCGCGGCCGAAATCGGTCGTCGTCTCGCCAGCCGACGGTTGGGTGGCGTTCGCCGCGCCCTACCGCGGCTATGGACAATTGCTCATCTTGAACGCGGGCGAAGGCTATTACGTCGTACTTGCGGGCATGGAGCGCATTCACGTGGCGCATGGCCAGTTCGTGCTTGCCGGCGAGCCCGTCGCCACGATGGGAGAGGGCGCCACGCGCGCGGCTTCGACCGCCGCCATTGGCGCAAGCCAGCCCATCCTCTATGTTGAGTTCAGAAAAGATGGCTCCCCGATCGACCCTTCGCCCTGGTGGGCGCGGGGCGACGTGAAAAAGGTTCGTGGATAATGCGAAAGGCTCATCTCGTCCTCATGGGCGCGGCGCTGGGCGCGACGGCTTCCGTCGTCAGCCAGCAGATGTTGTTCACATCCGCCAATGCGCGGGCCGCGGGGGCCGACACCTACCGCAGCCTCAACCTGTTTGGCGACGTGTTCGAGAAAGTGCGCGCCGACTACGTGGAAAAACCGGACGACCAGAAGCTGGTCGAATCCGCCATCAACGGCATGCTCACCTCGCTCGATCCGCATTCGAGCTACATGGACACCAAGACGTTCCGCGACATGCAGGTGCAGACGCGGGGCGAATTCGGCGGTCTGGGCATCGAGGTGACCCAGGAAGACGGGCTGGTGAAGGTGGTGACGCCGATCGACGACACGCCGGCCTCACGCGCGGGCGTGATGGCGGGCGACCTGATCTCGGCGATCGACGGGGAGACCGTGCAGGGCATGACCCTCAATCAGGCGGTCGACAAGATGCGCGGCGCCGTCAACACGCCGGTGGCGCTCACCATCCTGCGCGGCGCCAAGCGCGACAAGGTCGAGATCAAACTCGTGCGCGCCGTCATCCAGATCAAGTCCGTGCGCACGCGCAAGGAAGGCGAGGACATCGGCTACATCCGCATCACGCAATTCAACGAACAGACGTTCGAGGGCGTGAAGAACGCGATCCAGAAGTTCTCGCAGGAAATACCGGCCGACAAGTTCAAGGGCTACATTCTCGACCTGCGCAACAATCCGGGCGGGCTGCTCGACCAGTCGATTTCGGTCTCCAACGCGTTTCTCGACCGTGGCGAGATCGTCTCCACGCGCGGGCGCAACGCCGACGAGACGCAGCGCTACAACGCGCGCGCGGGCGACCTGTCGAAGGGCAAGCCCGTCGTCATCCTCATCAACGGCGGCTCGGCGTCGGCGTCCGAAATCGTGGCCGGCGCGCTGCAGGACCACAAGCGCGCGACCATTCTCGGCACGCGCTCGTTCGGCAAGGGATCGGTGCAGACCATTCTGCCGCTCGGCCAGAACAACGGCGCGCTGCGGCTGACGACCGCGCGCTACTACACACCGTCGGGCCGGTCGATCCAGGCCAAGGGCATCGACCCGGACATCCAGGTGCTGCAGGACGTGCCGGACGAGCTGAAAGGCAAGGACGACACGAAGGGCGAGGCCGCGCTGAAAGGCCACCTGAAGAACGGCGAGGAGGAGAAATCCGGCTCGCAGGCCTACGTGCCGCCGGACGTGACGAAGGACAAGCAGTTGATCGCCGCGCAGGAGCTCCTGCGCGGGGTGAAGACGGTCGCCCAGTTGCAGGCCGAGTCGCAGCCCAAGCCCGCCCCAAAGGATGCGCCGAAAGACGCCGCCAAGGACGCGCCGGCCGCGCCGCCCGAGAAGCTCGCGCCGCCGCCGGCCGTCCAGCAGCCGGCCGCGCCGAAGAACTGAGGCGAACGCTCCTGCAACGCCGCGTCGCGACCGCCGTCTCGACGCGGCGTTCGCATGTCGGCACAATGGTCGATGCGCCCGCCTGATTCGCGTGGCGATTACCGCGAGACCTCGATGGGGCCCGGGCCCGACGATCTTCACAAGCCCTTGGGACAGAGCGAACCCGCCGCGCGCGTGGCTGGCGGGGTCCTCGACGTGCGCGCATGGCTGATCGGCGGCGCGGCCCTGTCGGCCTGCGCCGCGGTGGCGGCGGTCGCGCTCTACGGCGATCCGAACGGCGGGCGGCCGCGCGCGGTCGCGCGGATCGAGACGGTCAAGCCGCCGCAGGTCGCCGACGCGACGGCGTCGATCGCCCAGGGCGCGCCCGCCGCCGACCGGCTGGCCGAGCGCCCGCCGGCGGCGCAGACGGCGGGCGAAGTGGAGCGCGCGACCGGCGTGAAGGTGACGCGCGCGGGCGGCGGCGACGCCCCCGGCGCGATGATCATTCAGCTCGACCAGCCCGCCTCCGGCATTTCGCTCGCGCCCGCGCCCGACCGGCGCCTGTCGGAAAGATCACGCCACGGCGTTCTGCCGCGCATCGGGCCGGACGGCGCCAGGCCGGTCGACGTCTACGCGCGGCCGGTGGTGCTGTCGCAGCGGGTGAAACGCGACGCGCCGCGCATCGCGCTGATCGTCGGAGGGCTGGGCCTGTCGAGCGCCACCACCACGTCCGCGCTCGAAAAGCTGCCGGCCGAGGTTTCGTTCGCATTCGCGCCCTACGGCGAGGACGTGGCGGGCGAGGCGCGCCGCGCGCGCGAGCGCGGCCACGAAACGTTCCTGCAGGCGCCGATGGAATCGTTCGACGCGCCGCGCAGCGATCCCGGTCCGCACACGCTCAAGACAGACTCCGCGCCCGATCAGGCGACGGCCGACCTGCATTGGCTGATGACCCGCTTTTCCGGCTATGTCGGCCTCGTGAATTTTCTCGGCGCGAAATTTCTCGCCAACGACAGCGCGCTGACGCCGATGTTGCGCGAACTGTCGGCGCGCGGCCTCGCCTTCATCGACGATGCGACGGCGCCGCAATCGCTGGCGCTGGACGCGGCCGGACGGATCGGCCTGCCGAGCGCGCGCGCCGACATCGTGATCGACGCCGATCCCCGCCCCGAGGCGATCGAGGCCGCGCTCGTCCGGCTGGAGGCGCAGGCCCGACAGAAAGGCGTCGCGCTCGGCTTTGCAAACGCGCTGCCGGCGAGCATCGACCGCGTGTCGCGGTTCGCGCGCGCGCTCGAGCAGCGCGGCGTCGCGCTGGTGCCGGCAAGCGCCATGCTCAACGCCGGCCCCTCCGTTTCCGCACGCAGGCCCGCCGCGCAATGAACCGCGACGCTCCCCCGCCCTATCGCCCGTGCGTGGGCGTGATGCTCATCAATCATCAGGGTCTGGTGTTCGTCGGTCGCCGGCGCGACAAGAAGCAGCCCGAGCATGTCGCGCCCGGCTACGAATGGCAGATGCCGCAGGGCGGCATCGATGAGGGCGAGGCGCCGTACGCCGCGGCGCTGCGCGAGTTGCGCGAGGAAACGAACGTGTCCTCGGTCGCGCTGATCGCCGAGGCGCCGGACTGGTTTTCCTACGACCTGCCGGCGGACATCGCCCGCACGGCGTGGCGAGGCGGCTTTCGCGGCCAGACGCAGAAATGGTTCGCGCTGCGGTTCACGGGCGAGGAGAACGAGATCGACATCCACGATCCAGGCCCCGGCCACAAGCCGGAGTTCGACGCCTGGCGCTGGGAGCGGATGGAGCGGCTGCCGGAACTGATCATTCCGTTCAAACGGCCGGTGTACGAGAAAGTCTGCGCGGCGTTCGCGCCATACGGCGCGCGCTCGTAAGCGCGCGACCAAACTGCGAAGCGCTCTTCAGGCCGTCGCCGGCGCGGATCTCCTCAGGCCCACCGCCTGTCCCGCTGCAAGCGCCGCGACCACGACCGCCTGACCGACGACCGCGACAACCCCGAACGATGTCGGTTGCGTCTGCGCGAGCGCGGCGAGACTCGCCGCCACCCAGAGCGCATTGCCCGCCACCACGAGCCGGGCCGCGGCCGGCGGCAGCAGGGCGCACAGGCCGAGCGAGCCGACGACGAGCGCATACGGCATGAGAAACACGCCGACGCCGAGCACGAGCGCGTGTGGCAGTCCGGACATGGCTGCGAACGGCCCGGCGGCGGCGGCGAGCGTGACGCCCGCGGCGCCGCTGAAGGCGGCGTCGACGATCAGCACGTTGCGCAGCAGCGGCGAAGAAACGATCATACGCATGTCTACCTCCTGTGCTTGCGGGGCGGCTGTCCGACGGTCACGGCGCCCGTCTGCGTTGCGCAGCCGTCCTGCGGCGGTTGTCGCCAGGTTGCTATGAGGAAGGCCGCGCGTCGATTACCCGGCAGGTAATGGGTGGGGCGCGGCGGCGTGCTACCATGCGCCCATGGGATATCAGCGACCCGTCGGCGATCACTTGAAAAGCTGGCGCCAGCGCCGGCGTCTCAGCCAGCTCGCGCTCGCGTGCGAGGCCGAGATTTCGACGCGCCACCTGAGCTTTGTCGAAACCGGCCGCGCGCAGCCCTCGCGCGAGATGATCCTGCACCTGTCGGACGCTCTCGCCATTCCGCTGCGCGAGCGCAATCACATCCTGCTGGCGGCGGGCTTCGCGCCCGTTTATCCCGCGCGCCCGCTCGACGATCCCGCGCTGGCGGCCGCGCGCGCGGCGGTCCAACAGGTGCTGGCCAGCCACGAGCCCTATCCCGCGCTCGCCGTCGACCGGCACTGGACGATGATCGCCGCCAACCGCACGGTCGCGCCATTGCTGGAGGGCGTTTCGCCGTCGCTACTGACGGGCGCGGTGAACATCCTGCGGCTGGCGCTGCATCCCGAGGGGCTTCAGCCACGCATCGTCAATTTCGGCGAATGGCGCGACCATCTCCTGACGCGCCTGCGCGCGCAGATCGAGGCCAGCGCGGACGAGACGCTCGAAGAACTTTACGCCGAACTCGACTCCTATCCGAAGCCGAAGCAAACGCGCGCGCGCGGCGCGACGCCGCCCGCCATCGCCGTGCCGCTGGTGCTGCGCACGCAGGCCGGCGAACTGTCGTTCATCTCCACCATCACCGTGTTCGGCACGCCGGTCGATGTGACGCTGTCGGAACTGGCGATCGAATCTTTCTTTCCCGCCGACGCGAAGACGGCGGACGCTCTGCGCGCACTCGTGCAAAAATAGCGCCGCTCATGCGAGCCCCAACTCGTTGCCCCACGCTTCCGGCACGCGCACCGGGATCGACAGAAGCAACTGCGCGTAGGTCTTCGCCTGCACGTCGAGCCGCACGGAGGAGGTTCCGCCGCCGCCCAGACTGTCGCGCAGCATGAAGTTCAATCCGTGGACGCCGGGCAGTTCGTAACGCTCGACCTCGCCCTGCACGAGATGGGCGAAATACGCCTTCACCGACTGCGGCGTGAGGCTCGCGCGAATGGCGTCGAGATATTCGCTCTTGCGCGCGATCACGCCGATGTTGGCGTCGGCGCCCTTGTCGCCGGAGCGCGCGACCGCGAGCGCGATCAACGGCGCCTCGATCGTGCGGCCGGCGATCGGCCTGTCGGGCGGACTTTCGACACGCGGCGGAATGTCCATATGGCCGGCCGGCGGCAGCGCGGGCGCGAAGGCGACCGGCGCGCCGTCGAGCTTCACCTCGATCTTCACCCGCGCCTTGTCGATGAGGAAGGAAAATAGCTTCACCATCGGCGAGGCGGACGGGCGACCGCCCTCGATTCCGCAACGCCCGGTCGCCATGGAAAGTCCGGTGCCGACGTATTCCTTGGAGAACAGCTCCACCCCTTCCCGACCGGGATGCTGCACGGCGAGCCGCAGCACCACCTCGCGCGGCGCGGGCCGGCTCCTGTCGGCGCTCCCGCCGTAGAGCGCCTCGTCGCCGATGACGTCGAGCGCGGTCGCGCCGAACGGCGGCAGGCCGCGTTCCTGCAACATGCGGCTCACGCGCTTCAGGATCGCCTCGCCGGTGCGGCGCGCCTTCGCGGCGGCGTCGAACCCCGCGATGACGGTCGATCCGACGGAGCGGAACCCGCCGGCGTAGGTCGCGCTGACCTTGTAGGTCGTCGTCGGCATGCGCCCGCGCGCGCCGGCCACCCGCACGCGGTCCTTGCCCTCCTGAACCATCGTCACATGCGAGAAATCGCACGCCACGTCCGGCAAAAGATAGGCGGCGGGATCGCCGATCTCGTAGAGCATCTGTTCGCCGACCGTGAACGGCGTGACGGCGCCGCCCGTGCCCTGCGGCTTGGTGATGACGAAGGCGCCGTCGGGCGTGCATTCGGCGATCGGGAAGCCGACATCGTCCCAGCCGGCCTCGACATCCTTCCAGTCGGTGAAATTGCCGCCCGTGACCTGTCCGCCGCATTCGAGCAGGTGGCCGCAGAGCGAACCCTGCGCCAGCTTGTCGTAGTCCTGCGCCGTCCACCCGAATTCGTGAATGAGCGGGGCGAGCGACACGGCGCTGTCGACGCAACGGCCGGTGAGCACCACATCGGCGCCGGCGGCGAGCGCGGCGGCGATCGGAAAGGCGCCGAGATAGGCGTTGGCGCTCATCAACCTGTCCGGCAGGGGCGCGCCCGAGCGCATCTCGCGCACGTCGAACGTCCTGAGTTCGTCGGCGCGCGGCAGCAGATCGTCGCCCTCGACCGTTCCGATGCGGATCGACACGCCCGCCTCTTTCGCCACCTGTTCGAGCGCCTGGCGGCAGGCTTCGAGATTCACGCCGCCGGCGTTGGCGATGACCCTGATCTTCTTCTCGACGATGCGCGGCAGCAGCGGCTTCATGACGTTGAACACGAAATCGCGCGCGTAGCCCTCCTCCTCCTTGCGGCTTTTCAGCTTCGCGAGGATCGCCATCGTCACTTCGGCGAGATAGTCGAAGACGAGATAATCGATGTCGCCCCTCTCGATCAGTTGCGCGGGCGCGGCGTTGGTGTCGCCCCAGTAGCCCGACGCGCCGCCGATGCGGATTTTCGATTTCGTCATCAATCTCTCCAGACGTTCCTCGCACGGCGGGCGCTCTGGCGGCGCCTCGCCATTCGTCTGCAATCCTACAGGAACCGGCGGAATAGGCTAGTTTGACAAAATTCTGAACCGTCCTCAAATTCGCCGCCAAAGCGCCGGAACGGCGTGGAGGAGGAAACGATGGGCCTGCCGCAGACGACGGAATTCATCAAGCTCGACCGCAAGGGACCCGTGCTGCATGTGTGGCTGAACAAGCCCGACATGCGCAACGCGCTCGTCGCCGGCATGGGCGACGAACTCTACGCGACGTTCGATGCGCTCAAGACCATGGCGGACGTGCGCGTGGTCGTGCTGCGCGGCGCCGGCGGCACGTTCTGCGCGGGCGGCGACATCAAGGGTTTCGCGGCGGCTTCGAAGCCGCTCGCGCCGGGCGAACGCGACACGCTGAAGGAAGCGAACCGGCGCGGCGGCGCGCTGTTCCAGCTGATCGACGAGGCGCGGCAGGCCACCATCGTCGTGGTGGAAGGCGCGGCGATGGGCGGCGGGTTCGGCATGGCCTGTCTCGGCGACATAACGCTTGCCACGGCGGACGCGCAGCTTGCGATGACGGAAGTGATGATCGGCGTCGTGCCGGCGCAGATTTCGCCGTTCGTGGTGCGGCGCATCGGCCTGACGGCCGCGCGACGCTTCGGCGTCTCCGGCGCGCGACTCAACGGCGAGCAGGCGCGCGATGTCGGCATCGTGACGGAGGTCGCCGCCAACAACACCGAACTCGAAATGCTGATCGAGAAACATGTCGCGCAGATCCTGAAATGTTCGCCCGGCGCCGTCGCGATCACCAAGGCGCTGATGCATCGCGTGGCGCAGGGCGGCGTCGGCATGGACGCGCTGCTGGACCGCGCGGCGGAGGATTTCGTCGCCGCCGTGCGCAGCGAGGAAGGACGCGAGGGCACGCGCGCGTTCGTGGAGAAGCGCAAACCCGACTGGGCGACGCAAGGCGGCTGAGCCGGCGCATTTGTCGCGCGGGCGTTTTTGATATCGGTCAAGGATAGCCGGCGCCGGACGGCCGACATTGCGCTCCGTTCGTCGCCCTCCCGGGCGGAGACACGTGAGGAAGAGGCGCCGTGACCGTCGGCTCCAGAGGTCCGCTGATCCTGCGCAACGCCGACTGGCGTGCGGCGCTGGCGCTGTGGGCCCTGTTACTGCAGATCCTGTTCGCAGCCGAGCATCTCGGCGCGCAGGGCGCGCGCGCGCTCTCGGGCGTCGAGGCGGCGGGCTTCCTCCATCTCTGTGTCAGCGAACCCGAATCGCGCGGCGGGCCGGAACGGCCCGCGCGCGGGGCGGTCGACGCCTGTGCGCTCTGTGCGTCGGCCGCCTGCAACGTGGCGGGCGTCAGCGCCCCGCCCGGCGCGAATGTCGAAATCATTCGCACGCCGGCGAGGGCGGTCTGGTTCGTCCGCGAGCCCAGCACGGTTCACAGTTTCGCATATGCGGGCAGCGCACGCGGTCCGCCCGTCTCTTTCGCCATTTGATCGACCCGCCCCCGGCGCGTTCGCACGCGGGGTCAGCCCGTGCTCATTCCGAAAGAGACCATCATGACATTGCACCTCAATCGTCGCGGCATGATCGCGACCGTCTCGGCGTCCGCGCTCGCTTTCGCCACCGGCGCCCGCGCGCAGGACAAGCCGCTCGAACCCTGGCAATGGACCGACAGGAACGGTCTGATCCGCGACCTGCCGAAGGACAAGGAGCCGCTGAAGGACGAACTGAAGAAATATCCGCGCTGCCGCTATTGCGGCATGGAGCGCGCGAAATTCAGCCATTCGCGCCACCTGATCGTGTTCGAGGACGACGCCGTGGACGGAACGTGCTCCCTGCACTGCGCCGCGATCGGACTTTCGCTGAACATGGATCGCGGCCCCAAGGGCTTGTATGCGGGCGATGCCGGCGCCGACGGCGACATCAAGCCGCTCGTGTCGGTCGACAAGGCTTTCTACGTCATCGACGCCAGCAAGCCCGGCACGATGACCAAGGTCAGCAACTTCGCCTATGCCGACAAGTCCAAGGCGCAGGCCGTCGCGGCGGCGGAGGCCTCCGCAAAGGCTGGCGCGCGCGTGGTCGACTTCAACGGGGCGCTGCGCGAGGCCTATCTCAACATGGCCGAGGACACCATCATGGTGCGGGGACGCCGGGCCGAGCGGCGCCAGAAGGCGCAAGCGAAATAACGAACCGCGGAAGGGCGCGCTCGCGCCCTTCCGCGCTCCTTTCGCGCGAGGTTTCCATGTGCAGACGTTCGAATTTCGGCGCGCCGTCGCGGCGCGGCGTGTTGCGCGGCTTGACGGCGGGCGCGGCCTTCGCCTGCACCGGCCTGCCGGCGCGGGCCGGCGCGCCCACCGTGCAGACGCCGGCGCCGGGACCTAAAGACGTGTGCCCGGTCTGCGGCATGTTCGTCCAGCCCTATCCGATGTGGACGGCGACGGTGCTGTTCGCCGACGGTCATGCCGACCATTTCGACGGCGCCAAGGATTTCTTCAAATACTGGCTCGACATGCCGAAATACGCCCGCGGCCGCACACGCGACCAGGTGAAGGCGATCGGCGTGACGGACTACTACGCCACCGACCGGATCGACGCACGCGCCGCGCTCTATGTCGTCGGCTCCGACGTGCTCGGCCCGATGGGCCACGAACTCGTGCCGCAGGCCGACGCCGCCGATGCCGCCGAATTCACGAAAGACCACAAGGGGCGCCGCATCCTGCGGTTCGACGAGGTGACGGCCGCGCTGCTCAAGGGTCTCGACGAGGGCCGTTTCGAATGACGCGCGTCCGCGCCATCGAGCGGGGATCGAGCGCGGTCTTCGTTCTGGCGGCGGCGCTGGCGGGCGGCGCGGCGCTCGCGATCGCGCACGGCGTCTGGCGAGGCGGCGACACGACGCGGTTCGAGGCGACCCGCGCGCTCGCCGAAGGCGCGGGACTGACCGATCTCGCGCTGTTCACGGAAGCGCGCTATGCGCGCCACCCGGCGATGGCGGACCTGCATTCGGCGTTTCAGGATGGGCCGCTGAGTTTCGAACATTTCCCGAGCGGCGCGCTTGTGGCGCCGGCGCGCGATTTTCCCGCAGCCGGGCTGCGCAACGGGGGCGCGCGATGAGCGGCTGGTGGGCGCGGCAACGTTATCTCCTCGATTACGCGAGCGCCTCCCTGTGGCGGCGCAAGGGGCGCAATCTCGTGCTGTGGGCGATTTTCGCCGCGCTGGTCTTCATCCTGGGCTCGGTCATCCTGTTCGGCTCGGCCATCCGGCGCGAGGCCGCGCTGGTGTTGCGGGACGCGCCCGATGTCGTGGCGCAGGCGATGCGGATGGGCCGGCACGACATGGCGCTGGCGTCCGACATCGCGAAACTGAAATCCGTGCGTGGCGCCGACCGGATCGAAGGCCGCCTATGGGGCTATCTCTACGACACGTCGACAGACGCCAACTACACGCTCCAGACCCCGTCCGCCCACGCGCCCGACCTTGCGTTGCAGAAGGGCGAGGCGATCGTCGGCGAGGGCGTCGCGCGCCTGCGCAAGCTGTCGGAAGGCAAACATCTGTTTCTCGTTTCGCCCGCCGGCCGGCTGCTCAAGGCGAAAGTGAAGAAGGTGCTCTCCCCGGAGTCGGCGCTCGTCTCGAGCGATCTCGTTCTGGTGTCGGCGGAGGATTTCCGCGCCTTTTTCGAACTCGCGCCGGATCAGTTCACCGACATCGCGATGCGCGTGCGCAACCCGAGCGAAGTCGGCACGGTGTCCGGAAAGGGCGCGCTCGCGCTGCCGCATTACAGGTTCATCACCCGCGCCAACATGGCGCGCACCTACGAGGCTCTGTTCTCGTGGCGCGAGGGATTGCTTCTCGCCATCGCCACCGGCGCGATTCTCGCCTTCGCCATTCTCGCCTTCGACAAGGCGTCCGGCCTTTCGGCGCAGGAGCGGCGCGAGATCGGCATCCTCAAGGCGATCGGCTGGGAGACGTCCGACATCATCCGCATGAAGCTGTGGGAGGCCGGACTGATTTCGGTTTCCGCCTTCGTGGCGGGCATGACGCTCGCCTATCTGCACGTGTTCGCCATGTCGGCGCCGCTGATCGAAACCGTGCTGAAGGGCTGGTCCACGCTTTATCCGCGCTTCGCGCTCACCCCGCATGTCGATGCGTTGCAGGTGACGACGCTCGCCTTTCTCACGCTGCTCCCCTACATCGCCGCCGTGCTCGCGCCCATCTGGCGCACGGCCTCGGCCGATCCCGACCGCGTGATGCGTTGAATCGTCCGCGTTCCGCGCGACCGGAGGCCCCATGATCGAACTTCAGGGCGTGTCGAAAATCTACCGTCAGGGCCGCAGCAACGAAATCGCGGCGGTGTGCGACCTCGACCTGACGTTGCAGGACAACAGGGTGACGGTGCTGAAAGGGCCGAGCGGTTCGGGCAAGACGACCGTTCTCACCATCATCGGCTGCCTCGCGCGCCCGACGCAGGGCCGCGTGCTGCTCGACGGCGAAATCCTGTCCGGCCTGCCGGAGAAATTTCTGGCCGAGGTGCGGCGCAGGACGTTCGGTTTCGCCTTCCAGCGGTTCAACCTCATCGCGGGCCTCACCGCGTTCGAAAACATCGTCCTGCCGGCCTATCCGCTGGCGCCGCGGTTCGATACGCTGAAGGCCCGCGCGCTGGAGCTCGCCGAGACGTTCGGCGTGGCGCATCGGCTGGACCTTAATGTCGACGACCTCTCCGGCGGCGAGATGCAGCGCGTGGCGGTGGCGCGCGCGCTCATCAACGACCCGCGCGTGGTGATCGCGGACGAGCCGACCGCCAATCTGGACAGCGAGCGCGCCGCGCAGTTTCTCGACATCGTCGCCACGCTCAAGGCGCGCGGCAAGACAGTCCTGATGACGAGCCACGACCCGCGCATCTGGAGCGCGAATGTGGTCGACCGCGTGGTGGAGATGGCGGACGGCCGGATCGTGGAGGCGGCATGATCCTGCATCCGCCGATCCTGGCGCTCACGCTGGCGGCGCTCGTCTCGGCCGGCGCGCTCGTGGCGGCCAGCGCCTTCGCGGTGCGCTTGCTCGGGCGCTGGAACCTCGCCAGCGGCGCGCAGTCGCAGATCGATCTCGAAAAGCGCACCTATCTCGTCGCCGTCGCGCTGCGGTTTGCGATGGCGGTCGAGATCGCCGCGCTCGTCCTGTTCGTGTTCAATGCGGACCGCATGTCGGCGATGTTCGTGGGCGCGATGTGCGCGGTCGGCGCGCTCAACGCCAGCGTCTATGGCTTTCCGGCGCTGTTCGCCAAGATCGCGCTGTTCTTCGGCGCGAGCCTGTGGCTGGCCGCCGACATCGTGGACGCGCGCGGCCGCGACTATCCGCTCACGCGCTGGAAATACGGGCTCCTGATCGCGCTCGCGCCGCTCGCGCTGGCGGAGGCGGGGTTGACGATCGCCTATTTCCTCGACCTGAAGGCCGACACGCTGACCTCGTGCTGCGGCAAGCTGTTCACGTCCGACCGGCCAACCATCGCATCGGAAATGGCGGGGCTCGATCCGCGCATGGCGCTGGGAATGCTCTACGGCGGGTTCGGCGTCGTGCTGGCGGGCGCGGCGCTCGCGCGGCGCAGCGCGCGCGCACGGCCGCTCTACGGCGTCGTCAGCCTGGCGTTCTTCGCCGTCGCGCTGGCGGCGGTGGTCTCGGCGATCTCGCTCTATGTCTACGAGCATCCGCACCACCATTGTCCGTTCTGCCTGTTGAAGCGCGAATACTCCTATTTCGGCTTTCTGCTGTATGCTCCGCTGTTCGCCGGCGCCGCGCTCGGCGCGTCGGCCGGCGCGCTCGGGCTCGTGCGCACGCCGGCGAGTCTGGCGCACGCCATGCCGGCCATCCTGCGCCGCATGGTTGTGTTGTCGGCGCTCGGCTTCGCAGGTTTCGTGCTGGTCGCGACCTGGGCGATCGCGCGGTCGGGACTGATCCTGACAGGCTGAGCGCGATGAAGGGCGGGACCGGGCGCGGCTGCGCGCCGCCCGATCCCGTTCGCTTCAGTTCATCACGAAATCGTCGGTCAGGATCGGCCCGAACAATTCCCAGCGCGTTCCGTCGAACCGCATCATCTGGAACTGCTTGTTGATGCGCCAATCGTCCGGCGTGGTGGCGATCGACATGCCGGGCAGCGCGAGATCAGGCACGTAGCCGCGGATGTTGGTCGCCTGTTTCATGATGTTGGCGCGCGTCAGTTCGTCGCCGGCCTGTTTGAGAATCTGCACGAGCATGGCGGCGGTCGAATAACCATAGGTGGAGATGCCGCTGTTGACGTCCTCACCCGGCGCATACTTGGCCATGAAGGCCTTGTATTTCTTCATGCCCGCGTCGTCCTTCCATTGCGGGTCGAGCGGGTCCTTGCCGTAGTTGACCGAGATGATGCCCTTGGCGTTCTCCAGTCCGGCCGGCACCAGCGTCTGGCTGACGGGCGTGGCGTTGATGTCGAGGATATGCACGGGCTTCCAGCCGAGTTCGGCGGCCTTCTTGATCGCCTGCGCGCCGAATTTCGGCGTCGTGATGTTGTAGAAGAGATCGGCGCCGGAGGATCTCAGTTTCACCATCTGCGCATCGACGGTCGGATCGGACAGTTCGTAGGAGGCTTCCGACACAATCATCGACGCAGCCTTCGCGCCGAGCGCGTCCTTCAGTCCCTTCACGTAGTCCTTACCCAGATCGTCGTTCTGGTAGAGGATGGCGATCTTCGCGGCGGGATGGTTCTTCAGGATGTATTTCGCGTAGATGTGCGCTTCCGACTGGTAGTTCGGGTTGTAGGCGATCGTCCACGGGAAGTTCTTGGGATCGGTGAAGCGCGTGGCGCCGGTGGAGGCGAGCAGCTGCGGCACCTTCTTGTCGTTCAGATATTTCTGGACGGCCGCGTTCGGCGGCGTGCCGATGATCTGGAAGGTGACGAACACCTCGTCGCTTTCGACCAGCTTGCGCACCTGCTCCACCGTCTTGGGCGGATTGTAGGCGTCGTCGTACTGGATGAGGTTGATCTTGCGCCCGTTGACGCCGCCCTGCTCGTTGATCATGCGGATGTAGGCGGCCTGCACCTTGCCGATGGCGCCGTAGGCCGACGCCGGGCCGCTGAGCGGAATGGTCTGACCGATCTTGATTTCCGTATCGGTGACGCCGGTGTCGTATTTTTTCTGCGCGAGCGCGGGCGTGGCCAGCGCCAGACCGGCGGCCAAGGTCAATGCCGTCGCAAGTCTACCCTTCGACATGTGCGGTCCCTCCCAGGATGCGGCGCGCAGGGCGCCGAGGGGAGCGTAGGCACAAAACGGCCCGGTTGAAATGGCCCGGCGGCGATTTCGCGCCCGCAGGGCGGTCGACCGGGGCGCGCCCGTCCGGGTTGAATGGTGCCCCTGGCCGGGATCGAACCAGCACTCCTTGCGGAACTCGATTTTGAGTCGAGCGCGTCTACCAATTCCGCCACAGGGGCGCGCGGCGGGAGGGCCCGGCGCGGCGCGCGGATATTAGCCAGAGGCCGTCCCCCGTCAACCGATCCCGGAACCCGGCGGCTGGCGCGCCCGGCGGCGCAATGCTACGTCCCGCCCCGACCCAGCCGAATCGGGGAAACATGTTCCAAAGACTTTACGCCTGGACGCTGTCGCTCGCCGATTCCCCGCGCGCCACCTGGGCGCTGGCGCTGATCGCCTTCGCCGAAAGCTCGTTCTTTCCCATTCCGCCGGACGTGATCCTGGCGCCGATGACCGTCGCCCAGCCGCGCAAGGCGTGGTTCTACGCCACCGTCTGCACCGTCGCCTCGGTCGCCGGCGGCGTGGTCGGCTATCTGATCGGCGCCTTTCTGTTCGACACGATCGGCCAGTGGCTCATCAATCTCTACGGCTACGCCCAGAAGATGGATGCGTTGAAGGAGTTCTACGCCCAGTGGGGCGCGATCTTCATTCTGGTGAAGGGACTGACCCCGATCCCCTACAAGCTCGTCACCATCGTCAGCGGGGTGCTCGGCTACAATTTCCTGCTGTTCGTGGTTCTTTCGCTCGTCACGCGCGGGGCGCGGTTCTTCATTCTGGCCGCCATGCTCAACCGGTTCGGCGACACGATCAAAATCTATCTCGAACGCCATTTCGGCGTCTTTATGCTGATCCTCGTTTTCTTTATCGTGTTCGGGTTCTATCTCGCCGCCAAGGTCGTGTGATGGCCGCGTTCCTGCGCCAGATCGATTTTTCCCGCGCGGCCTGGCTGGTTCTGCTGGCCGGGTTCGCCACCATCGCCGGCGCTTGGGTCTTCGAATATCTCGGCTATGCGCCGTGCGAATTGTGCCTGAAGCAGCGCTACGCCTATTACGCGGGCATTCCGCTGGCCGCCGCCGCGCTGCTGGCCGAGCGGGCCGGCATGCGCAGCTACGCGATCGGCGCGCTGGCGCTGGCGGGGGTTTTCTTCGCGCTCAACGCGCTGTTCGCCGTCTACCACTCGGGCGTGGAGCTGAAATGGTGGCCGGGCCCCGCCGATTGCACGGGCGCGTTCAATGCGCCCGCTTCGCTCGAAGACTTCCGCAAACAGTTGCAGAGCGTGCAGGTGGTGCGGTGTGACGAGGTGGCGCTGCGCGTGTTCGGCCTGTCGCTCGCCAACTGGAACGCGCCGATCTCGGCCGCGCTGGCGCTGGCCGCGGCGTTCGGTCTGCGCAACCGCAACGGGTGATCATTCCACCGCGAGCCGCGCCCGCGCGCGCAGTTTTTCCGTTTCGCTCTTCAATTGCCCGCAGGCCGCCAGAATGTCGCGGCCGCGCGGCGTGCGCACCGGGCTGGCGTAGCCCGCATTGAACACGATGTCGGAAAATTTCTCGATCCGCTCCCAGTCCGAACATTCGTAAGGCGCGCCGGGCCAGGGGTTGAACGGAATGAGATTGATCTTGGCCGGCACGCCCTTCAGCAGCCGCACGAGTTCGCGCGCCTCGGCGTCGGAATCGTTCACGCCTTTCAGCATCACATATTCGAAGGTGATGCGCCGCGCGTTCGAGGCGCCGGGATAGGCGCGGCAGACGGCCAGCAATTCCGCGATCGGATATTTCCTGTTCAGCGGCACGAGACGGTCGCGCAGTTCGTCCCGCACGGCGTGCAGCGAAATGGCGAGCATGGCGCCGGAGCGCGCGCCCAGGTCGCCGATCTGCGGAACCACGCCGGATGTCGAGACGGTGATGCGCCGGCGCGACAACGACAGGCCGTCGCCATCCGTCATGACGCCCAGCGCGTCCACCACGTTGTCGAGATTGTAGAGCGGCTCGCCCATGCCCATGAAAACGATGTTCGACACCGCGCGCACGCCCTCGCCCGACGGCACGAGTCCATCGGTCGGCGCCGCAAGGCCCGGAAAATCGCCCAGCCGGTCGCGCGCGACCATAAGTTGGGCGATGATCTCGGCGGTCGTGAGATTGCGCACCAGGCGCTGCGTGCCGGTGTGGCAGAACGTGCAGGTGAGCGTGCAGCCCACCTGGCTCGACACACAGAGCGTGCCGCGGTCGGCCTCGGGAATGTAGACGCACTCGATCTCGGCCGGCTTCTGCGCGCCGACTTGCGCCATGCGGATGAGCCATTTGCGCGTGCCGTCGACCGACACCTGCTCGGTCACGATTTCGGGCCGCGCCAGCGTGTAGCGGTCCGACAGTTTCGCGCGCAGCGCCTTCGACACGTTGAGCATGGCGTCGAAATCGCGCGCGCCGTGGAAATAGATCCAGTTCCAGAGCTGGTTGACGCGCATGCGGATTTCGCGCTCGGGCAGGTCGAGCGCGCGCAGGAAGTCGGCGAGGCCGGCGCGGGTCGCCCCCACGAGCGAGGGCTTGACCGCGCCGGTCGCCGGCGTGGCAGGCGTTGGCGAGGCGTCGTTCATTCTGGCCGGCCTTCTACACGACAATGCCGGCCGACGCGAGGCGCCCGGCTACTTGCCGGCCTGCGCCACCAGCGGGCACTCGCTGCCGGCGAGCGGCTGGAACGCCTCCTCGCCCTTCAGCGTCTGAACGCGCGTCAGCAGATCCCAGTCGCCCTTGGAGTCCGCGGGCTTCTTCACCTGGAACAGATGAAAATCGCGGATGACGCGGCCGTCGGCGCGGATGCGGACGTCCCTGGAGAAGAAATCATTGATCGGCGTCGCGCGCATCCGGGCCGCCACTTTCTCAGCATCGGCGGAGCCCTCCGCCTTCACGGCCTTCAGATAGTGGGTGATGGCGCTGTAGATGCCCGACTGCATGCCGTTGGGCATGGCCTTGCGGCGCTCGTGGAACCGTTTGGCGAAGGCGCGCGTGTCGTCGTTCAAATCCCAGTAGAAGGCTTCCGGCAGGAAGAGACCCTGCGTGGTGTTAAGCCCGAGCGCCTTGATGTCGCTGATGAAGGCTATGAAAGCCGACAGCGACTGGCCCTGCCGCTGGATGCCGAATTCCGACGCCTGCTTGATGAAATTCACGAGGTCCTGACCGGCGAGCGCGAGGCCGATGTTCTTCGCCTTCGAATTCTGCGCCTGCAGGATGTAGGAGGAGAAGTCGGCCGTGTTGAGCGGCGCGCGGATGGTTCCAAGCACCTTGCCGCCGGCCTCCTCCACGAACCGCGCGCCGTCGCGGGCGAGCGCGTGGCCGAACGAATAGTCGGCGGCGACGAAGAAGGTGGAATCGGCGCCGGCGCGCACGGTGGCCGCGCCCACGGTCTTGGAGGCGGCGTAGGTGTTGTAGACCCAGTGGAAGCCGGTCGGCGAACAAGCCTTGCCGGTGAGGTCGCTGGACCCGGCGCTGGTGTTGATGTCGATCTTCTTCAGCGAATGGGCGATGCCGCGCACCGCCAGCCCGACCGAGGAATTGCCGAGGCCGGTGATCATCTCCACGCCTTCGGACTCCAGCCAGCGACGGGCGGTCGCCGCGCCGATGTCGGCCTTGTTCTGGTGGTCGGCCGACAGAAGCTCGATCTTGCGGCCGAGCACCGTCCCGCCGAAATCCTCGATCGCGAGTTGACCGGCGACCACGGCGCCCGGACCGTTGAGGTCGGAATAGACGCCGGACATGTCCTCGAGAATGGCGATCCTCAGCGGCCTGGCGTCCTGCGCAAAGGCGGGCAACGTCGCAAGACCCGCCAGCAGGCAGGCCGAAATCCGTCTCATCATGCGTTCCTCCCGGTCGCCGCTTGTCGAGCGCGGCTTGCCGCCGGACGCGACGTCGCGCCCGGCGAATTTCATTGGCCGCGCACGATCCGCCATACGACTTCCGGGGTCGCCGGCATGTTCACGTGGTCCACGCCGAACGGGGCGAGCGCGTCGACGACCGCGTTCATCACCGAAGGCAGCGCGCCGGCGCAGCCAGCCTCGCCGCAGCCCTTGGCGCCGAGCACGTTGGTGGTCGCGCGCGTCGGGCGCGAATGAATTTCGAAGAACGGCGCGTTGTCGGCGCGCGGCATGGCGTAGTCGGTATAGGTTCCGGTGAGGAACTGCCCCGCGCCGTCGAAGTAGGTTCGCTCCATCAGCGCCTGGCCGATGCCCTGCACCACGCCGCCGTGAGCCTGGCCCTCCACGATCATCGGGTTCACCACCACGCCGAAATCGTTCGCCATCACGTAGCGCACGACCTCGACGACGCCTGTGTCCCGGTCGATCTCCACTTCCGCCACATGGCAGCCGTTGGGATAAGCGGAAGGCGCGGCGTCGTGCACATGCGACACGTCGAGCGTTTTCGGCAGATCGTCCGGCAGGCGCGGCGCCTCGCGCAGCCTCTGCGCAAGCTCCATGATCCCGATCGCGCGGTCGGTGCCGGCCACGCGGAACCGGCCGCGGCCGAATTCGATATCGGCGACCGCCGTCTCCAGAAAATGCGCGGCCGCCTGCTTGCCCTTCTCGATCACCTTGTCGCCGGCCTCCACGATCGCGGCGCCGGACGCCATCAGCGATTTTGAGCCGCCGGTGCCGCCGCCGACCGTCACCCGATCGCTGTCGCCCTGCACGAGACGGATGCGCTCGAACGGCACGCCGAGCTTATCGGCCAGCACCTGTCCGAAGGTCGTGGCGTGGCCCTGGCCGAAATCGAGCGTGCCGGTGACGATGACCACATCGCCGTTCTCGGCGAACTGCAGCGCGCCCAGCTCCTTCATCGGCGGCGCGGTGATTTCAAGATACTGGCCCACGCCGCGCCCGCGCAACCTGCCGCGGCGCTCGCTGTCGGCTTTGCGCGCGTCAAAGCCGTCCCAGTCGGCGGCCTTCAGCGCGGCATCGAGAAGCGCGGTGTATTCGCCGCTGTCGTATTCAGTCCCCACGCCGGTCCTGAACGGCAATTGCGCGGGCTGGATGTGATTGCGCCGGCGCAGCTCGTTGGCGTCGATCTTCATGTCGCGCGCGGCCTTGTCGATCATGCGCTCCATGATGTAGTTGCCTTCCGGCCGGCCCGCGCCGCGATAGGCGCCGATCGGCGGCGTGTTGGTGAACATGCAGCGCATGGTCATTTCGATCAGCGGCGTGCGATACACGCTCTGCGCGTTGCGATGAATGTTGAGCGCGGCGATCATCACGCCGAACGGCGACATATAGGCGCCGAGATTGCCGTAGCCCTTCATGCGCAGCGCGAGGAACTCGCCGTCCTGCGACAGCGCCAGCTCCGCGTCGATGTCGTGGTCGCGGCCCTGATGGTCGGACACGAAGGAATCCGAGCGCGCCTCCGTCCATTTGATCGGCCGGCCGAGCGCGCGCGCGGCGTGGGCGATGCCGATATATTCGGGAAAGACCACGCCCTTCATGCCGAACGAACCGCCGACCGAGCCGGTGACGACATGCACCTTCTCCGGCTTCACGCCGAGGGCGGCGGCCAGATTGTTGCGCATGCCGTAAACGCCCTGCGTCTGCATGTGCAGCGTGAACCGCTCGCTCGCGGGATCGTACTGCGCCAGCACCGCGCGCGGCTCCATCGCGCTCACCACGACGCGGTTGTTGACGATGTTGAGGCGCGCCACATGCGCGGCCCTGGCGAAGGCGGCCTCGACCTCTTTCGTGTGGCCGAAATGCGCCTCGACCGACAGGTTGCCCGGCGTGTCGTCGTAGATCGCGACCACGCCCGGTCCATCGCACGCGCGCGCGTCCGTCACCGCCGGCAGCTCCTCGATGTCGAGCACGATGGCCTCGGCGGCGTCGCGCGCCTGCATCTCGGTCTCCGCGACGATCAGCGCGATCGGATCGCCGACATAGCGCACCCTGGTCGTGGCGAAGAACTGCGTGCCGTTGCCGCGCATGGGATTGCTGTCGGCATCGACGATCGGAAAGGGGCTGCGCATGGGCTTGTAGCGCGCGAGGTCGTCGCCGGTGTAGATCGCCAGCACGCCTGGCATCAGCCGCGCGTCGCTCGCGTCGATCGCGCGCAGATGGCCATGCGCATGGCGCGAGCGCAGAACGTAGGCGCAAGCCTGGTTGGCGGCCGCCTCGTCGTCCGAATAGCGCGCCCTGCCCTGCACCAGCGCGAAATCCTCGCTGCGGCGCACGGGCTTGCCGATATAGTCGATGTTGGGGTCAGCGTTCATCTTCAAGTCCCTGTCGCGCCGCATGCGCGAGGAAGGCGCCCGCGCAACGTGGCGGGCGCGCAATACCGGAGAGGAAAGATCAGAGCGCCGTGAGCGTCTTGCGCATGACGTCCACGAAGCGATCGACATGGTCGGTCGCGAAGGTGAACGGCGGCGCGATGACGCCGCAGTCGCCCGTCGTCTTGATGTGCAGGCCGTTGTCGTAGAGCTTCTTCTGCAGCGCGTGCCCGCGCGCGCCCGGCACGGCGAGCGGCGCGACGTCGACGCCGCCCATCATGCCGTAGCCGCGAATGTCCGTGACGACGGGGATGTCCTTCAACGAGAACAGGCCCTCGAGGAAATAGGCCGACATCTGGTTGGCGCGTTCGAACAGCCGCTCGCGCTCGTAAATGTCGATGGCGGCGATGGCCGCCGCGCAGGCGGCCGGATGGGCCGACCACGTATAGCCGTGGAAAAATTCGATGACCTCTTTCGGATTGGGCGATTCCTCCACCACCGTCTGGTGGATCCTGCGGTGCACCGCCACCGCCGACATCGGCTGCACGCCGTTGGTGATGGCCTTGGCCATGGTGATGACATCCGGCTTCACGCCGAACGATTGCGCCGCGAAAGCATGGCCGGTGCGCCCGAAGCCGGTGATGACCTCGTCGAACACCAGAAGGATACCGTGCTTGTCGCAGATTTCGCGCAGGCGCTTCAGATAGCCCTTCGGCGGCACGAGCGTTCCCGTGGATCCGGCGATCGGCTCCACGAAACAGGCCGCGATGTTCTCCGCGCCGTGCAGCTGAACCAGCCGTTCGAGATCGTCGGCGAGGTCGGCGCCCTGCTCCGGCTCGCCTTTCACGAACCGCACGTCCTTGAGATGCGTATGGCGCATGTGCACCGTGTTCGGCAGACCGGGGCCGAAGGTGCGCCGGTTGTTGACGAGGCCCGACAGCGCCACGCCGCCGAAGCCGACGCCGTGATAGGCGCGCTCGCGCGAGACGAACAGGGTGCGCGAGGACTGGCCTCTGGCCCGATGATAGGCGAGCGCGATCTTCATCGCGGTGTCGACGGCTTCCGACCCGGAGTTGCAGAAGAAGATGCGGTCGAGACCGTCGGGCGTGAGCCGCGCGACCCGCTCGGCCGCCTCGAACGCCTTGGGGTGCGAGCGCTGGAAGCTCGACACGAAATCGAGTTCGAGCATCTGCTTGTAGACGGCTTCGGCGATCTCCTTGCGGCCGTGGCCGGCGGGCGTCGTGAACAGGCCCGAACTGCCATCGAGCACTTCGCGGCCGTCGGGCGTGTAGTAGAAAACGCCCTGCGCGCGCGAGAACAGCTTGGGTTCGTCATGAAAGTCGCGGTTGGGCGTAAACGGCAGCCAGTGGTTGTCCATCGCGAGGGCGGTCATCGCGTTCCTCCACAAATCTTTCTGCGCATGTGACACCGGTTCGCCCGGCGGCGCAATGGGCGGGCCTTGCGTGTCCGCCCGGCGCGTCAGCTTTTCCGCAGGGCGGAAAGCGCGTCGGCGAGCCGCATTTTGGCCGAGCCCGGCGCCAGCGGGCGCTGCTGGGACTCGTGCGGCGCCCAGCCGGACGCCCAGACGAACTCGAACGTCGCGCGCACGCGGCCGTCGGGATCGGCGTAGCGCTCGGCGTAGATTTGGGCCGCGCGCATGAGCGTTGCGCGGCGCAGCGGCGTGCGCGCGCGCGCCAGCAGCGTGTTCGTCGCGCCCATGGCGCGCAGGTCCGCCATCAGACCGAACATCGAATCGTAGCGCACGACGGTTTCCTCGCTGTCGGCGACCGGCAGCGCGAAGCCCGCCCGCTGCAGCAGCCGCCCGAGCTCGCGCACATCGGCGAACGGGGCGACGCGCGGGCTCGCCCCGCCCTCCAGCTCGGCCTGCGCCTGCGTGAATGCGGCCCGCAATTCGAACAGGCTGCGCCCGCCGACGAGCGCCGCGATGAACAGCCCGTCCGGCCTGAGCGCGCGGCGGATCTGCACCAGCGCGCCGGGAAGGTCGTTGACGTTCTGGAGCGCGAGCGCGCAGGCGACCAGATCGAACAGGCAGTCGCGAAACGGCAGCGCCTCCTCGTCGGCGACCAGATCGCCGCCCGCGTCGGCGATCGGGCCGGCGCGCACGACCGTGCGGCCGGGGCGCGCCAGAAGCGCGGCGAGGCCGGGCGTCGCCGAACCGAGGTCGAGCGCGACGGCAAAGTCGCGTTGCACGCCCGCCAGCCGCGCGACCAGTTCCTCGGCGACGTGATGGAACAGAAAATCGGCCCGACCGTTCGCAAGAGCGCGGGCCAGCCGCCGGCGCTGGAGCGCGCGGTCGAAGATGAGGGCGGCGGTTTCGGCCATGCGAGGCTTATCGCGCGGGCGAGCGCGCGGGTCAAAAAACCGGAGGCGAAAATGTGGCGCCGCTGCGACACCCGGCGATTTCCTGTCGCCAAACCACAGGGACGTGCGCTGTTTCACTTCGTCTTAAGTTCGGCCGCCGGTAAATGGGCGCTGAACTGCAAGGGAAATTTTCGCATGAACCCGTTTGCGAAATCACGTCTGGCGCCAGCCGTGGCGGCGGCGTTGGGGCTGGCGCTTCTTGCGCCTGCGGCGGAGGCCCGGCCCGGCCGCGCGTCCGCGCCGCGCGACGGCGTCGTCGCCTTTCCGGCCGGCGCCGATCTGCAGCCCGGCACCATCGTCATCCGCGCGCGCGAACGTTCGCTCTACTACGTCGTCGATGCGGGCCGGGCGATCCGCTACCCGATCGCCGTGCCGCGCAACGGCGCGGAATGGTCCGGCCACGCCCGGATCAACGGCAAGTTCACGAATCCCGACTGGTCGCCGCCCGCCGTGGTGCGCCGCGCCAACCCCAGCCTGCCGGACGTCATCCCCGGCGGGGCGCCCAACAACCCGATGGGCGTGGCCGCGCTCACGCTCGACCGCGACGAGATCGCGATCCACGGCACGACGCGGAAGATGCGCGCCTCCATCGGCACCGCCGCCTCGTTCGGTTGCATTCGCATGTACAACGAGGACGTGGCGGACCTTTACAGCCGCGTGAGCGTCGGCACGCCGGTCGTGATGATGCGCTGACGCGCGGCGGACACGGCTCCGGGAATCAGGCGAAAGGCTTGCGCCGCAACGGGGCGGGTGCGACGCCCTCGCGACGTTGGCCGGTTTGGATCGCCCCCGATCCAGAAACCGCCGCGAGACAGAAATCCGCGATCGCGTCGGCGACCTCGTCCGCGCGCGCCTGGAGCCCTCCGGTATCGGGCGCCAGCGAGCCGACGAGGCCCTCCATGAAG
>ERZ1645187.666-NODE-666-length-33606-cov-21.892283_pt1 | contig 33606 bp, 37 predicted proteins | sample MGYA00575352_ERZ1645187 | MGnify/ENA primary metagenome ERZ1645187 (study PRJEB40837, sample SAMN11349314) | freshwater sediment metagenome | isolation source: river sediment | host: Sediment | place: India: Wazaribad , New Delhi | collected 2017-02-21 ... | reverse complement strand
CCCACTCGCTCGGCCGCCTGAAGCAACCGGCCGGGGGCCTTCGGCGGAGGGATACGGCGCACCGTCGTGTTCGGGCCGCGCAGGATCTCCGTCGCCTCGTCCGCCGACCGGCCTCACCGCCTCGGGTTCCGCCATGGCACCCGAACTCGGTCTTCGCGAAACCGGCTGCGGGCCGTACGATGGCGCGGGTCCTACGCTCGGGCGGACCGGCCCGATTCGGGGTGACGCGCGCCTCGGCCTCGGTCGACCACCTCCAGCACCACCGCCATGGCGCTGTCGCCGGCGGCGCAGCCGGAGAAGAGGCCGCGCCCGCCGCCGCGCATCGCCAGCTGCTCGATCACCTCGATGATGCCGCGCGCCGCCATCGGCGACTGCGGGTGCCCCCACATCAGCGACGAGCCGTAGTCGTTGAAGCTCTCGACCGCGATGCCCATCGCGTCGGCGAAGGCGAAGTCGTTGGCGGTGAAGGGGTCGTGCAGCTTGATCACGTCGATGTCGGCGATCGCCAGCCCGGCCCGCGTCAGTGCCGCCTTCGCCGCCGGGGCGGGCGCCTCCGGCATGTGGGCGGGCTCGACGCGCGCCTGCCCGAAGGCGAGGAGCCGTACCGCGATCTTGGGATCGCGCGACAGCTCGCGGGCGCGGCCCTCGCTCGCCACGACGATGCCGGCGTTGGCGTCGGCCGGATGGGTCTGGCAGCCGAATGTGACGGTGCCGCCCGGCAACACCGGCTTCAACCGGGCGAGGCCTTCCGCGGTCGAGATCGTCACGCCCTCGTCGCCGTCGAGCGTCTTCACCGTCTTCTTGAAGGTCGGCGCCGGCACCTCGAAGGGCAGCGTCATGAAGCGCTTAAGAAAGGCGCCGTCGTTCGCCGTCGCCATGGCGTATTGCTCCTGCCGCTTCAGCACCAACGCGTGTTGACGCGCCGTGTCGAGGCCGAGCTTGGCGGCGACGTTCTCGGCTGTGACCAGCATAGACTTCGTCGTGAACGGGTCGTGGCCGAAATTGTCGAAGACCCAGTCTTCGTGAGCGCCGGTGCCGCCGGGACCCAGCGGGTTCGGATAATAGAGATGCGGCCCGTTCGACGTGCGATCGGCGGTGACGACCAACGCCGTCTCGGCCATGCCGGACGCGATCTCCTGCGCGGCGGTGAGCACCGTGCGCACGCCGGTGGCGCAGGCCTGGGCGATCGTCGGGCCGGTGAGGCGATCGGCGCCGATCATGCCGGTGAGCCAGGGCAGACCGTAGAAGGCATGCTTCTGCGGCACCGACAGGCCGAGGACCCCGTAGTCGAAGAGGGTCGGATCGATGGCGCGGCGGGCGAGCTCGAGCTTCGTCACATGGGCGGCGAATTCGACCGCGTGCAGCCCGGCGAAGGCCCCTTGCCAACGGGCGAAGGGGGTGGACCAATAACAGCCGTAGGGAATTTCGATGGCGCTGGGCATGGCGTTTCCTCGTCTTCGAATGTCGCCTGCGCTGCGCAAGGCGCGTGCCAGTCCGCACGCCCGTCTTCGCCGCGATTGACGGAGCGGCACGGCTCCTGCTTCATCGGGAGGGAGACAAGAGTGGGAACCACCGCCCGTGAACCCGTCCGAACTGCGCTGCGCCGTCGCTCCATCCTTCGTCGAGATCTTCCGCGTACACGCCGGAAACTCGCTGTTCGATCAGTTGGTCGCCATGTGCGGCGGCACGCTGATGGTCGACCGCGAGGCGCGGATCGCCTGGATGGACGACAAATACATGGCCGCATTCGGGGTGACGCCCGAGGTGATCGGCCGTCCGATCGAGGCGGTCGTGCCGACGACCCGCATGCGCGAGGTGATCGACACCGGCAAGCCGATCTTCCTCGACATCATCGAAGTGCGCGGCAAGCCGCCGGTCGTTTGTATCCGCCTGCCGCTCAAGGACGCGGCCGGTGATCTCCACGGCGCCGTCGCCTTCATGCTCTTCGATCGCCACCAGTATCTCCAGCCCCTGATGGCCAAGGTCGCCTCGCTGCAGCAGGAACTGTCCTCGGCGCGCCAGCGTCTGGCCGGTGAGCGCCAGGCGAAATATTCGTTTTCGCAGTTGATGGGCAACAGCCCGCCGATCCGCGAGGTGAAGCGGTTGGGCCGCCGCGCGGCGCAGTACGACAGCACGGTTCTCCTCCTCGGCGAGACCGGCACGGGCAAGGAACTCTTCGCCCACGCCATCCACCACGCCTCGGCGCGGGCCCACAAACCATTCGTCTCGGTCAACGTCGCGGCGATCCCCGAGGCCCTGCTCGAGGCCGAGTTCTTCGGCGCCGCGCCGGGGGCCTACACGGGCGCCGATCGGCGCGGGCGCGAGGGCAAGTTCCTGCTCGCCGACGGCGGCACCATCTTCCTCGACGAGATCGGCGACATGCCGTTGTCGGTGCAGCCCAAGCTCCTGCGCGCCCTGCAGGAGCGCGAGATCGAACCACTCGGCTCCAATCGTGTCTCGCGCATCGACGTCCGCGTGCTCGCCGCCACCTCGCGGGACCTCGAAGGCCTGGTGCGCGAAGGGAAGTTCCGCGCCGATCTCTACTATCGCCTGAACGTCCTGCCGATCACCCTGCCGCCCCTGCGCGAGCGTGGCGAGGACCTGCCGCTCATCTGCGAGAGCCTGCTCGAGCGCCTCGCCGCGCGTTTCGCTCTGCCGCCGCAGGAGCTGGAACCGCAGGCGCTCACCCGCCTCGCCGGCCACGACTGGCCCGGCAATGTGCGTGAACTCGCCAACGTGCTCGAACGGCTCGTCATGTCGGTCGACGGACATACGATCTCCGAGACCGACGTCGCCGCCGTCCTTCCGCAGGTGCGCAGGGCACCGCCGGGGATCGAGCGAGCCCCGCCGTTCTCGGCCCGGCCGCCGCTTTCCCACCCGCCCGAGACCTCTCGCGCCCGTGGCGAGACCCTGGCCGACCGCGAACGCGAGGCCATCGCCGAGGCGCTCGCCCGCACGCGCGGGGTCAAGGCCGCCGCCGCACGCCTCCTCGGCATCTCGCGCACCACGCTCTACGAGAAGCTCGAGAGTTATGGTCTCGGCACCGACGACAACCCCTGAGGGTGTCTTCGGCCTTTACGAACCGTCAACCGATCCGTCCATTTTCCCGACAGGTGTCCGGTTTTCTGACGGCCCGCCGGCCCGGTTCGGTCGTACGGCACCGATTTCCCGCGCCCTCGCGCTGGCACGCCGGTTGCCGACGAAGATCCCGACGTGTTCGCCGACGAAGAAGCCGCAAACGGCGCGTCCGGCGAACCGCAGGGGGAAATGCGAGATGAAGATCGAAGGGTCGACGTTCGTCGTCACCGGGGGTGGCTCCGGTCTGGGTGAGGCCACGGTTCAACTGTTTCATCGGCTCGGCGCCAACGTGGTCATCGCCGACGTGGCCGAGGAAAAGGGCACGGCACTCGCCACCCGACTGGGATCGCGCGCCGCCTTCGTGCGCTGCGACATCACCGACGAGAGCGAGGTCTCCGCAGCGCTTCGGAAGGCGGCCGCCTTCGGCCCCTTGCGCGGGGTGATCGGCTGCGCCGGTATCGCCGTCGGCGAGAAGGTGCTCGGCAAGGACGGGCCGCACCGGTTGGGAAGCTTCGCCCGCTGCATCGGGATCAACCTGATCGGCACCTTCAACATGATCCGCCTCGCCGCCGCGGCGATGGCCGAGACGCCGCCGACCGAGGACGGCGAGCGCGGCGTGATCGTCTCGACGGCCTCCGTCGCCGCCTACGAGGGCCAGATCGGACAGGCCGCCTATGCCGCCTCCAAGGCCGGCGTGGTCGGCATGACGCTGCCGATCGCCCGCGAGCTGGCCCGCTCCGGCATCCGGTTGAACGCCATCGCGCCCGGCCTCTTCCACACGCCGATGATGGACACCCTGCCGCCCGAGGTACGCGACGCGCTCGGCAAGGCGACGCCCTTCCCGCAGCGTCTGGGCAGGCCCGCCGAATTCGCCGCACTCGCCGCCCACATCGTCGAGAACGTCATGCTGAACGGCGAGACCATCCGCCTCGACGGCGCCGTCCGCCTCGCCGCGCGCTGAGACCGAACTCACGAAGTTTCGACCTTTTCGAAACTTCGTGAGTGAAGGCACAAGCCCGACCGGGCGTCGGCCGGTCGGGCCGAAAACCACCAAATTCCGACGAGTCGGAGTTTGGTGAGACGAGTTTGAGACCGCGGCTCGCGCCGCGCCGCTTCCCATTCGAGAGAAACCACACGAGCGCGGCCGGGATCGGTCGCGCCGAGGGAGGAACACGTCATGGAACTCAGTATTCTCGGCATCGCGGTCTCGTTGGCCGTGATCCTCTTCCTGGCGCTGAGAGGCGTCGGCATCATGATCATCGCCCCCTTCGCGGTGGTGATCGTCTCGCTCTTCTCCAACATGAGCCCCGGCGAGGCGCTGATGGGCCCCTACATGAAGGGCTTCGTCAATTACGCCAGCAAGTTCTATCTGGTCTTCCTCTTCGCCTCGATCTTCGGCAAGTACATGGACGACAGCGGTGCCGCGCGCGCCATCGCCGCCAAGATCATCGCGTTGATCGGCCACAAGGGGCCGATGTGGGTGCTGCTCGCCATCGCGCTCATCACGCTCCTGCTGACCATGGGCGGCGTCAGCCTGTTCGTCGTCATCTTCGCGGTGCTGCCGATCGCCCGGCCGCTGTTCCGTGAGCTCGACATTCCCTGGCACCTGTTCGTCGCCACCTTCATCTTCGGCATCGGCTCGATCTCGATGACGATGATCCCCGGCACGCCGTCGATCCTCAACGTCATGCCGATGAAGTATCTCGGCACCACCGCCACCGCCGCGCCGCTGCTCGGCATCGTCGGCGCCGTGCTGCTCGCCTCCTTCAACATCTGGTACATGAACGACCAGTTGAAGCGCGCCCGCGCCCGTGGCGAAGGCTATGCGCTCACCGGTGGCACCAAGGAGGGCGAAGCGGACAAGCTCGCCGAAAAGACGTTGCCGCCGCTGTGGCTCGCCGCGCTGCCGCCGATCGTGCTCGTCCTGGCGCTCAACGTGGTCAAGCTCGACATCGTCTGGGCCCTCGTCACCGGCTGCGTCACCGCCGCCGTCCTGTTCTGGACCCACATCGAGAAGCAGTTCGCCACCATCAACGCCGGTGCCTCGAACGCGGCGATCCCGATCATCAACACCTGCGCCGACGTCGGCTACGGCACGGCGGTCGCCGCCACCGCCGGCTTCAAGGCGATCACCGAGGCGCTGATGTCGATCCCCGGCAACCCGATCTTCTCGGTGACGCTGGCGGCCTGGCTGATGACCGGCATCACCGGATCGGCCTCCGGCGGTCTCGGCATCGTGCTCGAGACGCTGATCCAGAAATACGTCGCTGCCGGCGTCAATCCGGAGCTGCTGCACCGCATCGTCACCGTCGCCTCCGGCACCTTCGACGCCATGCCGCACAACGGCGTCGTCATCACCACGCTGGCGGTGTGCGGTCTCACCCACATGCAGGCCTACAAGCACGTCTTCTGGGGCCACGTGGTCGGCACTTTCCTGGTGCTGCTCGTCCTCATCCCGCTCGGCATCGCGCTCTACTGAGGAGGGACCCATGGTCCAGTTCATCACACCGGCCGAGGCCGCCGCGAAGATCCCCGACGGCTCGACCATCTACATGACCGGCATGGGCCTCGGCTGCTTCGCCGAGGAAGTGGCGATCGGTATTCAGGATGCCTTTCTCGCGGGCGGGCACCCCCGCGACCTGACGCTCTACCACTCCACCGGCATCGGCAACGGCAAGGACCGGGGCATGCACTACTTCGCCCACGAGGGGCTGTTGAAGCGCCTCGTCGGCGGTCACTTCGGGGTCGGCGGTCCGGCGCTGATGGACCTCATCCATCGCCGCAAGGTCGAGGCCTGGAATCTGCCGCAGGGCGTGCTCGTCCACATGCCGCGCGAGATCGCCTGCCGCCGTCCGGGGCTCACCACCAGGGTCGGGCTCGGCACCTTCGTCGATCCGCGCATCGAGGGTGGCAAGCTCAACGACATCTCCACCGAGGATCTGGTCGAGGTGGTGACCATCGAGGGCGAGGAGTGGTTGCGCTACAAGTTGCCGAAGCCGAACGTGGCGATGATCCGCGGCTCCTTCGCCGACGAGCACGGCAACATCTCGCTCGATCGCGAGGGCGTCATCCTCGAGGTGCTGTCGGTCGCCCAGGCGGCCAAGGCCTGCGGTGGCATCGTCATCGCTCAGGTCGAACACGTGGTGAAGGCGGGATCGCTGCATCCGCGCGCCGTCAAGGTGCCGGGCGTCACCGTCGACTACGTGGTGGTGGGCAAGCCCGAGCATCACCTCCAGACCATGGGCACCTATTTCAACCCCGCCTATGCCGGCGACATCAAGGTGGTGACGCGGTCGCTGCCGAAGCTGCCGCTCGATCCGCGCAAGGTGGTGGCCCGGCGCGCCGCGATGGAACTGAAGCCCGGCGCCATCGCCAATCTCGGCATCGGCATGCCGGAGGGCGTCGGTGCCGTGGCGGCGGAGGAGAACGTCGGCCACCTGCTGACGCTCACCGTGGAGACCGGCCCGGTCGGCGGCATTCCGGCGAGCGGCCTCGACTTCGGCCACGCCACAAACGCCGAGGCGGTGATCGATCAGGCCGCGCAGTTCGACTTCTACGACGGCGGCAACCTCGACATCGCCTGTCTCGGCCTCGCCCAGACCGACCCGTCGGGCAACGTCAACGTCTCGAAGTTCTCCGGCCGCCCGGTCGGCTGCGGCGGCTTCATCAACATCACCCAATCGGCGAAGGAGATCGTCTTCTGCGGCACCTTCACCGCCGGCGGGCTCGAGGTCGAGATCGGTGGCGGCCGGCTGAAGATCGTCAAGGAGGGCAAGAGCCGGAAGTTCCAGACGGCGGTCGAGCAGATCACCTTCTCCGGTGCCTATGCCAATTCGATCGGGCAGAAGGTGCTCTACGTCACCGAGCGCGCGGTCTTCCGTCTGACGCCGAAGGGACTGAAGCTGATCGAGATCGCGCCCGGCGTCGATCTCGAGAAGGATGTCCTCGCCCAGATGGACTTCGCCCCGATCGTCGAGAACCCGGCGCTCATGCCGGCCTTCCTCTTCGAGGAGGAGTGGGGCGGTCTTTCCGACCATCTCGCCGGGAAGGCGGCCGCGGCTCGCCATTGACCGGATCGCCGCGCGGGCTCGATCGAGGCCTCCGCGGCGATCCGCCCGGTCGGGCCGAAAATCACGAAATTCCGACGAGTCGGAATTTCGTGATACGAGTATGAGCCGTCCTGCGGGAGCGGTTGCCCGACCGCCCCCGACCCTGTTACCTCGGCATCATGCGCTCGCTCTCCCGCGTCGATCTCAATCTGCTCGTCGTCTTCGACGCCATCTATGTGGAGGGCGGGATCACGCGTGCGGCCAAGCGGCTGAACCTCACCCAACCGGCGATCAGTCACGCGCTCGGGCGGCTGCGCGAGCTCTTCGGCGATCCGCTGTTCGAGCGGCAGGGCCACGGCATGGCGCCGACGCCGGTCGCCCGCGCCATGGTGGTGCCGATCCGCGAGGCGCTCACCACCATAGACTCGGTGGTGGGGGATCGCGGACGCTTCGACCCGGCGACATCCGAGCGGCGCTTCGTCGTCGGCCTGCGCGACGTCATGGAAGCGGTGGTGCTGCCGCGTCTGACCGCCGGTCTGCTGCGGGTGGCACCGCGGGTCGATCTCTCCAGCGTGCGGGTGAACCGTGCCGCGGTCGAACAGGATCTGGCGATCGGGCGCTACGACGCCATCGTCGACATCCTCATGCCGATGTCGGCCAAGGTGAACCACACGCTGATCGCGTCCGATGGGCTCGTGGTTGTGGCGCGGCGCGGCCATCCCTGTCTCGACGGCGGGTTGACGCTCGACAGCTATCTCGCCGCCAAACACGTCGTCGTCACGTCGAGCGAGATCGGCCTCGGCCTCGCCGACCGCGAGGTGGCCCGCTTCGGCCATCACCGCGACATCCGCCTGCGCTGCCAGCAGAGCTACGCCGCCTGCCGGGTGGTGAGCGAGACCGACCTCGTCCTGACCATGCCGGCGCGCTACGCCCGCATCGCCAATCTGCCGTTCGCCAACGAGATCGTCCCCGCGCCCTTCGTCAAGCCGTCGCAGGACATCTATCTCTACTGGCACGGCAACGTCGACGCCGACCCGGCGAACCGCTGGCTCCGCGATCGGCTCTTCGACGCCTTCGCCGAGACGGCGGCGCCATGAGGCACCGCCGTCCGCGAAGTGTCCCCTGCGAGACCGCCGCCGATCAGTCGAGCGGCGCCCAGTCGCCGTTCTTCACGGTGATCAGGATGCGGCCGCGCTCGTCGATGCCGTAGTGGTCGCTCGGGGTGTAGGTGTAGACCGCCTGCGCCCCGGCGAAGCCCTTGCCGTTTTCCAGCGCCTTGCGCAGTGCGTCGCGGAAGGCCGGCGTGCCGGGTTCGGCGCTCTTCGTCGCCTCGGGGATCGTCTGCTTCAGGATCTCGAAGGCATCCCAGATCGAGGCGCCGAAGAGGGTCACGCTGCCCTTGCCGAACTTCGCCTCGTAGGCGGTCGTGTAGGCGAGGCCGGCGGGTCTGGTCGGGTTCGCCTCGGGCAGGCGGGCGGCGATGACGACGGGGCCGGAGACGAAGACCTGGCCCTCGGCCGCCTTGCCGGCGATGCGGATGAAGTCACGCGTCACCGCGCCGTGGGTCTGATAGATGCGGCCCGCGTAGCCGCGCTCGCGCAACGTCATGGCGGGGAGCGCCGCCGCCGTGCCCGAACCGCCGACCAGCACCGCGTCGGGCTTGGCGGCGAGGATCTTCAGCGCCTGACCGATGACCGAGGTGTCGGGGCGTGCGTAGCGCTCGTCGGCGACGGTCGTGAGGCCGAGCGCCTCGCCCTGCGTCTTCAACTCCTTGGCCCAGAGATCGCCCCAGCCGTCGTTGAAGGCGATCAGCCCGACCGTCTTCACACCGCGCTTCTTCATGTCCTCGAACAGGCCGCGCGCCATCAGCGGCGCCGGCTGCGGCAGCGAGAAGGTCCACTTCTCGCGACCCGGCGCGAAGGGGATCGGGCTGAGTACGAAGAGCGGCGTCTCCGCCTCCTGCGCCACGCCGGCCACCGCGAGCGCGCCGCCGGTGGCCGAGGAGCCGATCAGCACGTCGACCTTGTCCTCGGTGACGAAGCGGCGGGCGTTGGTGGTCGCCGCACCCGCGTCGCCGCCGTCGTCGAGCACCACGACCTCGACGGGACGACCGGCGATCTCCTTGGCGACGAGGTCGAGCGTGTTCTTCTGCGGAATGCCGAGCGCCGAAGCCGGGCCCGTGGTCGACAGCGTCACGCCGATGCGGATCGGCGCCGGGTCGGCGAGCGCCGCCCCCGTCGGGGCGAGAGCGAAGACGGTGGCGAGAAGCACCGCGCGGGTCGAATGGAACATCGGTTTCCTCCGTTTCATGCGGGTCTCGGACGGACCCGTCGTTGGTTCGTGTCGTTCGGCCGTCACGGACGTCGGGCGAAGAAGGCGGCCATCCGGGTGGCGGCCTCGGGTGAGGCGAGGCAACGGCGGAAGGTGGTCTCCTCGACGGCGAGACCGTCGTCGAAGGGGCGGGTCGCCGCCGCCTCGACACAGTCGACGATCAGCGCCGCGGCGAGACCGCCGCCGCTCGCCGCCGCCGCACGGCGCGCCGCGAAGCCCTCGGTGGGCAGCGAGGCGGGATCGACGGTGCGGTCGCGGGTGACGACGACGCGCCCGCCGTGCACGACGAAGCTCGACGCGGCGGCGCGCGGGTCGTCGGCGAGCCGGTCGACGAGGCCGAGGGCGTGGGCGCGGCCCGCGTCGATCGCCTCGCCCGAGACCATCAGGCCGAGCGCCGCGCTCGCCCCGACGAGGCGCGGCAGACGCTGCGTGCCGCCGGCACCCGGGAGAAGCCCGAGCTTCACCTCCGGGAGCGCCAGCCGGGTGGCCGGATGGACGATCCGCGCGTGACAGGCGAGCGCCAGTTCGAGCCCGCCGCCCAGGGCGACGCCGTGAAGCGCCGCGACGACCGGCTTCGGCGAGGCCTCGATCGCGGCATGGAGATCGTTGGGGAAGGGCGGATCGATCCGCCCCGACTTCAGTTCGCCGATGTCGGCACCGGCGGAGAAGCCCGCCCCCGTCCGGCGAGCACGATCACCGTCACCGCCGGGTCGGAATGCGCCTGCGCGAGGGCCGCGATCAGCCCGGCGCGGACCGCATGGGCGAGCGCGTTGACCGGCGGATGGGCGATCTCGAGGATCGCCGCCCCACCCTCGCGGCTGGTCCGGATGGCCTCGGTCATGCCGCCTCTCCGAAGACGACGAGCTCGGAGGCGACATCGGCGACCACCGCGCCGCCGCACGCCAGAATCTCCGCCAGCGTCGCCGTCTCGGCGAGCGGATGGGCGAGCCAGAAGCGGGCGGTGGCGACCTTCGCGCGGTGGAAGTCGTCGTCGTGGCCGAGCGAGATCAGCGCCATCCGCGCCCACAGCCAGCCGATCACGGTGAGGCCGAAGAGGCGGAGATAGGTGGTCGCCAGCGCGTTCGCCTCCTCCGGCGCCATCGCGCGGATGGCGGTGGTCGCCGTCTTCAGCCGCGTCGCGGCGCGGGCGAGGGGGGCGACGAACGCGCCGGCGGCGGGCTCGTCGCGATGGGCGGCGAGGAAGGCCTCGATCGGACCGAGAACGGTGGCGAGGCGGCGGTCGCCGTCGTCGGCGAGCTTGCGTCCGACGAGATCGGCGGCCTGGATACCGTTGGTGCCCTCGTAGATCGGGCCGATGCGGGCATCGCGCAGATACTGCTCCATGCCGTTGTCGCGGATGTAGCCGTGGCCGCCCCAGACCTGCATGGCGAGCGAGGTGCACTCGACGCCGAGGTCGGTACCGAGCGCCTTGGCGACCGGCGTCAGCAGCGCCACGAGGTCCTCGGCCCGCGCGCGCTCGGCCGCGTCCGGGTGATGGGCGCGGCGGTCGAGCGCCAGCCCGATCCACACCGCGAGCGCCCGCAACCCCTCGACGTGCCCCCGTAGGGTGAGGAGCATGCGCTTGACGTCGGCGTGCTCGACGATGGCGAGCGTGTCGCCTCTGCCGTCGAGGGCGCGGCCCTGTCGCCGGTCGCACGCATAGGACCCGGCGCGGGCGCGGGCCACCTCGGCGAGGCCGATACCCTGCATGGCGACGGCGAGGCGGGCGACGTTCATCATCGAGAACATCGTCCGCATCCCCTGACCGGGCTCGCCGACGAGATGGCCGACGGCGCCGTCGAAGGCCATCTGGCAGGTGGCGGACCCCTTCAGTCCCATCTTGTGTTCGAGCCCGATCGCCGCGACGGCGTTGCGCGTCCCGAGACGGCCCTCGGCGTCGTGGCGGAGCTTCGGGACGAGGAAGAGCGACAGGCCGCGGATGCCGGGCGAGGCATCGGGCAGACGCGCCAGCACCAGATGGACGATGTTCTCGGCCATGTCGTGATCGCCGGCGGAGATGAAGATCTTGGTGCCGGTGACGGCGAACGAGCCGTCGGCAAGCGGCTCGGCTCGCGTCCGCACCAGTGCGAGATCGGAGCCGCAATGCGGTTCGGTCAGGCACATGGTGCCGGTCCAGCGCCCGTCGGCGAGACGCTCGAGCACGGCGCGGTCGCGCACCGGGTCGCCATGGGCGGCGAGCGCCTGATAGGCGGCCTGCGACAGCCCGGGATAGGAGGTGAAGGCGAGGTTGGCGCTCGCCAGCATCTCGTCGACCAGCGTCTGGACGACATGGGGCAGGCCCTGCCCACCGTGCTCGGGTCGGGCGACGAGGGTCGGCCAGCCGGCCTCGCGATAGCGATCGAAGGCGGCACGAAAGCCCGCCGGTGTGCGCACCGTACCGTTCTCGAAGGTACACCCCTCCTCGTCGCCGGAGCGGTTCAGTGGCGCGAGCACCTCGCCGGCGAAGCGGCCGGCTTCGTCGAGCACCATGTCGACGTCGTCACGCGTGACGTGGTGGAGGTCGGGAAAGGTCAGGATCTCTTCGCCGCCGTGGAGATCCCACAGCAGGAAGCGCATGTCGCTCGACGGAGCAGTATAGGCGGTCATCGCCGGTCCTCTCGGGTGAGGGGGAATGTCGTTCGCGTCGGGAGAAGGCGGCGGGAGCCTCACGGGGAGGCGGCGAGTGCCTTCTCGCGGCGTTGCAGCTCCAGCCACTGGATCTTGCCGGTGCCGGAGCGCGGCAGGCTCTCGGCGAATTCGACGACCTTGGGCACCTTGTAGGCGGCCATCCGGCTGCGCGCCCAGGCGACGATGTCCGCAGCCGTCGTCTCGTCGGCCGCGTCGCGCGGCACCACCACCGCCTTCACCGCCTCGCCGGACCGGCTGTCCGGCGTGCCGATCACGCAGACCTCGCGGATCGCCGGATGGGCATAGAGCGCGGTCTCGACCTCCGCCGGCCAGACCTTGTAGCCGGCGACGTTGATCATCCGCTTCAGGCGGTCGACCAGGAAGAGGTAGCCGTTCTCGTCGATGCGCCCGAGGTCGCCGGAGCGGAACCAGCGGCGGTCGTCGAGGCCGACGAACCCCGCCGCCTCGTCGTCGCTCACCCCCCAATAGCCGGCGAAGACCTGCGGACCGGAAATCAGCACCTCACCGACCTCGCCAACCGGGAGCTCGGCGAAGGTCGAGGGATCGGCGATGCGGATCGCCGTGTCGAAGATGGGCACGCCGCCGCACTGGCGCTGCGGCGCCTGAGGTGGGTTGGCGGTCGCCGGGGCCATGGTCTCGGTCATTCCGTAACCCTCGAGGAAGGAGATGCCGCAGATCTCCTTCAGCCGTGCCGCCACCGCCTCCGGCATGGCGATGCCGCCGCCGAACATCAGGCGGATCGAGGCGAGATCCCGCGCGTCGAGATCCGGCAGAGCGAGCAGGTCGACCGCCATGGTCGGGATCGCCGGCCACACGGTGACGCCGAAACGCCGGATGAGATCGGCGGCGGCGGCGCGATCCCAGCGCGGCATGAGGATCGTCGTCGCGCCGACGGCGATCGGTGCCAACATCGAGGTCTGCAGGCCGGTGACGTGGAAGAGGGGCGCCACCGCCAGAACGACGTCGTCGTGGGCGTAGGCGAACCAGTCGGCGACGCCGCGCGTCGCATGGATCGTCGAGACGTGGCTGTGGCGGCAGCCCTTCGGCCGGCCGGTCGAACCGGAGGTATAGGGCAGGACCGCGTCGGTCTCCGGCGAAACGCCGAGCGGCTCGATGCGATGGCCGGAAGCGGCGGCGTCGCGCCAAGTCGTCCAGCCGGCCCCCTCCACCGGGATCGGCGGCGCCGCGACGAAGTCCGGCACCGCGAGATCGGTCGCCTCGCGAAGGTAGTCGGAGTAGGTGACGACGATGGCGTGATCGATCTCGCCGTCCTCCACCAGGGCGGCGGCGCCGTCGAGGAGGTCCTGCGCGACGAAGAGGACGCGGGCGTCGCAATCCTCGACGACGTGCCGCAATTCCCCGATGCGATACATCGGATTGACCGGCACGACGATGCCGCCCGCCTTCAGCACCGCATGAAAGGCGATGACGAACTGCGGGGTCGACTGGAGCTGCACCAGGACCCGCCCGCCGGGGCGCAGACCGCAGACGTCGGACAGATGACCGGCCAGGGCATCGGCCGTGGCGTTCATCTCGGCGTAGGTGATCTCGGTATCGTAGAAGACGAGCCCGACCTTCTCCGGCCAGACCGCCGCGGCACGCGCCAAGGCGGCGTCGATCGGCTCGGTGGCGCGGGGGAGTGACCAGGGGCGGCCCTGCGGCCAGACGGCATGATGGCGTTGGTGATGCGGCTGCATGGTCCCGTTCGCTTCCTCCGGTTCGACGGGCGCAGCTCTCCGCGCGGCCAATCCGCGTGTTTCTCGCGAATTACCGTCGGGGCCTCGGTTTTCGTGCCGTCGAACGAGCCGATGGTGTCGGGGAATCCGATATGCGTCAAATGAATTGGTTTTATCTGGAATGATAGACCCGATTCATGATGCCCTCGTCGTCGCGTCCGAGGGTCTGCGCGCCACACATCTCGCCCGGCGTGGGTCGAACCGAGCGGACGAGCCTCCTCGGCCCGAAGAGGAAGGCCCCGCCCCCACGCCCGGCGGTGCGTGGTGCGGACGACCCATCTCGGGGCATCGGACGGAGCGCCCGCGGCGCGGTGACGGGGCGGAACCACGGCCGGCGTTCGCCACCGTCGAGCGGCGATCGCCGCGTCCGCCGGAACGCATGTCGTGAAACGGAAGAAATCCGACCTCGCCGCGGGAACCGATCCGCGCGCCGCAAGTTGTTCCTGTGAAGATCTCGAATGCCGAGGTCGAAGGAGGAAACACGATGTGGTCCGATGGTCTGCGCCTCGTCACGACGTCGGTTTATCTGTCGATCGTCGGGTTGTTCTCGACCCTGGGGTCTCTCTGGGTGCTCTCCGACAACGTTCGCGGACAGGCGCTCCTCTGGGTCACGTGGCTCTCCGTCCTGGGGGCCATCGTCGCCGTGCCGATCGCGGCGTTCGTGGTGACACGCTGTGGTCACATCGAACTCGAACGCCGCCGGTGAGCCTCCGCCGTCGCTTCGGCCACATCGTCCCTCGAGCTGCGAGGTATCCGCGCCATGACCGTATCGACCGTTCTTCTCGTCCTGCTCGTCCTGATCCTGCTCGGCGCCCTGCCGTCCTGGCCCTACAGCCGCGCCTGGGGCTACGGCCCGAGCAGCGGCATCGGATTGGTGGTGCTGATCCTGCTCATCCTGGTGCTGACCGGACGCGTCTGATCGCGCCGCGCCCCGAAATCCACTCCGCCCCATCCCCTCCGCCGGTTCCCTCCTCGTCCCGCCTCCCGAGCGATCGGGTGGCGGGATTTCTTCGTCCCGGCGGCGGCCGCGCCGCGCGGCGACCTCGCGCCTCGTGGCCGCACCGCCCGGAGATCCCACGTGGTCATCCGGTCGCGTCGAGTGCGCTCACCGGCGCTTCCAGGCGATAGACGGTCGCCTCCGGCGACAGCGTCAGTAGTGCCGTGCCGCCGACCGAACGCGGCATGTGGCGATCGAGGAACAGCCGGCCGAAGCCCTCGTCGAGGAGCCGTGTCGGCGCCCCCCGGCGCACCCATTCGAAGATGAAGCGGCCTTCGCTCTCCCTCCAGGCGAGGCGAACCCCGGTCGGCTCCGCCGCCCGGCGGGCATCGACGAAGAGCTCGTGCAGGAGCAGCGCGAAATTCTGCCCGGCCTCCGGCGACAGGATGCGGGTCGGCAGATCCGCTTCGAACGGCAACGCCGCGAGATGCGCGGACCCGCGTTCCCGGTCGACGAGGGCGCGCAGGTCGACACCGCGCCAGTTCTCTTCGACCAGGATCTCGTGGGCGCGCGACAACGCCTGCAGCCGACCGTTGAAGGGGCGGACGAAGGTCTCGATCTCGGGGCGCCCCGCGCCGCTCTGCCGGGCGATGCCCTGGACGACGGCGAGCAGGTTCTTCGATCGATGGGTCAATTCTCGAAGCATGTCGCGGACTTCCCGTTCGTGCTCCTTGTGGCGGGTGATGTCGATCGAGACCGTCATCACCCCGACGACCTCGCCGCCGTCGACCAACGGCTCGACCCGCCCCTCGTACCAGGTGGTGCCCTTCGGTCCGGTCATCGACACTTCGAAGCGCTCGGCCCGTCCGGTCGTCAACACGCGTCGCTTCACGGCGCCCTGGGCCGCCGCGGTGGCGGGCGGCAGCACCTCCTCGGGGAGGCGGCCGGTGACGTCGACACCGCCGAGATTGGCCGGGGCGTTGTAGAGCCAGAGATAGCGCAGGTCGCGGTCCTGTTCGGCCACGGCGATGTCGGTGCCCTCGAGCGCGATCTCGAAGCGGCGCCTCTCGCGCTCCACCTCGCGTGTGCGCTCGGCGACGCGTCGCTCCAGCTCCTCGTTGAGGCTCTGCATCCCTTCGACCAGCGTCCGGCGCGCCTCCTGTTCGGCGACGAGGCGCCGGTTGACCTCCATCAGTTCACACCGGGTGGGAAGCGAGAGGAGCCGCGGCACCATCGGCCACACGGCGATCGCCGCCGTGACCGCCACCGCCGCGGCGACGGCTTCGACGATGTACACCTCGCCGGTGCCCGGAACGTTCGAGACGACGACCTGCGCCGCCCGTGTCACGGCCGACGCCAGGACGAAGACGGCGACCACCGCCGTGGTGCCGGCGAGGCCGCCGAGACGGCCGCGCATCCGCAGCAGATACCATCCGACCGCGCCGATCACCGAGAGGCTGGCGGCGAAGGTGATCACGTCGATCGGACCGTGCAGTCTCACGAGTTCTTCGGCACTCACCACGTGACCTCGTCCGACGGGGCGTACCCCTCACCCACGATGCGGCGCCTCACGCCGAGCGCTTCAGCCCGGCCGAAGCGGCCGTGTCGAAGAACAGCGCCTGCGACACCACCGCCCTGACCGTGTCCTCGCGGAACGGCTTGGCGATCAGGAAGGTCGGCTCGGGACGCGTGCCGGTGAGCAGCATCTCCGGATAGGCGGTGATGAAGATCACCGGCACCTCGAAATCGGCGAGGATGTCGTTGACCGCGTCGAGACCCGACGAGCCGTCGGCGAGGCGGATGTCGGCGAGCACCAGCCCCGGCCGGTGGCGCCGCGCCATGTCCACCGCCTCGGCGCGGGTGCGGGCGTTGCCGACCACCCGGTGGCCGAGCGACTCGACGAGCGATTCCAGGTCCATGGCGATGATCGGCTCGTCCTCGATGACGAGGACGGTCGAGGACACCTGCTCACCGATCTGGCGGGCGGCTTCGGCGAGAAGACCGGCGAAGGTCGTCGGATCGACGCCGAGGATGACCGAGGCGTCCCAGGGCGAGAAGCCCTCGACCGCGGTGAGAAGGAAGGCCTGACGCGGCAACGGCGTGATCGCCTCGAGCTGACGGTCGGCCCCGGTCGCATCGATCTCGCCGGCGCCGATCGCGTTCATCGGATTGGCGTTCCAGATCGACGAGAAGAACTTGTAGGCCGCGACGCGTGGATCGGCGGATCGATCGAAGCCGCTCGGATCGGCGACCAGCGCTTCGAGCATCGCCACGACGTGGGCGTCGCCGCTGGTCTGGCTGCCCGACAGGGCGCGGGCATAGCGGCGCAGGAGCGGCAGCTGCGGTGCGACGAGGGATGAAATGGTCATGTTTCTTCTTTCGTGGCTCGAGCCCGAGAGCCGTCCCGATGCGACTCTCCCGAAGAGAGGAACACCGCGGCGGCGCGATGGTTCCCGACGTCCGAAGATTTTTTTCGCGGACCCGGGAACCACGACCCTGACGAAGCGTTACCTCGTCGACACCATCGACGATGATGGCCCCGGCGACCCGACGCCGGACGACGAACACGAGAGTTGCGCGCATGTCCGACCCGAAACACGCTTCCCATCGCATCCCCGGGCTCGCCGAGCCGGTCCAGGCTCATCTCGGCGAGAAGCTCAAGGAGTTCTACGGCTCCATCCTGAGCGAGCCGGTGCCCGACCGGCTCACCGCGCTCCTCGACGAACTGGAGAAGCAGGAGCGGGCGGCACTCGCGGCCCGGGCGAAAGGCGGCGACGAATGACGGCGATCACCGCCCTCAAGACGGCGCTCCTCGCCGAGCTTCCCTCGTTGCGCGCCTTCGCCATCTCGCTCACCGGCAGCCACGATCGTGCCGACGATCTGGTGCAGGAGACGGTGATGAAGGCCTGGGCCGCGCACGCCTCCTTCACCGAGGGGACGAGCCTGCGCGCCTGGCTCTTCACCATCATGCGCAACACCTTCTTCAGCCAGCACCGCAAGGCGCGCCGCGAGGTCCAGGACGTCGACGGCGTGGCGGCGGGACGGCTGGTGTCGGTGCCGACCCAGCACGGCCACGTCGATCTCGCCGACTTCCGCACGGCGTTGGAGCAACTGGCGCCGGACCAGCGCGAGGCGTTGATCCTGATCGGCGCCTCCGGCTTCTCCTACGAGGAGGCGGCCGAGATCTGCGGCTGCGCCGTCGGCACGATGAAGAGCCGCGTCAACCGCGCCCGCCAGAAGCTGATGCAAAGCCTGTCGATCGACGGCCTCGACGACATCGGCTCGGGCTTCGCCGCTCTCCCCGCCGAACCGGCGGCCGTCGCCGGAGAGCGGTGAACGGCCGCCCCCCGCGTCCCCTAGGGGGAAGAACGGGCGGGCGAGCCGACGCGAACCGAAAATGGGCGCCCGTCCCGAGGGGACCGGCGCCCATTTTCGTCGTGTCCCACGAAGTACGCGCTTCCAACGAAACCACGAACCCTTCGACCGGATCGAAACGTCGCCGGAGACGGCGGCGCCCGATCGGGCGCCGGCGGGACACGGGGCCTCGACGCCGGGGAAACGCGGACGCGTCCCGCAATGCCCCGGCGCCGGGATCAGTCGGGCAGGCCGCGTCCGGCGCCGTCGCCGCGCATCGCGCCGTGGACGGCGCGGGCGACCAAGAGCAGCGGCACGGCGAGCACCGCCCCCATCGGACCCCACATCCAGGTCCCCGAGACGATCGCCAGGAACACCACGAAGGGGTTGACCTCGAAGCGGCGGCCGAGGATCGACGGGATCACCGCGTTCTCGCTCACCAGATGGACCACCAGGAAGGCCGCCGCCGGCCAGACGACGGCGAGGAGCCCGGTGTGGGTGACGAGACCGGCGGAGAGGAGGCCGAGGACGATCGCTGCCGGCCCGAGGAACGGCACGAAGCTGAGCAGCACGGCGAGCACGCCCCACGGGACCGGACCGGCGAGCCCGGCGCTCCAGGCGATGACCCCGGTCGCCGCGCCGACGCCGAGATAGATCACCGCCGTCGTGCCGAAATAGGTGGCGAGATCCGCCTCGCAGGCGTTGAAGACGCGGATGGCGGCCAGCCGGTTCTCGCGTTCCTCGAAGGAGAGGATGGCGGTGCGGCGCAGGGTGGTCCGCCCGGCGACGAAGAACACGAGCGTGGCGAGGAAGATCAGCACTTCGCCGAGCGCCGGCGTCAGACCGGCGAGTAGGCCGGAGAGCGACGTCAGATCGACCGACGAGGCCAGCTTGTCGAGCCCACCGTCGCCCGCGCCGGCGACCGATCCGCCGCCGAGAAGCCGAGCCCGGAGCGCTGCGAACGGGGCGCCGACATCGGCGATCAACCCGTCGACGCGCGCCGCGATCTCCGGCAGCCGGTCGACCAGCCCGGCGATCGCCTCGGCGACGGCGCTGCCGAGGAAGAAGAGGCCGAAGCCGGTGGCGCCGACCAGCGCCATCGCCGCCACCACCGGCGGAATGCCGATGCGTTGCGCCCGATCGCCGACATGGGCGACGACCGACCCGAAGATGACCGCGGTGATCATCGGCACCACCAGCGCCGCGGCGGCGTGGAGCGCGACGAGCAGGGCGAGGACGAAGAGCCCGACCACAGCCGGCTCGACCGGACTGCGGCGGTGCGACGGTGGCGAGGTCGCGGCGGTGCGCGGGTCGAAGGGTCCGAGAACGCCGGGCAGGGCGGCGGCGAGACGTTGGGGACGGTTCACGGGCGGTTCCTCGTTGCGGCGGGTCGTCCCCGGACGAATGCGCGAGGCGGCGAAAGGTTCCGGCGGACTTTTCGCCGCCGCGGCCGGAACCGGCACGCGTCTCGTTCGTTACCTCTGCGAACGCCGCTCGGCCGTCGCTGCCGCGGCACCTCCCTCCTCCCATCGTGAAAGGACAACCCATGGGTCCGAGCACCCCCGTCACCGGTTCCCCCACCGACGACCTCGTCGTCGAGGCGTCCGCGACGATGACGGACATCGGCGCCACCGGCGCGGCGCTCGCCGAAGGCGCCGACGCCGTCGCACGGTCGGCCCGCGAGGCGCTCGCCGAGATGCGGGCGATCGCCGCGCGGTTCGCCGCCACGACCGGAGAGACGGCCGGCGCCGCGGCCGAGGCGGTGAAGGCCACCGGCGTCGATACGGCGGAACGTGTCGCCGGCCTCGTCGAGGAGGCCCGCATCCTCGGTCGCGACGGTCTCGACACGCTCGCCGACGGTGTCGCCAAGCGGCCGATCGCGGCCCTCGCCGTCGCCGCCGGCGTCGGTCTCCTCCTCGGGATCGTCACCCGGTCGGGTGGCGGACGATGACCGGGTCACGGTGGTTCGGCGTCGACCTCGCTCTGGTTCGACGCCGAGCCGGCCTCGGCCTCGGGGCCGCGGCGGTCGCCGTCGCGGCCGGGCTGGTCGCCCTCGGCTACGCGGCGCGGGCGGGCGAGATCGCCCTGTCGCAGCACGTCGCGCCCGAGATCGCCGCCGCGATCGTGGCGGCCTCGGCCGCCTCGGTCGCCCTGATCGCCGTCGTCACGATCGTCCTCGTCGCCCGCCGGACGCGGCGCGAGGTGTCGCGGGCGGTCGCCACCAGCGCGGTGGTCGCCGTCGCCCCGACCGCGGCGACGCTCGCCCTGCGCCACACCCGCCTGACGGCGGTCGCCGTGGCCGTCGGTCTCGGCTTCTGGCTCGCCCGCCGCGGCCGCTGAGGCCGCCACATGGGAGTCGCCGTCGAATCGATTTGAAAAATGTCGGAACCATTCGCGCCGTCGGGCGTTGTTCCCGTGACCCTTCGCGCGATCGACGCGGGACCCGCGGATCGGACGCATTCACCAACGAGAAGGAGGCCGAAATGGCTACCGGTTCGAAAGTGATCGCACTCCTGAGCGCCTGCCTCAGCCTCGCAACCTCCGGCGCCGTCGCCGCCCTGGCGATCGAACGCGACCGCATGGCGGCTTCCGCCGTCGACACCGAAGAGCCGTGCCGCCCCGGCGCCTGCACCATCGTGCTCAAGACCGGATCGGGTGGCCCTCCGAGCGTCGTCCGGAACGTGCCGGTCCCCGCCTCGGTGGTCCGCTCGGCTCCGGTGCTCGTCGCCGCCGCCGAAACGGCCCGGTGACCGCGCCCTGCGAAACCGCCGTGATCCTCGGCCTCCTCGTTCTCCCCCCGGCGACTAGGCCGACGCGGGAGAGGCGATCGAGCGAACGACGAAGGGTTTCTCCGCCCCCCGAGCGACCCTCGAACGGCGTCGACGATCGCCTCTCCACCCTCTCTCTTGCTCGGCCGATGCGACTCGGGCTCGTCCGAAGTTCATCGGTGTTGCCGCCCGACCCGGACGGGCGCCCCTTCGGGCTCGCCTTCGCCGGAGACGTTTCCGACAGGTCGAAACGTCGGCGGCCCGGTGGCATCCGACGTGGCATGCGACACACGAACACCCGGTCGAGGGCGCCTCGGCCGGGTTTTCGCGCGCCGCCTGCCGTCAGCCGGCCGGGAAGTCGATCACCGCGCGGGTGCCGCGGTCGCGCTCCTGCCATTCGAGCGATGCGTCGAGATTGCGGCACATCGCGGTGACGATCTTCGAGCCGAGGCCGGTGCCGCGGATCTCGCCGTCGCCGCTCCATCCCACCCCGTCGTCCTCCACGGCGATGCGGATACGCTCGCCGGTGACCTCCGAGGAGACGCGGATCTCGCCCTCGGCGTCGTCCGGATAGGCGTATTTGAAGGCGTTGGTGACCAACTCGCCGACGATGATGCCGAGCGACACCGCCCGATCGGTCTTGATGACGATCGGCTCCAGACGCGCCACCACGGCCCGTCCGGCGCGCTCGCCGGCCAGCGACGTCGCCAGCTCGCCGACGAGTTGGCCGAGATAGGAGGCGACTTCCACCTCGCCGACGGCGTCGGACGAATAGAGATGGCGATGGACGCCGGCGACCGCCGAGATGCGGTTCTGCGTCTCCTGCAGGGCATGTTTCGCGCGTTCGTCGTCGAGCAGCGACGCCTGCATCCGCACCATGGCGGCGACCAGCCCGAGCGAATTGGCGACCCGGTGATTGACCTCGCGCAGCAGCAGTTCGGCCCGGTCGCGGGCCTCGCGTATCAGCCGCTCGTTCTCCGCCCGCACCCGCTTCAGCCGCCAGCGTTCCAGCGCCTGCTCCAGCGCGGCGGCGAGGAGATCGAAGAACTCCTGCGAGACGGATTTCACCACGTAGTCGTCGGCCCCGTTCTTCAGGGCGTCGACCGCCAGCCGCGCGTCGGCGGAGGCGGTGACGTAGACGATCGGCGGCCGGCGGTCGCGCGGGCCGACGCGGGCGAGAATGTCGAAGCCGGTCTCCGCCGCCAGCGAGTGATCGAGGGCGACGACGTCGATGCCGCCCTCGTCGAGGCGCCGCAGCGCCGCATCACCGGTGGTGACGTGGACGACGGTGTGGCCGCGCCGCTCCAGCGACCGGCGCACCAACGTCGCCAGCGCCGGATCGTCCTCGACGTGCAGGACGGTGATGGGACCGCCGAGGTCGGTGCCGTAGGGCAAGTCAGTCGACCTCCGGGATCTGCATCACCGCCAGGAACAGCCCGAGCTGGCGGATGGCGTTGGCGAAACTGTCGTAGTTCAGCGGCTTGGTGATGTAGACGTTGGCGCCGAGATCGTAACAGCGCTGGATCTCGCGCTGGTCGTCGGTGGTGGTCAGGACGATCACCGGCGAGCGGCGCAGATGCTCGTTGGCCTTGAGCCGTGCCAGGATGTCGATGCCGGTCATGTCGGGGAGGTTGAGGTCGAGCAACACGAGATGCGACCGCCCCGCCGCCGTCCGGCCGGATCCGTCCGTGCCGAGCATATGGGCGAGCGCCGTCGTCCCGTCGCGGAAGCTCAGGATCTCGTTGGTGACCCCGGCGCGGCGGATGTTCTTCTCGATCAGGCGGGCGTGTCCCTCGTCGTCCTCGATCATGACGATGACGACCGGCTTCGGTTCCATGCTCACGGCTCTCCCCTTCCCAATCGCAGCGCCAGATCCTTGGCGACCGCGATGCGAAAAATCGTACCATTCGTACCGTCGCTCGCCACCGTGACGTTGCCGCCGAGACGGCGGGCCATGGCGCGGGTGTGGGCGAGACCGATGCCTTCGCCCGGCCGGTCCTGGACGCCGGCGCGGCGGAACAGCTCGAAGATGCGTTCGTGGTCCGCCGGCGCGATGCCGCGGCCGTTGTCCTCGACTTCGAAGATCGCCCGGTCGCGCTCGATGCGGCCGCGCACCACGATCCGCCCCGGCCGATCCGCCGCGAGGTATTTGGCGGCGTTGTCGAGGAGGTTCGAGAAGATCTGCTCGAGCCCGGCCCGGTCGGTGACCAGCGTCGGCAACCGGCCTTCGATCGTCACCTCGGCGCCGGCCTCGTCGAAGCGCTGCCGAATGGCGGCGATGCACTCGGCGACGAGCGCCTGGGTGTCGACGGTCGCCGGCTCCAGGACCCGTCGTCCGGCCCGTGACAGTTTGAGGATCTCGTTGATGAGGTTGTCCATCCGGTTCATCGAGGTGCGGATGAAGCCGAGCGCTTCGGGAATGTCCTCGTCGACGGCGAGGAACAGCTCCCGGTGTGCCGGGTCGGCGCGATCGGCGCCTCGCGCCTCGAGATGGTCGCGGATGGTGGTGACCGAGTTCTCGAGTTCCGAGGTGAAGCCCATGATGTTGACCAGCGGCGCGCGCAGGTCGTGGCCGACGATGTAGGCATAGCGCTGCAACTCGTCGTTGGCGCGCAACACCGACTCGGTCCGCTCCCGCACCCGCATCTCGAGGTCGTCGTTGATCTCGGCGAGGTCGCGGCGGGCCTCCTCCAACTCCTGCATGCGCCGGCGGATGAACAGGAAGGCGCCGAGGGTGAGGACCAAGATCATCGCCACGCCGATGGTGATCAGGGTGGTGAGCGTCGCGGCCGCCTCGCGCATCGCCGCGGCGCTGCGGATGCGATGAGCCGCGGCCAGGTCGCGGATCGCCGCCGCCTTGGTGCGCACGTCGTCCATCAGCGTCTTACCGCGATCGGAGGAGATCACCAGTCGCATCTCGTCGAGATGGCCGGCACGGAACTCGGCGAGGTTCTGCTTCACCAGCGCCAATTTGCGGGCGCCGACGTCGAGCAGGTCCGCGACCGCTTCCGCCGAGATGACCCGCCCCTCGCCGATCTCGGCGGCCCGCATGCGCAGCTCCTCGGCATCCCGGGCGAACTCGACGAGCGCCGTCTCGTAGGGTGCCAGATAGCTCTCGGTGTTGGTGATGATGAAACCGCGTTGCGCGGTCTCGGCGTCGACCAGATCGGTGACGACCTCGAGCGCCAGCCGATCGATCCGCGAGGCCCGCAGCGCTTCCGAGGCGTGGCCCTGCGACCGGTCGGAATAGAGATAGGCGGCCGAGACCAGGGTGAGCAGCACCACCGATCCGACCGCGAGCAGCAGGATGTTGTATCCGACGAAGGCCCGCGAGGGGGAATACGTCATCGAGCTTCGTCCTCCCGTCCTCGCCGGCTCTGCGCGCGCGCCGAAGCTTCGATCTCGGCCTCGAGCCGCTCCACCACCGAGGCGTCCTGATGCTCGATGCCGACGAGCCGATCGCGCGCGTCCCGGGTCGCGTGGATCAGCTCGTCGAGTTTCACCTGGATCGCCATCCCGTCGCGATTTTGAGCGTTCTGGATGACGAAGACCATCAGGAAGGTGACGATCGTCGTCCCCGTGTTGATCACCAACTGCCACGTGTCCGACCATCCGAAGATCGGCCCCGACACCGCCCAGACCACGATCACCGCGCAGGCGACGGCGAATGTGGCCGGACGCCCCGCCGTCGCGGCGACGGTGGAGGCGAACCGGGCGAAGGGAGAGGCGCGCCGGCCCTCCGAGGCCGCCGCGCCGCTCCGCGATCCTGTCGCCGCGTCGGTCGTCGCCGTCATCGTCGACCGCCTCACGACGCGGGGGGCGTGCCGGGCGCCGGCTCGCTGCGACCGACGGCTCCGGCCAGCGCCGTCGTCAGCAGCGTGTCGACGTCCGCGGCGAGCGAGGAGTGGAGCAGCTCGCCGTGCTCCTCGGCGAGCAGCGGCACGATCTTGTCGACCGTCATCTCGCGGGCGAGGACGAACAGCGCCGCCTTGCCCGGCACCACGCGTTGCGCCACCTCCTTCATGAAGTCGTCGTCGATGCCGTAGTCGGAGAGCCAGCCACCGAGCGCGCCGGCGGCGGCTCCGGCGGCGGTGCCGATCAGCGGATTGAAGAACAGGAGGCCGACCAGACTGCCCCAGAAGGCACCGCCCAGCGCCCCGCCGGCGACGAGGTTCACCGACTGATCGAGCTCGACCGCGCCCTCCGCTCCGCGCACGGCGACCACGAGGTCGGCGAGGTCGATGGTGCCGCCCCGCGCGGCGCCGCGCAGGCGGTCGGCGGTTCGGCGTGCGGCCTCCGGGCCGTCGTAGACGATGGCGAAGAGTTGGCTCATCGATCTGTCCTCATGGTCGGGAATTTCGGGATCATCTTCGCGGCCGCGCCGCGGCCGGGGTCTCAGGGAGAACGCACGGACGGCGTTTCGGTTCCACGGCTGCGTCGATCGTCGTCGCGAATCCGGCCGAACGTGGTCAGCAACCGGCCCAGCCCGGCGTCGAGCCGGCGACCCACCCGATCGCCGCGGATCAGACGCACCCCACCGCCGATCCGCTTCAGCGTCAGGGTGCGGGTGTGGAACGCGGCGAGGCTCGTCCGATGGGCGACGGAGACCAGGGTCGCCTCGGGCAGACGCTCGACGAAGGCCGACATGACCCGCGTCTGGCTGTCCTCGTCCAGGGCGGACGTGGCCTCGTCCATGACGACGAGATCGGGACGGTCGAGGAAGACGCGGGCGAAGGCGACCCGCTGGCGCTCGCCACCGGAGAGCACCCGGTCCCAACGATCCTCGTCGTCGAGACGTTCGGCGAGATGCGCGAGACCGACGATGTCGAGCACCTCCTCCGCCTTTTCCGTCGCGAGATCCTCCGCCGGCGCCGGGTAGGCGAGGCAGCCGCGCAGGGTGCCGAGCGGCAGATAGGGCGCCTGCGGCAGGAAGACGATCCGCCAGTCGCGCGGCAGGGTGATCTCGCCGGCGCCCCATGGCCACAGCCCGGCGATCGCTCGGATGAGCGTGCTCTTGCCGGTGCCGGACTCGCCGGCGACCATGACGCGCTCGCCGCGCCGGATGACGCCGTCGGCCTCGTCGATGACCGTGGTGCCGTCGTCGCGCCGGACCGCGAGACCGGAGAGGCGCAACGCCTCGCCGTCGCCCGCGACGATCGCGATGGTCGAGCCGTCGTCGCCGTCGAGGGTCCGGTCGAGCTCCTCGATCGCCCCGACCAGGACGACCAGCCGGTTGGCGGCGGCGCGCCAGCCGGCCAGCGCGATGAAGTTGTCCATCACCCAGTTGAAGGCGAGCTGCACCTGGACGAAGGCGGCGGCGGTCTGCATCAGCTCGCCGAGGCTCATGCCGCCGGCGATGTATTTCGGCGCGCCGAACAACAGCGGCACCACCGGCAACAGCACCGAGTTGATGTTGATCAGCGAGGTGATGCGGCCGTGGTTGCGGGCGATGCCCCAGATGGTGGTGGCGAGCGCGGCGATGGTGTCGCCGAGCCGGCGCTTCTCCTCCTCCTCGCCCTGGACGAGCGCGATGCTCTCGGCGCTCTCCCGCACCCGGGTGAGCTCGAAGCGCAGGGCCGCCTCGGCCGCGTTGGTCTCCTCGACCGCGGCGATCAGCGGACGTCCGATCACCCAGGTCAGGGTGGACATCGCGGTCGCATAGAACGCGGCGAGCACGACGAAGCCGAAGGGAACGGACTGCACCGCCCCGGCGATCGGCACGTCGAGCGAGCCGCCGACCAGCGCGAGCACGCCGATGAAGGTCGCCGCCGCCAGGAGCGCGTTGAACAGGCCGACCGCCATGTCGACGATCGGCGCCAGCGACTGCTTCAGGTCCTCCGAGAGGCGGGCTTCCGGGTTGTCGAAGTCACCGGAGGCGACCTCGAGCTTGTAGTAGTTGCGATCGTCGAGCCAGCGGCCGACGAGGACCCCGGTCAGCCAGCGCCGCCATTCCGCCTGGAGGCCGATACGTTGTCGCGCCAGCACCAGGTTGACCACACCGCCGATCGCGACGAGGCCGACGAACACCGCGACCAGCGGCCCGATGGCACCGACCTCGCGGCGCTCGAGCGCATCGAAGAAGGTCTTGTTCCAACGATTGACGGCGTAGAGCACCGCGACGTTGGCGACCACCAGCACCGCCACCGTGATCGTCAGCCGCCATGCCGTCGACCGCGCCGCGCCGCGCCAGAACGGCAGCGCCACCGCCGTGAACGAGGGCATCGGTGCGGCGTCTTCGCGTGTGTCGGCGTCGGTCGTGTCGGTCACGTTCATCTGGTCCCCTCCGCAGTCGACGATCCCGAAGACGCGCGGCGGCCGAGGTCGGAGCGTCGCCCGGGCCTCGGCCGCCGTGCCGGATTCCGCGGCTCTCGCGAGCCGCCCGATCACACGCCGCGCAGGAACTGCGAGACGAAGGAGATCAGGAACAGGATCAGGAAGACGCCGAAGAGCACCCGGGCGATGCCGGCCGAGGTGGCGGCGATGCCGGAGAAGCCGAACACGGCGGCGATCAGGGCGACGACCAGGAAGACGAGAGACCAGTGCAGCATGGCGAGTTCTCCGATTGGTTCGGACGAAAAACGTCGCAGCACACCGACCGGTTCCCTCCGCTTCTGCGATTTCGCCACGAAAAATTCCCGCGGTCGGACGGAACCGATCCGCACGGCAGGAGTTGTATCGACATGAAACGCCGGGAATACCGCGTTTCGAAAGCGGCCTCGCGAGAGAAGCCGCCACCATATTTCACGTCCAGCGACGATCACTCGCCGGATGAGCGCACCGAAAGGACGAGACCATGGCCAACGTTGCGAATGTTCTTCAGGCGAAGCCCAAGAAGGAGGCGATCTCCACCGGGCTTTCGGATGCCGCGCGCTCCGACATCGCCGATGCGCTGCAGTCGATCCTCGGCTCGACCTATCGTCTCCTGGTGAAGACCCAGATCCACCATTGGAACGTCGTCGGGCCGCTGTTCCACCCGATCCATGTTCTGACCGAAGAGCACTACGAGAACATGTTCGAGGCGGTCGACACGCTCGCCGAGCGCATCCGCGCCCTCGGCCATCCGACCGCCGCGCCGGTGATCGGCACCGAGAAGGGTGGCATCGCCGCGATGACCGCCCAGGATCTTCTGAGCGACCTCGTCGCGGACCACGAGAGCCTGTGCCGCGACATGCGCGAGGCCGCCGCCGCCGCCGACGAGGCGGGCGACCTCGTCACCGCCGACATGCTGGTCGAGCGCCTGACCTTCCACGAGAAGGCGATCTGGATGCTGCGGGCGATGCTCGCCGCCTGACCGATCTCCCCGAAACACGGACGCCGTCGTCCCCCGCACCCACCATCGGGCGCGGGCCGGCGTCCCCTTGCCCGGAGGATGAAACCATGGCCCGCGGTCTGCTGCTCTGGCTGCTCGGTGTTCCGATCCCGATCATCATCCTGATCGCGCTCCTCTATCGCTGACGCGCGCCGTCCCCTCCCTCACGGCGGCCGTTCGCCGGCCCCATCCCACGCCCTCCCGAAGGACCGTCCCATGACCCTCCTGTCGTCTCCTCTCGCCCGGCGCCTCGCGCTCGCCTCGACCCTCGGCGCCGCCCTCACCCTCGGTGCCTGCGCCAACCCGCGTGACCAGCGCATGCTCGACGGCGCCCTGATCGGCGGTGCCGGCGGCGCCATCGTCGGCGGCGTCGCCTCCGGCACCGCCGGCGGTGCGGTCGTCGGCGGCGTCGCCGGTGCGGCGGCCGGCGCCGTGATCGCCGACGCCACCCGCCCGCGTCATCACGGCAAGAGCTGCTGGTGGGACGCGACCCTCGACCGTCGCGTCTGTCGCTACCGCTGATCGGACCGACCGCCCGCCCGCTCCCCCGGGCGGCGGCCCTACGCCGGCTCGGTTCGCACCGTCGTCCCGTGTCCGGTTCCGACATCCCGTCGCCACGAGGGCTCGCCGCGCGCGATGCCGCTCGTGGCGACGTCGTCACGACGAGGACCTCGATGCGTCTCTTCGCCTGCGATGCCTGCACCAATCCGGTCCATTTCGACAACACCGCCTGCGTCGCCTGCGGTCACCGGCTCGGCTTCGTGCCCGAGCTCGGCCGCATGACCGCGCTCGAGCCGGCCGGCGATCACCTCGTCTCGCCTGCGCTCGGGCGCGACGTCGTGCCCTGCGCCAACGCCGCCCACGACGCCTGCAATTGGCTGCTGCCGGCCGCGCGGGCGGGCGAACTCTGCCCCGCCTGCCGGCACAACCGCACCATCCCGGCGCTCGACACGCCCGAGACCCTCGCCGCCTTCCGCCGCATCACCGCGGCCGAGCGCCACCTCTTCTATTCGCTCCTCGCCTGGGGGCTGCACGCGCCGACCAGGAGCGAGGATGCCGTCGCCGGCCTCGCCTTCGACTTCCTCGCCGACGAGATCGCCGCCGACGGCACCGTCACCCCGGTGATGACCGGGCACGCCGACGGAGTGATCACCCTGGCGATCGCGGAGGCCGACGACGCCGAGCGCGAGGCGCGTCGGACCCGCCTCGGCGAGCCCTATCGCACGCTGCTCGGCCACTTTCGCCACGAGATCGGTCACTATTGGTGGGACCGGCTGGTCCGCGACCACGGCCGGCTCGAGACGTTTCGCGCGGTGTTCGGCGACGAACGCGCCGACTACGGCGCGAGCCTCGCGCGCCACTACGCCGACGGTCCGCCGGCGGATTGGCGGCAACACTTCGTCAGCGCCTATGCCTCGGCTCATCCTTGGGAGGATTTCGCCGAGACCTGGGCGCACCACATGCACATGGTCGACGCCCTCGAGACCGCCCGTGCCTTCGGCCTGACCCTCGACCCGCGAGGTCCGGCCGGCGAGAGCCTGTCGTTGGAGATCGATTTCCGCCCCTATGACGCACCGGACCTCGCGACGCTGACCGCCGCCTGGCCGCCGCTGACGGTCGCGGTCAACGCGATCAATCGCTCCCTCGGCCAGCCCGACGTCTATCCCTTCGTCCTCACCCCGTCGATCGAGGCCAAGCTCGGCTTCGTCCACGACCTCGTCGTGGCGCAACGCGTGCGGTCGGAATGAGGAGGAACGGGGAGGGGAACCGGGGTCGTCAGTTGCCGGCGCTTCGTTCGATCTCGGCCGTGATCTCGCCGCCGGCGAGGATCAGGATCGCCGAGATCCAGGCCCAGGTGAGCACGACGACCACACCGGCGAGCGAGCCGTAGGTGGCCGAATAACTGCCGAGCGTCGCCGCGTACCAGGAGAATGCCGCCGAGGCGGCCGTCCAGCCGAGCGTGGCGAAGGCCGCCCCGGGGAGCTGGTGGCGCAGCGCCGGCGGGCGGCGGTCGGGGCCGTGGCGGTAGAGGAGGACGATCGCACCGAAACCGGCGCCGAAGAGGAGCGGCCATCGCAGGATCCCGATCGCGAGCGCGCCGCTCGCACCGGGAAAGCGATCGGCGATCGCCGGCACCGCCGCGAAGGCGAGGAGCATGGCGGCGATGGCGACCACTCCGGTGACGGTGAACCCCAGCGACACCAGATTGAGCCGGACGAACGAGCGTGTCTCTGCCCGCCCCCACATCTGATCGAGTCCGTCGAAGACGGCCTTGACGGCGGAGTTGGCGGTCCAGGCGGCGACGGCCATCGAGACGATCAGCGTGGTCGACAACCTGTCCGAAGAGGTGGCGGCGAGCCGCGTCGCCTGTTCGACGACGATCTGGCGCAGGTCGGCCGGGACCGGCCAGGCGAGAGCGGCGAGCCGGGAGGGCACTTCGGCGGGCTCGGTGAGGAGGCCGTAGAGCGAGATCAGCACCGACAGCGCCGGGACGAGCGACAGCAGGGCGAAGAACGCGACGGCGGCGGCGACGGAGAACAGGCGATCCTCGATCGCACGCTCCGCCGCCCGGCGCAGAAGGCCGATCACCGGCGACCCGGCGCCGGGACGGGTCGCGTTCGCCGCGCAGACGCGTGTCCCGAGCAGCGCACCGATCCCGAGGGCGACGGCGGAGAGCGCCAACGTCCGGCGGAACGATCTCAACATGGCTCGCGCCTCCCCGGCCGTGATGCGGCCGCGATGCGGAGGGCCGCACCCCTCGCGGCGTGCGGCCCTCGCTCGATCGGCGTCAGATCCCGCTCGACGGGACCGTGATCTCCCGGCGTGCCTTCAGCATCGGGGCGATCGCCCAGGCGACCGGCACCGAGATCACGAAGGTGACGCCGACCATCCACGGCATCAGCTCCATCGCATGGGCCGAGAGCGGGGTCGTCAACAGCAGGATCACGCCGATGCCGAAGGTGACGGCCTGGACCATCAGGTAGATCAACATCGAGATCATCAGGGTTCGCGACATTTCGAGTCCTCCATATGGGTCGGGTTCGACGGTCCGCGGCCGATCGTCCGGTCGCGGACGGGACGGGGCCGTCCTCACTTCTCCTTCACCGAGAGCCCCTGCCGGCCGATCGAAATCTCGACTCCGTCGGGCTGTTTGCGTTCCTCGCGGAGTTCCCAGGCGAGCACACCGACCGCCGCGACGAGGACGACGACGAGACCGAGAAGTACCTGGCGAGACATGTTCGATCCCCTCTTCTGTAAGGACGGGCGGCCGGTGACCGCCGATATGCGAGAACAACGCGCCGGACACCGCCGGGGTTCCCGTCGGACGACCGAGAAAATGTCGCCAGATCGTCGAATTGTTCCGGAACCATTCCGCCTCTGTCGACGTTGTAGGGTCGATCGGTCGAGATGACGCCCGAATATCCGGAGTTTCGACACGACCGGTCGATCGAAGAGGAAACGGAACCTGGAAAGGATCTTCCGATGAACAAGACGACCATGATCGCCGCTCTTCTCGCGACTTCGATCGGCTCTGCCGCCGTGGCCGCGGAAGCGACGCCGATGGCCGCTCCCAAGGCCCCGGAAACGACCGCCGCCCCGGCTCCGACCACCTATCCCGACCCGTCGAAGACCGTGGTCGTGATCGAACACGCCGGGACCGGCGCCCGTCTCGGCTCGAAGATCGTCGGTGCCGACGTCTACTCGACCGCCGGTGAGAAGCTCGGCGACGTCAACGACCTGATCATCGATGGAACCGGCCGGATCGCCGGCGTGGTGGTCGGTGTCGGCGGCTTCCTCGGCGTCGGCGAGAAGAACGTCGCGCTCGCCTGGGACGCCGTCACCGTCGGCCCCGAGGAGAAGGGCAGGCCCCGCCTCTCCGTCCACGTGACCAGGAAGAGCCTCGACGAGGCGGCCCCGTTCGTCGCGACCTCCCGGTCGTGACCGAGGCGAGGGCGCGGCGCCCGAACGCTCGAGGGTGAGCTCGGCGCCCGCCCTCGCCACCCGACGGCGAGCTCGCCTCGCCGTCATCCGAAACACGTCGGCGGGCTCGCCTCGCCGTCGACCGGGATCCCACGTCGGCGAGCTCGTCTCGCCGTCATCCGAACCACGTCGGCGGGCTCGCCTCGCCGTCATCCGAACCCCGCGTCGGCGACCGTGTCACCGGCGTCGACGCGACGGTCGAACCGGAAAGGAACCTCCCCATGAGTGCCACCACCGACAAGATCAAGGGCTACGCCAACGAAGCCGCCGGCAAGGCGAAACAGGCCGCCGGCAAGCTCCTCGACGACCGCGAGCTCGAGGCCGAGGGTCGCCTGCAGGAGGCTGCGGGCGACGTGCAGAAGGCCGTCGGTCGCGGTAAGGATGCGGTGAAGAAGGCCGTCGACAAGATGTGACGGGCGCGCTCCGGCGTCTCCTCGGAACCGAATGGGCTCGGCCGCTCGTCTCGCGACGGGCGGCCGATCCACGTTCGGCGTCGCGCCGCCCGGCGCGCTCGGGATCCGACCGATCAGATCGCGAAGGGGAAACGCTCCAGCACCCGGAACGGCGCATCGCGGTGCGTCTGGTGGAAGATCGCGATCGCATCGACGGCGAGGGGGCGGGCGACTCCGTCGAGGAAGGCGGCGAGCCCATCCCGCACGGCGTCGCGGCGCGTGGCCTCGAGCGAGCCGGTCAGCGTCATGTGGAAGCGGAAATCCTCGAACACCCACGGATAGCCCCAGCGATCGACCGAGGCGATGTGGGCGGGGTCGGTGAGGGGCGCGACACGGCGGGCGCGTTCGGCCTCGCCGAGCGGCGCCCGGAACGGCTCGAAGGCGACGACGCAATCGGCGGCGAGCCCGTCGAGATCGGGGTGCCGGGCGTCCGGCGTCAGGGCGACGAAGGACTTCATCGCCGAGACCGAGAGATCGGGAAGCGAGAACCCGTGTCGCGTCGCCGCGAAGCCCCGCGCCGCCTCGATCAGCAGCGCTTCGCTGCATCCGTCCGCCAATTCGAACGGCGCCTTCAGCGTGCCGTGGAAACCGTAGCGGCGCGGCTCCGACGTCACCGCGGACCAGTCGTCGGCGTCGCACGGCGGAAGATCGGGAAACGGCAGGGCCTCGCCGGTCACCGCATCGCGGCCGATCACCCGCGAGGCGGCCCGCCACAGGGGCGTGTCGGGCGAGGGAGCGAGATAGATCGCGTAGCGCGGCGTCGCCATGGCAGTCCTCTGGTGCACCGGTCGGAGGGATGCGACGGGCCGAAGGCCGCATCCGTCCGGACGAGCCGCTGCACCGGAGGACGGATCCGATGCACGGCCGAGGTCTCGCGGGGATTCTCGGGTCCGAGTCCCTGCACTAGGAGGCGACGATCGCCGCCAGGAAGGCGGCGATCGCGGTGTCGAGTTCGCCGCCGT
>ERZ1645187.665-NODE-665-length-33652-cov-33.103313_pt1 | contig 33652 bp, 33 predicted proteins | sample MGYA00575352_ERZ1645187 | MGnify/ENA primary metagenome ERZ1645187 (study PRJEB40837, sample SAMN11349314) | freshwater sediment metagenome | isolation source: river sediment | host: Sediment | place: India: Wazaribad , New Delhi | collected 2017-02-21 ... | reverse complement strand
CTGCGCGACGCGATCGAGACGATCTCGGAAGCCTTCGTGCTGTGGGACGCCGACAATCGCCTCGTCATGTGCAACTCGAAGTACCGCGAACTGCACGGGCTGACGCCGACCGCCGCCGTCCCGGGGACCCCCTACGCGGACGTGATGCGTGGGGCGCGGCAGCCGCTGGTACGCACCCCGCTCGAGGGCGAGGGCGCCAGCGAGGACGGATCGCGCTCCTTCGAGGCGCAGATCGACGATGCGCGCTGGCTGCAGATCAACGAGCGGCGGACCAAGGACGGCGGCTTCGTCTCGGTCGGCACCGACATCACCCAGTTGAAGCGCCACGAGGAACGGCTGATCGAGAGCGAGAAGCGCCTGATGGGCACCGTCCTCGACCTGCGCTCGTCGCGCCGCAAGCTCGAGATCCAGGCGCAGCAGCTGGTCGAACTCGCCGAGAAATATTCCGAGGAGAAGAGCCGGGCCGAGGAGGCGAACAAGATCAAGTCCGACTTCCTCGCCAACATCTCGCACGAGCTCAGAACGCCGCTCAACGCGATCATCGGCTTCTCCGAGATGATGAGCGAGGGCGGGCTGATGGGGGCCTTCGGTCCCGAGAAATACGCCGAATACAGCCGCGACATCCACCACTCCGGGATGTTCCTGCTCAACGTCATCAACGACATTCTCGACATGTCGAAGATCGAGGCGGGGCGGATGATACTGTCGCAGGAGCCGGTCGAACTCGACGGCATCCTGGCAGAGGCGAGCCGCATCATCTCGCATGCGGCGGACGAGAAGTCGCTCGAGCTCACCACCGAGGTCGAACCGGGTCTCACCTTCGTCGGCGATCGCCGGGCGGTGAAGCAGGTCATCCTCAATCTGTTGTCCAACGCGGTGAAGTTCACGCCGGAAGGCGGACGGGTGGCCCTCGCGGCGACGGCGCGCGAGGGGATCGTCGAAGTGGCGATCTCCGACACCGGGATCGGCATCGCCTCGGATCACGTCGCCACGCTCGGCCGGCCGTTCGTGCAGGTGGAGAACCAGTTCACCAAGAGCCACAAGGGTTCGGGACTGGGGCTCGCCATCGCGCGGTCGCTGGTGGAGTTGCAGGGCGGGGCCATGACCATCACATCGAGCCCGGGCGAAGGCACCACCGTGACGCTGACGCTGCCGATCGAACGGCACGAGCGCGCGGAGCCGGCGGCGGCGTGAGGCCGAAGGCCGCGGAGCGAGCGAACGAACACGAAGTAAGGCGCCGCGAGGGACTCGCGGCGCCTTACTTCGTTTCAGCGGAGGCTCATCGTCTCGGTGGACGGCTCAGCGCGGCGGCATCTGGCCCTGCGGACCGGGCTGCTGCATGCCCCAGGTCATGCCGTAGCCCATCATGCCGGGGCCGCTCATCATGCCCCACTGGCCCCACTGGCCGTCGCCGGCGTTGCCGCCCCACCGACCCCAGTGATGACCGTGGCCACCGTGCCGGTGATGGCCGAAGCCCATCGGCGGCATGGCGAGGGCGGCCTCTTCCTTGGTGATCTTGCCGTCGTCGTTGCGATCGTAGAGGGCGAAGCGCTTCTTGAACGGCTTCTCCCACTCGGCCTTGGTGACCTTGCCGTCGCCGTCGAGGTCGTGCACGCCCATGAAGTGGTCGACCATCTGGGCGGGCGCACGGCGGCCGATCCAGTTGGTGGCCTCGGCACGGTCGATCGCGCCGTCCTTGTTGGCGTCGATCTCGTCGAAGCGGGCATCGACCTTGGCGATCGCCTCCTCGAGGGTGACGACACCGTTCTTGTCGGCATCGAGATACTCGAAGATGCGGTCGATCATCGCGGCGGGATCGCCGGGACGGCCCATCATCTTGCCGCCCATCGGGCCGGGCATCTGGCCGTTCATCATCGGGCCGGGCATGGCGCCCATGCCGGCCATGCCGGGGCCGGGCATGCCCTGGGCGATGGCGTAGCCGCCGGCGACGGTGGCCAGCGCGGCAGCGGCGAGGAGGGTCTTGGTCAGGGTCTTCATGCGTTTCTCCGAAAGTCGTCGGGGGCGAGGCTCCACCGCCAGGGGGAGTGCGGTGTCCTCGTCGTCCCTTCGATTTCGCAGACTAGCGGGGGCAACCTTTCCGCTGGACTGCCGCCGGATTAAGCTTCGTTCATGTAGCGCGTCCGGGGTCAGCCGCCCGACTTCTTCTTCGGCTTCGCGGCCGGACCGAGGATCGCCTCGTAGACGGTGTGGGCCTCGCGCTCGGTCTCGACCAGATGGGCGGTCAGGGTGGTGAAGTCCGGCAGTTCGCCGACCCGTGAGAGCAGGTCGAGCAGGCCGCGCGGGGCGTCTTCCGCCTTCAACGATCCGTCGACCGCCAGCCGCAGGGTCTGGACCAGCCCCTGATAGAGGCGGATCGCCGGGATCAGCACCTCGGCGTCGTCCGGTCTCAAAATGCCGGCCTCGCGCAGGCGGGCGAGGGCGTCGGCGGTGTTGGTGGAGAAGAGGTCGGGGCGCTCGGGGCCGTGCCGCAGCATGAGATACTGGGCGACGAACTCGACATCGACGAGACCGCCGGCCACCTGCTTGATGTCCCAGGGGTCGGTGGTGCCCTTCTCGGCGGCGATCAGGCCGCGCATCTCGACCACGTCGGCGCGCAGCTTGACGGGATCGCGCGGACGGGTGAGCGCGGTGCCGATCGCCGCGGCGACGCGGGGGGCGAAGGCGGCATCGCCGGCGACCATGCGGGCGCGGGTCAGTGCCATGCCCTCCCAGGTCCAGGCCTCGCCCTCGTGATAGGCGTCGAAGCTCGACAGGCGGGTGGCCATCGGGCCCTTGCTGCCGGAGGGGCGCAGGCGGAAGTCGACCTCGTAGAGGAGCCCCTGTGCGGTCGGGGCGGAGAGCGCGGCGACGAGGCGCTGGGTCAGGCGGATGTAGTACTGGCTGGGCGCCAGCGGACGATCGCCGTCGGAGGCAGTGCAGGCGTCGTCGTAGTCGTAGAGCAGCATCAGATCGAGGTCGGAGGCCGCGGTCATCTCGCGTCCGCCGAGCTTGCCCATGGCCACCACGGCGCAGACGCCGCCGGCGACGCGGCCGTGGGCGCGGGCGAGTTCTGCCTCGACCGCGGCGAGCAGGCGGCGCACCAGCACGCCCGCCAGACCAGCATAGGCCTCGCCCGCCTGCCCGGCCGAGAGCGTGCCGGTCAGTACGCGCACGCCGATCAGGAACATCTGCTCCTGGCCGAAGATGCGGGCGCGATCGAGCAGGTCCTCGTAGTCGCGGGCCTCGGCGAAGTTCGCCACGAGGCGGGCATCGAGGTCGGTCTCGCTCGGCACCACGTCGTAGAAGGCCGGCTCCATCAGCGCATCGAGGACGCGGGGGCGGCGGCCGATGGTCTCGGCGAGCTTGGGCGCAGCCCCCATGATCTGGGCGAGGAGGCGCAGGAGCGAGGGGTGGGAGCAGAGCAGCGAGAAGATCTGCACGCCACTCGGCAGCTTGGACAGGAGCCTGTCGAAGGCGAGGAAGGCGGCATCGGCGTTGTCGGTGCCGGCGAGCGCCTGCAGCAGCGCCGGGGTCAGTTCGGTCAGGCGCTCGCGCGCGACCGTCGAGCGCATGGCCGGATAACGGCCGAAGTGCCAGGCGCGGATCGCCGCGGTGACGTCCCTGGGGCGGCGGAAGCCGAGGGTCGACAGGGTGTCGAGGGTGCCCGGGTCGTCCTCGTCGCCGGTGAAGACCAGATTGCCGAGGCCCGAGGAGAGTTCCGGCGCATTCTCGAACAGGCGCGAATAGTGGCCCTGGACGCAGACGAGACGGCGGTTCAGCGCCTTGGCGAAGTCCTTGACGCCCTTCAGGCCCATCATGCGGGCGATGCGGGCGACGCCGTCGTCGTCCTCGGGCAGGCACTGGGTCTGCTCGTCGGCGACCATCTGGATGCGGTGCTCGACGTTGCGCAGGAAGAGGTAGGCCTCGGTCAGTTCCTCGCGCACCTTCGGTTCGATCCAGCCCTGTTCGACGAGGCGGGCGAGCATGTCGAGGGTGGCGCGGCCGCGCAGCGAGGGATCACGGCCACCGGCGATCAACTGCTGGGTCTGGACGAAGAACTCGATCTCGCGGATGCCGCCGCGGCCGAGCTTGACGTTGTGGCCGTTGACGGCGATCTCGCCGTGCCCCTTGTGCGCATGGATCTGGCGCTTGATCGAATGGACGTCGGCGATGGCCGCATAGTCGAAATACTTGCGCCAGACGAAGGGGCGGATCTCCTTCAGGAAGGCCTCGCCGGCGGCGATGTCGCCGGCGATGGGGCGGGCCTTGATGAGGGCTGCGCGCTCCCAGTTCTGGCCCATGCTCTCGTAATACTGGAGGGCGGCATCGACCGACATGGCGATTGGGGTGGCGCCGGGATCGGGGCGCAAACGCAGGTCGACGCGGAAGACGTAGCCGTCGGCGGTGCGCTCCTGCATCAGCTTGACCAGCCGCTTGGTCATCTTGACGAAGAGGTCGACGGCCTCGTCGGGCTCGGCGAGGCGGGCGATCTGGCGATCGAAGAAGACGATCAGGTCGACGTCGGAGGAATAGTTGAGCTCGAAGGCGCCGTGCTTGCCCATGGCCAGCAGGATCCAGCCGGTGCCCTCGGCCGGGTCGGCGGGGTTCGGCAGCTCGATCTTGCCGCGGCGGGCGGCCTCGCGCAGGGCGAAGCGGACGGAGGCGCGGAGGGTCGCGTCGGCGATGCGAGTCAGCGCCTCGGTGACGGTCATGGTGCCCCAGGCGCCGGCGAGATCGGCGAGGCCGATGGTCAGCGCCGCCTCCTGCTTGGCCAAGCGTAGACGGCGCATGGTCTCGGCCTCGTCGTCGAGGGCGAGAGCGTCGAGATCGGCGACGAGGTGGTCGATGGTCGCGGCCGGGTCGCTGGTGAGAATGCGGGCGAGGCGGCCGGTGTCGCGGGCGGCGGTCTCGGTCAGATAGGGGGAATTGGCGAAGACGCCCTCGAGGAAGCGCTTCACCGCCGGGTGGGCCTGGACGAGCGCCGTCAGGTCGGCGCCGCCGTCCTGGAAACGGGCGCGCTCGGTGGCGCGGGTGAAGGCGGCGGCGGCGGTCTTGCGATCGGGCGGACGGACATCGACCGTGATCCGGGCGGCGAGGGCCTCGGGGACGAGGGTCGCGGTCTCTTCGGTCATGTCCGGCGCCTTTCGGTGGTGCTTCGTCGTGGCGCACGACGAGACGAAAAACCGGCGTCCGGGTCAAGAGCGGGCTGATACGAGCCCGAATTCCGAGCCGATCGGGGCGAAAGTCGCTCCGATCGGCGTCGTCGAACGGCTAAACCGCCAAATCAGGCCGAGAACTCGACCTTGCCCGAATCGAGATCGTAGTAGGCGGAGACCACCTTGACCTTCCCGTCCTTGACGAGGCCGGCGATGATCGTCGAGTGCTCGAGGATGCGGGCCACCGTGCGCTTGGCACTCTCCTTGACCGCGTTGGTGACGAGGTCGCCCTGCGTGTCCTTGACAGCCAGAGCGGCGGGGACGATCGGCTCGATCATCGGGCCGATGGAGCCGGGGAAGGAGGCGTTCTTCAGCGCCACGTCGCAGGCGGCGGCGACCGCGCCGCAGCGCTGATGGCCCATCACCACGATCAGCGGCGAACCGAGCACGGCGGCGCCGTATTCGAGGGTGCCGAGCACCGAGGTGTCGACCAGATTGCCGGCGTTGCGGGTGACGAAGAGTTCGCCGAGGCCGAGGCCGCCGAAGAGCAGTTCCGGCGGCACGCGGCTGTCGGCGCAGGAGACCAGCGTCGCCCACGGGGCCTGACCGCCGGCGACGTGATGGCGCTGGCCGCCGAGGTCGGCGGCGCAGACCTGAGCGTCGGAGACGTAGCGGGCATTGCCGGCCTTGAGCTTCTCCAGCGCCTGATCGGCGGTCAGCTCGGTCTTGGGGCCACCGGCGGCGGCAGCGGGGGTGGCACGGAAAGCGGAGGTGGCGGCAACCGCGGCGGCGGCACCGGCGAGACCGAGGAAGGCACGGCGTCCGAGGCCGGCGGAAATGCATTTCTCACACATGAAAACCTCCCAGAGAGCCGATCGGTTCACGCTCCCGTTCGCGAACCGGCTCGATGTGGGGAGACTAGCGAAATTCCGCGAGGGCTCAACATCGATCTACGGATAAACACGCAGATCGCGCCTTGCGCTCCGCCCTTCGCACAGGCCCTGCGGGAGGCCGAAGGGGCGCGGCGAAGCGTGGATCGGAGGGGCGTCGGAACGACGAGCCGGACGGGCGAGTGCCGCGCCGGGCTCACTTCGGCAGCCGCATGCTCACCATCAGGCCGGGGGCGAGATCCTCCACCGCGATCTCGCCCTTGTGCAGGCGCACGACGGCGGCGACGAGAGCGAGACCGAGGCCCGAGCCCGGGGCGTTTCGGCTCGCCTCGAGGCGGGTGAAGCGTTCGAAGATGCGGGCGCGGTCGGCCTCCGGCACGCCGGGGCCGTCGTCCATCACGCTCAGCGTGACGGTCTCGGCGTTCTGCTCGATCCAGATCTTCACGTCGGGGGCGGCGCCGTCGCGGCGACCGTATTTCAGGGCGTTGTCGACGAGGTTGACCAGGGCCTGGGCGATCAGCTCGCGGTTCCCCTTCACGACGTATTTCTGGTAGCACTCGACCAGTTCGAGCGTGCCACCGGCCTCTTCCGCCACCGGTTCGTAGAGATCCACGACCTCCTCGGCGAGCGCCTCGAGATCGATCTCGGCGACGTTCGACAAGGCCGCTCCCGCCTCGACGCGCGAGATCATCAGGAGCGCATCGAAGGTGCGGATGAGGGCGTTCGATTCGTCGATCACCGCCTCGAGCGCGGTATGGGCGGCAGCCGGATCGGGATCGTTCAGGGCCGCCTCGGCGCGATTGCGCAGGCGGGTGAGCGGGGTCTTCAGGTCGTGGGCGATGGCGTCCGACACGCTCTTGACCCCGCCCATCAGCTCGGCGATGCGGGCGAGCATGGAGTTGAGCGAAACCGCCAGACGGTCGAACTCGTCGCCGGAGCCGGTGACCGGCAGGCGACCGGAGAGGTCGCCTGCGACGAGGCGGCTCGAGGTGGCGGAGACCTGATCGATGCGCCGCATCACCCGGCGCGACAGGAACAGCCAGGTCGCGCCGCCGAGCAGGATCATCATCACGACGATGGCGCGGAAGGCCCTGCGCACCACGGCGCGGAAGCGGTCGCGCTCGCCGAGGTCGCGGCCGACCAGGACACGAAAGCCGTTGTCGAGCACGATGGTGCGCACCAGAGCCAGCCGGCCGACCTCGCGGCCGTTTTCGAAACGGACGTAGTCGAGGGGATGGGGGGCGTCGTCGGTGTCGGCGATGGCGGCGGGCGGCAGTTCGGCGACGTTGCCGGCGATCGGATTGCCGGCGGTATCGACGACGTAGAACAGGCCGGCATCGGGGCGACGGCCGAGCTCGTCGAGGGTCACCAGCATGCGCATCAGGCCGCCGGCGTGGTACTGCTCCTCGAGATTGGTGACGTCGGCATCGATCGCCTCGTGCAACTGATCGGACATGATGCGGGCGGCGTCGTGCGACACCAGCACCACCAGGAACACCGAGAAGAGCGTGAAGACCACGAAATAGAGCAGCGACAGGCGCACCGCCGTCATGCGCGACAGGCGCAGGAGGCGCGCCCCGATCCCGTCGGCGGCCGGCGTCGCGGTCTCGGCGGGGGTCGCGGGCGACGGGCCGAGGGGCGGGTTCATTTCGCTGGCTCGCGGATCATGTAGCCGGCGCCGCGCACGGTGTGCAGCAGCGGCTTGGCCTGCCCCTTGTCGATCTTGGCGCGCAGACGGGACATGTGGACGTCGATGACGTTGGTCTGGGGATCGAAGTGATAGTCCCAGACGTTCTCGAGCAGCATGGTACGGGTCACCACCTGGCCGGCGTTCTTCATGAGGTATTCGAGCAGACGGAACTCGCGCGGCTGCAGCACGATCTCCTCGCCGCCGCGATCGGCGGAATGGGCGAGCCGATCGAGCACCAGATCGCCGACGCGGTAGGTGGTCTCGACTTCGCCGGGGCGGGCGCGGCGGGCCAGTGCCTCGACGCGGGCGAGCAGTTCAGTGAAGGCATAGGGCTTGGTGAGGTAATCGTCGCCACCGGCGCGCAGGCCGTCGACGCGGTCGTCGACCTGACCGAGTGCCGACAGCACCAGCACCGGCGTGACGTCGCCGCGGGTGCGCATCTCCAGGACGATCGACAGGCCGTCGCGCTTGGGCAGCATGCGATCCATCACCACCACGTCGTAGGTCGAGGTGGAGACGGCATGTGCGCCCTCCTCGCCGTCGGCGGCGTGCTCGACGACGTGGCCGGCCTCCTTGAGGGCCTTCACCAGATAGGACGCCGCCTCGCGGTCGTCTTCGACGATGAGGATTCGCATGACCTCATTCCTACACGAAAAATCGATCGGCGGCAGACGGCGGAGCCGTCCACCGCCGATCGAGAGGTCGCCGGTTCCCTCCGGGGGTGGGGTTGGGGGACTCCACGAGGGGATTTTCCCCGAGAGGGAACCGACGAGGGCGAACCGATCACGATCCGACGAGGGGGAGCGGCACGAAGCGCATGCCCTCGGCCGACTTGACGCGCAGGAGCACCGCCTTGCGATTCTCGGCGCGCGACGCCTTCACGGTCGCCTCGACGTCGGCGACGGTGGCGACCACGCGACCCTGAACCTCGATCACGATGTCGCCGGGGCGCAGGCCGCGGGCGGCGGCAGGGCTCGACGGATCGACGTCGACCACCGCCACGCCACCGCCCTTCTCGCCGACTTCCGATGCCGGAGCGAGGGTGAGGCCGAGATCGGAGAGGCTGGTCGCCGTGGCCCCGTCGTCGCCGTGTTCGCCGGCGGCGGCGAGTTTGGCATCGTCGGGCAGGCGGCCGAGTTCGACATCGACCTGACGTTCCTTGCCGTCGCGGGAGACGGTCAGCTTGACCTTCGACCCGGGATCGAAGCCGGCGACCAGCCGCGCGAGATCGCGCGGGTTCTTCACCGGGCGGCCGTCGACGGCGACGATGGCGTCGCCGGGCTTCAGGCCGGCCTTGGCGGCGGGCGTGTCGGGCTGGATCTGGTTGACGAGAGCGCCGCGAGCATCCTTGAGGCCGAGGCCGTCGGCGAGATCGCGGCCGATCGGTTGGATCTGAACGCCGAGCCAGCCGCGCACCACGGTACCGTTCTTCTCGAGCTGGGCGATGACCTTCTGCACCGTCGTCGAGGGGATCGCGAAGCCGATGCCGACCGAGCCGCCGGAGGGCGAATAGATCGCGGTGTTCATGCCGACGACGTTGCCGGCGAGGTCGAAGGTCGGGCCGCCGGAGTTGCCGCGGTTGATCGGCGCGTCGATCTGGAGGAAGTCGTCGTAGGGGCCGGCGCCGATCTCGCGGCCACGGGCCGAGACGATGCCGGCGGTGACGGAGCCGCCGAGGCCGAAGGGATTGCCGACCGCCAGCACCCAGTCGCCGGGCTTGATCTCGGTGGTGGCGAAGGGAACGGTCGGAAAATCGGTCTTGCCGCCCTGGATCTCCAGGAGGGCGACGTCGGTCTTCTCGTCGGCGCCCTTGACCTTGGCGCGGTACTCGGTGCCGTCCTCGGTGGTGACGGTGACTTCGGTGGCGCCCTTCACGACGTGGTAGTTGGTGACCACCTTGCCGTTCGGCGCGATGATGAAGCCGGACCCCTGCGACACGACGACCGGGCCGCCGCCACCGCCCTTGGGGCCGTGACGCCAACCGCGACCGGGGCCGAAGTGGCCACCCGGGCCGCCGCGCTGGCCCCATTCGCGGAAGAAGAAGCGATCGAGCGGCGAGCCGTCCGGCAGATCGGGGAAAGTCTCGGCGAAGCTCTCGCGCGGGGCGGCGGTCTCGGTCTTGACGCGGATCGAGACGACGGCCGGGCGGACGCGCTCGACGATCGGCGCGAAGGTGAAGCTGCGGAGATCGAGAGCCGGCGCCGGGGTCTGGGCATGGGCGGCGGAGGGGGCGGCCATGTCGACGGCGAAGAGCGCGGCGACGACCGCGAGGGAGAGACCACCGGCGAGAGCGGTGCGGCGGCGGTCGGAAACGTCGAGGATCAGAGAGCGCTGCGGGGGGATGCGCTGGAACATTCTCGGTCACCCATCGGGTTCGAATGCTGAGGTTCGGGTCGACGGCCGGGGGGGGGGCGCCGTCGATGCATTCGAAGATGGGGGCCGTCGCCTTACGGCGGCATGTCGGAGAAATTAAACTTCGGTAATCCGGAGACCGCCGGGAAACACGCGCCGGGCGCCACGGGAGGGCCGCAGCCTACGGGGATGCCCGGGTCGACCCCACGGCTGTCCGGTTCATGCTCTGAGGGGGGACGCGAACGCCCGCGCGGGACGCGCGCTTCCCTTCTCCCCTTGCGGGAGAAGGGGACCCGGGGAGACATCGGGTCCGCACCGCCTCGGCTCAGACGTCGGACTTCAGGATCTCGTCGAGGCGGGCGCGTTCGGCGGCGCTGAGGGGAGCTTCGGCGCGGGCGCGCTCGCGGCGGCGCATGGCGACGGCGAGATAGGCTCCGCCACCGAGCAGAACGACGAAGGGCAGGCCCCAGAGAATCGCGGTCTGGGCCTCGAAACGCGGACGCAGCAGCACGAATTCGCCGTAGCGCGCCACCAGATAGTCCATCACCTGATTGTTGCTGTCGCCGGCCTGGATGCGCTCGCGCACCAGGAGGCGCAGATCGCGGGCGAGCGGCGCATCGGAATCGTCGATCGACTGGTTCTGGCAGACGAGGCAACGCAGTTCGGCGGAGAGGTCGCGGGCGCGCGCCTCGAGGCCGGGATCGGCCAGCATCTCGTCGGGCTTGACCGCATGGGCGGCCGGAACGAGTGCGAGGGCGAGCGCGAAACCGAGCAGGGCGGCACGGAGCGAAACGAAGGGACGCATCGGAGCTCTCCTCACTCGGCGGCTTCGGGCAGGGCGATCGCAGCGGCGGCAGTCTTGCGCGGGGTGGGGGCTCCGACACGCAGGCGGCGGTCGGTCAAGGACACGGTGCCGCCGATCGCCATGAACAGGCAGCCGATCCAGATCAGCAGCACCATGGGCTTCCAATAGATGCGCATGGCGACGCCACCGTCATCGCGAGCATCGCCGACCGACAGGTAGAGCTGCGAGAACAGATCGCGGGTGGCGATGGCGGTCTCGGTGGTCGGCATGGTGCGGGTGCGGAAGATGCGCTTGGAGGGCTCGAGCGTCAGGATGCGGCGACCATCCTCGACCACGGCGAAGCGGGCGATGGTCTCGTCGAAGTTGGGGCCGCGGACCTGCTGCGGGCCTTCGTAGGTGAGATCGAAACGATCGACCCGCACCGTCTCGCCCGGCTTCATCACCAGGATGCTCTCGACCTTCCAGGCGCTCTCGGCGACGATGCCGAGCAGCATCACGCCGACGCCGAAGTGGGCGAGCATGGTGCCCCAGGTCGAGCCCGGCAGGCCGACGGCGCGGCGCAGCGACACGCCGAGCGGCTCGGCGAAGAGCTTGATGCGGAAGCCGATCTCGGCGAGCGCACCGAGCATCAGCCAGATCGCGATGCCGACGCCGACGGGGGCGAGGACCGGGCCGCCGCGCTTCAGCCACCACGTCACCAGCACGGCGAGGATCGCGAGGGCGAAGACCACGGCGAGGCGCTGGGCGACGGCGAGGAGATCGCCACGCTTCCAGGCGAGGAAGGGGCCGATCGGCACGACCAGCAGCAGCGGCACCATCAGGGGCCCGAAGGTCATCTCGAAGAAGGGCGCGCCGACCGAGATCTTGCCGCCGGTGGTCGCCTCGAGCAGCAGCGGATAGAGCGTGCCGATGAAGACGGCGGCGGTGGCGGCGGTCAGGAACAGATTGTTGAAGACCAGCGCCCCCTCGCGGCTGACCGGGGCGAACAGGCCGCCCTTGGTCAGCGTGTTGGCGCGGGCGGCGAAGATGGCGAGCGAGCCGCCGACGAAGGCGACCAGGATCACCAGAATGAAGACGCCGCGGGTCGGATCGGAGGCGAAGGCGTGGACCGAGGTGAGCACGCCGGAGCGGACCAGGAAGGTGCCGAGCAGCGACAGCGAGAAGGTCAGGATCGCCAGCAGGATGGTCCAGATCTTCAGGGCGTCGCGCTTCTCCATGACGATGGCGGAGTGCAACAGCGCGGTGCCGGCGAGCCACGGCATCAGCGAGGCGTTCTCGACCGGATCCCAGAACCACCAGCCGCCCCAACCGAGCTCGTAATAGGCCCAGTAGGAGCCCATGGCGATGCCGAGGGTGAGGAACACCCAGGCGGCGAGCGTCCACGGCCGCACCCAGCGGGCCCAGGCGGCATCGATGCGGCCCTCGATCAGCGCCGCGGCGGCGAAGGAGAAGGCGATCGAGAAGCCGACGTAGCCGAGGTAGAGCAGCGGCGGATGGATGGCGAGGCCGGGATCCTGGAGCAGCGGATTGAGATCGCGGCCCTCCATCGGCGCCTGGCCGAAGCGGGCGAAGGGGTTCGAGGTGAGGAGCACGAACAGGTAGAAGGCGACCGCCACCCAGGCCTGGACGCCGAGGACGTTGGCGCGCAGCGTGGCGGGGAGATTGCGGCCGAACCAGGCGACCAGCGCCCCGAACAGCGCCAGGATCGCCACCCACAGCAGCATCGAGCCCTCGTGGTTCCCCCAGACGCCGGAGATCTTGTAGATCATCGGCTTGGTCGAATGGGAGTTCTCGAAGACGTTGGTGACCGAGAAGTCGGAGACGACGTGGGCCCAGGTCAACGCGGCGAAGGCGAGACCGGCGAAGAGGAACTGGCCGCCGGCGGCGGGGCCGGCCACCCGCATCAGCGAGCGATCGGAGGCGGCGACTCCCCAGATCGGCAGCACCGACTGCACGATCGCCAGCGCCAGGGCCAGCACCAGGGCATAGTGTCCGAGTTCGACGATCATCGCTCATCCCTCGCTCGGCCCGCGGGCCGCTGCGGCGCCGTCCGCGCCGGCGAAATTCACTTCGACTTCGGCTGTGCCTTGCCGGACTCTTCCTGCCAGTGGCCGCTCTGCTTCAGGGCGTCGGCCACCTCCTTCGGCATGTACTTCTCGTCGTGCTTGGCCAGAACGCTGTCGGCGGCGAAGACGCCGTCGGTGCCGACCTTGCCCTCGGCGACCGTGCCCTGCCCCTCGCGGAAGAGGTCGGGCAGAATGCCGGTGTAGGTCACGGGCACGGCGTTGACGCCGTCGGAGACGCGGAAGCGGACGGTGGCACCGTCGCGGACGATCGAACCGGCCTCGACCAGACCGCCGAGGCGCAGGCGCGTGCCGACCGAGACGCGATGCTCGGCGAGATCGGTCGGCGAGGTGAAGTAGGTGATCTTGTCGCCGAGGGCGACGAGCACCAGACCGACCGCGGCGGCGAGCACCAGCCCGGCGAGGCCGATCAGGGTCAGGCGTTTCTGTTTGCGGGTCATCTCACGGGCTCCCCTCTCGAGCTCGGGCGGATCACAGGCCCTCGGCGAGTGCGTCGAGGCGTTTGGCGGCAGCGGCGTCGGAGGCCAGGGCGGTGCGGGCGCGGGTGAGCGCGGCGCGGGCGTCGTCGAGGCGACCGAGCACCTTCAGCGACTTCACCAGCCGCTCCCAATCCTCGATCGACCCACCACCGGTCTTCAGGCGCTCGTCGAGACGGGCGACCATGTCCGAGATCATGGCGCTGCGATCGGCCGGATCCATGGCGGCGGCGGCGTCCATGTCGGCCTTGGAGGGGCCGGGGGCAGGCTTCGGCGCGGCGGGCGCGCTCGGGGCTGCCGTCGGCGCGGCGGGCGCGCTCGGGGGCAGTCCGGCGGCGGCTTCGGCCTTGGCGAGTTCGTCGCGAGCGACGGGCAACCAGGCGTCGCCCTCGGTGCCGGAGGCGACGATCGCCGCCCAGGCGCCCGCCGCTTCGCGCAGCCGGCCGTCCTGAGCCATGGCCGCGGCGAGATACATGCGCGGCAGGACGGACTCGGGTTCGATCCGCAGAGCCTCCTCGAAGGCGGTGCGCGCGGCCTCGCCGATGTTGCCGTCGGCGGCGGCGACCAGGGCCTCGCCCAGCGCGATCTGGCGCTTGGCGGTGGAACCGCCGATGCGGATGGTCTGGCGGATCGCCTGGACGGCATCCTCGACCCGGCCCATGCGCATGTAGACCGGGACGATCACCTCCCAGCCGCGCAGATCGTTCGGGGCTTCGGCGAGGTGGGCCTCGACCTTGGCCAGCAGACCGTCGATCGATTGACCGGCCGGCTCGGCCTTGCGGGCGAGAAGCGGCGCGTCGGGTACGTCGGGGTGACCGAGGCGGAGATAGGTGCCGACCGTGACGGCGGGAATCAGGACGACGACCAGAGCCGCGACCAGCCGGCTGCGGCCGGTGCCGCGCTTCTCGGTCGACGGGTCAGTGGTGCGGGCGGCACGGATCAGGCGGCGGGCGATCTCGGCGCGGGCGGCCTCGGCCTCGCTCGGCGCGACGAGACCTGCGGCGAGATCGCGGTCGATCTCGGCGAGCTGATCGCGATAGACGGAGACGTCACCGGCATCGGTCGAGGGAGCGTCGGCGGGCGACCGGCGCGCCAGAGCGGCGAGAACGATCAGCGCGGCGACCGCGGTCATGGCGGCGAACAGAGCCCAGATCAGCATCGTGCGGACAACCGCTCCTCGTCGTGGCCATCGATCCCGCCACCGCAGCGGGGCGGACGGTCCGGCTCAGATACCTTTCCCGGACCGCGACGGCAATGGGACAAGGACGTATCCGTCCGGTGGACACGGGATGTTGACCGGGATCAAGACGGGGGTCGGGGGAAATACCGCTTCAGCCGGTGCGCGTCGAAGGCCGGGCGAGCCAGTTGTCGCGGCTCTTGCGCATCGTGGCGGCATAGTCTTCGCCGAAGACCAGGGCGGCGAGGCGAATGGCGGCGTCGACCGCTTCGACGACCACCTGACGATCGCGCGCCTGACCGGACTTCAGATCGGCCATCAGTTTCTCGGCGACGACCTCGAGCGTGTTCTCGACCTGCTTGCGGGTTCGGGCGATCACTTCGTTGATCGCCAGTGTTTCGGTGAAGGCACGGGCCTCGATCGACAGACGGACGGCGAATTCGGCGTCGTCGAAGGCGTCGGTGTCGAAACGGCCGACGTAGTCCCCATTGCTGGCTTCCACCCGCAGGGCGCGGCGGACGAGGCCGGCGGTGGTGTCGATGCGGCGGGTGACGGCGTCGGACATCACCACCTTGGCGGCGCCGAGACGGCGGAACCACGCCGACACGCTCTCCACCGAGAACAGCAGAGCGAGATTGCGGGCGATGTCGTGATAGGCGCGCAGGTCGGTGAAGAAGGCGGCGCGGGCGCGTTCGTCGGTCCCGCGGCCGGCGGCGGCGGCGGCATGACGCTCGAGCTGGGCGAGTACGACGTCGACGAAGACCGCATGGCGCGAGCCGGCGACGAGGCGGGGATCGGTGGTGCCGGCGAGGCGGCAGGCGAGATGGGCGGCGACCACGGGGTTGGCGGTGCGGGCGAGAATCGCCGCAGCGATCCACTCGGTGGTCATCTGCACCTGTTCGATCGAGACGCGTACCACGTCGGCGATGCGCGAGGGTTCGGCACAGTCGAAAGTGGTGATGTTCTGCGGCAATTGACCGAGGAGATTGGCGAAGGCCGCTTCGTTCTGCAGCACGTAGGCGGCGTCGACGAGGGTGCGATAGACCGCTTCGCCGCCGATCTGGCCGGTCAGCTTCTGGCGCACCTTGGGGTCGGTGGCGGCATCGCGCAGGAGATCGACGACACGGCCGATCGCCTCGCGGCGGAACTTGCGGGTGATGGGGGCGACGTCGGCGGTGCCGTCGTAGGGATCGGCGGAGAGGGCGCGCTCCCAGGAATCGGAGGCGACGTCGCGATGGATCCAGGTCCAGAGGCCGGGCAGATGAGCGCGGGCGATACGGCCGGTGAAACCACCGCCGGGGACGTCGTCGCAGAGGAAGGGTGCGAGAGGGGCGAAGAAGGCGGCCTCGATGCGGACCGACCACGGCTCCTGAGCGGCGGGGGGGGCGGCACGCGCGGGTTCGGCCTCCTCGACCGCCAGTCCGGCGACGGCGGCGAGAATGATGTCGCTGGGCAGATCGCCTTCGCTGGAGGACGCCTTGAGCGAGCGCACGAGCATGGCGCGCGCCGTCGGCGACAACGATTCCATGTAGGCGCGGACCTTGGACGTGACCAGCCCGGGTTCGGGCATCGCTGACCCCCGATGTCTCGACGGAACACGGCGGAGACCGCCGGAAGACCGAAACGGAGCACGAGACGACATCGACGAGGGCGTCGACGTCTCGGGCGACCGTTCTCCCGAGGATCGGGGGAAAATTTTAAAAATCGATGAGTGTGGGGACGTTTTCGGTCCGCTCCGATCAGGAGATCGGACGCCAGGTTCCGTCGGGCTGACGGCAGGCGGTCGAGCGACGGGTTTCCTGGCGACCGTCGATGGTGACGGCGGAGACCCAGTCGCGGCAGGTGTACTGGTTGACCGCATAGGCCGCGCCCGGCGTGACCGAACCGCGGTGGCCGTTGGCGGCGTTCGACCACTCGCGGGTGACGCCCGCGGTATCGGATTCGAGGGCCTCGTATTCGGCCTCGGCGGCGAGGCGGCGATCGGCGTCGTCGAGACGGCGGCCGAGATCGCTGGAGGACCACGCGGCATAGAGGGGGGCGGAAGCCGTGGTGGGCGGGATCACGCGGGCTTCGGCCGGCTTCGTGCCGACGAGGCCACCCGTGAGGGAGCCGGCGGCATTGCCGATGGACTGTTTGGCCGACCCGGTGTCGATACAACCGCCGAGGGAGAGCACCATGACCGCCATGGCGCCGATCGTCGCGAACTTCATCACCGGAGATCCCACTTCCTCTTCCAGCCGAACGCCGCTGCCGAGCAAGGCGACGCGGCTTCCCAAGATCACGCCATCATGGCCGAAAATGGGTCGCGGGTCAGGCAAAAATCACAGAGCGGGCAGAACCAATTCACCGCGAAGGCCGCCGAGCGGCGCTTCGCCGAGGGCAAGACCACCGCCGTAGAGCGCCGCCGTCTCGGCGACGATGGCGAGGCCGAGCCCGGAACCGGGCACGCTCTCGTCGAGGCGGCGACCGCGGCGCGGCACCTCGCCGCGAATCTCGGGGGGAAGACCGGGGCCGTCGTCGTCGACGCGGACGATCAGGCGGCGGCGGTCGTCGTCGAGGTGGGCGAGATCGAGGCGGACGTCGACGACGACCCGGCCGCGACACCACTTGCAGGCATTGTCGACGAGATTGCCGAGGGCTTCCTCGAGGTCCTCGCGTTCGCCACGGAAGCGCAGGCCGGGATCGACGTGGACGTCGACCACCACGCCCTTGTCCGCATGGATCTTCCGCATGGCGCGGGCGAGGCGGTCGACGACGGGACCGACCTCGGTGACGACGCCGATGACGCGGCGCTGGGCGGCGATGCGGGCGCGATCGAGGTGATGTTGAACGTGTTCGCGCATCAGGCCGGCCTGCTCGACGACGTGTCGGCCGAGCGGGGTGTCGACGTCGCGGGCCTCGTTGATGAGGACGGAGAGCGGAGTCTTGAGCGCATGGGCGAGGTTGCCGACGTGGGTGCGGGCGCGCTCCATCGCCTCGCGATTGGCGTCGACCAGCGCCTCGAGTTCGTGGACGAAGGGGGCCATCTCGGCCGGGACGTCGCCCTCGATCTTCTCGACCTCGCCGGCGCGGATGCGATGAAGGGCGGCGCGCATGCGCTCGAGCGGGGCAAGGGCGAGGCGGACCTGGAACAGTGCCGACAGCGCCGTACCCAGACCGACGGCGGCGAGGATCACGATGGTGCGCCAGCGAAAGACGGCGATGTCGGCATCGAGTTCACCGGCATTGCCGGCCACGGCGATGCGCCAGATGCGACTGCCGTCGAAATCGACCTGCCGTTCGATCAGCCGCAGGCGCTGACCGTCGGGCCCCTCGACATAGGCGCGGGCGACACGGTCGGCATCGGCGCGGGCACCGACCTCGCCGGGAAGCGGCAGCACCTCACCGGTCAATGAGGGCGAGGCGACGACGACGCGATCGTCGCCGACGCGGCGAACCACCCAGTACCAGCCGGAGAGCGGCAGGGCGAAGCGCGGCTCGCCGAGGTCCTCGGGCTGGCGAAAGGCACCGCCGGCCTCGCTCTGGGCGGCGAAGGCGCCGACCAACGATTTCAAATAGACGCCGAGGCGGGCATCGAAGGCGTGCTCGACGCTGTCGCGATAGACGGTGACCAGGACGAAGCCGGCGACCGCGAGGGACAGCGTGCCCCAGATGGCGCTGAGGACGAACAGGCGGCGGGCGAGCGAGCTACCCGGCATCGCCACCGGTTCCCGCGGTGTAGCCGAGGCCGCGGACGGTCTCGATGAGATCGACGCCGAGCTTCTTGCGCAGGCGCCCGACGAAGACTTCTATAGTATTGGAATCGCGATCGAAATCCTGATCGTAGAGATGCTCGGTCAGTTCGGTGCGCGACACCACCCGGCCCTGATGCATCATCAGATAGGCGAGCAGGCGATATTCGTGCGAGGTCAGTTTGACGGCACGACCGTCGACCTCGACGCGGCCGGCGCGGGTGTCGAGGGCGACGCGGCCGATGGTGATCTCGTTGCTGGCGCGGCCGGCGGCACGGCGGACGAGCGCGCGGACGCGGGCCAGCACCTCCTCCATGTGGAACGGTTTGGCGACGTAGTCGTCGGCACCGGCGTCGATGCCGGCGACCTTGTCGGACCAGCGATCGCGGGCGGTGAGCAGCAGGACCGGCATCTTGCGTCCCGCCCTGCGCCACTTGTCCAGCACGGTGATGCCGTCCATCTCCGGCAGGCCGATGTCGAGAACCACCGCATCGTAGGGTTCGGTCTCGCCGAGGTAGTGGCCCTCGGCACCGTCGTAGGCGGCATCGACGGCGTATTCGCACTCCTCGAGCGCTTCGACGAGCTGGCGATTGAGATTCCTGTCATCCTCGACGACGAGCACGCGCACGCGGCGATCTCCCGACTGGCCACCTTTCCGCGGACGTACTTCTCAGACGCGCGGTTCAATGTTCATCGTACAACAATCCGCCCGAGCCCGCATCGATACGCATCCGGCGAACCCGTCCGTGCGGATCGAGTACGGTGAGACGATAGACGAGCCGGCCACCGCCGTCGCGGCAGAGATCGGCTCGCAGGAGGTCGCCGTCGACGTCGCGGCGCAGGGCGGCGAGCGCGCGGGCGCGGCCGGAGCGCACCGCATCCAGTACGCTGCCGGGGTCGAGGCAATCGCCCGGCGCTGTCCCCGGTTCCGCCGCGACCGCGGCGGCGGCGAGCAGGACTACGGAGGGGAGAAGGGCGAGGCGACGAAGCATGGAGACAAGCTACGTGCCTCGCCCTGAACCCGCCATGAACGAACGCTGCGGCGGTTCACGGCGGGCGGGAGCGACGGAGCGGGCGCCTCAGGCGTCGCCGCCGAGACCGACCGGGCCGGTGGTGAAGAAGCGCAGCACGGCGTTGGCGACGCCGAGGCCGGTGACGATCAGGCCGGCGGTCCTGGGATCGGTCATCGAGCCCCAGTCGGTCGACATGAAGACGCCGCCGAGTGCGGCGACGGTGTTGAGGGCGAGGGTGCGATATCCCTTCATGAAGTATGCCTTTCTGTTCGGGGGAATCGGGAGGCGGGGCTCAGGCCGGCCGCCCCAGCGCCTCCCAGAGCGCCTGGACGGCCATGGCGCGCTGGAAGGGGGTCGAGGTCTCGGGCAGGGCGACGGTGTAGCCTTCCGGGGCGGCGACGGTGACGACGGTGACGAGCACGTTGCCGGTCGGCCGACCGGCGATCGACGGGTCGGTGTCGGGGCCGTAGATCTCCGGCTCCTCGCTCCAGGTCCAGGTGTCGGTGAAGCTCTGCGGGGTCATGGCGGCTCTCCTCAGGCCGTGGTCTGGTAGGCGTTGACCGACACCTCGACCGCCGTGGTGGCGGCCTCGCGGAGCGCGGCGGTGACGGCGGCGTTGGCGGCGGTCGCGGGCGCGCCGCGCAGCGGCAGGTGGCAGGTGACGCCGGCCGGAACGACGAGCGACCAGCGCACGGTGCCGGCGAGCGCATCGCGGACGTCGACGGTGTGGGCGACCGTGTCGCGGTTGGCGACCACCACGTTGTCGAGCTCCCAGCGGTTGGAGAGGGTGGCGGCGAGGAGCTGGGTCTCGGAGGTGGTGGTCAGCGAGGCGCGGCCGTAGGCGTTGGCCTGCGGCATGCCGAGCGGGCGGACCACCGGCCGGGCGGCGCGATCGCCCTGGATGGTCGAGCGACGTCCGTTGGTGCCGGCGGTCGGCTGCGTGTCGTAGGTCGCCACCATCGCCGGGAGGCCGTTGTAGTTGGTCGAGGCCTGCTCGCCCTGCGCTCCCTGCATCGTGCCGGTGCCGACGGTGAAGACCTGCTGCGCCTTGCTCATGTCGTTGCGCGCCATCCCGCCCATGGTCTCGGTGACCAGACGGGTGATTTCGGCGACCCGCACGAAGTGCAGACGCATGTCGGTACGCTTGATCGCGGCACCGCCGCAGTTGACCGAGGCGAGGTTCGCCGGCGCGACGGTGGCGCCGATCGGCTCCAACACCAGCGAGGTGGTGCCGACGCCGTCGGCGACGCGCCAGACGCCGTCGAGGCCGAGAGACGAGCCGTCGGCGGCCGAGCGCAGGCCGTAGAGCGACACCGTGTCGCCGATCACCGGACCGGACCACGCGGCCGAGCCGACCAGCGTGAGGCGGCCGGCCGCATCGGTCGCGGCCGACTGCACCACCATCGAGGCGATGCCGCCCTGCACTCGCCCGCCACCGGCCCGGCAGACGACGCCGCCGTAGGAGGTGGCGGTGGCGGCGGAGCCGAGGGGGATCGTGAAGTGCGTGGCATCGACCACGGTGACGGCGGTCGCGGAGGTCAGGTTGGCGAAGTTGGCCGTGTCGCGGATGCCGTAGAGCGTCACCGTCTCGCCGGTGGCGAGGCCGTGGGCGCGATCGGTGGTGATGGTCGCGGTCGTGGTGCCGGACTTCACCGCCGAGACGATCCCGGCGACCGGCCGAGCGAGAGCGGGCGTGTTGGCGGCGCGGTAGCGCACCCGGTATCGCTTGGACGGGTCGGGAACGATCTGGTTGCGGTTGAAGATCGGCGTCAGGGTCGAGTTGGAGACGTCGCTGGCGATGTTGAGCCATTCGACCGCCTCGGCCTGCTGCACCAACTCGTAGAGCGTCGTCGGGGCGAAGGCATAGACCCCGGCCGCCACCAGCGCCTGGACCGAGGCGGAGGAGAGAACCGCGGTGAGCTGATTGCCGTCGACGGTGCCGCTGGTCACCGCGCCGGGGGTGCCTCCGGTGCGGGCCGCGAGCGTGGCCGTCGTCGTCGAGGCGCCTTCGAAGACCAGCGCACTGCCGTCGGCCGCGCGGCCGAGGTGATCCAGGCGACGCACCGTGCCGGTGGTGTAGGGGCCGGCGGTGAGCGAGGGGATGGTGCCGCCCGGATAGGCGGAGGCGGTGAACTGGGTGGTCGACGGCACCGTGGCGACGACGAGCTGCGGGTAGTTCAGCGCATTGGCGGCGACGACGCCGTCGATGGAGACGCGATCACCGGGGCGCAGGCCGTGAGCGGCGGTCGTGGTCACGGTGAGGGTGGTGGTCGCCTGCGAGATCGAGGCGATGGTCGCGTCGGCGACGGCGGCGATGGCGGCATCGGTCGACACCACCTCGACGGCGCAGGGCTGGCCGACGATGCGCTGCGACAGCGACACGCCGAAGCCGGCGCGGAAGGGCGCGGCGAAGGTGGGGATGCTCTCCACCACCGTCTCGGTGCCGACCGCCATCGGGTCCTTGGAGATCACGAGATAGCCGGCGCCGAGCGCGTTGCCGTCGTAGAAGACGAGGTCGCTCGCATCGGCCGTCACCGTCCAGTTGGAGCCGATCATGTCGGTCTCGAACTGGTCGCGCAGCTTGAGCGGCGCGTTCTGGACGGCGAGGTTGCCGGAGACGTCGGTGCGCAGGTGGCGCTCGAGACCGCCGGGGTCGATGCCGGAGACGGCGAGCGGCGGGTTGGTCGGAGCCGAGCCGACCGCGGCGGAGCCGGCGATGACGAGCGGATTGGTCGGTCCGTACGGATTGCCGGCCCTGTCGACCAGGCCGTGGAGGAAGGACCAGGGACCAGCCCCGGTGCCGGAGAGATCGACGGCCTGCACGGTGCGATCGGCACCGGCCCCGTCCTTGATGGTGATCGTCGTGATCTGAGCGGTCATGTCAGAACCCCAGGCTTACGTATTGGCTGTTCTCGGCGTGGGCGAAGTCGAGGCCGAGGGCGGCGGCGAGGCGGCGAACGAGGGTGCGCGGGCGCAACGCCACCGCGACGGCAGACGGAGAGAGGGCGAGAGCGAACATCGGTTCACACCGTCAGCAGGAGAACTTCGACCGCACCGGAGGCGAGACCGGCCGCGAGGTTGGTCGAGCCGGTCGACCAGACGCGGCGCAGCGAGATCGGCTCGTAGAGCGCGGCGCCGGCCGGAACGGTGATCGGCACCGCCGCGGCGGCGGCATCGGAGCCGGCGGCGAGCGGGGTGACGAGCAGGGTGACGTTTGCGGCGGAGCCGTTCCAGATGCGAAGGGCCTTGGCATAGGTGGTGAGATCGGTGGTGTCGGAGAGCATCGCCTGGGTGAGGCGGGCGACTTCGACGGCCGGCGACTGACGCGTCGCCGCGCCGCCGCCGAGCCGATCGGCATGGGCGTCGTAGGTCATGAGCGAACCTTTCGAGAGGGGACGTCGAGGGGAGACGGAAGCACGACCCCGAGCGGGATCATTCGAATTCCCAGATCCACAGCAGGCCGTCGGCACCGGCACCGCCGGCCGAGCCGGAGGCCGAGAGGGCAACCGAGCCGCCCGAGCCGCCGCCGCCGCGGGCCGAACCCGCGCCGCCGGCGACGGTGCCGACGTTGCCGCGGGCACCACCGCCGAAGAACGAGGCGGCACCGCTGCCGGAGACGACGTTGCCGCCGTCGAAGCGGAGGCCGGCATCGCCGGGGGCGCCGACGAAGCCGGTGTCGCCGGCGGAGGTGGTGCCGCCGAGGCCGCCGGTCACGGCCGTACCCCAGGTTCCGGCGCCCATGCCCTTGCCGCCGCTGCCGCCGAGGGCGACGACGTCCGAGCCGAAGGCGGTCGTACCGCCGGAGCCGCCGTCGCCGCCGGAGGACGTGCCGCCGACACCGCCGGTGCCGATGGTGACGGTGCGCGAGGCGATCGAGGACACGTCGAGGAGGGCGAGCGACAGACCGCCGGCACCGCCGCCGCCACCGGCCGCACCGGTGGTGGCGCCGCCGGCCGCGCCGCCGCCGCCACCACCGGCGCCGAGGGCGAAGACCATGACGAGGCGAACGCCGGTCGGCCGGGTCCAGGTGCCGGAGGCGGTGAGGAAGCGGCTCGCCAGCAGGCGACCGCCGCCGGCGAGACCACCGGGCGGCAGGGTGAGACGACCGGTCGCGGCAGCCACACGGATCGCTTCGGTCCAGGCGGAGCCGTCGGGCGAGACCTTCAGCGCGAAATCGTCGCCGCCGAGGAGGCCGACCAGAGCGCGGGCGCTCCAGGCGGTCTCGAAGACGAGCGCGGCGTCGTGGGCGCCGGCCGCCTTGTTCAGAGTGGCGTGGATGCTGCCGGAACCGCCGGTATCGTCGGCGGCGAAGAGCACGGCGTCGGAGCGGACCGCGAGGCGGTTGGTGGCGTCGGGCGTGGCGGAGACGCCGAGGCGGTCGAGGGTCCCGTCGGCGAGGGCGCCGGTGCGCATCAGGCCGGCGGTGTCGGCGAAGTCGCGCCAGAGGGTGCCGTCGTGGACGAGCAGGCGGGCCTCGTCGCTCACCCAGCACAGCCAACCGGCGGCGGGGGCGAGGAAGATCCAGGCGCCGTCGCGGCGGGCGGCGATGGTGCCGGAGCGCCCGCTCCAGGCACCGGTGGCGCCGGCGGCGACCAGCCATTGCTCACCGTCGACGGGCGAGGACGGCGGGGCGGCGAGATCGCGATCGGCGACGGCGAGCTGCACCTCGGCATCGAGCCGGGCCAGCGCTTCGTTGTGGGTGACGTGCTTCTGGGCCTGCGCCGCCTCGATCAGGGGCAGAGCGAGACGCGGGGTGGTGGTCATCGACGTCCTCCGTCGTCCGTCGAGGCGACGCCTCACGGGTCCTGTTTGCGTGGTTCATGCATGCCGAGAAGCGTTCAGAGCTCGACGACGAGGGTCCGCGGCACACCGGGGCCGATCTCGGCGGAGAGCTCGGCGACGGCGATCGCGACCGTGACCGGCGCCGAGCCGAGATGGGCGAGGCGATCGGCGGCGGACCAGACCCAGGCGGGTCCGGTGGTCTCGACGGTCACGACGGCGGTGCCGTCAACCGACAGGGTCAGGCGATAGGCCTCACGGGTCTCGGCGAGGGGGACCTCGACCAGGGCCCAGGTATCGGCGCCGGGGGCACGCGAGCGGCGCACCCAGGCGACGCGGAGATCGCCGCTCTCGCCGTCGACCTCGGCTCGCAGGTGCGCCGGGCTCCAGGGCAGGAGACCGCGACCGCCGGGGGTGACGGGGAGATCGACGTAACTCGCCGCGGTATAGGGCTCGGCCGCCGGGCCGATGCGCAGATCGAGGGCGCGGCCTAGGTCGTCGCGCGACATCGGCAGGACGACGAGGCGTTCGTCGAGGAGGACGAAGGGTTGGCCCGCGGGAATGGCGCTCAGCCCGTCCCATGCGTCTTCCGAGCCGCCCTGCGCCCGCAGGAGCATCGACAGGCGCCAGGTGGCTGGCGCAACGAGGTCGGCGGCCGCGAACTGGAACACTTCCCACAGCCCCGACGGGGTACGGATCGCGGCACGGCCGGCGCCGTCGAGGGTGCGCGCCTCGCCGGGGGCGGAGAGCGTACCGCTCGTCAGGGTGACATCGACGGTATCGGCGCGATCCCATACCGCGACCGGCCCGCGGGACAGGGCGGTGGCGGTGACGCCGAGGGTGGCCGGGGCGGCGATCGAGGCGACGTGCGAATAGCCGGTGCCGTCGAGGCGGCGCCATACGGCCAGCCCTCCCGGCCATGGATCGGCGGCAGCGGCGAGATAGGGAGCGAAGGCGCCGTCGTCGAGGCTCGCATGGGCGATGTCGAGGGCGTAGACGGTCGGGGCGGCGCGCACCGGCGCCAGAGTGCCGGAACGGACGCGGCCGACGGTGCGGCCGAGGCGATAGGCGTCGGGATCGAGGCTGCGGGCCTCGACGCTGCGGGCCGAACCGTCGGTGAGGCCCTCGACCATCAGGCGGATCACCCGATCGTCGATCTCGAGGTCGATCACGTCGCCGGGCTCGATCGCGATCGCGGTCGGGGCGAGGGCGAATTCGGCACTGGTGCGGCCGGACCACAGGTCGGCGAGCCAGCCGTCGGCGAAGCCGATCATCGCCGGGATCGGGGCGACGAGGGCGAGGTCGGCGGAGGAGACGCGACGGCTGCCGCCGGTGCGGCGGCGGGTCGAGACCGTGGTGCGGCGATGATCGAGCAGCGCATCGGAGAAGGTGAGCGCGATCTCGGCCGGCAGTTCGGATTCCTGGCGCCGCTTGATCTCGACCAGCGGCGCGCGGCTGCGTTCGACGAGGTCGTCGACGGAGAGGCTCAGATCGGTGCGACGGGCGCGGCCGGCGAAGCGCAGGGTGGTGCCGGTGTCGATCGCGTCGACGCAAGCCGCGGCGAGCACGGGATCGAGCGCCTCGCGGGTCGACATGCGGCGGTCGATGACGAAGCCGTCGACGTGGCCGGTGACGGCGCGGAATTCGACCGTGTCGAAGCCGACGTCGGCGAGGACGGCGCGGATCAGGCCCTCGATCGAGGCCCCGCCGAGGCGGCCGCCGAGCCAGTGGCCGGTCGCCCAGGCGTTCGCGTCGGACCAGACGTCGCTCGCCATGGGGAAGGCCGGGAAGGGACGGGCGTCCCAGGCCCAGAGCTGGATGCCGCGCGAGGGCAGCATCGGACCGCCGTAGAGCGGCGAGGTCGGATTGGCGTCGCCGCCGGCGGCGAAGTGGTCGATGGTCGCCTCGATCAGGCGGCGCTGGGCGAGATCGTCGCGGGCGCCGGAGGAGAAGTGCGGCAGGCCGTTCTCGGCCGACTTGGGGTCGGGGAAGAGGTTGGGTTCGTTGGCGCCGAGATCGACGGCGGGGCAGCCGAGTTCGGTCAGCCAGATCGGCTTGGAGCGCGGTATCCAGGCGGTCGAAGTCGCGGAGCGGATCCCGGCGATGCGTTCGTGGTGGGCGTTCGACCACCAGCCGACGAGGTCCTTGGCACGGTAGATCCAGGGCTCGCCGTGGGCACCGTCGGTGATCGGCGAACGGATCTGGGCGCGGCGATCGACGTCGGAGGCGTACCACCAGTCGAAGGCCTCGCCCGAGGCGACGCGGTCGCGCAGGTAGGCGGGATCGGTCGGCAGGTCGGCGAGGGCGCGATCGAGGTGGTCGCCGGGGCGCCAGTCGGCGAGCGGCCAATAGGCGTCGATGCCGACGAAGTCGATCGCCGGAGACGCCCACAGCGGGTCGAGATGGAAGCGCACGTCGCCGGTGCCGTCGTCGGGGTGATGGCCGAACCATTCCGACCAGTCGGCACCGTAGGAGATCTTCGGCCCCGCCCCGAGCACGGAGCGGACGTCGGCGGCGAGCGCCACCAGGGCGGCGACGAAGGGGTAGGCGCCGGTGTCGTCGCGGACGGTCGTCAGGCCGACCAGTTCGGAGCCGAGCAGGAAGGCATCGACACCACCGGCGGCGACCATCAGGCGCGCATAGTGGAGCACCATGCGGCGAAGCGTCCATTCGGCCGGGCCGTAATAGACCACGCTCTCGCCGGACAGTGCGAAGTGCCCGGGCGCGGCGGTGCCGACGAAGGCGGCGATCTGGGTGCGGGCGGTTGCGGCGCGATCGGCGCTGCCGACGCGGCCGGCGGCGGGATCGCAGGTGATGCGGCCACGCCAGGGGAAGGCGCCCTGCTCGCCGTCGCCCCAGGGATCGGGCAAGCCGTTGCCGGCGGGGATGTCCATCGCCACGAAGGGGTAGAGCATCACCTCGAGGCCGCGGGCGCGGATCTCGCGGACGGCGGCGATCACCGTGCCGTCGGAGGGGGTGCCGCCATAGGCGGCGCGGCCGGAGACGGTGGCGACGAGGCGGGCGGTGTCGCGGGTCAGGCCGGCGACCGACCACACCAACGGGCTGGTGGTCTTCACCGCCGCGTCGACGGCGGGGCGCAGTCGGCAGTGGCCGGCGCGCAGGTCGTCGCCGAACCAGGCGACCACCAGGGCGACCCGCTTCAGGTTGGGACAGATCTCGACCAGTTCGTCGAGGGCGGCGAGGAAATCCGTGGCGGCGGAGCCGACGTGGCGGTTCTCGGACGCGGTGGAGCCGCCGCCGAGACGCGTCACCGCGGTCGTGGCGTAACCGAACTCGGTCGAGCCGGGGATCAGGCACACTGCCTCGACCTTGGGCTCGAGGGTGTCGACGGCGCGGATCACCTCGAAGGCGAGCTGGGGAATGCGATTGCCCCAGTCGTCGAGCGGCAGGCGTTCGAAGACGACATAGGCGGTGCCGCGATAGGCGGGCGCGACGGAGCCCTGACGCGCCAGGATCAGCGGGTCGGGCTCCTGGTCCTCGTCGCCGAAGTAGATGCGGCAGGTGACGTTGTCGAGGTCGATGAGGGTGCCGTCGGCCCAGACGCGGGAGATGCGATGGATCGGGCCCTCACACAGGGCGACGGCGAAATTCGCGTGGTATTTGTAGGAGGTCGAAGAGGTGCCGCCCTTGCCGCCGGAATTGGTGGTGACGGCGGTCTCCTCGTGGCGGGTCGCCCAGATCACCTGACCACTCAGGCGCACACGGCCGTAGACGCGCGGGAGGGCGTTGCCCTCGGTGGAGCTCTGGACGTCGAGGTCGGTGAGGCGCGAGCCGGTGACGGAGCGACCGGAGCGCAGCAGCGATTGATCGATCAGCGCCCCGGCGATGCCGCCGATCGCCTGGCCGACGACGGCCCCGACGCCGCCGAGCAGTCCGCCGACCGCACTGCCGGCGGCGGCGAGAAGAAGGGTGGCCATGGGCGTTCACTCCTCGGACGAGGGCGTGGGCGAGGACGGCGGTGCGGCGTCGTCGCGCAGGTCGGGGAAGGCGAAGGCGGCGGCGAGACGGCGATACCACCAGGGGCCGAGCGGGCTCTCGACCACGGCACAGCCGTCGTAGGCGTGAACGAAGCGGACGGGACGGCCGTCGCGAACCTCGGAGACGATGCCGGCGTGTTTGGCCGGCAGTTCGGGGCGCCAGCGGAACAGGACGACGTCGCCGGGGCGAACCGAAGCGAGCGGCACCGCGCAGAGATGACGGCGGCCGGCATCGATCATGCTCTCGATGCGGCCGGCCTCGGCCCAGTCGGGGGCGTAGGCGGGCAGCTCCTCCGGCTCGTCGCCGTAGAACTCGCGCCACAGGCCGCGCACGAGGCCGAGGCAGTCGCAGCCGACGCCCTCGAGGCTGGCGCGGTGGCAATAGGGCGTGCCGATCCAGCGACGGGCGGCGGCGACGAGGCCGGCGCGGGTCGGGGCGGCGAGCGAGGAGGGTTCGGTCACGACACCAGCACTCCGCCGTCGTTGACGGTGCCGGCCACGGCCGGGCTCGACACCAGGAAGTCGTTGCCGGGAATGTGGGGGAAGCCGCGGAAGTTCACGGCATTGGCGAAGCGGTCGCGGCAGGTCTCGAAGCGCTTGTCGCAGCCGAGGACCAGCTCGAGGCCGTCCCCGACGGCGAGGGCCTCGGGCAGGGCGAGCCAGAGGTCGATCACCACGCCGGTCGTTTCCATGCGATGGGTGCGGATCTCGACGGCGCGGTCGGCGCAGGCGCCGGTCAGGAAGCGGGCGAGGCCGCGATCGAAGGCCTCCGAGGTGACGTCGTCGACACCGGCGACGCGGAAACGGCGGCGATCGTAGACCTCGACGACACTGGCGGCGCGGGCGGCGGCACTCACGCCGCAGCGGGCATCGCCCAGTTCGGCGTCGCAGCCGTGTTGGAACAGGCGGCCGCGGGTCTCGTCGAGGACGTGGGCGAGGGAACGGACCTCGGCGCGGAAGGCGTGATCGAGGCGGGAGATCTCGCCGAGCGAACCGTCGCGCAGGCGCAGACGGGTGGCGGGGTCGGTCCAGTCGACGAGATCGACCTGGAGCGCGGCACCGTCGTAGAGGCCGGCCTCGATGTCGGCGGCGGTGATGGCCTCGGAGGCGAGCGCGCCGTCGATCTCCTGGCTGCCGATCGACAGATCGGCGCGGGCGACGGCCTCGCTGGCGGAGAAGCCGGTCGCCGCCTCGTGGACGACGCCGTCGTAGGCGATCGGGCGATCGTGGTCGGTGAAGCCGAGGATGCGGCCGTCGGGGCGCACCAGACGCCAGCAGGTGGCGAGCGTGGTGGCGCCGGTGGCGAGGCGCTCGGCGAGGGCGGGCGGCAGGGTCTTCACGGGCGGATCTCCACGAGCGGGATCGACGGGATCTCGCCGGCGAGGAAGGCGGTCATGTCGATGCGGATCTCGTCGGTGTCGAAGCGGACCGGCACCAGGAAACGGAAACCGGCGGTGACGGCGGCCCCGGCGGGCGGGATCGAACCGGGGGCGAAGGTGACGAGGCCGCCGGTCGCGGAAACCGTGAAGTGGACGCCGCGGGTCTTCTCGATGCCGGCGACGGCGACGCGAACGCTGTCGAGGCGCGGGCGGACGATGGCGCGCACCCAGGGGCGGGCGGCGGCGCCGTAGGTCCTGGTGAGCTGGAACACGGTGGTCGTACCGTCGCCGGTGGCGATCGGCTGGTCGAGGGCGGTCGGCTCGGCGGTCGGGGCGCAGGAGCGGTCGTCGAGCGGGTCGCGGTAGAGGAAGCCCCAGAGGCGGCCGCGGCGGGCCTCGAAGAAGTCGAGTACCGCATGGAGGTCGTCGAGGGAGCGGACACCCGAGCCGGCGTCATAGCGGCGGCGGCTGTCGGCCCAGCGGGCATTGCGCACCTCGCGGCCGGAACCGAGCACGACGATCTCGGTCTTGCGCTCCGGGCCGCCGGCGGCGCGAAGGGCGACGTCGAGCGGGAACAGCACCTCGTCGAGGGTGGGGGCGGTCATCGGCGGGAACTCCCGAATATTTGATTTTCCTCAACGACGCTCGCCACCGACGCGGGTAACCATCGACAAGAGGAGGCGAGGAACAATGACGATCCATTCATCCCACGCTCTGGCGGAAGAATTCCCCGGCCAGAGCGAGAAGATTCGTGAACTCGTTCTCACCGACGCGAAGTTTTCCCACGCGGTGCAAGAGTACGAGAAGATCAATCACGAGATCCTGTTGATCGAACGCGAAGTCGAACACGCGTCCGACGAACATCTCGAGAATCTGAAGAAGCAGCGTCTGCACTTCCTCGACGAGATTCAGGGCAAGTTGCTGCATCCCGAACACACCGGAGCCTGAGCCCCTCCTCGTTGGGTCCGGTGTCAGAGCCCGCGCCGTCCCCGTCCGACGGCGCGGGCCAACATACTCGTCAGCTGCGCCTCCGAGCGGCGGAAGCTCTCGGCATCGGTCGTGGTGACGTTGAGGGTGACGTGCGAGGCCGATCCGGCCTCGCCGCGGGTGGCGACGCCGAGGCGGCCGTCGGGGCCGCGCGACAGCGGCATGATCGCCTCGGCGCCGGCCTCGCCCATCAGTCCGGTCGCACCGCGCATGGGGAAATAGGTCGGTGTCGAGACGATGCCGCCATCGGCGAAGGGCGTGACGCGGCCGCTCTGCAGCACGCCGCCGTTCGCCAGACCGAAGACGCTCAGAAAGCCCTTCATCAGCGAGGTCGTACCGCCGGCGATGGCCGTGGTGAGCGGCGACAGAGCCGCGTCGAGGGCCTTCGACGACAGGCGATCGCCGATCGAGCGCAGCACCACGTCGAGCGACTTGCCCTGAACCGCGGCGCCCTTGAAGGCCGCCGTGAGCGATTGGCCGAAGGTCTTGGACAGACCGTCGAGGCGGGTCAGCGTGCCGGAGAGCGACTCGGTCGAAGAACCGAGATCGCCGAAGCCGCCGGAATTGCTCGTATCGCTCATGGGATCACTCCGAGAGTAGACGATCGGGATAGCGCCGCATGAGCTGCGCGAGTGCGGTGCGGTCGAAGCCGGGGGCGCGGCGACCGCCGACGGCGGCGGCGAATTCGCGCGGGGTCATCGACCAGAAGGCGGCGGGGGCGAGGCCCCAGCGCGCGAAGGCGAGGCCCATCGCCTCGTCCCAGGGGAAGGGCTCGCTCACGCCCCCGGGACGGGCGGAGGGGACGAGGTCCCCTCCCCTGCCCCGCGCGCGGGCGTCGTCTCGCCGGCCGGATCGCCGCCGAAGGTGACGGCGAGGAGATCGGCGACGAGGTTCGCCCAGCCGACGACGCCGCCGTCGATGCGCAGGACGGCGACCTCCGACTCGTCCACGTCGCGGCCGGCGCCGCGCAGGCCGCAGGTGGCGATGCGCAGGACGTCGCGGGCCGACAGGCGGCCGGAGGCGAAGCGTTCGGCGAGGGCGGAGAGATCGGCGGCGGCGAAGGCGGCCTCGAGCTCGGCGAGCGCCCCGAGGGTGAGCACGAGAGTGGCAGGGCGGCCGTCGAGGATCGCCTCGACCTCGCCGCGACGACGGTTGGCCATGACGGTTCCTCAGACTGCGGTGAAGGCGAGTGCGCCGGCCGACTCGAGCGTCAGCTCGAAGGTCATCTCGCCGTCGTGGGCGCCGGAGAAGTCGAGCGAGGCGAGCAGGAACGGGCCCTCGACCACGCCGAAGTCGGGCAGGACGATCTGCCAGGCGCGGATCACGCCCGAGAAGAAGATCGCCCGCACCGCCGCATCGGAGGCGGCGTCGCGGAAGACGCCGGAGCCGTTGACGTGGGCGCGGCGGACGCCGGCACCGGCCAGCAGTTCGCGCCAGCGGTCGGGGCTGTCGGCGGTGGTGACGTCGACGGTGTCGGACGAGAAGGAGAGCTTGCGCGAGCGCAGGCCGGCGACGGTGACGAAGGTGCCGGTGCCGTCGTCGAGTTTCAGCAGGAGATCCTTGCCGCGTTGAATGGCCATCGGTGGGCTCCGGAGTGAGGGCGCGGGGTCAGGTCGGTTCGACCAGGGCGACGAAACGGAGGATCGCCTCGGTGGTGAGGCGGTCCTTCAGCAGACGGATCTCGACCGCCTCGCGGCGGATCAGCACCAGACGGGCGCCGTCGAGGGCGGGGGGAAGGGCCAACAGCACCTCGGCGGCGCGGTCGGCGACGGTGAGGGCCTCGCGGCGACCGCCGGTGCGGGAGGCGATGCGCAGGGTCGGGCGCAGCTCGTCGAGGGCGGCGTCGAGGCCGGAGCGATCGCGGGACGCCAGATCCTCGACCACCAGATGGGGGAAGGCGGCGTCGCGCGGCGGGGTGTCCCAGATGCGCTCGCCGAGGCGGGCGGCGAGGCTCGCGTCGGCGCGCAGCGCGGCGAGCAGCGCGGCGAGGAGGGCGGAGGCGGTGCTCATCGGTTCTCCTCCTCGGCGCGGATCACCAGACGGGCGCGGCGCTCGTCGAGGTCGTGGGTGGCGACGATGCGAAACACGCGGGCGCCGAGGCGCAGGCGATCGCGGCTCGTCACGTCGTCGCGCCAACGGATCTCCAAGCGGTGGGAGACGCGCCCGGCGAGCGCCTCGCCGGCCTCCGCCTCGCTCGCACCGACGGGATCGAGGGCGGCAAAGACGATGCCGACCACCGCCCACTGGAGCGTGCCGTCGGCGGCGAGGCTCGAGCGCTCGAGGGTCAGACGATGACGCAGAGCACCGATCGGGCGGGGGGCGGTCATGCGAGCCTCATCACCCGGTAGGGGGCGACCAGCGCCTCGAAGGCATCGGCGATGGCCGAGGGCACGACGCCGGTGGCGACGCCCTCGCGGCCTTCGAACCAGCGGGCGACGAGCATCATGATCGCCAGCCGCAACGGCTGCGGCACGTCGAGACCGGAGGGGCCGTAGCCGGCGACGACGTCGATCTCCAGGCCGTTGAAGGTGGCAGCGGTGGCGGGAGGGGCGCCGAAGAGGGCGAGACGGGCGGGCGCGGACGCCGCATCGAGCCTCCAGCGATCGGCGCCGAGCACGGTCGGGGTGCCGTCGGCGTCGTAGGCGGTGATCTCGGCGATCGAGCGCACCGGGGTCAGCGGCAGATCGAGGCGGCCGTCGACCGGCCAGTCGTCGCGGTAGACGCGCCAGGTCTGGTCGATCAGCACCCGGCGGGTGACCGTCTCGACCTGGATGCGGGCGGCGGCGAGGAGCGCGGCGAGATAGTCGTCGTCGTCGCTGCCGGTGAGGCGCAGGTGGGCCTTGGCCTCGACGAGCGACACCGGCTCGACGGCGGGCGGCGAGATCAGCAGGACGGTCATGGATGCCTCGATCTGTCGGGAAGGGGGGCGGCTCGGCGGCGGGAGGGAGGGACCGCCGAGCCGCGTCGGCCGGCCGCGCGGGGGCCGACGACCCGCGGGGCGAGGCGCGGACGTCGGGTCGCGGGGCGAGAGGGCGAGGTCGGGCGGGAGACGCCCTCTCGCGTCAGGCCGTGCCGAACTTCAGGAGCTTGATGGCGTCGAAGTCCTGGACGCCGCCGCCGACGCGCTTGGTGGTG
>ERZ1645187.664-NODE-664-length-33660-cov-18.714983_pt1 | contig 33660 bp, 25 predicted proteins | sample MGYA00575352_ERZ1645187 | MGnify/ENA primary metagenome ERZ1645187 (study PRJEB40837, sample SAMN11349314) | freshwater sediment metagenome | isolation source: river sediment | host: Sediment | place: India: Wazaribad , New Delhi | collected 2017-02-21 ... | reverse complement strand
AGGAGCACCCGCCATCTTCCGATGTCACGGGTTCCCGTAAAACACTTTGGGTGGAGCTAAGGGGATTCGAACCCCTGACCTCTTCCATGCCATGGAAGCGCGCTACCAACTGCGCCATAGCCCCAAAGTATGCCCCCGCTCGCGCGGCGACCAAGTTAGATTAGCGCAAGCTCTTGGGGTTGCCAAACCACCTCGAGCCCACCGACTTGCACGACGCAGAAAATGGACCGCACGATCGCGTCGCACAACGACATCCTCATTCCAGATCCACGCTCGATCCGGGCTCGGCTGTGCGACACTCCAAGCATGGCGCGGCAACCGCCGCGCTGGATCCTCACACCGAGGAGCTGGCGATGAACTGGAGTCGGAACCTCAATGTCGACCGTCCCGCGGGCCGCATCGGGCGAGTTGCGCAGGTCTTCTTCGGATCGTTGGTGTGCGTCCTGCTGGCAGCCTGCGCTCCCCCAGCCGGGCAAGGTTCGCCGTCACAGTCCGAGTCTTCAAGCACGTTGAGCCCCGTCGTCTCGCCGGCAACCCCCACACCGACGGTTCCCCAAACCAGCGAACCGGCGGGCCCGTCCAGCGTCCTGGTCTATTTCGTCACCGAAACCCCCACTGGACCGCGGCTGGCGCGCGAGCTGCGCGGAGTCTCTGGGGATGCGCGCGCTGGGGCCGTGCAAGCCATGATCAACGGCCCCAGCGATCCCGACTACACGACCTTCTGGGATCCGGCTACCAGCGTGCTATCCACGAGCACGCAAGCGGGAGTCGTGACGGTGGAGCTCAACAGCGCGGCGCGAAACGCGACCGTCGACAAGGCGACCGCCAACTTGATGGTTCAGCAGTTGGTCTTCACCGCCACGATGGACGATCCGAACGCCAAGGTGCAACTCCTCATTGACGGCGAGGTCGCCGGAGGGCTCTGGGGAACAACCTCTTGGGATCAACCGATTGGCCGGGGGGATGCCACCACGATCTTGGCGGCGGTGCTGACCGATCGTCCCGCGAATGGCTCCCGGCTGACTTCCGATGATGCGTCCTTCTCCGGTGAAGTGCTGGCCGGCAGCACACTCGCTTGGGCGGTGAGGCACGCGGGAACCAGCGACGAGGCGGCGGCCGGCGAGGTCCAGGCCAACGACGGTGAGGGGTTCGTCCCCTTCTCCATCACCCCGGAACTCGGCCCGGGACGTTTCGTCCTCGAGTTGCGCGCCTACCCGGCCGATGGTGATCCCAACACGCCCTTGGCGATCGACACCAGGGAGTTCTCCTTTCATTTGGCCGCTTGATCCCTCGCCGCTGCCGAGCCATGTTCGCCGACTCCCCCGAGACGATTGGTGGAAATGTCGCTGCCTGACCTTAGACTGCCCCTAGTACGTGGTTCAGGTTGGATTTGCGTACCCGACCAATTCTTGGGGGAAACACATGTCGATGCGTACGGTTCGTCAGAAGAGACAGCGCCGGGGACTCGCGGCGTTGTTGGCGATGTTGCTGACCCTGTCGCTGATGCCGCTCAGCGCGGTGTCCTTCGCCCAGAGTCCTTCCCAAGACCCCCCAGCTGTCTCCCCCTTCGTCGATGTGGCGACCACTGATGCCGGGTATGCCGAAATTGCCTGGATGTACACCGAAGGCATCTCAACTGGTTGGTCTGACGGCACCTACCGGCCCGACCTGACGGTCGACCGGGACGCGATGGCTGCGTTCTTCTACCGCTTCAAAGATTCCCCGGCCTTCAACGCACCGACGACTTCGCCGTTCACCGACATCACGACCTCCACCCAGTACTACAAGGAAATGGCGTGGATGAAGAGCACCGGGATCAGCACCGGCTGGCCTGACGGCACCTACCGGCCGTGGACGCCCACGAACCGCGACGCCATGGCCGCCTTCATGTACCGGGTTGCTGGCTCGCCCGAATACACCCCGCCGACCGCCGAAGCGAACCCGCTGACCGACATCAACCCCAACATCCAGTTCTACAAGGAGATGTCGTGGCTGAATGAGACCGGCATTGCCGCCGGCGCGGAGGACGGCACCTTCGACCCGTGGCAACCAGTCACCCGCCGAATGATGGCCATCTTCATGTACCGGTTGGACCGCTGGCAGAACGTGCAGGTCGCCACCACTTCCCTGCCGTCGGCGACCCGTGGCCAGAGCTACACCACCACCCTCCAGGCGTCCGGCGGAACGTCCCCGTATACCTGGCAGGTCAGCAACCTGCCGGCCGGATTGTCGCTGTCTGGAAGCACCATTTCCGGAACGCCAACCTCGACGGGCCAGTCAACCGTCAACGTGACGGTCAAGGACGCCAAGGGCAACACCGCCACCAAGGAACTGGTCCTGAGCGTGGTCGAACCGCTCTCGATCACCACCACCACCCTGCCCGTGGGCGCCGTCGGCGAAGCCTACAGCGCGTCCGTCGAGGCCACCGGCGGTCTGCCACCGGCCAACTGGACGGCCAGCGGGCTGCCTGCCGGCCTGTCGCTGTCGGCCACCGGTGTGATCTCCGGTACCCCCACCGTCGGGGGAACCACCGCGGTTTCGTTTGTGGCCACCGATTTGGAAGGGCGTACGGCCACCAAGGAACTCACCTTCGTCATCGCTGACAATGCCCTGGCGATCACAACCCAGACGCTGCCACCGAGTACCGTCGGCGAGCCCTACACCATCGACCTGACCGCATCAGGCGGTACCACGCCCTACGTGTGGACAATCACCGGGCTACCCGCGGGCTTCACCACCTCGGGCAGCCAGATCACCGGAACCCCGACCACCGCAGGCACCACCAGCGTCAGCGTGAGCGTCAAGGACAACGATGGCCGTGAGGCGACGAAGAGCTTTGATCTCGTCGTGTCCCAGCCACTGGTCCTCGGCACCACGTCACTGCCGTCGGCCTCGCTCGGTGTCGATTACTCGCTCACCCTTGCGGCATCCGGCGGTCACGCTCCCTACCTCTGGGAGGTCACTGGCCTGCCCGCCGGTCTTTCCCAGACCGACGGCGTGATCAGCGGAACCCCCACCGCAGGTGGCAGCTTCAACGTCACCGTCACTGTCCGCGACAGCGACGACCGCACCAAGTCCGCTGTGCTGCCCCTGGTGGTCGACAACGCCTTGGTCATCATGACGACGTCATTGCCGGGTGCGACACTCAGCGTGCCCTACTCGGTGCAGCTCGCCGCAGTCGGCGGCACCGTCCCCTACACGTGGTCTGCCACGGGGCTGCCCGCCGGCTTGGCGCTCAGCGGTGACACCATCTCAGGTACGCCCAGCGCGACCGGGACCTTCTCCGTGTCGGTCAGCGTCACCGACGCCGACAGCACCACCGTCAACTCGGTCATGACCCTGTCGGTCTCCGAGGCAGAGACGGGCCTCGCGCTGCTGAAGACGGTGGTCAACGCCTACGGCCAGCCCGCCGCCGCGTCCAACTGGACACTCGCGGCCGACGGGCCGGGCAGCAACGACCTTTCTGGCAACGGCGGCGTCGCACGCACCCCCGTCGCACCAGGGACATACACGTTGTCCGAAACCGGATCGGTGGCCGGCTACACCAACGGCACCAGCTGGACCTGCGCCACCACCAACGGTGATCCTGTCGCCGTCACCAACAACCAGGTGACGTTGGCAGTCGGGGCCGATGTCGAGTGCACCATCACCAACACCGCGACTGCCCCGCACCTCGCTCTTGTCAAGAGTGTCGTCAACTCCTACGGGGACGCGGTAGCTGCGACGAACTGGACACTGAAGGCGGACGGGCCTGGCACCATGGACCTCTCCGGTGCCGGCGGGGTCGCGCGCACCAGCGTGATCGAAGGCTCCTATGCACTGTCCGAAACCGGATCGGTGGCCGGCTACACCAACGGCACCACCTGGACGTGTGCCACCGTCGGCGGCCAGTCCGTCCCGGTCACGAACAACACAGTGGACGTCACCACTGGTGCCGATGTCGTCTGCACCATCACCAACACCGCCAGCGCACCGTATCTGACCTTGGTCAAAAAGGTCGTCAACAACGACGGTACGGCCGCCGCGGCGTCCAACTGGACACTGAAGGCGGACGGGCCGGGCAGCACCGACTTGACCGGTGCCGGCGGTGTCTCGCGTACCCAGGTGGTGACCGGCAGCTACGTGCTGTCTGAAACCGGGTCGGTTGCCGGCTACACCAACGGCACCACTTGGACGTGCGCCGCCGGCGGCCAGCCGGTCACCGTGACCAACAACACGGTGAATCTGGGGGCCGGAGCCGACGTCACCTGCACCATCACCAACACCGCGAGCACACCGCATCTGAGCCTGGTGAAGCGGGTCGTCAACGCCACCGGCACGCCTGCTTCGGCCTCCATCTGGACGCTGAAGGCGGACGGCCCCGGCAACAACGACCTGTCGGGCGCCGGGGGGGTCGCACGGACCGCGGTGTCGGAGGGCAGCTACCGGCTGTACGAGATCGGTTCCATCTCCGGTTACGCCAACGGTGAGACCTGGTCGTGTGTGGACGCAAATGCGAATCCCGTCGCAGTCAGCGACAACACGGTGCCGATCACCGCAGGAGCAGACGTCACGTGTTCCATCACGAACACGGCCATCACTGCTTCTTCGAACATCACGCCGGGCTCCTACTCGCCGACCGCCGTGTACCGCTACTACGGTTCGGGCGCAAAGGACTGGGTTACCGTGCCCGACCACGGCGACTTCGGAGTTCCTTCCGGTTACGGCAGCCAGACCGGCCCGCAGTACTACGTGTCGCTGATCGCGTCCGGCGCCGAAGACATGGTCGGCATCCACCGGTACTACAACTCGTCCGACGGTGACTGGGTCGACTTCGTCGAGGGCAGCAGCATTCCCGCCGGGTACACGAACAAGACCTTCCAGCACTACCTGTTCAAGAACTCAGGCACCAATCGGGTGTCGGTCGACCGGTGGTGGCACGCAGGCGAACGTGACTGGGTCACGGTGAGCGCAAACGAGTTCACCGACGCCCAGATGACGGCCAGCGGCTACACGAACAAGACGCATCTGGGTTATGCGCATTCCACCCAGAGCATCTACACCGGCTACTTCCAGCTGGGCACGCCACAAGCCGCAGTGGTCAGCAGTTCCTTTGCCCCGGGTGAGTACCCGCACACCATGAGCGTGCTGGACGTCAACCCGACGCATCTGTCCGATATCAACGAGGGTTACCGCTACCTCGGGTACTTCGGGCACAACGACTGTGGTGGCATCAATATCGCCAAGTCCAACAGCTTGGACAATGCCAACTGGTACGTCGGTGGCAACCAGCCCTGGTTCAGTAGCTCCTGGCCATGTCGGTGGGCCTTCGGCGCCATCGCCGATGGTTCCAGGATTGCCATGGTGGTCAACGGGGAGTGGGACACCACTGTCACGCTGCAGTGGTCCCAGGACGGCCTCGACGGAACCGAGTTCGGCGCCTCGACCACGCTGCTCAATGCGTCAGGCACCACCGGCATCGGTAACCCGACGTTGTTCCGTGACCCGACCAACAACCGGTACTACCTGTACTTCTACCGGGTGGTTCCCGGCACGGAGTACCTGTACGAGATCAGGGTGAAATCTGCCACCACCATCGATGGCCTCATTGGAGGTGGCAGTGGAGACCTAGGGACGCTCATCGGGCTTTCCCGCAACACGCTGGCGGCGCCGTCGATGATGTACGCCAATGGCACCTACTACCTGGCCGTCGAGACCAAGGAGAGCGGCGTCTGGAAGACCCGGGTCATGTCCGGCACGTCGCCCACCGGGCCGTTCTACGAGGTCCCCGGGAACCCCCTGTATGGTGATGGCGCCGCCTGTGTCTTCCAGCACCAGTTCGGCACTGAGCTGCACAGCTGGTACTGCAAGCAGACCCAGGCCGGCAACGAGAGCACGTGGCGCCTCGACCACGTCAAGGGTGATCTGTTGAGCCCTGCCTGAGCCGACTGCTGGAGACCATGGTTCACCCCGGCAACTCCGTCCGCGGAGGCGCCGGGGTGAACTGCGTTTGGGCGGTTCGCCGTCGAGGCGCTGCGTGGGAGCAAAGCGCGCGGTGTTCAGCAGGGACCACGCGGACGCCGACGCCCGCCAAGCCCGTCTCCGTAACCCAACCCGTGACCCAGTCCGAGGCCGGGCCCACTGCAGCGTCCTGTGCGCTGAAGGCGGACCGCCGGATCAGGAGGGACGCTGCAAAGCCACCTGATTCCAGGTGACCAGCTTCCAATCCCCTTGCGGCCGCGCGGTCAGGGTCGTCCAACCGCAATTGAACATGCTTGCCAGCCGGGTCGTCGTCGGGTAGTCCCAGCCCAGCACGTTGGCGGTACCCATCCGAATCGCGAGCCCGTGACAGCCGACCACGACTGTCTTGCCCGGATTCGCGTCGGCGATCTCACGCAACGCAGCCCCGACTCGCTCCCCCACCTCCAGCGCGGTCTCGCCCTCCGGTGACCGACGGAAGTCGCGTCCTTCGTCCAGTGCGAGCGCAAAGTCAGGGTGGGCGGCGTAAACATCGGAGTCCAGCAGGCCCTCCCACGAACCGACGCTGATCTCCATCAACCGGTCGTCAGTGGCGACGGGCAGGGCGAGTCGCTTGGCCAGGGTCTGGCTGGTTACCAGTGCACGACGCAGCGGCGAAGAGACCACCACGTCCACCGGCAGTTGGGCGAGCAGGGCGGCGGCCTGTTGTGCCTGGCCCAAGCCGACCTCGTTCAGTGGAACATCGGCCTGCCCCTGGAAGCGACGCTCAACGTTGTGGTCGGTCTGACCGTGCCGCCACAGCACAAGACGGGTACGTGGGCCGGTCACAGCTCAGGCTCATCAAGAGCAAGTGCTATCCGCGGGCAGTCCTTCCACAGCCGCTCGAGGGTGTACAGACTCCGCTCTTCGGAATGCTGCACGTGCACCACGACATCGACGTAGTCAAGCAGCACCCAGCGGTTCTCTCGGTCACCCTCCCGACGACTGGGACGCAGCCCTTCACGCTCGATCAGGCGCTCCTCGATGGCATCCACGATGGCCCCCACGAGGCGCTCATTGTTGGCACTGACGATCAGGAAGACGTCGGTGATGGCCAGCGCCTCGGACACGTCGAAGGCGACTATGTCGAGGCCCTTCTTCTCGTTGGCGGCCTCGGCGGCCAGCCGGGTGACGCGGACGGCTTCTTCAGTTGCGGTCAATTCTGGCTTCCAGACTGGTCGATGGATGGGGCAGTATCAGTCGACTGGGTCGGCAATCAGCACCGTCCCGTCGTTCACGGGTGTATACAGTCCGCGCTTGGCGACATACTGGACCACGCCGTCCGGCACGAGATACCACAGCGGCAGGCCCTCTGCCACCCGCTTGCGGCATTCCGTGGAACTGATCGCCAACGCGGGAATCTCCAGCCGGGTCACCTTGTCGGGTGGCAGGTGGCTGAGGTCATTTGAGCGGAGGTCAACGCCGGGACGCGAAACTCCGACGAACCTGCCAAGGTCGAACAGTTCGTCCGCGCCCCGCCAGGTGAGGATGGACGCCAGTGCGTCAGCGCCGGTGATGAAGAACAGGTCGACATCGGCGCCCCGCTCCGCTTTCAGGTCGCGCAGCGTGTCGACGGTGTAGGTGTTGCCCACCCGATCAATGTCGACGCGCGAGACCGAGAACCTCGGATTTGATGCGGTCGCCACCACCGTCATCAGGTAGCGGTCCTCGCGGCTGCTGACTCGGCGTCCCGCCTTCTGCCAAGGTGTGCCGGTGGGGACGAAGACCACCTCGTCCAGGTGGAAGCGGGCCGCCACCTCGCTGCCGGCGACCAAGTGACCGTGGTGGATCGGGTCGAAAGTACCGCCCATCACTCCCAGCCGGTAACGCCGCTTGCCGTCGCGGACGCGGGCCAGTCCAAGGTCGATCGAGACCTCGTGCGATGAGCCGGCCTGCACCCCGTGGCTCACGCACGCACCTGGCCGGAACCGGTGACCACGTACTTGGTGGAGGTCATCTCGGGCAGCGCCATCGGGCCACGGGCGTGCGTCTTCTGGGTGGAGATGCCGATCTCAGCGCCGAACCCGAACTCACCGCCGTCAACAAAACGACTTGACGCGTTGACCAGGACGGCCGCCGCATCCACCTCGTTCACGAAGCGACGCTGGGCGACGGCGTCGTTGGTGATGATGGTTTCGGAGTGACCGGTGGTGTGCTCGCGAATGTGGGTCAGGGCCGCATCAAGGTCGTCCACGACCTTCACCGCCAGGTCGAGAGACAAGTACTCGGCGTCGTACTCGTCATCGGTGGCGGGGGTGATGCGCGGGTCGATACTGCGTGAGGCCTCATCGCCGTGCACCGTGACGCCGGCATCGGTCAGCGCGTCCACCGCCATGGGCACGAACTGGTCGGCAACGCCACGGTGTACCAGCAGGGTCTCAAGGGCGTTGCAGACGCTCGGCCGCTGCGTCTTGGCGTTGAGGATGATCCCCAGCGCCATCTGTTGGTCGGCGGCGATGTCCACGAAGAGGTGGCAGTTGCCAGTGCCGGTCTCGATCACCGGCACTTGTGAGCCGGTGACCACTGCGTTGATCAGGCCGGCCCCGCCGCGCGGGATGAGCACGTCGATGAGGCCGCGGGCCTGCATCATCTCGGTGGTGGTCTCGTGGCCACCTTCGACGAGCGCTACCGCGTCCTGCGGCAACCCAGCAGTCGCCAGTCCCGCGCGCAGCGCCTTGACGATTGCCCGGTTGGAGTCGACTGCGCTGGAGCTGCCCCTCAGCAGGCTCGCGTTACCAGACTTCAGGCAGATGCCGGCGGCGTCGGCGGTGACGTTGGGACGTGCCTCGTAGATGATGCCGATCACTCCGAGCGGCACCCGCACCTGGTCGATGTGAACGCCGTTCGCCAGCTGCCAGCCACGAACCACCTCGCCGATCGGATCGGGCAGGCTGGCAAGTGACCGCAGGCCGGCGACCATGCCGTCGATGCGCGGCTGCGTGAGACTCAACCGGTCGATGAGGGCCTCTGACGTGCCAGCTGCGCGAGCCCGGGCGACATCGGAGGCATTTGCCGCCAACACCTCGTCGGCAGCAGCTGCCAGAGCGTCAGCCATGGCGTGCAATGCGGCATCTTTGTGGGCACGGTCGATTACGGCCAACTGCCGAGCAGCGACCCGAGCGGCCCGGGCGAGTTCAACGACTTCGGTCATAAGCCCAGACTAGTCGTCCGCTTGTGGGCCACCCAAGAGTCCACAGTTCGGCGCCCCGTCGCCGGGGTTCATGACACTCCGCTGCCGTGGCTCAATGGGACCAACGCGTCCCTGTGCACGACCTCACGTTCATATTCGACACCGAGTTCGGCAGCCAGCTCGTGGGAGTTACGGCCGAGCATACGGGGAAGGTCGGCGGCGTCGAAGTTGACCAGACCCCGTGCGATTGGCCTGCCACCGGGAGCGACCAAGTCGACGGGCTCACCGGCCATGAAGTCACCGATGACCCTCGTGATACCTGCCGCCAGCAGCGACGCGTTGCGTTGGGTGACTGCGCGGACCGCACCCGCGTCCAGATGCAGTTCGCCGCGTGAAACCGACGCGTGGGCCAGCCACAGCAACCGCCGGGGCCGGGGCCGATCGATCGGCGAGAAGGCGGTGCCGACCTGATCGCCAGCCAACACCTGGTCGATGGCCTCCGCCCGGGCCAGCACGACGGGGATGCCGGCGCTGGTGGCGATCTGGGCTGCCTGGATCTTGGTCGTCATCCCGCCGGTGCCAATCGCCGAACCGATGCGGTGGGTGTCCACGTTCAGTCGCTCCACGTCGGGGACGAAGGTGATCGGTTCGGCGTCCGGCTCGTCCGGGTGGGCGGTGTAGAGAGCGTCGACATCGCTGAGCAGGACGAGCGCGTCGGCACGTACCAGCTGCGCGGTCAGGGCGGCAAGCCTGTCATTGTCGCCGAATCGGACCTCGTGGGTGGCCACCGCGTCGTTCTCGTTGATGATCGGCACCGCACCCATCCGCAGCAACGTGCCCAACGTCCGCAGGGCATTGGTGTAACTCGCCTTGCGAGTCAGGTCCTCGACGGTCAGCAAGACCTGCCCGACCAGGATCTCGCGGGCGTTGAAGAGCTCTGTGTAGCGCTGCATGAGCAGTCCTTGGCCGACTGCGGCGGCGGCCTGCTGATGGGCCAGGTCGCGCGGCCGCAGGCGCAGGCCGAGCGGCGACAAGCCGGCGGCGATCGCCCCCGAGCTCACCAGAACCACGTCATGGCCCTCGTCGTGGCAGTCGGCCAGCGTCCTCACCAAGGCGGCCACCCGGTCGGTGTTGAGCCCGTGGGATTCACTGCTCAACGACGACGAACCCACCTTGATGACGATCCGCCTGGCCTCGGCCACCTCGCGGCGGACTTCCTCTTCAGTCAATGCACCATCGAAATCGGGGCTCACCGGTCATCCTCATCGTCGAAATCGTGTGACAGTTCCTCAGCCAGCGCACGGCGGTGCCGCTCCCGCCAATCCACGTCGCGATCGGTGACCATCTGTTGGTCTCGGGCCGCGTGGTACTCGACGTCAAGCTGCCGGCGACGCCGCACCGACGGACGTACCTCCTCGAGCCGAGGATCCTCGCCGCGTCGTGCCAACAGTTCAGCGCCGGTATCGATCTGGGGCGCGAAGTCGAAGACCACCGGATGCTCGCCGGCGCCGATGGCCACCGCGTCCCCCGGCTGGGCACCCTTGGCCAGCAGTTCGTCCTCGATGCCGATGCGGTTGAGCCGGTCGGCGAGATAACCGACCGCCTCCGCGTTGGCGAAATCCGTCTGCCTAACCCAGCGTTCGGGCTTGGCGCCGCGAACCCGCCAGACCTGGCCACCCTCGCCATCTCCCTGCCGCTTGATGGTGAACTCGGTTCGGTCGCCAGGCACCGGCTCGGGCCGGATCACGATGCGGGGACGAGGAGTGGCGTCGTGGATGGACCGGCGCGCCGCGACGATCTTCGCCATCGCGTAGGTGAGTGCAGACAGCCCCTCACCGGTCACGGTCGAGATGAGGAAGACCTGTAGACCACGGGCCTCCAGTTCTGGACCGACCATTTCGGCGAGGTCCCTGGCGTCCGGGATGTCGATCTTGTTCAGAGCCACCAGCCGGGGTCGGTCGGCCAGTCCCCCGTAGTTGGCCAACTCGGTTTCGATGACGTCCAGATCGCCGATGGGCTCGCGACCCGGCTCCCAAGTGGCGCAGTCGATGACATGCACAATTGCCTGACAGCGTTCGATGTGGCGCAGGAAATCATGGCCGAGCCCGCGTCCCTCGCTGGCCCCCTCAATCAGGCCCGGCACATCGGCCACGGTGAAGGTGGTCTGACCTGCCACCACGACCCCGAGGTTGGGCACCAAGGTGGTGAACGGATAGTCGGCGATCTTGGGCTTCGCCGCGGAGATCGCGGCGATCAGGCTCGACTTGCCAGCGCTCGGGAAGCCGACCAAACCGACGTCAGCGAGCACCTTGAGTTCCAGGTCGATGACGCGTTGCTCACCCTCCTCGCCCAGCAACGCGAAGCCGGGCGCTTTTCGGGCAGCCGACGCCAGCGCGGCGTTCCCGAGGCCGCCCCGCCCGCCCAACGCCACCACAACCTCATCCATCTCGCCGAGGTCGGCGAGTAGCTCCCCGGTGCCGTGGTCGGTGACCACGGTGCCCGGCGGCACCGTCAGCACGACGTCGGCGCCGTTCGCGCCGTTGCGGTTGCCTCCCATACCTGGCTGGCCGTTGGATGCCTTCCGCTGGGACTGGCGGTGGTAGTCGACCAAGGTGGTCAGGCCCTGGTCGACGCGCAACAGCACCGAGCCCCCGTCCCCGCCGTTGCCTCCATCGGGCCCGCCGAGCGGCTTGAACTTCTCGCGGTGCACCGAGACACAGCCGTGTCCACCGTTGCCGGCGCTCACAGTGAGCCGAGCGCGATCGACGAAGGTCGGAATGGCCATGGATTGGTCTTTCTTGCCGGCGGGCGTCCTTCCGGGCTGGTGCGCCCGCGGACGTATCGAACGAGTTTACTTGTCTGGGCGCGCCACGCCCAATACCCAATACCCCGATGTGCCTCAGCTTCTTCGAGCAGGGGAGCCAACGAATCCGTGTGTGGCAGCTGAGATCCCACCGGCTCTTCGACGTTGCGAGCAGGACGGCCGCTACAGCGTGTGGCCTATCTCCCAGAGTCGATCGGGCCTGCCGTCGATGGCCTCGGAGACGGCTATGGCCTGGGCATCGGTGAATGAGGCCACGTAGTCCAGCACTCCCCTACCCAGTCCCAGCCGCCGGATCTCGCGAGGGTCGATCTCGGGGATATCCTCTGGCTTGTCCCGGCTGAGCCGCAGATAGCCCTCGGTGGCCAGCTCAACCAGTTCGCGTAGCCTGGGCGGCACGCGGTACCGATCATGGCTGTCTTCTGCCCAAGCCACCAGGCCTTTGACGGCCCGCACCAGCACCCGGCTCAACCCCCGCTGGTACATCGCGATGTCGGGACGATCGAGCACGAAATGCTTGTGGATGAACTTCAGCACGTGCACCTCGTGCCAGGCCAGTTGATCGAGGGTGACCAGTCCGATCCGCGGATTGTCCGGCGGAGCCAGCACCACCGACTGCCGTAGATGGCGGATCCAGTGGCGGGTGAAGGACGCCACCGCCCGTTCCGCACCGAGCGAACCGTCGAAACCTTCGGTGAGCAAGCCTTCGACCAGATCACGGGAGACATTGCGCACAGCCTCCCAGAAGGCGTCTGAGTCAGCGATCCACGGGTCGTCCTTGACGGTCTTGCGCCGCACCACCTCCAGCGCGCCACCCGCGGGTACGCGACGGGACATCAGTTCGGAGTCGGTAAGGCTACGCAGATCACTCCAGTTCGTCTGCCATTCCCGGAACTCGCGGGCTACTGCCGCTTCGCTCAGCAGCCCGGCGCGATGGAAATCCTCGATGTCATGCACCGAGTAGGCGATGTCGTCCGCGATGTCCATCACCGAGGATTCGAAAGACTGTTGCAGCGGCAAGACGCCATGCACGGCGCTGCGGGCGGTGCGCAGGTCTTCGGCGTCCAGGAAATAGGCGGAGTACTTGCGGACGCGCAGTTCGCCGTTGATCCAGCGCAAACCAGGGGGCAGGATCGCACCCTGCTGACCAGGTAGTTGCAGGCTGGGCAGCCACGGGTACTTGGCCACCGCGCCTCTGGTGGCTGCGGTCAGGTTCAGCCCCCTGGACGAGCCGTGGATGACATCAAGGGAGGCGACGATCCGGTAGGTCTGCGCGTTGCCCTCGTAGCCGTCGGCCAGGCCGAGCCATTCGCGAGCCAACTGGTCGAGAACCTGCTCACCGACATGGCCGAACGGCGGATGCCCCAAGTCGTGCGCACTGGCGGCGGCCCGCACCACCGCGGAATCGCAGACGTATTCGTCGGGGAGACGCTCCGCTGTATGGGCGAGGCGCTCGCGCATCTCGATGGCGATCGGATGGGCAACCGCGCTCACCTTCAGCGAATGGGTCAAACGATTGTGCACGACCGAACGGCCACCGGTCGCGCCGATCACCTGGGTGACCGCGGACAGCCGGGAGTAGAACGGCGAGAACCGGATGCGCTCCAGGTCAACCAAGAATGGGGTGGCTTCATCGTCGGGGCTCGGTAGGTTGACCCCCTCGTCGGTCATACGGCTGGCGCGTGAGATCATGATGAAAGCCTCCCCGTGCACACAAATGCAGCGGCGAGGGGCGCAATCATCGCGTCCCCCGCCATCACGGTTGTTCTAAAGGGTCTCAGGCCTCGATGGGCTCGACGTTAACCACGTTGCGACCGCGGTGGGTGCCGAACTGGACCTTGCCGGCGATCAGCGCGAACAGGGTATCGTCGCCACCTCGGCCCACGCCCTCACCGGGGTGGAAGTGGGTGCCGCGCTGGCGAACCAGGATCTCACCCGCGTTGACCTGCTGGCCACCGAAGCGCTTCACACCGAGGCGCTGCGAATTGGAATCACGACCGTTGCGCGAACTGGACGCGCCCTTCTTGTGTGCCATCTGCCTACCTCAGCCTTCGATTCCGGTGACCTTGACCTGGGTGTACTTCTGACGGTGCCCCTGGCGCTTGGTGTAACCGGTCTTGTTCTTGTACTTCAGGATCCGGATCTTCGGACCCTTGACCTCGCCGAGCACCTCAGCCGTAACGGAGGCCTTGCCCAGCTTGTCCTGGGCGGTGGTGATGTCGTCGCCGTCAACCAGCATCAGGGGCTGCAGCGTGATGCTGCTGCCGACCTCGTCAACGACCCGGTCGATCTCGACGATGTCACCCACGGCCACCTTGTGCTGGCGGCCGCCACTACGCACGATCGCGTACACGCCTGACTCACTCTCGCTCAACCGTCCCCAAGCAACGAGGACGGAACTCTCGTTTGTACTGATGACGTCACAGCCGTCAACCTGACTGGCCACGACACCCAACGTCTGCAGCGTCCCTGCCGACTCGTCGCCAGCCGGGCACGCACCGAAGATCCATGTTACGTGCCGCTCACCCGACCGGTCAAACCGTCTCCGGCGCAACCGCCTCAATCTGAGCCACCTCGTCGGCTGCGGCACCAGATTCGGTGCCGTCGGCCGTATCGGTGCCCGGCTCCACATGATGCCGGGACGCGGCCGCTACCTTCGCCGCGGCCTGCCTGGCCGCCTCCGTCGGCTGGACGACCTGGTTCGCCTTGGCGGCTTCCTCAGGCTTGGTCCGGGGCCGATTGGTGACGCGGGCGCCGCGGCTGCGGTTACCACTGGCACCGTTGGGCGTGGATCGGCCGACTCGTCGCTCACCTCCGTCAGCGGGTGCCTGGGACTCGACCGGCTCATCGTGGCGGATGTAACCACGACCGCCACAGTGCTCACAGGGCTCGGTGAAGGCCTCGGCCAGCCCGGTGCCGATCCGCTTGCGGGTCATCTGCACCAGCCCCAGACTCGTCACCTCGCTGACCTGGTGACGCGTGCGATCACGACCCAGACACTCGACCAAACGGCGGAGCAGGAGGTCGCGGTTGCTGGGCAGCACCATGTCGATGAAGTCGATGACGATGATGCCGCCGAGGTCACGCAGGCGAAGCTGCCGGACAATCTCCTCGGCCGCCTCCAGGTTGTTGCGGGTGACGGTTTCCTCCAAGTTGCCACCAGCCCCGGTGAACTTGCCGGTGTTGACATCAATGACGGTCATCGCCTCGGTCCGATCGATCACCAGCGATCCGCCGCTCGGCAGGAAGACCTTGCGTTCCAACGCCTTGCTGATTTGCTCGTCGAGGCGGAACTTCGCCAACGGGTCGCCCTCGGCGGCCTCCCACTTCACCAGCCGATCGGCCAACTGCGGCGCGACCCGGTCGATGTAGCCGGCGATCTGATCGAAGGCGTCATCGGCGCCACCGTCTCCGGCGACGATCAACTGCTTGAAGTCCTCGGTGAAGGTGTCGCGGATGAGGCGCAGGGTCAGATCGGGCTCGGCGTACAGCTGTTGCGGCGCGCTGCCCTGCTTGGACTTCTTCTCGATCTGCTGCCAATGGGCCTTGAGCCGCTCCACGTCGCTGACGAGTTCCTCGGCCGACACGCCTTCGGCGGCGGTGCGCACGATGACCGAGGAGTCCTCAGAGACCACGCTGTCGAGCACCTGCTTGAGACGGTGCCGTTCGGCGTCCGGGAGCTTGCGGCTTATCCCGGACAGGTGACCACCTGGAGAGTAGACGACGTAGCGTCCGGGGATGGAGACATGACCGGTGAGCCGGGCTCCCTTGGCGCCAACTGGGTCCTTGCTGACTTGGACCAATACCGACTGTCCCGACTTGAAGACCTGCTCCACCTTGCGGGCATCGGAACTGACATCGAAGGCATCCCAGTCGACCTCACCGGCATACAGCACGGCGTTTCGGCCGCGTCCGATGTCGATGAAGACGGCCTCCATGCTCGGGAGCACGTTCTGAACCCGGCCCAAGTAGATGTTGCCGATCAGTGACGTTGAGGTCGTGCGGTCGACGTAGTGCTCGACCAAGACGTCGTCCTCCAGCACCGCGAGTTGGGTGTAGTCGTCATGCTGACGAACGAGCATGACACGGTCGACCGATTCCCTGCGAGCCAAGAACTCAGCCTCGGTGAGGATAGGTGCACGGTGGCGCCCGGCGGCGCGTCCCTCACGCCTGCGCTGCTTCTTCGCCTCAAGACGGGTCGAGCCATCGATGCCAGAGATCTCATCGGTGATCGACCGGCGAGGCTCACGCACCCGCACCGCAACGTCACCCTGATCGTCGTCGTCTCCGCCAGCATCATCCACCCGTCGCCGGCGCCGGCGACGCCGACGGTTCGAGCTGCCGACGGACTCGGAGCCGGAGCCTGCGTGATCCGCCTCATCCGGCTGGTCGTCTGAAGCGCCGCCGTCGTCGGCTTCGTCCTGTTCATCGGACTGATCGCCGTCCTCGACGCTCTCGTCATCACCCGACCCACCGGAACCACGACGGCGACGTCGTCCACCGCGACGACGCCGGCGGCGGGTCGGGGACCCGCCTGTCTGCTCGCCCTGCTCTTCGTCGGATTCGTCCGCGCTGGTCTCAGACGTCGAGCCTTCAGGCAGCGCCTCTTCGGCCTGGTCGTCTGCGGCCTCGTCCACGGCCTCGCCGCGCTCGAGCGCCGCCTCTGCGGGGCGGCCCTCCAGTTGGGCGGGTTGGGTTCCGGGCTCAAGCTCGGCGGCTGGCGCCCCATCCGGGCGGCCCGCAATGGCGGCTGCCAAGGACGCCAGCACCTGCAGGGTGTCGACCTCACCTGCCGCATCGGTGGGCACTTCAACACCGATCAGGCCGGCCGCGCTGGTACGAGTCGCACGTCGCGTCCGCGACTGTGGCGACGCCTCAACGGCGCTCAACGCAGCCTCAATCTCGGAAGATGCGCCATGCTCGGTTTCGGCCTGTGCCATCGACTCCGTGGCGGCCTTGCCTCGACCGCTGCGTCGACGATTGCTCGATGAAGAAGTGCCTGCCAGACCCTCCGTGCTGGTTTGGGGGCGGCTCGTGCGGGGGGATCGCTTCTGGGCGGGCTTGTCCGTTGGCATGGCGGCTGGCTGGTCGCTGGGTTCCTGCTGCGGCTGGGTGTTTTCGGTCGAGACCTCTTGGACCGGGGTCTGTTGGGCACCAACCCCTTCGGGGGCCTCCACCGACTCAGCATCTGACGTAGCAGTCGACTCGTCGCTCACGGGACCAGGCGTCACATCGATGGGCCCCTCGGCTTGCGGGGCTACGTCGGCGACGCCCTGCTCTTCGGGGGCTGCCGATTCCTCGGCTGGTTCGGTCGGCAGCTCGGCCGGGACCGGCTCGGGGATCGGCCAACTCACCGGCTGCGGTGGCCCTGCCGGACGGATGGCGGATCGCCGACCGCTGGGTGGGCGAGGAAGGTCATCTGCGACCGGCTGCTGCATCGCATTGGCCGGGGTGGGTTCATCAGTTGCTTCATCTGCCAAATGGTTTGCAGGATCGCTGTCGAGCATGCATGCTCCTCTGCGCCTGGGGGGCGCGGGTCACTGCCGTGGCGGACCACGGCCCAAAACTGGTGGCACTGTCAGGGCTACGCATCGTCCCCGCGCTTGCGGCCCCCGTGGGTACCAGCTCGCAATCAGCGTCGCGGTTGGACTATGGACATCCTGAAAGTTCGTGCCGGCGGCACGTTGCCTGACCTCCAGTATGCCATACCGCACCGCGATCGCCCTGCGGCGCGGCCTTCTCAGGTTGATTCCTCGAACGGGTCACCCACCGTGTCGACGACCAGGGGGCCCTGCCGCAGCCGGGTCGCCCGCGGCGGGCCGGCAGCGGCCATCTCCTGTGGCGCCAACCGCTGCAAGGCCGCGAAAACGTCGTCCGGGCGAACCAGTGGCTCGGTGTGGCGGAGCACGACATGCAGCGCGTCCTGCGCCACCCACACCTTGACGACGGCTTGCCGGGCATCGAAGCGGCGTTCGCCCTTCTTGGTCAGTCGGCTCACCTCAACCATCTCGGCGTCCCAGAGCAGCCCTGCCAACCGGGGCAACGCATCGGCAGCGACGCTCGGCAACTCGATCGTCCATTCGGACGCCGCCAGGCGTTCGGTCAGCGGCCCACCCGAAGCCTCCACAGCCCGCAGGATCGGGAATCCCTCGGGCAGTGCGCGGGTAAGAGCATCCGCCAGCTCACCCGGGTCGCAGTGCTCGGCCAGCCCCAGTTCCAGGTACTCCGCCTCGCTGCCGGTGCCGGTCGGCGCGGCCCCCGCGTACGAAATCCGCGGGTGCGGGGAGAAACCCGACGAGTAAGCCATCGGCACCTTGGCACGGCGCAGTGCCCGTTCCAGCGCCCGGCTGAAATCACGATGGCTCGCGAACCGAGCAGTTCCCCGCTTGGCATAGCGGAGCCGCAGCCTCTGGACGGGCGGCGGTTGTTGGGTCGGTTGGGGTCGAGCCATGCCGATGAGCGTAGCGCCAGCAGTCATGCACGCCAGCATCACCGTGACCCGGTCAGACTCCTGGGCGTGGAACTGGGCCTGCCGCGCTCGGACGTCACGCCAACGACGAGTTGACCGCACTCAGGGGCAGTAGCGATCCCCCGCTGGGGCCGATCTCAATGTCCACCCCGAACTTCGGGCACACCCCGCAGTCGTTGCAGTCGTCCCAGCGGCAGTCGTGTACCGCCCGGCCCGCCAGGGCGTCCTGGTAGTCCTGCCACAACCAATTCCGGTCCAACCCCAGGTCGAGGTGGTCCCAAGGGAGCACCTCCGTCATCGGACGCTGCCTGGTGGTGTACCACGCAAGACTGACCCCCTGCGGGACCAACTGCTCCTCGGCGCAGCGCACCCACCGGTCGAAGTCGAAGTGCTCGCTCCAACCGTCGAAAAGGCCACCATCCCGCCAGACCTCCTCGACAACCCGTCCCACACGACGGTCACCGCGTGCCAGCAGCCCCTCGATCAAGCCCGGTCGTCCGTCGGAGTACCGGATGCCGATCGCCCGGCCGCACTGCCGATCGTCCCGCACGTGCTGCTTCAACTGCCGCATCCGTTCGTTGGCGACTTCGGGGTCGGTCTGCCCGACCCACTGGAAGGGTGTGTGCGGCTTGGGCACGAAGGCCCCGATGCTGATGGTGCAACCGATGTCGCGGTGGCCGGCGGCCCGGCGTCCGGTCTCGATCACACGGTGCGCCAGGTCAGCGATCGCGAGCACATCCTCGTCGGTCTCGGTGGGCAGACCACACATGAAGTAGAGCTTCACCGACCGCCAGCCGCCGGCGAACGCCGTCGTGACGGTCTTGATCAGGTCGTCCTCGCTGACGTTCTTGTTGATCACGGCCCGGATTCGCTCGGTGCCACCCTCAGGGGCGAAGGTCAGCCCACTACGACGGCCGTTGCGGGCAAGCTCAGCGGCCAGGTCGATGTTGAAGGCGTCAACCCGGGTGCTGGGCAGCGACAGCGAAACCTGGGAGCCCTCATAGCGGTCCGCCAACTGCCTGGTGATCTCACCGATCTCGCTGTGGTCGGCGCTGGACAGACTGAGCAGCCCCACTTCGTCCAGACCGGTGGACGACAGCCCTTGGTCGACCATCGACCCGATCACGGGCAGGCTACGCTCCCGCACCGGGCGGGTGATCATGCCGGCCTGGCAGAACCGGCAACCTCGGGTGCAGCCGCGGAAGATCTCGACCGAATACCGTTCGTGCACGGTCTCGGCGAGCGGAACCAGCGGGCGCCGCGGGTAGTCCCACTCGTCCAGGTCGGTGAGGATCCAACGCTGCACCTGGTAAGGCACACCCGGACGGTTCGGGGAGATCTTGACGATGGCTCCCGATGGCGCATAGCTGACGTCGTAGAACCGCGGCACATAGAACTTGCCGGTGGCTGCCAGACGCTCGAGCACCCCTAAGCGCCCACCGGGCCGGCCGGCAGCCCGCCAGCCTCGAACGATCCGGCTGAGCTCGAGAACCGCCTCCTCGCCGTCTCCGAGCACCGCGACATCGATGAAGTCGGCGACCGGCTCCGGGTTGGACGCGCAGTGCCCGCCGACCACCACGAGGGGTTCGTAGTCGGCCCGGTCGACGCTGTGCAGCTTGATGCCGGCCAGGTCAAGGGCGTTGAGCAGATTGGTGTAGCCGAGTTCGGTCGCCAGGCTGATCCCGAGCACGTCGAACTTCTTCACCGGACGATGGCTCTCCAGGCTCAACAACGGCAGCCCCACCGCACGCATCCGCTGCTCGAGGTCGGGCCAGACCGAGAAGACACGTTCAGCCAGCACCCAGTCGACCTCGTTGAGTACCTCGTAGAGGATCGCCTGGCCCTGGTTGGGCTGGCCCACCTCGTAGGCGTCCGGGTACATCAACGCCCAATGCACATCGGTGCCGACCCAATCCTTGGTCACCGCGTTCAGTTCACCGCCGACATACTGAATCGGCTTGGTCACCTGCGCGAGCAGCGGTTCCAATCGGTTGAACAACGATTCAGGAGGAGTTGTGGTCATGACGACTCCCAAGGACGAGGGTTTAGCAGCGGAGCCGGATCGTCGCCGGTGACGCCTCGCGGCGGCGGTGGCGGGTTCTCCGGTCCCGGCTGCGGGCGCGGGCCGGGCTGTGGCAACGGTGGTCGGGGGTACATGGGGGGCTGCTGCGGGGTGGGGATGGTGGCCTGCAAGCCCGCCAAGGCGTTGGCCATCGACTCCCCCGGGGCCGCAGTGGCCTGAATATCTCGCTTTTCTGCCTGCCAGACGATCAATGCCACGGCCAGCGCGATGACCACCATCCCGACCAGGACCAGCGGGCCGGCGGTACCCGCCTCACGGTGGAAGATCTCGCCGACCCCGCTGAACGGCAGAAACGCCTCGGAACAGACGTTGTTCACCACATGAATCGCAATCGCCGCCTCCAGGCCCCCGGTTCGCCAGGTCACATAGCAGGCGGCCAGGCCGAAACAGAAGTAGTAGACGTTCAGCCACGGATCACCTGCCGCATGGGCGGCGGTGAACACCAGGGACGAACTGACCGCCCCGGCCACCAGACCGGCGCGACCATTGCTGAAGAAGCTGGCCACGGCACGGTTGGTCACCCCGCGGAAGGCGAACTCCTCGCCTGCCGCCTGCAAAGGTGTCGTCAGCAGGATGCCGAAGGCCAGCAGCCAAGTGTCCGGATTCACGGCGAGATTGAGACTGGCGCCCGCCCGCATGCTGAGCCAGGTGTCCAAGCCGATGTAGATGATCCACAGCGGCAGGATCATCAGCACGCAGCGTCCCAGCCAACCCCAGCGAAGCTTCCCGACCACACTGGCCAGGAAACCGGCGCGTTGTTTGAACAGCGAGGACGAGACCAGCCCGGCGATGACTATCAAGCTTGCCAGCCCGAGGTTGTTCGCCAGGAAGCCCAGCGCGGTGATGTCGAACGGGTCGTAGCCCGCAGACAGCGGGTCGATCCGGCCGGCTGCGGTATCGATGAACAGCGAGACACCGTAGATCATGGTCGCAGCCAGCACTCCCAAGAACAGCGTCAGCAGCAGGGCGACCACCGGACGCCACCAACGCCAGGCCGGCGTCCGCCAGAACATGACGTAGTCACTCTGCCGGACCGGCAGGGTTGGTTGGAAGTGCGAGCCGAACGGCGGCTGCGGGCCGTGCGGGTCGGGCAGCTGCTGACCGTAGATCGGCGCGCTGACCGGGCCCTGCGTGATCGGCGCAATGGCCTGATCCGGGTTCGACTGGGACACGGGCTCAGCCCAATCCCGGGAACCACAGGTCGATCTCGTGCGCGGCTGTCTCAGGCGAATCGGAGGCGTGCACGAGGTTGCGGCTGTTGGACAGCGACAAGTCGCCGCGGATGGTGCCGGGAGCGGCCACCGCCGAGTCGGTTGAACCGTTGAGCAGTCGCACTGCCCCGATCGCCCGCTCCCCCTCCAGCACCATCGCCACCAGCGGTCCCGAGGTGACGAACTCCACCAGCCCCGGGTAGTAGGGACGTCCGACATGCTCCTCGTAGTGCTGGGCCGCCAACTCGGAGGAAACGGTGCGCAACTCAAGTGCCACCAAGGTCAACCCCTTCGCCTCGTAACGGGCGATGATCTGACCGACCAGCCCACGGGCCACGCTGTCCGGTTTCACCAGCACCAAGGTGCGCTCAATACCACTCATACTGAAGACCCTACAAGCACCCCCACAGGCGGTCGCGACTCAGTCCAGGCCTAAAAGTCCTCCCCCGCGCCCGCAGCAGTGGCCAGTAAGGCTTTGATCTGGCCGGCCAGATAGACCGAACCGATGACCAGCACCACCGCTTGTGGCCCAGCTTGCTGGGCCAGACCGCGAGCCATCTGGATGGCGTGGCCCGGGTCGGGCGCCGACCGGATTCGGTTCGCCTCGAACGACTCCCCCGCCAAGTCGGACAACTCCGCCGCAGTCATGGACCGGTCTATTTCCGGCATGGTCGTGATGACGATGGTGTCCAGTTCCTCGGCCAGCAGGTCTAGGACTTCGGCGACCGCTTTGTCCCGCATCATTGCCACCAGACCGATCAGCGGCTGGGCGACGTATGCCTCTCGAAGCCCGGCAAGCGTGGCCTGCACGCCTGCTGTGTTGTGGGCGGTGTCGAGGACCACCACCGGATCGTCGTCGACCATTTCCAGCCGGGCTGGGGCGATCACCGCGCCGAGCCCGTCCGAGATCACCTCCGCGGCCAGCGGGGCGGCCCGGAAGGCCTCCACCGCGGCAACCGCGAGTGCCGCATTGTGGGCCATGTGCGCACCGAACAGCGGCAGGAAGAGGTCACCGACCGGCCCGTCCATGCCCTCGATGCGCAGCAGTTGGCCGCCGACCGCGGCTTGGCGGTCCAGCAACCCGAACTCGACTCCCTCCCGCCTGAGCGGGGCCCCGACCTCGGCGCAACGGGCGGTCAGCACTTTGGCGGCCTCGGGCAGTTGCCCGGCCAGCACCGCCACCGAACCGGGCTTGATGATGCCTGACTTCTCGGCCGCGATCTGGGCGACGGTGGTGCCCAGCAGATGGGTGTGGTCGAGCGAGATGGGCGCCACCACCGCGACCTGGGCGTCGGCGACACTGGTGGCGTCCCAGGTTCCGCCCATCCCGACTTCCACGATCGCCACGTCCACCGGCGCGTCCGCGAACGCCGCGTAGGCCATGCCGGTGATCACCTCGAAAAAGGTCATCGGCACACCCCCGAGCAACTGCTCATCGACCATCTCCACCATGGGCGCGATCTGCCACCAGATCTGGTCGAAGCGTTCCGCGCTGATCGGCTCGCCGTCGACGCTGATACGTTCGGTGGCATCGACCAGGTGCGGACTGGAGAATCGCCCGGTGCGCAACCCCATCGCCCGAAGCAGCGCGTCGATCATGATCGCGGTGCTGCCCTTGCCGTTGGTGCCGGTGATCTGGATGACCGGATAGGCCCGTTGCGGGTCGCCGAGCAGGTCGCACAGGGCCCTGATCCGCGCCAGTGACGGTTGCGGGTGGCTCTCGGGCCACCTCGCGGTGAGGTACGCCACCAGTTCGTCATGATCGGCGTGGGTGGGCGGTTGCGGCGCGACGGTCATAGCGTCGAAGCCTACTGCGCACCTTCGCGCCGGACTTGACCGCCGGAAGCGCCAGACGGCTCGGTTATCATTGGCGGCGTGAGCGCATGGACCGGCCAAGTGGCCCCTCAGCAGGTGACCCGCGACTGGCGGGACTGGGTGGGCCTCGCTGCTCGGCTGGCCTTGGGTTTTGGGCTCGGCTACGCAGGCCTGTTGAAGGTCGGACGACTCGAGGCGAACGTTGCCCAGGTCGAGCTCTACCAACTGCCGCTGTCGCATTCGGTGATCACCGTGATCGGCTATGCGCAACCGTTCGTCGAGATAGCCGTCGGCGTCATGCTCGTGATCGGGCTGTTCACCAGGGTGAACGCTGCTCTGGGTGTGACCGCAATGGCAGTCTTCATCGCCGGCATCACTTGGGCATGGTCGCACGGTCTACGCATCGACTGCGGCTGCTTCTCGCCGGGCGGCGAATTACCGGCCGGTGATCAGACCCGCTACCTGCAAGACATCGCGCGCGACTTCGCCTGGATGGCCTGCGGGATTTGGCTGTGGGTGCGTCCGCGCTCGGTACTGGCGGTCGACAACTGGCTGTTGGCACCCGGGGCCGCCGATGAGACCATCCTCGACTCCGACGAACCCCCAGAAGGCTGGGCCGCCGAGCCGGCCACCCCCAAGTCCCTGACCACCAACTGACCCGAAGGCTGAGATGAGCAAGAGCAAGCAGGACCAACCACGCCCCGACAAGCCGCAGGCCAGCAATCCGCAAACGCCGCGGGCCGAGAGCACCTCACGGCGCGAGGCATTGCGTGCTCAACAAGCCGCCGAAGCACAGCGGGCGCGTACCCGTCGGATCATCACCGCCATCGCCGCCGTGCTGGCTGTGGTTATCGTGGCCGTCGTGGTGGTCGTCCTGGTGCAGAACCAGCAGCGGCAGCAGCAGGAGGAAGGACTGCGCGCCCAGCAGGGCCAGGTCACCCCGCCCAGCGCCAACGAGGCCGGCAACGGACTGGTCTTCAACAACTCCACGCAGAACACCGGCAAGCCGCTGGTCGAGGCCTACCTCGACTTCCAGTGCCCCGGCTGCGCGCATGCCTCGGCCCTCATTGATCCGCTGCTGGAGCAGTTGGCCAAATCCGGCGAGATCCAGCTGACCTACCACATGCTGCATGGTCTCGACCGCGGATATCCCGGCAATCACTCGTATCGGGCGGCCTTGGCGGCCACCTGCGCCGACGTGCAGGGCGCCTTCCCTGCATACAGCAAGGCTGTCTTCGCCGCGCAGCCGGCACGCGAGGGCGACGGCTGGACCGATGAGCAACTACGCGGCACCCTGGCCGAGCAGGCCGGTTTGAGCGGGCAGCAACTGGCCGACTTCCAGACCTGCTTCGATTCACGGACGACCAGCGACTTCGTGGACGCCATGCAAGACCTGAAGCCGGACTATGTCACCTACACCCCGTACTTCGCGGTGAACGGCAACCAGTGGCAGCCGAGCAACGACGCACTCGCCAGCGCCGACGCGCTGCTCGCCGCCATTCAGGCCGTCGCCTGAGCACTCAACCAGTCACTAGGATGCACCCCATGACTTCTGCACCTGACCAGTCCTTGCCCGCCACCAGCACGTCCGGTTGGCAGGTACCGGACTCGCCGGTGCTGGAGGGCCTCGAGGCGAAATGGTCCCAGGACTGGCGGGACAACGGTACCTACGCGTTCCAGCGTCCAGCTTCGCGTGATCAGGTCTTCTCCATCGACACTCCCCCACCGACCGTGTCCGGGTCGCTGCACGTGGGCCATGTCTTCAGCTACACCCACACCGACCTGGTGGCGCGCTACCAGCGGATGTGCGGCAAGCAGGTCTTCTACCCGCTGGGCTGGGACGACAACGGCCTGCCGACCGAGCGGCGCGTCCAGAACCACTACGGAGTACGCTGCGAACCGTCGCTGCCCTACGACCCCGACTTCACCCCGCCTTCGAATCCGGACCCGAAGCGGCCAGTGCCGATCAGCCGCCGCAACTTCGTCGAGCTATGCCATGAGCTGACCGGCGTCGACGAGCAAGCCTTCGAAGACCTGTGGCGTCGGGTGGGTCTGTCGGTCGACTGGGATCTGCTGTACACCACTATCTCGCCGGAGGCGCAGATGGTCGCCCAGTTGGCCTTCCTTCGCAACCGCTCCCGTGGCGAGGCCTACCTCTCGCTGGCACCGACGATGTGGGATGTGACCTTCCAGACAGCGGTCGCCCAGGCCGAACTGGAGGCCCGGGAGTACCCAGGCTTCTACCACTCAATCAACTTCCACCGCTCAGACGGCACCGACGTGCTGATCGAGACCACTCGTCCCGAACTGCTGGCGGCCTGCTGCGCATTGGTCGCCCATCCCGACGACGAGCGTTATCAACCGCTGTTCGGGAGCACCGTGACCACGCCGGTCTACGGGGTCGAGGTGCCCGTGCTGGCGCATCCGGACGCCGAGCCCGACAAGGGGTCCGGCATCGCAATGTGCTGCACCTTCGGTGACCTCACCGACGTCACCTGGTGGCGTGAGCTGGGGCTGCCGACCCGCACCATCATTGGACGTGACGGCCGGGTGCTGCGTGAAACCCCCGACTGGATCACCAACACCGACGCGTTCGAGCGGATCGCCGGCAAGACCACCTTCTCGGCCCGCGAGGGCACCGTCGAAATGCTTCGGGAGCGAGGCGAGTTGGTCGGCGAACCGAGGCCGACCACCCGCATGACGAACTTCTACGAGCGCGGCGACAAGCCGCTCGAGATCGTCTCGACGCGCCAGTGGTACATCACCAACGGCGGCCGTGACCCGAAGTTGCGCGCGGAGTTGCTGGCCCGAGGCGACGAACTCGCCTGGACGCCCGAGCACATGCGACACCGCTACGCCAACTGGGTCAGTGGTCTGAACGGTGACTGGCTGATCAGCCGGCAACGCTTCTTCGGTGTCCCGTTCCCGGTCTGGTACCGGTTGGACGCCGATGGCGAGCCCGACTACGACCACCCGATCACCGCAGACGAGGCGTCCCTGCCGGTCGACCCCGCATCTCAGCCGGCTCCGGGTTTCGAGGAGTCGCAGCGCGGTCTGCCGGGTGGTTTCGTCGGCGACCCGGATGTCATGGACACTTGGGCCACCAGCTCCCTGACCCCGCAAATCGCCTGCGGCTGGGAGCGCGACGAGCAATTGTGGCAGCTCACCTTCCCGATGAACATGGCACCGCAGGCCCACGACATTATCCGCACCTGGCTGTTCAGCCGGGTGGTGCGCAGCCATCTCGAGGAGCACGAGTTGCCGTGGCGTCGCGCCACGATCTCCGGTTTCGTGGTCGACCCCGACCGCAAGAAGATGAGCAAGTCGAAGGGCAATGTGGTCGTCCCGACCGAGATCCTCGACAAGTTCGGTGCGGACGCAGTGCGTTGGCGTGCCGCGATGGCGCGTCCCGGCATGGACTCACCGTTTGACGAGACCCAGATGAAGGTCGGACGCAGGCTCGCCATGAAGATCTTGAACGCGTCCAAGTTCGTGCTCGACAAGCACCTGCCCGTCGGCCCGGATGCCATCAGCGAGCCCGACGACCTGGCGATGCTGGCGGCGCTGCGCAATATCGTCGAGCGGGCAACCCATTCGTTGGACGAGTTCCAGTACACCGATGCGCTCGAGGTGGCGGAGAAGTTCTTCTGGACGTTCTGCGATGACTACCTGGAGCTGGTCAAGGAACGCTCCTACGGTCCCGAAGATGATCCGGCGGCCGCGTCGGCAAAGGCCGCCCTGCAGCTCGCGTTGAGCGTCCAGTTGCGGCTGTTCGCCCCGTTCATGCCCTTCGTCACCGAAGAAGTGTGGAGTTGGTGGCAGCCGGGTTCGGTGCACCGGGCTGCTTGGCCCAGCACCGAGGAGTTGCCCACCGGCGGCGACGCCGCCCTGCTCGATGACATCGCCGCCGTGTTGATGGCCATCCGGGGTGCGAAGTCCCGGGCGCAGGTGAAGATGCGGTCCGAGGTCGCGAAGGCAGTGGTGCATGGGCCGCAGGACGCCCTCGACCGCTTGCAGCCGATCAGCAGGGACCTGCGCGCGGTGGGCCGGATCACTGGTGAGCTGGAGTATGTGCCCGACGACGGTGGCCAGATCGCCGTCAAAGTCACGCTGGCCGCCAGCGAAAACTGAACCCCCTAGTGACCCTTGGCTCGGCTCGGATTCGTCCGGGCCGAGCACCTGGGTTCACGCGTTGCGCGGGGCGCCTTCGGTCTCGGCGATGTAACGCTTGATCGCGTCCGGGTCGTTGGGCAGATCGATGACTCGGCGCGGTGCGTCCTCGATGCCGACAAACCGCGCGGGACGCTCCGGAACGATGCCCACCGCCTCGACGATCGTCTCGGTGAACTTGACCGGCAGCGCAGTCTCGAGCACCACGATGGGGGCGGTGACCCGGCCCAGCCACTGGTGGGCGACATGCACGCCGTCAGCAGTGTGCGGATCGATCAGCACACCGTTGTTCTCCCACAGGCCGCGGATGGTCTGGATCCGGTCGGCATGGCTGGAGCTGCCACTCACAAAACCGTACCGGTCGGACAGCCGCGCAAACTCCGGCGTCCTCGACAGGTCGAACTGCCCCTCACCTGCCAACCGGTCGCCGAAGAGCGCAGCGACGCGGGCACCGTCACGGCCGAGCAGGTCGAAGACGAACCGCTCGAAATTGGACGCCTTGCTGATGTCCATCGACGGGCTGCTGGTGGCAGCCACTTCGTCGCTGCTGCGTACCCGGTAGACCCCGGTCTGGAAGAACTCGTGCAAGACGTTGTTCTCGTTGGTGGCCAGCACCAATGCGTCGATGGGCAACCCCATCTCGCGCGCCACGTGGCCGGCGCAGATGTTGCCGAAGTTACCGGTGGGCACGGCAAAGCTGACCCGCTGATCATTGCGCGTGGTGACCCGCAGCCACAACGCCACGTAGTAGACGACCTGGGCCGCCAACCTCGCCCAGTTGATCGAGTTGACCGCCCCGATGCGATGGGCCGCCTTGAACTCGGCATCCGCGTTGACGGCCTTGACGATGTCTTGGCAGTCGTCGAAGACGCCATCGACGGCGATGTTATGGATGTTCTGGTCGGGCAGGCTGAACATCTGGGCCTGCTGGAACGGGGTCATCCGGCCAGCGGGGGTCAGCATGTAGACGGTCAAACGATCGCGGCCCCGCATCGCATACTCGGCCGACGAGCCGGTGTCTCCGCTGGTGGCGCCGAGAATTGTCAGCTGCTGGTCGCGCCGGGTGAGTTCGTACTCGAACAGTTCGCCGAGCAGTTGCATCGCCATGTCCTTGAACGCAGCGGTGGGGCCGTTCGACAAGTGACCGATCCACAGCGGCCCGTCACCGATCCGGTCAACCGGGACGATGCTGGGTTTGCCGAACTTCTCGGCGGTGTAGGCACGTTGGCAGATGGCCAACAGATCGTCGGACGGGATGTCGTCGATGAACAGGCTGAGAACGCGATGGGCCAGCGCCGCGTAACCCTCGGTGGCCAGCACACTGCGCCACTGTTCAAGGGTTCGGTCGGTCAGCTGCGGATACTCGGCAGGTACGTAGAGCCCACCGTCGGCCGCCAAACCCTCGAGCAGGATGTCGCTGAAGCTCGCCGATGGTGCGCCGGGCACCCCTCGGGTCGAGATGTATCTCACCCGAGTAGCCTAGCGGGTGGCCCGGCGGAGCCGCGGATGATCATTCCGCGGCGGTTCATGCCGACAGTTCGGTGCGCTCCGCGAGCTGCTGACGCGTGAGCAACTCGGGCCCGACCTCGCCTCGCACTGCCTGCTCAGTCACCACCACCTGTCCGACCTCTGGCATGCCGGGGACCTCGTACATCACGTCGAGCAGCAACTCCTCGAGGATCGCCCGCAGGCCACGGGCACCGATGCCGCGCTCCAGCGCCTTTCCGGCGATCGCCCGCACCGCGCCGTCAGTGAATTCGAGCTGCACCCGATCCAACTCGAAAAGCTTGCGGAACTGCTTGACCAGCGCGTTGCGCGGTTCGATCAAGATTCGTTCCAGGGCGTGTTCGTCGAGCTTTGGCACCGTGGCGATCATCGGTAGGCGTCCGATGAACTCCGGGATCAAGCCGTACTTTTGGAGGTCTTCCGGACGCACCCCGGCGAACGGGTCGTCATCGCGGGGAACACGCTGTTCAAGGCTGGCAGTGAAGCCGAGTGGCCGTTGGCCGACCCGGGCGTCGATGATGTGCTCCAGACCCGAGAAAGCGCCGCCGACGATGAACAGCACATTGGTGGTGTCGATCTGGATGAACTCCTGATGCGGGTGTTTGCGGCCACCTTGCGGTGGCACCGACGCCACCGTACCCTCGAGCATCTTCAGCAGCGCCTGCTGGACACCCTCACCCGACACGTCTCTGGTGATCGACGGGTTCTCTGACTTGCGGGCGACCTTGTCGATCTCATCGATGTAGATGATGCCGGTCTCGGCCTTCTTGATGTCGAAGTCTGCGGCCTGAATCAACTTGAGAAGGATGTTCTCGACGTCTTCACCGACGTAGCCGGCTTCGGTCAGCGCCGTGGCGTCCGCCATTGCGAACGGGACGTTGAGCATGCGCGCCAGAGTCTGGGCCAGGTAGGTCTTGCCGCATCCGGTGGGCCCGATCAGCAGGATGTTCGACTTGGCCAACTCGACATCGTCGTCGCGCTGGCGTCCGCTGGCCAACTGGGCCTGAATGCGCTTGTAGTGGTTGTAGACGGCGACTGACAGAGTCTTCTTCGCCGAGTCTTGCCCGATGATGTACTCGTCGAGGAAGGCCCGGATCTCTGCTGGCCGGGGCAGATCGGCGCCGGTCTGTGCCGGAGTGTCGTCGCTGAACTCCTCTTCGATGATCTCGTTGCATAGGTCGATGCATTCGTCACAGATGTAGACGCCAGGACCAGCAATCAGCTTCTTGACCTGCTTCTGGCTCTTGCCGCAGAAGGAGCACTTGAAAAGGTCTCCGCTCTCACCGATGCGAGCCATGGCCCCTCCTTGTCGAGGTAGTCTCCGGGTCTGCAACCCTAGCGCCCCAATTGGACGCCAGGGCCGAGATCCATAGCGGGTTTCGGTACTAACGAGTATCTGACAGTGAAGTCAAGATGTCGTCGATGATGCCGTACTCGACGGCCTCTTGGGCGGTGAGGAACTTGTCGCGTTCCACATCGCGGCTGATCTTGTCAACGGGCTGACCGGTGTTCTCGGCCAGCATCTGCTCCATCAGGGTGCGAATACGCATGATCTCACGCGCCTGGATCTCAAGGTCGGACGACTGCCCGTAGGACCCGTCGCCCGACATCGACGGCTGGTGGATCAGAATGCGGGAGTTGGGCAGTGCAAGACGCTTGCCCTTCGTCCCTGCAGCAAGGATGACCGCCGCAGCGGAGGCGGCCTGCCCCAGGCAGATCGTCTGCACATCAGGCTTGATGTAGCGCATCGTGTCGTAGATCGCGGTCAGCGCGGTGAACGAGCCGCCCGGCGAGTTCAGGTAGATCGACACCGGACGCTCGGTGTCCATCGATTGCAGGACGAGCAGTTGACTCATCACTGCATTGGCAATCTCGTCACTGATCGGCGTGCCGAGGAAGATGATGCGCTCCTCGAACAACTTCGTGTACGGGTCGACCCGGCGCACGCCATAGCTGGTGCGCTCTTCCCACTGCGGAATGATGTAGTCCATCCGCGGTTCGAAGCCGCTGCCGGCGTAAGGCAGGCGCGGAAGGTTGGTGCCGGGAATCGGATTCGGGATCATCGTCGTCCTTACTGGTTCGGCGCGTCGGGAGTCTTGATCTGCGAGGCACGTTCGAAGACGTGGTCAATGAAGCCGTAGGACTGCGCCTCGTGCGCCGTGAACCAGCGGTCACGGTCGGAGTCGCGCTCGATCTGCTCCAAGGACTGTCCGGTGTGCTGGGCGATCAGTTGGGCCATCTGCCGCTTGAGGTGCAGCGACTGCTCGGCCTGGATGGCGATGTCGGAAGCGGTGCCACCCAGACCGCCGGACGGCTGATGCATCAGGATGCGGGCGTGCGGCAACGCATAACGCTTGCCGGGGGCTCCCGCGCACAGCAGGAACTGCCCCATGGATGCGGCCAGACCCATCGCCACAGTGGCGACATCGTTACTGATCCACTGCATGGTGTCGTAGATCGCCATGCCGGAGTCGACCGAGCCACCCGGGGAGTTGATGTAGAGGTAGATGTCTTTCGTCGGGTCTTCGGCATTCAGCAGCAACATCTGGGCGCAGATTGCGTTGGCGTTCTCGTCGCGAACCTCGGAGCCGAGGAAGATGATGCGGTTGGCCAACAACGACTGGTACACGTTGTCTGTCATGCTGCCCGACGATCCGGCTGCCGCGGCACGCAAGGTTGTCATGTCTGGAATCACACCATGAACCTACAACGGACCACTGACAAAACGGAGCGGATCCGAAGGGTGTTCGCTGGCGGCGTCGGCGGGATGGCGGTATGCGGGGCGCGGATGAAAACGTCTGCCTTGATTGCCGAGCGCAGGGCCATGGCGGCTACTTCGTTCGGTGCGCCGCGTCAGCCCAAGGACCGGTCACCCGGTTCCGCCTCGGCGTCTTTGGGGTCAACCGCTATCAGTGCATTCACCCATCTGGCGTTTGGATCACTATCGATGACCAACGACTTGACCAGCAGTGTCAGCGGCAACGCCAGCAGGGTGCCCATCCCACCCAGCACCGCGCTCCACAGCAGCAGCGACACAAAGGAGGTGGTGGGCGTCACGCCAACTGATTCGCCGGTGAACCGTGGCTGGATGATCGACTGGACGACGAAGTTCAGCACCGAGTACACCACGACGACCAGCAGGGCGGACTGCCAGCCGTTCGCGAACAGCGCCACCACGGCCGGGGGGATGAGACCGATCACGAACCCGATGTTAGGGATGTAGTTGGTCAGGAAGCTGAACAGCGCCCAGACCAGCACGAGCGGGACACCCATGAACGCCAGTGCAATGCCGTCCAGTCCGGCGACGATCAGACCGAAGATGGTGGTGACCAGCCAGTAGCGCCGCACGCCCGTCGCGAAGCTGCCCATGGCGACTGCGATCCGGGAACGGGTGAGCGAGATCATCCCGATCCGGCGCTCCATACCTGGAGTGTCCATCGCCAAGAAGACGATTGCGGCCACGACGATCCCGATGATGCCCACAGTCCCGGACGCTCCGGACAGCACCGAGGTTGCGGCACTGAGCACGCGGGTGGGATCGAGGGAGCTGAAGATGTTGGTGATGGCGGCTGGTTCGAACCCCCAACTCAGGGCAAGGTCGACCACCTGCTGATAGAGCGCTGTGAACTGTTCGGAGTACTGCGGCAGCAGGCCGACCATCTCGCTGACCGACCAGATCAGGCCGACCACGATTGCCACCAGCACCGCGAAGACCGTGAGCGAGACCACGGTGGCGCTGAGCCAAGACGGGGTGCCCTTGCGAACCAACCACGTGTGCACCGGATAGCCGGTGATCATCAGGTTGAGCGCCAGGAACAGCGGCCCGATGATGCCTGCGAACTCTCGCAGCAGCAGCAGGCTGATCAGTGCTGCCGCAAGGCCGACAACCACGATGTTGAACCTTGGCAGGGTAGCGGCACCTTCTTGGCCGGACGTCATGGTTACCTCCGAATCGCTGGGTTGGCTGCGAGCCTAATTCGCGCCGCTGGCCCTTCGACGCAACCAACGAAGGGCCAGCGGCGTGAGGTCAGTCTTCCGACTTCGCAGTGCGCTTCTTGGGGGCGGGCTTCGCCTCGTCCTCCTCGGCGACAGCGGATGTCTCCGCTTTCTTCGCCTTGATGCCCTTTGCCTTGGGCTCCTCAGCTGCGGGGGCCTCTTGGGCGACAGGCTCCTCGTCGGCGAGCTCCAGATCGTCCAACTCGTCGGCGAGCTCCAGATCATCCAACTCGTCAGCGAGCGTGCCGTCTGATTGCAGACGGCTCAAGTCGATGATCGTGCCTTCGGTGTCGGTGAGCTTGACGGCTGCCACCAGCTCACCCAACGCCTTGCCGCGGCGCACCTCGCCCATCCACTCCGCGGCGTGGTCGTGCTCCATCATGTGCTGCAGTTCCTGATCGGGCGAAGAACCATTCTGCTGCGCCTTGGCGAAGATCAGCTCGGTCAGATCCTGCTGGCTGA
>ERZ1645187.663-NODE-663-length-33676-cov-91.613991_pt1 | contig 33676 bp, 37 predicted proteins | sample MGYA00575352_ERZ1645187 | MGnify/ENA primary metagenome ERZ1645187 (study PRJEB40837, sample SAMN11349314) | freshwater sediment metagenome | isolation source: river sediment | host: Sediment | place: India: Wazaribad , New Delhi | collected 2017-02-21 ... | reverse complement strand
AGGAGCGAATGCGACGCCGAGCTGATGCGAGGATGCGCGCGCGGCCATCGCGCGCGCCGTCTATTGCCCGCGTTTCGCGCGTGTGGCGAACCGCACCGCTTCCTCGGCCGCGCGGAACAGCGCCTTCGCCTTGTTGATGCATTCGCGGTGTTCGTATTCGGGTTCGGAGTCGTAGACGATGCCGGCGCCGGCCTGCGCGTGCATGAGCCCGTCCTTCACGATGGAAGTGCGCAACACGATGCACGTGTCCATCTCGCCCGAAGCGCCGAAATAGCCGATGCAGCCGCCGTAAATTCCACGCTTGTCGACTTCCAGTTCGTCGATGATCTCCATGGCGCGCACTTTCGGCGCGCCGGAGACGGTGCCTGCAGGAAAGCCCGCCGACAGCGCGTCGATGCAATCGTGACGCGGGTCGAGCCGGCCGACCACGTTCGAGACGATGTGCATGACGTGGCTGTAGCGCTCGATGGCGAATTGCTCGGTGACGTCGACCGTGCCGATCTCCGCCACGCGGCCCACGTCGTTGCGCCCGAGGTCGAGCAGCATGAGATGTTCAGCGCGCTCCTTCTCGTCGGCGAGAAGTTCGGCGGCGAGCGCCTCGTCTTCCGCCTTCGTCGCGCCGCGCCAGCGCGTGCCGGCGATCGGGCGAATGGTGACCTGGCCGTCGCGCACGCGCACGAGGATTTCCGGGCTCGAACAGACGACCTGGAACGGTCCGAAATCGAGAAAGCACAGGAACGGCGCGGGGTTCACGCGGCGCAGTGCGCGATAGAGCGCGAACGCCGGCAGCGCGAACGGCGCGGTGAAGCGCTGCGAGAGAACGACCTGGAAGATATCTCCGGCCTTGATGTACTCTTTTGCGCGCGCGACCATTTCGAGAAAGCGCGGTTCGGGCGTGTTGGATCGGGGGGCCTGCGCCATCAGGCGCGGGTCGGCTGACGCGTCGTGTTCGAGCGGCGAGTCGAGCGTCGCGACCAGCGCGTCGATGCGCTCCAGCGCGCGATCGTAGGCCGCACGCGCGCTCACGCCCGGCTGCGGGCGCGCCGGGGCGACGATGGAGATTTCGTCGCGCACGGCGTCGAACACCACCATCGCGGTCGGGCGGATCATGATCGCGTCCGGGACGCCGATCGGATCGGGTTTCGGCGCCGCCAGCCGCTCCATCTCGCGCACCATGTCGTAGCCGAGATAGCCGAACACGCCGGCCGCCATCGGCGGCAGCCCCTCGCGCGCGGGAATGGCGCTTTCCGCGATCAGCGCGCGCAGCGCGTCGAGCGGCCTTTCGGGGCAGGGGACGAAGGCGTCCGCGTCGGTCAGCGCCTTGCGGTTGATTTCCGCTTTCCCGTCGCGCGCGCGCCAGACGATGTCGGGATCGAGACCGATCATCGAATAGCGCCCGCGCGTGGCGCCGCCTTCGACGGATTCGAGCAGGAACACGTTGCCTTCGCGCCCGCACGAAATCTTCAGGAACGCGGAGACGGGCGTTTCGAGATCGGCGACCAGCGTCGTCGCCACCAGTTGCGGCGCGCCGGCTTCGTAGACGCGCGCGAACGCGTCGAAGGAAACGTCGACGCTCACTGCTCCTGGCCGCCCACCGCCGCGCGGAACACGGCTTCGTTCAGTCGCACGCCGTAATCCTTCTCAAGCCGTTTCACGTATTCGCCGAGAATGTCTTCGCCGATCTGCGACTTCATTTGTTCGGCGATCTGCTTGTTCACGTCCTTGTCGGGGTTGAAGTCAGGCGTGGCGCTGTCGAGCACATGGAAGACCATGCGGCCGGCAGGCGTCGCCACCGAGCCGAATCCGCCGTTCGGCTGGTCGAATATCTGCACCACCGCCGCTTCGTCGAACCCTTCGGCGCCGATGCGCTTGACGTCCGGCGAATGTTTCACCTCGGCCTTCTCGGCTTTGGCGATCTCGTCGAACTTCTCGCCCGCGCGCAGCCGCTTCACGATGTCGGCGGTCTTCTGCGTCAACAGCCGCTGCGTCTCCTGCAGGCGCCAGGCGACGAGAACGGGAACGCGCGCTTCCTCCAGCGTCTTCTGGCGCGCCGGCTCGACCGCGGAGATTTCGAACCACTTGTACCCATTGTCGCGCGTGGCGATCGCTTCGTTGTCCACGCCCACGTCGGAGGCGAAGATCGCGCGCAGGAGATCGGCGTCGCCGGCGACGCCCTCGACAGCCGCGCCGTTCTTGTCGCGGCCCTGCGCGTCCACCGCTTCGATCGTGCGCGCGGTCAGCCCGGCGGCCTTGGCGGCTTCCGACAGCGGCTTGCCGCCGGCGCGCTGGTCTTCCACCTTGTCGTGCAATTCCTGCACGCTCTTGCGCGCGCGCTCCTGCGCGATCTCCTTGCGCAGTTCGCCGGCGACGTCCGCGAAGGGCTTCACGCTCTCCGGTTCGATCCGCGTCACGCGCAACAGCGCGACGCCGAACGCGCCTTTCGTCGGCCCGCTGACGACGCCTTCCTTCAGCGCGAACGCCGTGTCCGCGATGGCGGCGTCGGCGATCTGCTTCTTCGTGACGAGGCCGAGGTCCACGTCCTTGTCGTTCAGCTTGCGGTCGGCGATCAGCGTTTCGAACGTCGCGCCGTTCCTGATCTTGTCGGCGGCCGCCTGCGCTTCCGCCTCGTTGGGATAGACGATCTGCTGCACGTTGCGCCGTTCGGGCGAGCCGAACCGCTGCGCCTTCACCGTTTCGTAGAGTTTCCGCGCGTCGGCCTCCGGCACGTCCTCGGGCCTTGCGGCGGTGGCGGGCGTGAGCGTGAGCGCGGTGATCTTGCGATATTCGGGCGCCGCGAACGCGGCCTTGCGGTCGTCGTAGAATTTCTGGAGCGTGGCGGGGTCCGGTTCGGGCGGTGCGGCGACGGAGGACGCCGGCAGCACGAAATATTCGACGCTGCGCGTTTCGTTGCGGTAGCGGTCGATCGATTCGACGACCAGTTGCGGCGCCTCGATTTTGGCGATCAGCGCGTCTGCCAGCTCCTGGCGCAGATAGACCGCGCGCTGCTCGCGCACGAAGGTGCGTTCGTTGTAGCCGTTGTCGCGCAGGATGCTGTCGAACCGCCCCTTGTCGAACGCGCCGTCCGGTCCCTTGAAGGTCGGGTCGGTCATGATTGATTTCGCGACGTCGGCGTCCGACATGGCGAGGCCCAGGCGCCTGGCCTTCTGGTCGAGCGCGGCCTCGGTCACCAGCCTGCCCAGCACCTGCCGGTCGAGACCCGCCTGGCGCGCCTGGTCGTTGGTGACGACGCGGCCGAACCGGCGCTGCAACCGCTGCAATTCGTTCTGGTAGGCGAAGCGGAAGGATTCGGCTGAAATCTCGGTGTCGCCGACCGCGGCGAGCCGACCCTGGCCGAAGCCGCGGAACATGTCGCCGATGCCCCAGATGGCGAACGACACGATGATGAGGCCGAAGACGACCGTCAAAATCGCTTTGCCGAACCAGCTTTTGGACGCCGTGCGCAGGCCGTCGAGCATGAGGGATTCCTTTGAAAAAGCGGCGCGGACCATAGCCACGCGGGCCAGCCGATGCAATGCGCCCTATATAGGGTCATGGTTGCCATCAAGCGCGTCTACGACCCTGCCGCGCCCCAGGACGGAACGCGCGTTCTGGTCGATGGCCTGTGGCCGCGCGGTCTTTCCCGCGCCGCGGTCGCCTGCGACGAATGGCGCAGGGACATCGCCCCCAGCGCCGCCTTGCGCAAATGGTACGGCCACAGGCCGGAGCGCCACGCGGAATTCGAGAGGCGATACCGCGCCGAACTCGCGGCAAACGAGGGACTCGCACAATTGCGGCGGCAGGCGAAGGAGGGGCCGCTCACTTTGCTGACGGCGACCCGGGATCTGCCGTTCAGCCACGCCGAAACGCTGCGCAAGCTGCTGTCGAGGGGCTGACAGCCGTCCGGCCTTGGCTTGGGCGTTCCCTTTCTGCTATCGCGGCGGCGCGAATTTCTCTGGAGAAAGCCATGACCGCCCCGCGCCCGCTCGTCGCCGGAAACTGGAAGATGAATGGCCTGAAGGCCGCGCTGGCCGAACTGGCCGCCATCCGCGACGCGGCCGCCGCCGGCGGCGCGGGCCGGGCGGAAACGGCCATCTGCCCGCCGTTCACGCTGGTGGCGGCGGCGGTGGAGGCCTGCAAGGGCTCGCCGCTCGCCATCGGCGCGCAGGATTGCCACCCCAGGGTTTCGGGCGCCCATACCGGCGACGTTTCGGCCGAAATGCTGAGGGACGCCGGGGCGAGCTACGTGATCGTCGGCCATTCGGAACGGCGCGCCGACCACGGGGAGACGAACGACATCGTGCGCGCCAAGGCGGGCGCCGCGCTGGCGGCGGGCCTTGCCGCCATCGTCTGCGTGGGCGAGACGAAGGGCGAGCGCGAGGCGGGCCAGCTGACCGCGGTCGTGGGCGGACAGGTCGACGGCTCGCTCGACAAGGGCTTCGATCCGGCCAGGATCGTGGTCGCCTACGAGCCGGTCTGGGCGATCGGCACCGGCCTGACGCCCACCGCAGCCGACGTGGCCGAGGTCCACGCGTTCATTCGCGCGCGGCTCCTGGCGCTCTACGGCGCGAAGGGCGAGGGCGTGCGCATTCTCTACGGCGGCTCGGTCAAGCCGTCGAATGCGGCCGAACTGATGGCCGTGAAAAACGTCGACGGCGCGCTGGTCGGCGGCGCGAGCCTGAAATGCGCCGACTTCATGGGGATCGCGGCGGTCTACAGGTAGCGGCATTCCGTCTCCCGCCTGCGGGAAGGCGAAGGCCGAGGCAGCCTTCTCCCCCGCAAGCGGCGAGAGAGCCGGGAAGAGGGATGCGCGCACATCCCGCCTCTTGCGGCCTGACGCGGGCGCGCAGCCGGATTTCTCCGCCCGTTACTGAGCGGCCGTTTGCGTGGGCAGCGGCTCGACGCCGCTGGGCGCGCTCGCCCGCAGCCTGTCGCGCAACTCCTCGGTTTCTTTTTGCGCGGCGGTCTCCACCTCGACCAGCGACAGCGGCGCGTGTTTGGCGAGCGCCGACTTGTTCTGGGTGACGATGCCCTGCAATTGCGTGCGATCGCGCCGTGCGATCTGGAGCGCGCCCTCGATATAGGCGCGGTCGGTCCGCTCCTTTTCCAGCTGGTCGCCGAGTTTGGCGAGCTGCGCCCGCAGCGACTGCGCCTCCTCCAGCGACTTGGCTTCCAGCGCGGCGAGCGATTCCTGGAGAACGCGGATGCGCTCGGCGGCGAGCTCGTTCAACTGCTGTTTCTCGCGGACCTTGCCCAGCAGCTTGTTGGCGCGGTCGATCACCGCGTCGCGCGCCTGCTCGGCGCCTGCGATGTGCTTGTTCTTCTCGTCGAGCGTCGCGCGCATTTCTTCCGCCTGCGCTTCCGCGCGCAGCAGGCGGCGGCGCAGATCCTCCGCCGCCGTCTGTTCGTCCTGCGTGCGGCGGGATTCCTCCCGCGCCTTCTGAAGCAGTTGCTCGGTCAGCCGCATGCGCGACTTCAGCGCGTCCAGTTGCAGGGTGAGCGAATATTTGTCGTCCTGATGGCCGGCCTGGCTGGTATGCAGCGCCTGGCGCAGCGCGTCCGCGTCGGCGAGGCTTTGAGCGAGTTTCGTCTCCAGATCGGCGCCGGCCCTGCGCGCCTTGTCGAGCTCCGTCTGCGTCTCGCTCAACTCGCGCTTCTTCTGCCGCGCGTCGGCCGTCAGGTCTTCGTGCAGCTTGCACAATTTCATGTGTTCTTCGTTGGTGAACATCATGCGTTCACGCAACGTGCGCCGCTCCTCGGCCAGTTCGATGTTGGCCTTGTCGGACTCCTTCAGGCGCGCCGACAGTCGCGCGACCTCGTCGGCCTGCGTGGCGGCGGCGGCGCGGGCGGCGCCTGCCTCCTGCTCATGGGCGCGGGCGGCCGCCATATGGTCCTTCAGTTCGGCCTGCATCGTTTGCAGATGCGCCTCCTGCACGGCCAGCTGGCTTTCGGCGGCCGCGCGCGCCGCCGACAGGTTCTCCACCTTGCTGCCAAGTTCGGCGTTGGAGAGCTGAAGCGCGCGCAATTGCGCCGCTTGCGCATCGAGAGCGCCGGCCTGCTGGCCGATCAGCGCCTCCTGCTCCAGCAGGGTCGTGTTCTGCTGCTTGTGCGTCCGCGCGATCTCGCCGAAATCCCCGAAAAGGGACTCGATCTCCTCGGCCGCCGTGCGGAAGGACTTGACGGTGGAGTAGGCGGTCTCGCACCGCGTGCGCAAAGCCTCGTGATAAACGCCGAGGGCATGGATCGCAGCGTTGATGTCGGGCTTTACTTCGGCGATTTTGGCGCTCTGGTCCAAATCATGCGGAGTCGTTGTCGGATTATATTTTGGGAATGCAGGAAAATGCCTGTTATTCCACAATTTTATGCCGGAAAAAATCATGACACGCCCCCATGCGCTACTGACCGGACGGGTCTAGTATGCCATGTGCTCAAGAATTAGCAATTTGTTTACTAACGTATTGTGCTGTTCATCAGCAAATGCTTGTAGAGTCTGACAAAACCATCCGTCCCGCGCAGGGGATAACCCGGCGCGCAGGGTCGACAGCCGCGTCAGGCGGCGCCCGTAGGGCAATCCCGGCCCCGCCGCATCCGCCGACTGTGGCGAAGTAATTGTGTCCGCTGGTTTGCCGGATCAGCGTATAGGGCGTCGTCGGCGACCGTTGAAACATCGGGAGAGCCGCGCGCGCCTGGGCGCCGCATCCGGACACTCCCTTGCGCGGGCCGCCTTTGGGGGTTACATCCGCGGCGACGAATGCGCCCGCGGCGCGCGCATTTCAAATTCGGACTCGTCCATGCAAACCGTTCTTATCGTCATCCACCTCATGGTGGTCGCAGCTCTGGTTGTGGTCGTGCTGTTGCAGCGCTCGGAGGGCGGCGCGCTCGGCATCGGCGGCGGCGGGGGCGGCGGGTTCTTCACCGGCCGCGGACAGGCGAACGCGCTCACGCGCGCGACCGCCATTCTGGCGACCATCTTCTTCATCACCTCCATCGCGCTGACGATTCTCGCCGGCTGGGGCCGGGGAACGCAGAAGTCGATCCTCGACACGTCCGCGCCCGCCGGCCAGTCCGCGCCCGCCGGGCAGACGGCGCCCGCCGGCCTGCTCGACGAACTGAAGAAGATGCAGGACCAGAAGGGCGCGACCCCGCAGCCGCCGGCCGCCCCGGCGGCGCCCGCGACGCCCACCGCGCCGCGCTCGCAATAAAGGCCAAAGGGGCCGGCCTCGCCGGCCCTTTTCTTTTGGCGGGGGACAAGCACGGTTTTGTCTCCCCGAATCGATTGAAAGAGGATACGGGTCGAATCCCATGGCGCGGTACATTTTCATCACCGGCGGCGTGGTCTCCTCGCTCGGAAAAGGTCTGGCTTCGGCGGCGCTCGGCGCCCTCCTGCAAGCGCGCGGCTACACGGTCCGCCTGCGCAAGCTGGACCCTTATCTCAACGTCGATCCGGGCACGATGAGCCCGTATCAGCACGGCGAGGTTTTCGTCACCGACGACGGCGCCGAGACCGATCTCGATCTCGGCCACTACGAACGGTTCACCGGCCGTCCGGCGAACAAGCAGGACAACATCACCACAGGTCGCATCTATCAGGAGATCATCGCCAAGGAGCGGCGCGGCGACTATCTCGGCGGCACGGTGCAGGTCATCCCGCACGTCACCAACGCCATCAAGGAATTCGTCCTGTCCGGCAACGAGGGCGTGGATTTCGTGCTGATCGAGATCGGCGGCACTGTCGGCGACATCGAGGGACTGCCGTTCTTCGAGGCCATCCGCCAGCTGGGCAACGATCTGCCGCGCGGCCACTCGGTTTACATCCACCTCACGCTGCTGCCCTTCATTCCGAGCGCCGGCGAACTCAAGACCAAGCCCACCCAGCATTCGGTGAAGGAGCTGCGCTCCATCGGCATCCAGCCGGACATCCTGCTGTGTCGCACCGACCGGCCCATTCCGGCGGAGGAGCGGCGCAAGCTCGGCCTGTTCTGCAACGTGCGCGAAAGCGCGGTGGTGGAGGCGCGCGACGCCGGCAATATCTACGACGTGCCGGCCGCCTATCACGCCGCCGGCATCGACCGCGAGGTGCTGGCCGCTTTCGGCATCGAGCCCGCGCCGCGGCCGGACATGACGCGCTGGGAGGCGGTCTCCGAGCGCATCCACAATCCCGAGGGCGAGGTGACGATCGCCATCGTCGGCAAATACACGGGGTTGAAGGACGCCTACAAATCGTTGATCGAGGCGCTCGCCCACGGCGGCATCGCCAACCGCGTGAAGGTCAATCTCGACTGGATCGAGAGCGAGATTTTCGAGGGCGAGGATCCCGCGCCCCATCTCGAACACGTGCACGGCATTCTGGTGCCCGGCGGATTCGGCCAGCGCGGGTCGGAGGGCAAGATTCTGGCGGCGCGGTTCGCGCGCGAGCGCCGCGTGCCCTATTTCGGCATCTGTTTCGGCATGCAGATGGCGGTGATCGAGGCCGCGCGGTCGCTGGCGGGCGTGAAGGGCGCGGGTTCGACCGAGTTCGGCGCGACCGATGAACCCGTCGTCGGTCTGATGACGGAATGGATGCGCGGCAACGAGCTGGAGACGCGCGCGGCGGGCGGCGATCTCGGCGGCACGATGCGGCTCGGCGCCTATCGCGCGCTGTTGAAGGAAGGCTCGCGGATCGCCGACATCTACGGCGACACGGTCATCTCCGAGCGTCACCGCCACCGCTACGAGGTGAACATGCGCTATCGCGAGGCGCTGGAGAAATGCGGCCTGAGTTTCGCGGGAACCTCGCCGGACGGGCTGTTGCCGGAGACGGTCGAACTGCCCGATCACCCGTGGTTCATCGGCGTGCAGTATCACCCGGAGCTGAAGTCGCGACCTTTCGCGCCCCATCCGCTGTTCGCCAGCTTCATCGAGGCGGCCAAGCGCCAGAGCCGCCTGGTCTGAGGCGCGCGCGGCTCAAGGCGCCGCCACGAGGTCCTTCCAGCTTTCGAGCGCGCCGAAACGCGGCGTCTTCTTGAGGGTGTGCCGGTCCATGCGCGTCAGCACGTCGGCGGCGAAGGCCACGCCGTCGACCAGAAACGGCCCCTTGTTCAGCATGACGCATTCCGCGCGCTGCGACATGGCGACATCCGTTGTCTCGCCGCGCGCGGGCGTGCCTTCCTTCACCAGTTTCTCCAGCACCTGCGTCGCCCAGATGACGGGCGCGCGCGCGGCTTCGCACAGCCACATGATTTCCTCCTGAATTTCTGCGAGCCGCGCGAAGCCGACTTCCACCGCCAGATCGCCGCGCGCGATCATGACGGCGACCGGATGGCGGGCCGCTGCCGCAACGATCAGCAGCGGCAGGTTTTCCACCGCCAGCGCCGTCTCGATCTTCAGCACCAGCCCCTGCGGCGGTCGGGCGCCGCGCCGCCGTCCGAGTTCGTCGGCCATCCGGACGATGTCCTCCACACGCTGCACGAACGAGAAGCCGACGAGATCGGCGAGATCGGCGACGACGTCCAGATCGGCCAGATCCTTCTCCGTCAGCGGCGGCAGCCTATTCTCGACGGTCGGGAAATTCACGCCTTTCTCGAGTTTGAGCACGACGCCTTTCTCGCGCGCGCTGACGACTTCGAGGCGCACGCGTCCCTGGTTGCAGGCGACCACGCGCGCGCCGATCTTGCCGTCGTCGATCCAGACCGGCGCGCCCGGCTGCAGGTCGGCGAGAAATTCCGGAAACGAGATCGCCACGGAAATTTCCCTGGCGTCGCTCCCGTCGGCCGCCCCGTCCGCGACGAGCGCGAACCGGTCGCCGCGCCGCACGCGTGGCTTGCCGGGCGCCCGCACGGCCTCGATCCGGCACTTCGGTCCGGCGACGTCCATCAGAATGCGGCACGCGCGCCCGGTCTCCTCCGCCGCGCGGCGCACGTGGGCGGCCATCGCGCGCCAGGCGGCCGCGTCGTCGTGGGCGCAATTGATGCGGGCGCAGTCCATGCCGGCCTCCATCAACGCGCGCGCGAGTTCGGGATCGGACGCCGCCTCGCTCGGCAGCGTGGCCATCACGCGCGTGCGCGGCCCGTCCGGGGGCCGAAAAGCCGGTCCGTCGCCGCTTCGAGAAGATCGACGCCGTGAAGCGGCGGTTGCAGCGGCTCGGGCCGGCCGCACAATTGCGCGAGCGTCTCCGTGACCGCGTCGAGCGAGCCCATCACATGGGCTTCGCTGCGTCCGAGGCTCGACAGGCCGAAGCGGGCGAGTCGCGCCTGCAGCGCGCTCATGTCGATGCGCCGCAAGGACAGGTATTCGGCGAGATTGCGCGCGTTGGCGCCGAGCGGGACGTCGGCCAGCGGCTTCCAGGCGTCGAGCGTGGCCTGCGCGCCTGCGGCGACCTGCGCGCGCACGTTCATCACGGCGTGGTGAAGCGCGGACAACTCGTCGGCGCGCGCGGCGAAAGCGTTTCTCATCGGGCGATCTCCAGACCGGCCCGACCTAAGCCTTGATTGTGATGGTTGTGTTACGGCCGGGGCGTCGGCGACGGCACGGGCGCCACCAGGGGGGCGACCGCCCAGGGCGCGGCGCCGTAGCCTGCGCCGTGCGCGCCCGTTCCGGCCACGACGGCCGGCGGCGGCACCGGCGGGTTGTGGCGCGGGTTGGAATTGACCGGCGCGTGGACGGGGTGCGGCATCGGCTGCGGGGCCGGCGCCATGTAGCTCTGCTGCGGCTGCGGCTGCGCATGGAGCTGCGGGGCCGGATAGGCCTGCGGCGGATATGGCTGCGCGTAGGGCTGCGGATAGGGCTGCGGGTAAGGGTGCGGGTATGGGTGCGCGTAGGGCTGCGGGTATGGCTGCGGCGGATAGGGCGGATAGGCCGGCGGCGGATAGGGCGCCATGACCTGGACCGGCGCGTATGCCTGCGGCGGGTAGGGCGCGGGATAGGCCTGCGGGTGATACGGCGCGGCGTAGGGCTGCGGCGGGTAGGGCTGCGGATAATAGGCCGGCTGGACAGCCTGCGCGTAACGGGCCTTCGGCCGCTTGATGCGGCGTTTGGCGCCTTCCTTCCGGTGCGACTGGTCGGCCAGCAGCTGCCCGCCGGTCAATTCCGGTCCGATGGCGTATCCGAGCGCGGCGCCGGCCAGGAGCCCGATGGGGCCGCCGACCACCATTCCGGCCACCGCGCCGATGGCGCCGTCGATCACCCGCTCGTCGGGTTTCTCGCCCGCGCGCGCGGGTTGCGCCGAAAGCGAGAGCGCCGCCGCCAGAAGGGAAATCGAAAAAATGCCGCGCATAAAGATGGTCCTTGCGAAACCATCTGACCCGCCGATCCTTACCAAAGGCCAAGAAGGGACGCTGCGACGCCCGGTCGTTCGCCTGTTAACTTGAATAAAGCTTTACCGCCGCCGTGCGCTCTGTAACGAAAGGCGCGATGCGCTTCGTCTTCGTCTTCATCGCCGCCGTGGCGACGCTCATGGGCTATCTCGCCTTCAGGCCGGATTGCCCCGGCGGGACGGTGGTCGCCGACCGGGCGACCTGCGTGGCGGCCTTCGACGCCGCCTTCTGCGCCCGCGCGATGGAAGGCGCCGATAGCCTCGCCCGCCGCAGCGGCCAGAGCTTTTCCACCCAGTCGCAATGCCTGGAGCAATGGCCGGTGTGCCTGGAGCGCGCCGACATTCCCGCATGGGGGCCGCGCCCCTCGGGCTATTGCCTCGTGCGGGCCGTCGACGGCGGCGTCGAGCGCATCGAGCCGCGCTACGCCAGGCGGTGACTCGCCTTGTTTTTGCTACCCGCTCGCCTTAGGTTCCGACCAATTCGCAGCCACATGGGCCGCACGCATCTGGAGTCGTGCAATGGGTAGTTTTTCGATCTGGCATTGGCTGGTCGTGGGCGTGATCGTGCTCGTGCTGTTCGGCGGCAAGGGCAAGATTTCCGATATCATGGGCGACGTCGCCAAGGGCATCAAGAGCTTCAAGAAGGGCCTTCAGGAGCCCGAGGACGAGGTGGCCAAGAACGCCGGCCCGGCCGAGCCGATGAAGCACATCGACCATCAGCCGGGCGCGACCGTCGACAAGTCGGCCGACGTCCGCAAGGTCTGAACCGGCCGCGCCACGCAAGAGGGGCGCCTGCGCCGGCGTCGTGACAAAATCGCGCCCCGACCGCGACGACGCGGGGCGACCGTCAGGGCTTCATGTTCGAATTCGACGCCGGAAAACTCATTCTCGTGGCCATCGTCGCGCTGATCGTCATCGGCCCGAAGGATTTGCCGCGCGTGCTGCGTCAGCTGGGCGCGGCGGTCGGCAAGCTGCGCCGCATGGCGGCCGAGTTTCAGGGCCAGTTCATGGACGCCATGCGCGAGGCCGATCAGGAACAGCTCAAGAAGGAAATCCTGGACATCGCCGATTCGACGAAAAAGAGCGTCGGCGATTTCAATCCCGTGCGCGATCTGAAGGCGCAGATGGAAGGCGCGCTGAACCCGCCCGCGGCCGAGACGCCCGCGGCGCCTGCGCTCGAAGGTCTGGAGAAGGTCGAAACCCCGGCCGCGGTCGAGGAGACGATCGCGGCGAGCGGAACCGGCCCCGGCGCCGTCGAGGCGCCGCAGCCCGCGCCCGCGCACGCCGGCGCGATCGATCTGATGGCCGACCTCAGGAACATGACCGCGCCGCCCGCCATCGACGGGTTCGACGACATGCGCACGCCGATGATCGGCGCTCCGCCGCGCCCCGCGCCGCCGAACCCGCAAGCCGACGCGCGCGACGAGGATGACGGGGACGACGAGGACGCGACGATGTCCACGGCGCCCGGCGCCACGGCCGCCGCCCGCGCCCGCGCCGCGCGCGCCGCCCGCAGCGGCCGCGCGCGACGCCTGCCGGGCCGGCTGGCGCATAGATCCGAAGACGGGTCGGGAAGATCGCCATGACGCAGGCCGATATCGACGCCTCGCGCGCCCCGCTCATCGATCATCTGATCGAACTGCGCCAGCGGCTGATCCGCTCGCTGATCGCCTTTGTCGTGATGTTCCTCGTCTGCTTCTATTTCGCCAAGGACATCTACAACATCCTCGTGCTGCCCTATCAGCATGTCGCGGGGCCGGAGGCGCGGCTCATCTATACCGCGCCGCAGGAGTTCTTCTTCACGCAGATCAAGGTCGGCATGTTCGCCGCCGCCTTTCTGTCGTGCCCCATCGTGTTCTCGCAGATCTACGCCTTCGTCGCGCCGGGCCTCTATCACAACGAGCGGGCCGCCTTCCGGCCCTATCTCCTTGCGACGCCCGTGTTCTTCGCCGCCGGCGCGCTGCTCGTCTATTTTCTGGTGATGCCGAATTTGCTGCATTTCTTCATCGGCATGCAGCAGGCCAACACGCCGGGCCGCGCGCAGATCGAACTCCTGCCGCGCGTGTCGGAATATCTGTCGCTGATCATGACGCTGATCTTCGCCTTTGGCGTCGTGTTTCAGTTGCCAGTGGTCCTCACGCTGCTCGGGCGCGTGGGCATCGTCGATTCCGACTTCCTGCGCCGCAATCGCCGCTATGCGATCGTCATCGTGTTCGTGGTGGCGGCGGTGCTCACGCCGCCGGACGTTTTCAGCCAGCTCGCGCTTGCGATCCCCGGCGTGCTGCTCTACGAGGCGTCCATCATTTCGGTCGGCATGATCGAGAAGAGACGGGCCGCGGAGCGCGACGACACGGGCGAAGACGCCGCCGCAACCTGAACGCGCCGTGAGCGGCGCGCTCCTCTCGCGCCGGTCGGGCGCTGGAGGCGGCACATGTTCGACATCAAATGGATTCGCGACAACGCCGTCGCGTTCGACGAGGGCCGGCGCCGTCGCAACCTGCCGCCGCTCGCCGCCGATCTTCTTGCGCTCGACGACGCCCGCCGCGCCGCCATCGGCGCGTTGCAGGCCGCCCAGGAGCGCCGTAACGCCGCCTCCAAGGAGATCGGCATGGCGCTGCGCGAGAAAGACGCTGCGCGCGCCGACGCGCTGAAGGCCGAGGTCGCCGCGCTCAAGGAGACCTGGCCGGCGCTGGAGGAAGCCGAGCGCTCGGCCGCCCGCGCGCTCGAAACCGCGCTCGCGCGTGAGCCCAACCTGCCGCTGCCCGAAACGCCCGAGGGCGCCGACGAGAACGACAACGTGGAAGTGCGCCGCGTGGGCGCGCCGCCATCCTTCCCGGACGGATTCCGCCCGCTCGAACATTTCGAGATCGGCGAGGCGCTGGGCCTGATGGATTTCGAGGCGGCGGCGAAAATCTCCGGCGCGCGGTTCGTCGTGCTGAAGGGCAGGCTCGCGCGGCTCGAACGCGCGCTGATGCAGTTCATGCTCGATCTGCACACGGACGAACACGGCTATACCGAAATCGACCCGCCGATCCTTGTGCGCGACGAGACGATGTTCGGCACGGCGCAACTGCCGAAATTCGTCGACGACCAGTTCACCGCTGCGCGTCAGAAATCGCGCGAGGAGCTTCTGCAGGAGGCGTTGCAATACGCCACCGACGAGGAGACGTCGCGCCTTGCCGCCAAGGAGATCACGCTGCCGGACGTGGTCGCCGCGGCGCTCGGGCGCGCGCCGACGCGCGAGGATTTCTGGCTGGTGCCGACCGCCGAAGTGCCGCTGACCAATCTCGTGCGCGAGAGCATCGTGGAGGAAAAGCAGCTGCCGCTGCGCCTGACGGCCGGCACGCTCTGTTTCCGCGCGGAGGCGGGCGCTGCCGGGCGCGACACGCGCGGCATGATCCGCCAGCACCAGTTCCAGAAGGTGGAGCTCGTCTCCATCACGGCTCCGGAGGAGGCGCTTGGCGAACACGAGCGCATGACCGCCTGCGCGGAAGAAGTGCTCAAGCGCCTCGGCCTGCATTATCGCGTGGTGGCGCTGTGCACCGGCGACATGGGCTTTTCCGCGCAGAAGACCTACGACATCGAGGTCTGGCTGCCGGGGCAGGGGCGCTTTCGCGAGATTTCGTCCTGTTCGGTGTGCGGCGATTTCCAGGCGCGGCGCATGAATGCGCGGTATCGCCCGGCCGACGGCAAGGGGCCGCGGTTCGTGGCGACCCTCAACGGTTCCGGCGTCGCGGTCGGCCGCGCGCTGGTGGCCGTGCTGGAAAACTACCAGAATCCCGACGGATCGGTCACAATCCCGCAGGTTCTGCGCCGCTACATGGGCGGTCTCGAACGAATCGAACGGGCGGGTTAAACAGGTCTATGCGCATTCTCATCACCAACGACGATGGCGTGCACGCGCCGGGGCTGGAAGTTCTGGAGCGCATCGCGCGCCGTTTGACCGACGATGTGTGGACCGTCGCGCCGGAGACTGACCAATCCGGCGTCGCCCATTCGCTGTCGCTGTCGGACCCGTTGCGCCTGCGTCCGATCTCCGAGCGGCGGTTCGCGGTGCGCGGCACGCCGACCGACTGCGTCATCATGGGCGTGCGCAAGATATTGAAGGACCGCAAGCCCGACCTTGTTCTGTCGGGCGTCAACCGCGGGCAGAACTGCGCGGAGGACGTGACCTATTCCGGCACCATCGCCGGCGCGATGGAAGGCACGATCCTCGGCATTCCCTCGATCGCGCTCTCGCAGGGCTACGGCATCGTCACCGCGCGCACCGCGCCGCACTGGGCGACGGCCGAGACGCATGCGCCCGCGCTGCTGAAGAAGCTGGTGGCGGCGGGCGTTCCGGCCGGCACGCTGCTCAACGTGAATTTTCCCGATTGCCCGCCCGACGAGGTGATGGGCGTCGCCATCACCGCGCAGGGCGCGCGTTCGGCCGAACTCATCGGGCTCGACGCGCGGATCGACGCGCGCGGCAATCCCTATTACTGGATCGCCTTCCAGCGCGGCGCCTATACGCCGGGCGCGGGCACGGACCTGCTGGCGCTCGCGCAGAACCGCATTTCCGTGACGCCGCTGCGTCTCGACCTCACCGACGAGCCGACGATGACACGGCTCGCCGCATTGTTCGATTGAGCGGCGTGAACGGCGCGCGCGATCCCGCCATGCACGACGCGCGCGGCGCGCTGGTTCTGGAACTGCGGCGCGCGGGCCTGTCCAATGTCGACGTCCTGCGCGCGATCGAGACCGTGCCGCGCGAATTGTTCACCCCGTTCCGCCTGCGCGATCTCGCCAATCGCAATTGCCCGCTGCCGATCGCGTGCGGCCAGACGATGCACGCTCCCGGCGTGATCGCGTCCATGCTGACGGCGCTTGATCTCGCGCCGGACCATCGGGTGATGGAGATCGGCGCGGGCGCCGGTTATGCGCTCGCCATTCTCGCGCGGCTCGCGCGCGAAGTGGTGTCGTTCGAGCGCTTTCGTTCGCTTGCGGTCGAGGCGCGCGCGCGTCTGGCGCGGCTCGGCGTGACGAACGCCGAGATCGTCGTGGCCGACGGATTCGCGGCGCCCGAACGTTACGGCCAGTTCGATCGCATCGTCGTGCATGCGGCGCTGCCCGCGCCGCCGGAACGTCTGTTTGTCGCGCTGAAGCCCGGCGGTCGAATCGTCTGCGGACTCGACGGGCGGGAAGGGGAGCGCATCGCCATCGTGTCGCCCGGGGTGGTGCAGCGGTTGCAGCCGTGCCGGCTCGGCCGGCCGCTCGCGGGGGTGGCGGCCGCGCTGTGAGCGCATGGTGAATATGAACGACGCCTTAAGATTAATTTTGTCGGGAGTTTTGTGAACTTCGATTCATCTTAAACGCTCCTTTAACCCACGCGCGATTAGATGACGGCGACAAAGTGGCGTGCAGTGGGTTGTGTGATGCGTGCGAGCGAACGCCTTCGTGGCTCCCGGTTGGGTTTTCGTCTGATGCTTGCGGCCGGCGCCGCGGCGCTCTTGGCCGGTTGCGCGGATTCCACCCGCCTTGCCGATCCATTTTCCAATCCATTCGGTCCGAGCGCGAAAGCGACCTACGACCCTTCGCCGACGGGCGCGATCAAGGAGCGCCCGGCCGCGCCCGCGACCTCCACGCGCATCGAATCGCGACCTCTGGCGGCGCCGTCCTCCGCGCCCGCGTCCCAGCCGGTCGCCCCCCAGCCGGTGGCGCCCGCGCGCCTTTCCGGCGCGACTTCCGGCAACTGGACGGCCGAAGGCGGCGCCAGCATCGTGGTGGGGCAGGGCGAAACGGCTTCCATGCTGTCCACCCGTTACGGCGTGCCGACGGATGCGCTGTTGAAAACCAACGGCCTTGCGAGCGCCGCCGAGGTGCAGCCGGGTTCGCGCATCGTGGTTCCGGTCTACCGCCCCGGCGCGGGCAAGGCGTCCGAGCCCAAAGTCGCCGAGGCAAAAGGCGCCGAGGCCAGGAAGGTCGAGCCGAAACCTGTCGCGCGCGCAGAGGAGAAGCCTGCGGCGAAAAAGGAAAACCTGCGCTTCGTGAAGGGGCCGGAACCGGCCGGCGGCGAGAAGGCCGCCAGGAGCGAGAAAAAAAGCGAGAAGGCCGAAAAGGCCGCCAAAGCCGATCCTGCCAGGCCGACGAAGGAGCTTGCGCGGGAAGCGAAGAAGGATGTGAAGGCCGAGGCCGAAAAGGCCAAGGCCGCGAAGGCGGAAGCCGACAAGGCGAAGCTTGCGAAGGCGGAAGCCGACAAACAGGCGAAGGCGGATGCCGCCAAGGAGCGCCAGCGCGCGGCCGAAGCCAAGCGGCAGGAGCCGAAGGAAACCAAGAAGGTCGCCGCTGAAGCGCCGGCCAAACCCGAGCCCAGGAAGGTCGCCGACACGAAACAGGTCGTCGAGACGAAGGTCGCCGAGACACGGAAGCCCGAAGTGGATTCCACGCCGACCGCGAGCCTGCCGCCGACAGAAGCGAGAAGCGAGAGCAAGAGCGACAGCGCCAATCCGGAGTTCCGCTGGCCGGCGCGCGGCCGCATCATCCAGGGCTTCAAGGCGGGCGGCAACGACGGCATCAACATCGCGGTGCCGGAAGGCACGGCGGTGAAGGCGGCCGAGAGCGGCGTGGTCGCCTACGCCGGCAGCGAACTGAAGGGCTACGGCAATCTGGTGCTCATCCGCCATCCCAACGGCTTTGTGTCGGCCTACGCCCACAACGGATCGCTGGACGTGAAACGCGGCGATCAGGTCAAGCGTGGCCAGACGATCGCCAAGGCCGGCCAGACCGGCAACGTCTCGACGCCGCAGGTGCATTTCGAGCTGCGCAAGGGCTCCTCGCCGGTCGACCCGACGAATTTCCTCGCCGGTCTCTGACAGCGACGCGAATTCTCCGGCCGCGAGACACGAACCGGAGCGAGAAGGCGGCGGGTCCCAAGAAAGGCCCGCCGCATTCATTTTGCGGCGGGCCAAAGAAACTCAAGGCCCGCCGCATTCATTTTGCGGCGGGCCAAAGAAACTCAAGGCCCGCCGCATTCATATGCATACGCCCGAAAAGTCGGAGACATTTCGGACAAGCGTATGCACGAACGATCGGCGGGCCAAAGAAACTCAAGACCCGCATTTGCTGCAGACATTTTGCGCGGCCTGTGCGCAGATGTTCGCCGGGCCTGTCGCGGCGCGACAGGCGCGCGCGCGAGAAGCGACATGGCGGACGACGGAGACTATTCGCCCCCGAATGTGGTGCTGGTGACGATCGCGGCGCTGGTGACGTTCGCCGCGATTGCGAACGCAGTCTCTGCGGCGCTCACCGATTCCGTCTGGAATCTGACCGGCTCCGGCGCCTTTTCGCGTGGCTTCGGAACCACGCTGGTGCGTGTGGAACGCGCCGACGATCCGCTGAGCTTCTACGTCATCCTCGTCGCCACGGCGGCGTTCGCGGTCTATCTCGACCGGGATCTGTGGAAACGGTTTCGCGCCTGGCGCAGGCGTCGCGGCTGAGCCGGGCGACGCCATTCTCAATCCGCGCACCTGCCAGAACTTGCGGTCGCGCGCCGGCGCCGGCTACCAATGAGAGCAACGAAAAGACGGGAGGAAACATGGCCGGGTTTCGGCTTGGGGCGCGCCGTGGCGCGGCCCGCGCTTGAGCGCGCCGACCAATATCGGCGCGGCGGCGCCGCTTTCGCCGGCTGCGCCCGTCGCGTCGCCGCGGTCGCTCGACCGTCTCGGCGTCGTTCTGATCCTCATTCTGTGCGCGAGCTGGGGCCTCAATCAGGTCACGGCCAAATATGCGCTGTCCGAAATTCCGCCGTTGACACAGGCCGCGCTGCGGTCGGCGCTTGGTTTCGTGGTGCTCGGCGCCTATGCGCTGGCGCGCACGCCGAACCTATTCGCGCGCGACGGCTCGCTCTGGGGCGGATTGTTCTGCGGCGTCGGCTTCGCGCTCGAATTCATCGTGCTCTATCTCGGCCTGCAATGGACCACCGCGAGCCGCGCGGTGCTGTTTCTCTATAGCGCGCCGTTCTTTGTCGCGCTCGGCCTGCCGTGGATCGTGCCCAGCGAACGGCTCACGCGCGTGCAGTGGCTGGGGCTGGCGCTGTCGTTCGCGGGCGTGGCGCTGGCCATGGGCGTTTCGTTCGGATCGAGCGAAACGCTCGTCGGCGACGCGCTGTGTCTGGCGGCCGGCGCCCTGTGGGCGGCGACGACGCTCATCATCAAGGGCACGGGGCTGGCGCGCGCCCGCGCGGAAAAGGCGCTGCTCTACCAGCTCGCCCTCTCCGCCGTCGTGATCGGCGCGGCGGCCTATGCGCGCGGCGAGACGATGCCGCTGCGCCTGTCGCCGATGGTGGCGCTCGCCTTCGCGTATCAGGTCGTGTGGGTCGTGTGCGTGACGTTCGTCGTGTGGTTCTGGATGGTGAAGAAATATCGCGCGGGCGAACTTTCGGCCTATACCTTCCTCACGCCGATCTTCGGCGTGGCGGCCGGGCATTTCCTGCTGGGCGATCAGCTCACGTTGCAGTTTCTGTCCGCGGTCGCGCTGGTCGCGCTCGGCATTCTGATGGTCAACTGGCCGGCGCGGCGCTGAGCCTATTTCGGGAAGAGCCGCTTCGGCGGATCGAGACAGGGGCCGAGGTCGCGCGGCGGCGCGTGGATGTAGAACCGGTCGCTCGGCAGCAGATCGCCCGCAGCCTCGATCCGTCGGCCCTCGTAGCGCGCGAGCGCGAACGGCGCCTGCGAGCGCGCCGATCGCACGTTGATGACATGCCCCCTGTCGCTGACGAAATCGCCGTCGACCACGCAGCCGGCGATGGTCATGGCGACGGGCCCGGAGGCCATCGCATGCGGCGCGCACAACGCGCACAAGAGGACGACGGCGGACGGAATGGGCCTTTTCATAAGATAATGATGCGCGCGCCCGCGCATCGCCGCCTTGATCTGGCGCGCGGTCAGCGCAGTTTGGTTCCGAGCCGGCCGGCGAGATCCTGCACGAACTGCCACGCCGTTCGCCCGGAGCGCGCGCCGCGCGTCGTCGCCCATTCGAGCGCCTCGGCCTCGATCCGGTCGCGCTTGGCCTTCAGGCCGAAGTGGTCGCAATAGCCGAACACCATCGCCAGATATTCGTCCTGACTGCATTTATGGAAGCCGAGCCACAACCCGAAGCGGTCGGACAGCGAGATTTTCTCTTCGACGGCCTCGCCCGGATTGATGGCGGTCGAACGTTCGTTCTCCATCATGTCGCGCGGCATGAGATGGCGGCGGTTTGACGTGGCGTAGAACAGCACATTGTCGGGCCGTCCTTCCACGCCGCCTTCGAGCGCGGCTTTCAGCGATTTGTAGCTGGCGTCGCCCGCGTCGAACGAAAGATCGTCGCAGAAGATGAGGAAGCCGTGCGCGCTGTCGCGCGCCAGAACCATCAGCTGTGGCAGGCTCTCGATGTCCTCGCGATGGATCTCGACGAGTTTCAGCCGCCGCACGCCGCGCTTGCCGGCGAGCCGCGCGTTGATGTCGGCGTGCGCGGCCTTCACCAGCGAGGATTTGCCCATGCCGCGCGCGCCCCACAGGAGCGCATTGTTGGCCGGCAGTCCGCGCGCGAACCGTTCGGTGTTCTCCACCAGCATGTCGCGCGCGCGATCGATGCCCTTCAGCAACGCGATCTCGACCCGGTTGACCTTCGGCACGGGTTGCAGATGGCCCTGCGCGGCCTGCCACACGAAGGCGTCGGCGCCGTCGAAATCCGGCGGGCGAGGGGCGGGCGGGGCCATGCGCTCGAGCGCGGTGGCGATGCGGGCGAGGAGGGCGTCGTTGTGCGAGCTCATGGCGGCGTGAGTTAGACGCTTTTGGCCGGCCTGCCTAGATCGGCCGCCGTTTGGCCGGGCTCCGGGAAACGGGAGAACCGGCGCCGGCCGGGTCAAACATAACTGGACTTGTGGTGGAAACGGGGCAGAATGCATCTCAAGTCCGTCGACCAAGCGCGGACGCCGCGGAGGAGACCATGATGTTTTCGGCGACAAGGGCGGCGCTCGCCCTCGGACTTGTTTTCGCTTCCGGCCTCGCGACGGCCCAGACCAAGACGCCTGGGGTGACCGCGACCGAGATCAAGATCGGCCAGACCATGGCCTACAGCGGCCCGGTGTCCGCCTATGGCATCCTCGGCAAGACGGACGAGGCCTATTTCCGCGCCGTGAACGCCAAAGGCGGAATCAACGGCCGCAAGATCGTGTTTCTGTCGAAGGACGACGCCTACCAGCCGCCGAAAGCCATCGAGAATGTGCGTGCGCTGGTGGAGAGCGACGAGGTGGCGCTGATCTTCGGCGTGCTCGGCACGCCGATCAACATGGCGATCCGCCCCTATCTCAACAGCAAGAAGGTGCCGCAGATCTTCATCTCCGCCGGCTCCTCGGCGTTCAACGATCCGCAGAACTTCCCCTGGACGATGGGCTGGCAGCCGAACCTGCGGTCGGAGGCGAATTTCTACGCCTCTGACATTCTCAAGCGGTTGCCCAACGCCAGGATCGGCGTGCTCTATCAGAACGACGATTTCGGCAAGGACATGCTGAACGGGTTGCGTGAAGGTCTCGGCGCCAACGCCGAAAAGATGATCGTCAACACGCAATCTTTCCAACCGTCGGATCCGACGATCGACTCGCAGCTCGTGCTCATCAAGAACGCGGGCGCCGACGTGCTGATGCTGTTCACCTATGCGCGGCAGGCCGCGCAGGCGATCGTCAAGATGAACGAATTGAGCTGGAAGCCGGAGACCTATCTCCACCTCGGGTCCGCCTCGATCGGCGCGACCTTCAAGCCGGCCGGCCTCGAACGATCGAAGGGCATCGTGACGGCCGCATTCATGAAGGACCCGACCGATCCCAAATGGGCGGACGATCCGGACGTCAAGGAATTCCTCAACTTCGTGAAGACCTACATGCCCGGCGCCGATGTCAACGACTGGCTGATTGCCGCGGCCTATTCGCAATCGCAGACGGTGGAGCAGGTGCTCAAACAGGCTGGCGCCGACCTCTCGCGCGAGAACATCATGAAGCAGGCCGCCAACCTGAAGAACTTCCGCTTTTCGCTGATGCTGCCGGGCGGCGCGATCAACACGAGCCCGACCGATTTTCGCGTCGTCAACTATATGAAGCTCCAGCGCTTCAACGGACAGACGTGGGAACTGGCCGAATAGCGACGAACGGAACGCCTCCGCGCGCGTCGCGGACGCGTTCACGCCAGCGTCGAGCGACAGGCGCCCGCGCACGCGGGACAGGGAGGAAGGCAATGCGCACAATGCTGTCTCTGGCGGCGATCTCCGCCAGCATGTTTCTGGGAACAGGCGCCGCGCTCGCGCAGTCGAAGACGCCCGGCGTGACCGACAAGGAAATCCGCGTCGGGCAGACCATCGCCTATTCGGGCCCGGCCTCGGCCTACGGCATGCTCGGCAAGGCCGAGGACGCCTACTTCAAATCGCTGAACGCAAAGGGCGGGATCAACGGGCGCAAGATCGTGTTCATCTCGCGCGACGACGCGTTCTCGCCGCCCAAAGCCGTCGAGAATGCGCGCCGGCTGGTGGAGGAGGACGATGTCGCGCTGGTGTTCGGCGTGCTCGGCACCCCGATCAACATGGCGATCCGGCCATATCTCAACCAGAAGAAGGTGCCGCAGATCTTCATCGCGGCGGGATCGTCCGCCTTCAACGATCCGCAGAATTTTCCATGGACCATGGGCTGGCAGCCCAATCTGCGCTCGGAGGCGAATTTCTACGCGACCGATCTTCTGAAGCGCAATCCGAAGGCGAAGATCGCCGTGCTCTACCAGAACGACGATTTCGGCAAGGACATGCTGAACGGCCTGCGCGAGGGACTGGGCGCCAACGCTGACAAGATGATCGTCAACGCACAGTCGTTCCAGGCGGCCGACCCGACGGTGGATTCCCAGCTCGTGCTGCTGAAGAATTCCGGCGCTGACACGCTGTTCCTGTTCACCTACGCCAAACAGGCGGCGCAATCGATCGTGAAGATTCACGAACTCGGCTGGAAGCCGGCGACCTATCTGCATCTGGGCGCGTCGTCTGTCGGCGCGACGCTGCGGCCCGCCGGCCTCGACAAGTCGGTCGGCATTCTCACCGCCGGCTTCATGAAAGACGTCACCGATCCCAAATGGGCGGACGACGCGGCGGTGAAGGCGTTCAAGCAGTGGGCGCAGGAGAACATGCCGGGCACGGACATCAACGACTCGCTCGTCGTCGCCGGCTATACCTACGGGCAGACGCTCGAACAGGTTCTCAGGCAGGCCGGCGACAACCTGTCCCGCGAGAACATCATGAAACAGGCCGCCAACCTCCGGGCCTGGCGGTTCGATCTGCTCTATCCGGGCGTCTCCATCAACACGAGCCCGACCGACTACCGCGTCATCAACACGATGCGGTTGCAGCGGTTCAACGGCAAGACCTGGGATTTCGTGGAATGAACGCGACGGCCGGGGCGCCCCCTCGGCCGGTCTTCAGACCGACGGCGCGGCCACGATCGCCTTGGTCAGCCGCGCCGAGGCGCACAGCCTGCCATCGTCGCGCGCGCTCGCCTCGCAGAAGGCGAGCTGCGATCCCACGCGCAGCACGCGCCCCTCGAGCGTGACGCGCGCATGCGGCCGGACCGGCCGCAGCAGTTGCACGTGGATGTCCGCCGTCACGGCATAACGGTCGGCGGGCAGCATGGGAAAAAGCGCGAACAGCGCCGTCGGCTCCAGCAGCAGCGAGACCACGCCGCCATGCACGCTGTCGGTCGGCCCGAGGCTCTCCTCACCGGCCGTGAAGGCGAGCGTGGATTGTCCGGGCGACCAGGACACGAGTTCCAGTCCGTGCAGGCGATGGGCGCGCACGTTGAGAATTCTGTCGAAGAACGCGTCGATTTCGTGCGGCGGGCGCTGCATGCTTATTCGATCTCGCCGAATTCCGCGCCGGCGGCGGCTGGCGCCAGCCGCAACAGGCGCGAGTCGGCGACCGCGGCCTGCCGGTGTTTGACCGCTTCGCGATAAATGGGATCGCGCAGCATGTCGACGAACGCCTGCACGCTCGGATATTCGGCGATGAAGGCGATGTCCCATTGCTCGGCGTCCTGCGGCCCGATCAGCATCAGTTCCGGCTTGCCGATCCAGACCTGTTTTCCGCCCAGGCGCCGGAACACCGGCCCGCTTTCGCGCGCATAGGACCGATAGGCCTCCGCGCCCGTCGCCGCGCGTCCGTCGGGATAGGCGGCCTCCGCCCGCAGCTTCACCAGATTGAGCATATGGATCGGGCCCGCGCGGTCGGCGGCGCGGAAGGCGGCGAAGGTCTCTTTGGTCGGATCGATATGGGCGGTCATGGCGCTTTTCCCCTTTTGTGTTCCACGTCGTGCAGCGTGCGCTCGATGCGCCGGTCCGGAACCAGCCAGATCAGCGCCACGCCCACATAGATGACCGCCGCCAGCGCCTGATGCACGAAGGCGAGCGGTATTGCGCACAGATAGGCGACGACCGAGGCCTTGCCCTTGAGGTCGGCGCCGAGCGCGCGCGCCAGCACGGAATGCGGACCGTGCGCGCGCAGGATGTAATGTTGCAGGATGAAGTAGGCGACCGCCGGTCCCAGCAGCGTCACGCCATAGAGCGCGGTCGGCAGCCTGGCGAACTGGTTCTCGCCCATCCAGGCCGTCGCGAACGGAATGAGCGACATCCAGAACAACAGATGCATGTTGGCCCATAACACGCCGCCCGTCACATGATCGGCGGTCGCTAGCAGATGGTGATGGTTGTTCCAGTAGATGGCGATATAGACGAAGGACAGCACATAGCTGACAAAGACCGGCCACAGCTTGACCAGCGCCGCCAGGTCGGCCGAATGCGGCGCCTTCATCTCCAGCACCATGATGGTGATGATGATGGCGATCACGCCGTCGCTGAACGCCGTCAGCCGTTCCTTCTGCATCTGTTCGCTCCCTTCCGGCCGACGACTATAGCGGCGCGCCGCCGCGTCGATAAACAGTTGCGTTCCGACGGGCGGCGATTGCGGCGCGCGCGCATTTGCGCGAACTTGCCGCAAAGGGCGGGGGCGCGATGCTGAGAAGACTGGTCTACGTATCCACGGCGGCGCTTTCGCTCGACCAGCCCGACATCGACGCCATCCTGGCGCAGGCGCGGCGTTTCAACGCGGCCAACGCCGTCACCGGCCTTCTGCTCTACAACGGCCGGAACTTCATCCAGGCGCTCGAGGGCGCGCCGGAGACGGTCGCGACCCTGTATGCGCGCATTTGCGCGGACGCGCGCCATTCCGGCGTGGTGACGGTCCGCGACGAACCGATCGCCGACCGCGACTTTCCGGACTGGGCGATGGCCTACGCCGCCGCGCGCCCCGGCGCGGGCGATCTGTCGTCGCTCCTGCCGGCCTCGCTGCCGCACGAGCTGAAAAAGATGTTCGGCGCGCTGAACGCCGCCTGAGCGCGGCCTGCCCGCGTGTTCGCGCCATTGCCTTTGGACGGCTTATGGCTATAGTCCGCGCGCGTTCCCGGCCCGTTCCGGCGACCGCCAAATTCCGAAAATGCAGACGGGACTGACGAGAGGCCCATGAACTTCATTTCGCCTGCCTTCGCCCAGACCGCCGGCGCGCCGGCCGCCGGCGGCGCGGACATCATCCTGCAGATGGCGCCGTTCGCCATCATCATGGTCATCATGTATTTCCTCATCATCCGGCCGCAGCAGCGCCGTGCGAAAGAGGCGCAGGACATGATCTCCTCCATCCGGCGCGGGGACACGGTCGTCACGTCCGGCGGCATCATCGGCAAGGTGACGAAAGTCGCCGAAGGCTCTGAGATCGAACTGGAAATCGCGCCAAACGTGCGTGTGCGCGTCATGCGCCAGATGGTCGCCGAGGTGCGCTCCAAGGGCGAACCCGTGAAGGACACCGCGGCCTGACCGGCGCGCGCGAGACCGGCCGATGCTTCGCTTCGCACCCTGGAAAGTCGTCTCCATCGTCGGCATGTCGCTGCTGGCGCTGCTGATTCTCGTTCCCTCGCTCCTGTCGACCGGCGCGCTCGACTCGTTGCGCGCGGGCCTGCCCAAATGGCTGCCCGCCAAGACCATCGTGCTCGGTCTCGATCTGCAGGGCGGCAGCCACGTGCTGCTGGAGGTGGATTCCGCGGCGGTCACGCGCACGCAGGTGGAGAACCTGCGCGACGACGTGCGGCGCATTCTGCGCGAGGATCGCATCCCGATCACCGGCGGCATCGCCATGCAGGCGCGTGGCGTGCAGTTCCGTCTGACCAATCCGGCGGACGCGACGCGCGCCCTGCCGAAGCTGCGCAACGTGGGCACGACGACCGGCAACGTGTTGCTCGGCTCGCAGGGCGGCCCCTCGGTCGAGGTCAACGCCTCCGGCGACGGACTGGTGCAGGCGACGGTGACCGAGGCCGGCGTGGCCGACAAGGTGCGCCGCGCGGTCGATCAGTCGATCGAGGTGCTGCGCCGGCGCGTCGACGCGCTCGGCACCACCGAACCGAACATCCAGCGCCAGGGGGCGGACCGCATTCTTGTGCAGGTGCCGGGCCTGCAGGACCCCGGCAAGCTGAAGGAAATTCTCGGCACGACCGCGAAACTGGAATTCCGGCTCGTCGCCGACCCCGGCGCCAATCCCGCCGATGTCGAGACGCTCGAACAGGTCGAGGGCGGGCAGATTCCGGTCGAGAAACAGGTGATGGTGCAGGGCGAGGATCTGACCGACGCCCAGCCCGGATTCGACCAGCGCAACGGCGAGCCGGTCGTCAATTTCCGCTTCAACATCCGCGGCGGCCAGAAATTCGGCGAGGTGACGTCCAAGAACGTCGGTCGTCCGTTCGCCATCGTTCTGGACGGCAAGGTCATCTCCGCGCCGCGCATTCTCACCGCCATCACGGGCGGCTCCGGGCAGATTTCCGGCCGCTTCACGGTCGAACAGGCCAACAATCTGGCGATTCTTCTGCGCGCCGGCGCGCTGCCGGCCAAGCTCACCATCGTGGAGGAGCGCACGGTCGGGCCGGGCCTGGGGCAGGATTCGATTCAGGCCGGCAAGATCGCGTCTTATGTCGCGGCCGCGCTGGTGGCGCTCTACATGCTCGTCACCTACGGCGTCTTCGGGGTGTTCGCGAACATCGCGCTGTTCATCCACATCGTCTTCATCTTCGCCGCGCTCATCATGCTGGGCGCGACGCTCACGTTGCCCGGCATCGCCGGCATCGTCTTCACGATCGGCATGGCGGTCGATTCCAACGTACTGATCTACGAGCGCATTCGCGAGGAGAACCATCTCGGCCGCTCCATCCTGTCGTCGCTCGACGCGGGCTTCAAACGCGCGTTCGCGACCATCATCGATTCCAACGTCACGATGTTCGTGGCCGCCGCCATTCTCTACTTCCTGGGTTCGGGACCGGTGCGCGGCTTCGCGGTGTCGCTGGCGCTCGGCATTCTGACGACGGTGGTGACGGCCGTGACCATGACGCGAATGATGATTGCGGTGTGGTACCGGTACGCGCGCCCGACCAAACTGCCGATCTGACGCGGGAGGACGAACATGAAACTCCTGCGTCTCACGCCGGAAAACACCAAATTCCCGTTCATGCGGTTCCGCCGCGTGAGCTATCCGTTCTCCGCGCTGCTCTCGCTGATTTCGGTGGCGTTGTTCCTTACGCTCGGCATGAATTTCGGCATCGACTTCGCCGGCGGCACGCTGATGGAACTGCGCGCCAAACAGGGCCAGGCCGATCTGGCCATGCTGCGGCATCTGGGCGAACGCCTCGCCATCGGCGAAGTCGAGGTGCAGAGCTTCGGCGCCCAGTCGGACGTCACGTTCCGGTTCGCCGTGCAGCCGGGCGGCGACGCGGCGCAGGCCGCGGCCGTCGAAAAGGTGCGCGACGCGGTCAGCGACGGCTACGAAATCCGCCGCACCGAAGTCGTCGGCCCGCGCGTTTCCGGCGAGCTGGTGCAGTCGGGCACGCTCGGCGTCGTGGTGTCGATCATCGCGGTGCTGGCCTATCTATGGTTCCGGTTCGAGTGGCAATTCGCCATCGCCGCGGTCATCGCCACCATGCACGACCTCTTGCTGACGGTCGGCTTCTTTTCGCTCACGCATCTGGAATTCAACACCACGTCCATCGCCGCCATTCTCACCATTGTCGGCTATTCGCTGAACGAGACGGTCGTGGTGCTCGACCGCATTCGCGAGATGATGCGCAAGTACAAGCGCATGCCGACCCACGAGTTGATCGACATGTCGATCAACGCCGTTCTGCCGCGCACCCTCATGACCGCGACCACCGTGTTGCTGGCGCTGTTTTCGCTGGTGCTGTTCGGCGGACAGGTCATCCGTTCGTTCTCGCTGGCCATGACCTGGGGCGTGTGCGTGGCGGTCTATTCCTCGATCTTCATCTGTTCGCCGATGCTGATCTATCTCGGGCTGCGCACCGAACATGCGCGCGAGGCGCGGGAGGAGGAGGCGGCGGTCGAGGCGGTCTGATGAGCGCGCCGCACGAAGGTTTCCTGCCCGGCCAGCATCCGATCGACGCCTACGGCGCCGGCGGTTTCAAATTCGCGGACATGTCGCATCGCGGTTCGCTGCTGGCGTTGCCGTCGGGCCTCTACGCGTGGGACGTGAGACAGGCCGCCGACATCGACGCAGCCAGTCTGGCGCGCGTGTTGGCCGAGGAGAGAGGGTTGATCGAACATCTGCTCGTCGGCACGGGGCGCGATCTCGCCCCGCTCGCCCGGCCCGTGCGCGAGACCCTCAGAGCCGCCGGAATTGTCGCCGAGCCCATGGCCACGGGCGCGGCCGCGCGCACCTACAACATTCTGCTCGGCGAACGCCGCCGGGTCGCGGCGGCTCTCATCGCGGTCTGACAAGTCTGCGCCCGCTCCCGCCTGCCGGGAGAGGGTAGGGTGAGGGGCCCCTCTCTCCGCCTGCGGGGAGAGGGTAGGGTGAGAGGCAAGCCGTGGGGGCGATGATTCGGAAAGGCGCCGGCAGGCGCGCGCGAAGACTGCCATGAACGAGCCAACCCCGTCCGCCGACCGCCTCGCCGCCCACTACGAGCACTGCGGCGCGCTGCTCTACGAACACGACCGCGACCGGTGGCTCGCCTGTCTTTTCGCGCCGGACGCCGCGCGCAAACATCTGCACGCCATCTACGCCTTCGCGCTCGAGATCGCGCGGGTGCGCGAGAACGTCAGCGATCCCGGCCCCGGCGAAATCCGCATGCAATGGTGGGTGGACGCCATCGAGGGCGAGACGCGCGGCGACGTGCGCGCGCATCCGGTCGCCAGCGCTCTGATCGACACGATCTTCACGTTCAAACTGCCCCGCGCGGCTTTCACGAGTCTCATCGAGGCGCGCAGGTTCGATCTGTACGACGAGCCGTTTCCGGACGTGGAGGCGCTCGAAGCCTATTGCGGCGCGACCTCGTCGCTGCTGTTCCGTCTGGCCACGATCGTGCTGGCCGGGGGCGGCGAACCGGGCGGCGCCGACGCGGCGGGCTACGCCGGCGTCGCCTATGCGCTCACCGGCCTCATCCGCGCCTTTCCGTTCCACGCGGCGCAGGGACGGCTCTATGTCCCGACCGACGTGCTGGCGGCCCGCGGCGTGGCGACGGCGGCCGCCATCGTGCGGCCCGCGGCGCCGGGTCTTGTCGAGGCGCTGCGCGACCTGCGCGCGCTCGCGCGCCGGCGCCACGATCAGGCGCTGGAGGCGATCGCCGGAGTCGAGCCGCAGGCCCGCGTCGCCTTCGCGCCGCTCGCCGTGGCGCCGCTCTATCTCAAGGCGATGGAGCGCGCCGACTACCATCCGTTCTCGACGGATGTCGCGGTCGCCCAATGGCGCCGCCAGTGGGCCATGTGGACCGGCGTGCGGAGGTTCATGCGAAAGATCGGCTGACCGATCGTCATTCCGGAACAGGTCCGCCGCACAGCCACCTGTCGAGATCGCGCGCCGCGCGCGCCGACAGCGCCTGTTTCTTCGCCCGCGCCTTCTCCGGCCCGCGCAGCCGCCGCCCGTCATCGGCTTTGGGCGCTTCGGTCAGCGGCGGAAAAAGCCCGAAATTGACGTTCATCGGCTGGAACGAGCGCGGCCCTGCGTCGATCGTCGTCACATGGCCGCCGGTGATGTGGTTGAGAAGCGCGCCGATGGCGGTGGTGGCCGGCGGCGGATCGAGCGCGCGCCCCTGCCGTTCGGCCGCCGCCATCCGGCCTGCGATCAGTCCGACCGCGGCGCTTTCGACATAGCCTTCGCAGCCGGTGATCTGCCCGGCGAATCGCAGGCGCGGGTCGGCCTTCAACCGCAGCCGACGATCGAGCAGGGACGGGGAGTTGAGATACGAATTGCGATGGATGCCGCCGAGCCGCGCGAATTCGGCGCGCTCCAGCCCCGGAATGGCGCGGAAAATGGCGGTCTGCGCGCCGTGTCTCAGCTTCGTCTGAAAGCCGACGATGTTGTAGAGCGTGCCGAGCGCGTTGTCCTGCCGCAGTTGCACGACGGCGTAAGGCTTGGCGGCGGGGTTGTGCGGATTGGTCAGGCCGAACGGTTTCATCGGCCCGTGGCGTAGCGTCTCGCGTCCGCGTTCGGCCATCACCTCGATCGGCAGGCAGCCGTCGAAATAGGGCGTCGCCTTGCCAGCGCTGGTCAGCTCCCAGTCGCGAAACTCGGTCTTCTCGCCGGCGATCAGCGCGTCGACGAAGGCCTCGTACTGGTCGCGCGTGAGCGGGCAGTTGATGTAGTCGGCGCCCGTGCCGCCAGGCCCCGCCTTGTCGTAGCGCGACTGGAACCAGGCGACATCCATGTCGATGGTGTCGCGATGGACGATCGGCGCGATGGCGTCGAAAAAGGCGAGTCCTTCCGCTCCCGTCAGCCGCGCGACCGCGTCCGCCAGCCCCGGCGAGGTCAGCGGCCCCGTAGAAATAATCACGCTATCCCAGTCGGTTGGCGGAAGATTCGGAATCTCCTCGCGAACGACCTGAATCAGGGTGTGAGACTGGATCGCGGCCGATACCGCGTCTGCGAAGCGTTCCCGGTCGACCGCCAGCGCCCCGCCGGCCGGCACCTGTTCGGCGTCCGCCGCGCGCATGATGAGCGAATCCATCGCCCGCATTTCACGGTGAAGCACGCCGACGGCGTTTGTCTGCGCATCGTCCGAGCGGAAGGAATTGGAGCAGACGAGTTCGGCCAGAGCCGCGGTCTGGTGGGCGGGCGTGACCCGCACCGGGCGCATTTCGTGCAGCACGACCGGAACGCCGGCCTGAGCAATCTGCCAGCTGGCCTCACAGCCGGCGAGGCCGCCGCCGATGACATGAACGGGTTTTGACATGGGGCCGGACCCTATCTATCCGCGCTCCGGCCCGCCACAAAAGAAAGCGCCCGCCGGGGGGAGGAATCCGGCGGGCGCGGCATGTCGGAGGGTCGGAATGGGAGGAAGTCCGACCACGGCGTCATGCGAGAGGATCAGAAATGCGAAGCCTTCTTCGCGACATACTCGATTTCGGCCCGGTTCAGGCCGAGGTCGTGCAACTCGCGATCCGTCAGCTGGGACAGTTCCCGAACCGACGCGCGATAGCGGCGCCATTCCTGAATCTTGTGAGCGATGTCCTTAATCGACATGGGAGTTCTCCTGAACCGCATTGGCGGCCCGGCATAACGGCCCGGGTCGTCGTTTGATGCGATGCAATATAGATCATGTCGAAACTAATAGAAGGTTGCTATTTCGCGACCCAGCTATGCATAATATGGATGGCTTGCGGGCGAAATTCGCAGGGAACGGCTGGGGTTGTCGCGATATGTGGCCAATATGGGACCAATTCGCAGCCTCGGACCGCGAATTGTGCATAGGTGCACCGCAGCGCGAATTGTCGCAGGACGCGAAGCCGTCCTGAGCCGCGATCAGGCGGGCGATGCGAGCGGCTTGCCCTTTTCGACCACGTAGGTGGAGGTGAACCGGGTCAGTTTGTCGCCGTTTCTGGAGCCGGCATGGGGCGTGTTGGCCGGAACCTGAAACCCGTCGCCGGCCTTCAGCACGCGTGTGGGCTGGCCATCGACCGGCAGTTCGAGCGCCCCTTCGATGATGTAGCCCGATTCGATGCCGGGGTGGGTATGCCGCGCCACGAGCGCGCCGGGGTCGATCTCGCCCTCGATGATGACGGTCGTGTAGCCGGGGGCCGGTCCGTCCACCTGCGACAGCACCTTGCGCCGCACGCCGGGCGTGGGGGCCGGCGCCGTCTGCGCCGAAACCTCGGTCGCCAGGAAGCCGGTCGAAATCTCGCACAGGATGCAGCCTGCGATGCCGGCGAACCCGCCGGAAAATCCGCGTCGTGTGAGCATGGCGTTCCTCCCGCGCCCCGCTGCCGAGGCGATCGGGAAAATCTGCGCCGCGCCGCGCCGGTATGCAAACGATCTCTTCAGCGCCGATATTGCGCGTCGCTCACATGCTCCATCCAGTCCACCGCCCTGCCGTTCAGCTTTTCCTGAATGGCGATATGCGTCATGGCGGTCGTGGCGGTCGCGCCGTGCCAGTGTTTTTCGCCGGGCGCGAACCACACCACGTCGCCGGGGCGGATTTCCTCGACCGGGCCGCCCTCGCGCTGCGCCCAGCCGCAGCCGGCGGTGACGATCAGCGTCTGCCCGAGCGGATGGGTGTGCCACGCCGTGCGCGCGCCGGGTTCGAACGTCACGCTCGCGCAGGCGACGCGCGCCGGGTCGGGCGCGCTGAACAGGGGATCGATCCGCACCGACCCCGTGAACCAGTCCGCCGGTCCCTTTTCGGACGGTTGCGTCCCGCCGCGTCTGATCTCCATCGCGCTACTCCGCCGCTTCGCTCGGTCGCGCCTTCTGCGGCCGGCGCGCCATCAGTTCTTTCAGGAAACGTCCGGTGTGGCTGCCGGCCGCCCGTGCGATATCTTCTGGCGCGCCCGTCGCCACGATGCGCCCGCCGCCGTCGCCGCCCTCCGGTCCCATGTCGACGATCCAGTCGGCCGTCTTCACCACTTCCAGATTGTGCTCGATCACCAGAACCGAATTGCCCTGATCCACCAGTTCGTGCAGCACGTCGAGGAGTTTCGCCACGTCGTGGAAATGCAGGCCGGTCGTCGGCTCGTCGAGAATGTAGAGCGTGCGGCCCGTCGAGCGCCGCGCCAGTTCCTTGGCGAGTTTCACGCGCTGCGCCTCGCCGCCCGACAGGGTCGTCGCCTGCTGCCCGACCTTGATGTAGCTGAGGCCGACGCGCGCCAGCGTCTCCATCTTTTCGCGGATCGACGGCACGGCCTTGAACAGTTGCGCGGCTTCCTCCACGGTCATGTCCAGCACGTCGGCGATCGACTTCTCGCGATATTTCACCTCCAGCGTCTCGCGGTCGTAGCGCTTGCCCTTGCAGACGTCGCAGGTGACGTAAACGTC
>ERZ1645187.662-NODE-662-length-33756-cov-42.991336_pt1 | contig 33756 bp, 30 predicted proteins | sample MGYA00575352_ERZ1645187 | MGnify/ENA primary metagenome ERZ1645187 (study PRJEB40837, sample SAMN11349314) | freshwater sediment metagenome | isolation source: river sediment | host: Sediment | place: India: Wazaribad , New Delhi | collected 2017-02-21 ... | reverse complement strand
CCATTCCTGCCAGGCCGCCAGAATCAGAGCAGCGCCCAGCAGACCGCCTAACAGGTAATCCCTGTTTTTCATGGCAACCCCCGGAGTGTCGGTATCCGGCTGGCCCGTCTGGATTCCGGCGGCGATGGTTAATCCTCGCCGGAATCAAGTTGTTCGACCAGCGCCGCGCGCAACGCTGCGTATTTCCGGGGATCGTTCAGCGGCCGGTTCTCGCGGTCGGTAACGAAGAACACGTCCTCGACCTGCGCGCCGAGGGTGGCGATCTTGGCGTTGTGCAACTGCACCCCGCATTCCATGAACGCCTGTCCGACCCGGCACAGCAAGCCGGGCCGATCCCAGGACACCAGTTCCACCACCGTGCGGCTGTTGGCCTCGTCCTCGCGGAATGAGACCAGCGTCGGCATCTGAAACGCTCGCTGAATCCGCGAAATGTGCCGGCTGGGCAGGATCGGCGTAGCGGCGGGCTGGCTCAGGGCGTGGTGCAGGCGGGCGATGATTTCCTTGATCCGCGCCCGCTCGCTAATCGGCGCGCCGGAATCCTCCAGCACCGTGAAGCTGTCAAGCGCATAACCGTTGTGGCCGGTGAGAATGCGAGCATCGAGAATCGTCAGCCCCAGTTGGTCGAGGATCGAGGTGATCAGGGCGAACAGATTGTCCTGATCGAGGGTGTAAATGAAGATTTCGGTGCCGCCCCGATTCGGATCAGCGCGGGCCATGACCACCGGCCGCTCGTCGTAGCCCTTCTTGAGAATCGCCCGGGTATGCCAGGTGATTTCGTCGGCGGAATGGCGCAGGAAATAGTCATCGCCGAAGCTCTCCCACACCCGGTTGATGCGCGCCTCATCAATTTTGGTGACGTGCAGTCGTTGTCGCGCCTGGACTTGAATCTCGCGGATACGCTCTTCCTTGTCAATCGGATGGTCCAGCCCCCGGCGCAACGCCCGGCGGGTGGCTTCGTACAACTGCCAGAGCAGCGAATCCCGCCAGGTGTTCCACAGCTTGGGATTGGTGGCGCGAATGTCGGCGACCGTCAGCAGATACAGATAATCCAGGTGCATCTGATCGCCCATCAGGCGAGCGAAATCGTGGATAACCGCCGGATCGTGGATGTCTTTCTTTTGCGCGGTTAGCGACAGGGTCAGGTGATGACGCACCAGCCAGGCGACCAGCCGGGTGTCGAAACTGCTCAATCCATGGCGCTGGCAGAACTGCTCCGCATCCACCGCGCCCAGTTCGGAATGATCGCCGCCGCGCCCCTTGGCGATATCGTGGTACAGGCCGGCGATGTACAGCAGTTCCGGCTTGGGCAACTGCTCCATGATGGCGTTGCAGCGCGGCATCACGTGGGCGAACTGGGGCAGGAAGAACCGCCGCAGGTTGCGCACCACGAACAGGATATGCTGATCCACAGTGTAGGCATGAAACAGGTCGTATTGCATCCGGCCAGTGATGTGGCCGAATTCCGGCAAATAGGCCGGCAGCACTCCACAGGCGTTCATCAGCCGCAGTTGCTGGCTGACCCGCAGCGGCTGGCGCAGGATTTCCATGAACAGGCTGCGCGGCCGCATATCGTGGCGGAACTTGTCGTCAATCAGCGGTAGATGGTCGCGGATCAGGCGGATGGTGGCGGCGCGGATGCCTTTGAGGTCCGGGTGCTGCTGCAAGATCAGGAAGATTTCCAGCAGGGCGAACGGGTAGCGCAGAAATACGTTGGGCCGGGTCACTTCCAGATAGCCGCGCCGGGCCTGGAACCGGCGGTTGATCGGGGTCGGCTCATCCGGGTCGTCGGCCAGCAGGATCGCCTCCTCAAACAGTTGCAACAGCATCTCGTTGAGTTGGCTCAGGGTGTTGACCGTGCGGTAGTAGCGCTGCATGAACTGCTCGACCGCCAGGTTGTGATCCTGGTCCTGGTAGCCGAGTTGCTGGGCGATGCGCCGCTGGTGGTCGAACAGCAAATGATCCTCGCGGCGACCGGTCAGCACATGCAAGGCGAACCGGATCTGCCAGAGGAAGTTGCGGCACTCGATCAGCTCCTCGTATTCGCGCGGGCTGAGGAAGCCGTGATCCACCAGTTCGCGCAGCGTGCTGGCGCCGAAGTGGCGCTTGGTGACCCAGCCGATCATCTGCAAGTCGCGCAAGCCGCCCGGACCCTCCTTGATGTTCGGCTCCAGATTGAAAGCGGTTTCGTTATACCGTTGGCAACGCTGCTGGCGTTCCTGCTGTTTGGACTCGAAGAAGGCGGCGTCCGGCCAGATGCGGTCAGGGCCGGTGACCGCGCGCATCTGCTCGAACAACGAGGCCGAGCCGATTAGCAGGCGTGCTTCCATCAGACTGGTGGCGACGGTGATGTCGGCGGCGCCTTCGCGGGCACAGTCCTCGACCGTGCGCACGCTGTGGCCGACTTCCAGGCCGATGTCCCACAAGAATGTCAGGAAATCCTCCAGTCCAGAGCGGCGGGCGTCCAGAGTCTGGTCGCCGAGCAGGATCATGAGGTCCACGTCCGAACCCGGATGCAGCTCGCCGCGACCGTAGCCGCCCACTGCCACCAGCGCCAGGTCCAGCGCATCCGCTTCGAAAAACCGCAACCAGGCCCGCCGCAGCAATTGGTCCATCAGCCGGGCGCGGGTTGGCACCAATTCGTGGGCGGGAACATCTTGCAGGAACAAGTCCTTGAAGCGGGCGTCGCTCTGCTTGAGCAGGGCGCGGAACGGTGCGATGGGACTGGGGGCAGCCGCCAGTTCGCGCTCGAATTCCGCCGCGTCGAAAAGGGCGAGGGCGGTTTCGTTGGGATGGGAAGTTTTGTCCACGGAACACACGGAAGGCACGGAAGAAGAAGGCGCGGAATGTTAGAGCGATTCGCCAGGGAGCAGGGTAAGGATTTCGTGGCCGGTGGGAGTGACCAGCACGGTGTGTTCCCACTGGGCGGAAATGCTGTGATCCTTGGTGACCACGGTCCAGCCGTCGGGCAGCAGTTTGACGTGGCGCTTGCCGGCGTTGATCATCGGTTCAATGGTGAAGGTCATGCCGGGAACCAGTTCGACGCCCTCGCCCGGTTTACCGTAGTGCAGCACTTGCGGGTCTTCGTGGAAGTCCCGACCGATGCCATGGCCGCAATACTCGCGCACCACCGAGCAATGCTGGGCTTCAGCGTGCTTCTGGATCGCGTAGCCAATGTCGCCGAGCCGGATGCCGGGCCGCACCATGCGAATACCGATGCACAGGCATTCGTAGGCCACCCGGCTAACCCGCTGCGCGACGACGGGCGGCGTGCCGATGGCGAACATCCGGCTGGAATCGCCGTGGTAGCCATCCTTGATCACGGTGATGTCAATATTGAGCACGTCGCCCTTTTTCAGCGTCTTCGGGCTGGGGATGCCGTGGCAGACCACCTGATTGACCGAGGTGCAGATGGATTTGGGGAAGCCGCGATAATTGAGCGGCGCGGGAATCGCTTGTTGTTCGTTGACGATATAATCGTGGCAAATCCGGTTCAGTTCCTCGGTGGCGACGCCTTCGCGCACATGCGGCTCGATCATCCGCAACACCTCGGCGGTCAGGCGGCCGGCTACTCGCATCTTTTCGATGGCTTCCGGCGTTTTGAGGATGATGTTCAGCGATTTCTTGGGAGGTTTCTGAAACATGTTCGGTGAGCGGACTGGCCAGGCGGGGTGAGGAGAACAGCAGTGGGCGCGATTACCGGAAGATGGGACAGCGCGCCGCAAACGGCGGTTCATTTGGTTTTCCGAAACAATCCATGTTATAAAGCGCGCGCCTTTTAGGCAAACTCTACGATATTCCTAAATTCTCACATTCGCCGACACGGGTGGCCGGGTGCCCACTAGTACACGGGTCGCCGCTCGGGGCGGATGGACGCTTAACCCCAAATTCTCAAGGAGAACATTCAGCAATGGCGACCGTTTCCATGCGCCAGATGCTGGAGGCCGGCGTGCATTTCGGCCACCAGACCCGTTACTGGAATCCCAAGATGGCCCCGTATATTTTCGGGGCGCGCAGCAAGATCCACATCGTCAACCTGGAAAAAACCCTGCCGCTGTATCTGGACGCGCTGAACTTCACGGGGCGTCTGGCCTCGCAGGGTGGCAAGGTGCTGTTCGTGGGCACCAAGCGCTCGGCCCGCGAGGCGACCGCCGAGGCGGCGATCCGCTGCGGGATGCCCTATGTCAATCACCGCTGGCTGGGCGGGATGCTCACCAACTTCAAGACCGTCCGCCAATCCATCAAGCGGCTCAAAGACCTGGAGTTGATGGCGCAGGATGGCACCTTCGACCGCCTGGCCAAGAAGGAAGTCATCGGGCTGCGGCGCGAAATGGACAAGCTGGAGCGCAGCCTGGGCGGCATCAAGGACATGGCCAGCCTGCCGGACGCGCTGTTCGTGATTGATGTCGGCCATGAGCGCATCGCGGTGCAGGAAGCCAACAAGCTGGGCATTCCCGTCGTCGGCGTGGTGGACACCAACAATTCGCCGGATGGCGTCAATTACATCGTTCCTGGCAATGACGACGCGATTCGTGCGATTCAGCTTTACGTCGGGGGCCTGGCCGAGGCGGTGCTGGAAGGTCGCGCCGTGCTGACCACGGGCCGCGCCGAGGAAGAATTCGTCGAGATTCCGGAAGAGGCGCTGGCCGCCAGCGGCGGTGTCTGAGTCCCGCAGGGTCCGACAGGCTCGCGCGCATCCGACGCGCGGGCCTTTTTGATGGGGCCGGTCGCGGCTCCATCGCAATCCTGGATTTGAATTGATATTGGCTTTTTCAGAGGTAGGCAAGTATGGCGGAAATTACTGCGGCGCTGGTCAAGGAACTGCGCGAGCGCACGGGTTCGGGGATGATGGAGTGCAAGCGAGCCTTGCAGGAAACCGGGGGCGACATCGAGGCGGCGGTCGAACTGATGCGCAAGGCCGGCCAGGCCAAGGCCGACAAGAAGGCCAGCCGCATCGCCGCTGAGGGGTTGATTGTCCTCCGGCAGGCCGCCGGGGCGGCGGCTATCGCCGAGATCAACTGCGAAACCGACTTCGTCACCAAGAACGACGACTTCCGGGCGTTCGCCGCCGAGGTCGCTGAGACTGTGTTGCGCGAAGGCCCCGCCGATCTGGATGCGCTGCTGGCGGCGGTCATGGCCAATGGCCAAACGGTCGAGCAGAACCGGCGCGACTGCATCGCCAAGATCGGCGAGAACATCAACGTCCGGCGCGGAATTCGGTTGACCACTTCGACCGGCGTGCTGGGCAGTTACCTGCACGGGACCCGTATCGGTGTGCTGGTGGAGCTGGAGGGCGGCGACGCCGAGCTGGCCAAGGACATCGCCATGCACATTGCCGCCAGCCGGCCGTTGTGCGTCAGCGCCGATCAGGTGCCCGCCGAACTGATCGCCAAGGAAAAGGAAATCTACGCGGCCCGCGCGGTCGCCGAAGGCAAGCCGGCCAACATGATCGATAAGATCGCGGAAGGGCGGCTGCGCAAGTATTTCGAGGAAGTGACCCTGCTGGGCCAGCCCTTCGTCAAGGACCCCGAGCAGAACGTGGACAAGCTGCTCAAGTCCCACAAGGCCCGGGTGATTCGGTTCGAACGCTTCGAACTGGGTGAAGGGATCGAGAAAAAATCCAGCGATTTCGCCGCTGAGGTCGCAGCAGCGCGCGGCGATAGCGACAGCGATTAGTGATCTGGCGCCCACGCTCCGGCGTGGGCGCCTCGTCCCAGGCGACGCTCCGGCCGAGGACAGAGCACAAATTCCGGTCCTGGCGTCAGTGGCGACGCCAGGACCGCGATCAGGTAAAATCCTCCAGCTTTTAACCACCCAGGCAGCGCCATGTCCATCCAGGATTCCAGACCGGTTTTCAAGCGTATTCTCCTCAAGCTCAGCGGCGAGGCCCTGATGGGAGATGATGAGTCCGGCATTGATACCGGCATCCTGGCTCGCATCGCCGGTGAAATCCTGGAATTACGCCATCTGGACGTGGAAATAGGGATGGTGATTGGCGGCGGCAACCTGTTTCGCGGCGCGGGCCTGGCCCGGGCCGGGATGGACCGGGTGACCGCCGACCACATGGGGATGCTGGCGACGGTGATGAACTCGCTGGCGATGCAGGACACCCTGGAGCGAGTGGGTGTGTTCACCCGGGTGATGTCGGCCATTCGCATCAACCAGGTGTGCGAGGACTACATCCGCCGCCGCGCCGTTCGCCATCTGGAAAAGGGCCGGGTGGTGATCTTCGCCGCCGGCACCGGCAATCCGTTTTTCACCACCGATTCCGCCGCCAGCCTGCGGGCCATTGAAATCAACGCCGACGTGATGCTCAAAGGCACCAAGGTGGATGGCATTTATTCAGCGGATCCGGTCAAGGACGCGGCGGCGGTGCGTTACGAGCAACTCACTTACGACGAGGCGCTGGCGCGCAAGCTGGGCGTCATGGACGCCACGGCCATCGTCATGTGCCGCGAACACAACCTGCCGGTGAAAGTTTTCAACATCAACCGCCACGGCGATCTGGTGCGGATCGTGTGCGGCGAGAACGTGGGCACCACCGTGGTGCGGGAATGACGAACATGATTGACCCTCTCAAAAAAGAAGCCGCCGCCCGGATGGCGAAGAGCGTGGACAGTCTGAAGCAGGAATTGACCAAGCTGCGCACCGGCCGCGCCCATACCAGCCTGCTTGACCACATCATGGTCAGCTACTATGGCAACGATACGCCGCTCAATCAGGTGGCGTCGGTCACGGTGGCCGACGCCCGCACCCTGCTGGTGACGCCCTGGGAAAAGAACATGGTCGGGCCGATTGAGAAAGCGATCCTGAAGTCCGATCTGGGCCTGAATCCAGCCTCTGCCGGGACGACGATCCGGGTGCCGCTGCCGCCGCTGACCGAGGAACGCCGCCGCGACCTGGTCAAGGTGGTGCGGCGCGAGGGCGAAGAGGCGAAGGTGGCGATCCGCAATATCCGCCGCGACGCCAACAGCCAGCTCAAGGCCCTGCTCAAAGACAAGAAGATTCCCGAAGACGTCGAGCGCCAGACCCAGGACGAGATTCAGAAACTCACCGACCGGCACATTCAGGACGTGGACAAGACGCTCGCGGCCAAGGAAGCCGAGTTGATGGAAATCTGAAGCGCTGGCTTGGATTTTTAGGGCCATGGCGATCCAGCCAGGGAGTTGCTGCGATGACGCGTGACGCTGCCGTGGAGCCGCCGCGTGAGCTGTTACCCCGGCATATTGCGATTGTCATGGATGGCAACGGGCGCTGGGCGCGGCGACGGTTTCTGCCGCGCACGGCCGGTCACCGGGAAGGCGCCAAGACCGTGCGCCAGATCGTCAAGGTCTGTGGCGAACGCGGCATCGAAGTGTTGACGCTGTTCGCGTTCAGCAGCGAAAACTGGCGGCGGCCGCGCCCGGAAGTCGAAGTGCTGATGAACCTGTTTTTGACGACGCTGCGCCGCGAGATTCGCCGGCTGCACGCCGCCAACGTCCGGATGCGTTTCATCGGCGACCGCAGCGCCTTTGCCCCGGTTTTGCAGGAGTACATCGCCCAGGCCGAACAGCGCACCGCCGCCAATACCGGCCTGACCCTGGTGATCGCCGCCAACTACGGCGGGCGCTGGGACATCGCCCAGGCCAGCCAGCGGGTGGCCGAAGAGGTAGCCGCAGGCCGGTTGCAGCCGAGCGATATGAATGTTGACCTGTTCCATCAGTACACCTGCCTGGCCGACTTGCCGGAGCCGGATCTGTTCATCCGCACCGGTGGCGAGCAGCGGATCAGTAATTTCCTGCTCTGGCAACTGGCGTATACCGAACTTTATTTTACCGACCGGTTGTGGCCGGATTTTGATGTTGAGGACCTGGACGCCGCCTGCGCCGCGTTCGCCAGCCGGCAGCGGCGATTCGGGCAGACCGGCGAACAGGTAGCCGGAGTCGCCGATGCTTAAACAACGCGTCATTACCGCTAGCATCCTGGCCCTGATCGCCCTGTGGGTGGTGCTGAAACTGCCCGCCGTCGGGTTCGGCGCGGTGTTGCTGGCGGTGATGTTGCTGTGCGCCTGGGAATGGGCGGACCTGGCGCGGTTGACCCAGCCGCGCGCCCGCGTGCTGTACGGCGTGCTGGTGCTGGCCCCGATCCTGGCGGTCTGGCCGCTGGCGGACCGCACGGTAGTTGTCGCAGGCCTGATGCTCCCGGCATTCGCCGCCTGGTGCTACGTACTGCTCTGGCTGTGGCGCTACGCCGGGCAACCGGAACGTCAGGATCGGCCCAGCACGGTCGGCGTGGCCGGCGTGGCGGCGCTGGCGGCGGCCTGGCTGGCGCTGATGGGCGTGCGCCATGAGTTTGGCCCCGGCTACGTGCTGTTCCTGCTGATGCTGATTTGGGTTGCCGACATCGGCGCTTATTTCGCCGGCCGGCGCTGGGGACGGCGCAAGCTGGCCCCGACCATCAGTCCGGGTAAGACCTGGGAAGGCGTCTGGGGCGCGGCGGCGGCGGCGGCGGCTTTTGCGCTGGTTGGCGCGGCGGTGCTGGGCGTGGGTTCGCGCTGGCCAGGATTTGTAGCAGTTTGCATGGTCACGGTCGCTTTTTCCATCGTCGGGGATTTGTTCGAGAGCATGTTGAAGCGGCAGCGCGGGGTGAAGGATAGCGGTTCCCTGTTGCCGGGTCATGGCGGTGTGCTGGACCGGCTGGACAGCCTGCTCGCCGCCGCGCCGGTGTTTCTGCTGGGCTGGTTGGTGCTGGCGGGATGAACGCGCGCATCGGCGTCGCCATTCTCGGTTCGACCGGCTCGATCGGGGTCAGCACGCTCGACGTACTGAGCCGGCACGCCGACCGGTTTCGGGTGGTGGCGCTCACGGCGCACCGAGATGTTGAAGGTCTGTTCCAGCAGTGCCTGAGCCACGAACCGGAGTATGCGGTCATGGCGGACCCGAACGCGGCTGAACAGTTGCGCAACCGGTTGCAGTCCGCCGGGCGGCCGGTCGAGGTGCTGACGGGTCCGGCGGGGCTGGAACGGGTCGCGGCATTGCCCGAAGTCGCTTATGTCATGGCGGCCATCGTCGGCGCAGCGGGGTTGTTGCCCACCCTGGCGGCGGCGCGGGCCGGCAAACGGGTGTTGCTGGCCAACAAGGAAGCTCTGGTCATGGCCGGGCCGCTGTTCATGGCGGCGATTCGCCAACAGGGCGCGGAATTGCTGCCGATTGACAGCGAACACAATGCAGTGTTTCAGTGCCTGCCGCCGGCGTTCGCCGCTGAAGGGCTGGAGGCGGTGGGTGTCCGGCGTATCCTGCTGACCGGTTCCGGCGGGCCATTTCGCACGACGCCGCTGGACCAGTTGCCGAACGTCACCCCGGATCAGGCCTGCGCCCATCCCAACTGGCGCATGGGGCGAAAAATCTCGGTGGATTCCGCCACCATGATGAACAAGGGGCTGGAAGTGATCGAGGCCCATTGGCTGTTCGCCGCGTCGCCCGAACGGATCGAGGTGGTGATTCATCCGCAAAGCGTGATTCATTCGATGGTGGAATACGAAGACGGCTCGGTGCTGGCGCAACTGGGCCACCCCGACATGCGCACCCCCATCGCCCACGCGCTGGCCTGGCCACGCCGGCTGGCGTCGGGTGTCGCGTTTCTCGATTTCACCCGTCTGGGGCCGCTGGAATTCCAGGCGCCGGATATTGCCCGGTTTCCCTGTTTGCGACTGGCCTTCGCCGCGCTGAACGCGGGCGGAACCGCGCCGGCTATTCTGAACGCGGCTAATGAAGTCGCCGTGCAAGCGTTCCTCGATCAACAGATTCGCTATACCGACATCGCCGCCGTGGTGGAACGGACTTTGGAACGGGTTCCGACGCGCGGGGTCAATACGCTGGCGACAATCCTCGCCGACGACGCCCAGGCGCGCGCCGTGGCGGGGGACATTATTGCCGCGCGCATGGCGGGGAGATGAGAGGAGTAGCAGTCCGTTGATTTCGTTACTGGCTTTTATTGTGACTCTGGGCGTGTTGATCACCGTCCACGAATTCGGCCATTTCTGGGTGGCCCGCCGGCTGGGGGTCAAAGTACTCCGGTTTTCCATCGGTTTCGGCAAGCCGTTGTGGCAACGGCGCGGCCGGGACGGAACCGAGTATGTAATCGCCGCCCTGCCGCTGGGCGGCTATGTGAAAATGCTGGACGAGCGTGAGGGTGAGGTTCCAGCCGCTGAACTGCCCTTGGCCTTCAACCGCCAGCCGGTCGGCTCGCGCATCGCCATCGTGCTGGCCGGGCCGCTTGGCAACTTCCTGTTCGCCATTCTGGCCTACAGCCTGATGTTCATGATCGGCGTGCCCGGCGTCAAGCCGGTGCTGGACGATCCCAAGCCGGCTTCGCTGGCGGCGGCGAGCGGCTTCCAGAAGGGTGATGTGATCGTCGCAGTGGATGGCAAGCCCACGCCGACTCTAAGCGCAGTCATGCTGGAACTGGTGGATCGCGCCATGAGCGACGAGGCGATCCAGGTCGAAGTGGTGGATGCCGACGAGCGGGCGCGGGTCCGGGTGCTGGATGCGCGCGACGTCGGCGAGTTGGGCGAAGCGGCGCAGGTGTTCGACCGGCTGGGCTTGCGGCCATGGCGGCCGGTGTTGCCGGCGGTGATCGGTCAGGTGACGCGCGACGGTGCGGCGGAGCGGGCCGGCCTGCAACCGGGTGACCGCATCCTGCTGGCCGCCGGCGAAGTGATGACGGACTGGGAACAGTGGCGCACGTTGATCCAGCGGCATCCAGGCCAGCCGTTCAGCGTGCGGATCGAACGCGGCGGCGCCGAGCAGACGCTCGAACTGACGCCCGACGCACGGGAAACCGAGCAGGGCGAACGGGTTGGCTTTATCGGCGCCATTGCCGATGTGCCCGCTGATCTCGCTCAAAGCGTGCGGGTCGTGGTACGGTATGGGCCGCTGGATGCCGTGGGCGCGGCGCTGGGCAAAACCTGGGACATGTCGCTGCTGACGCTGCGGATGCTGGGCCGGATGCTGGTCGGCAGAGCCTCGCTGGACAATCTCAGCGGGCCGTTGACGATTGCGCAATTCGCCGGCCAGGCGGCCAGCGCCGGCGCCATGGCGTTTTTGTCGCTGCTGGCCCTGATCAGCCTCAGCCTGGGGGTTTTGAACCTGCTGCCGGTGCCGGTGTTGGACGGCGGGCATTTGCTGTATTACCTCATCGAGCTGGTCAAAGGGAGTCCGCTGTCTGACGCAGTGCAGAATTTCGGCCAGCGGGTGGGGCTTGCGGTCCTGGTGCTGTTGATGGGGCTGGCTCTGTTCAATGATTTCAACCGTCTGCTGGGATAGGAACTGCCGACCCTGGCCTTGGGTGACTACGCATTTATGAACTTGTATCGCTCTCTGCTGTTTTCGCTGGGCTTGCTGGTCCTGAGCGCCCAGGCCCACGCCGCTGCGTTCGTCGTGCGCGATATCCAGGTTGAGGGTTTGCAACGGATCTCCGCCGGCACCGTGTTCAACTACCTCCCGGTGCAGGTGGGTGCGACGGTGTCGGAGAAGGATTACCCGGACATCATCCGCGCGCTGTTCAAAACCGGGTTCTTCACCGATGTGAACCTGGAGCGCAAGGGCGATGCGCTGGTGATCACCGTAACCGAGCGGCCCGCCATCGCCGAGGTCAAGATTACCGGCAACAGCGACATCAGCACCGACGATCTCAAAAAAGCCCTGACCGGTGTTGGCCTGGCCGAGGGCCGGGTGTTCGACCGGTCGCTGCTCGACAAGGTGGAGCAGGAATTGCTGCGGCAGTACTACAGCCGTGGCCGGTACGCGGTGCAGATCAAGAGCCAGGTGCAACCGCTGGAGCGCAACCGGGTCGCGGTTACCATTGAAATCTCGGAAGGGGCGGTGGCCAGCATCAGTCAGATCACGATTGTCGGCAACAAGGCGTTTACCGAAAAGGAGTTGCTGAACCAACTGCAATCGTCCACGCCCGGCTGGTTCTCCTTCTTCACCAAGGACGATCAGTATTCCAAGCAGAAACTGGGGGCCGACATCGAAACTCTGCGCTCGTTCTACCTGGACCGGGGCTACCTCAAGTTCAATGTGGATTCCACTCAGGTTTCGATTACCCCGGACAAAAGGGATGTCTACATTACCCTCAATATTACCGAGGGCGAGCCGTACACGGTGGCGGATGTGCAACTGAGCGGGGATTTCGGCGTCGTTGCCGAACCGGACCTGCGCAAGCTGATCGCGCTCAAGCCGGGTGACGTTTTTTCCCGCGCCAAGCTGACCGAGACCGCCAAGGCGATGGGTGAGCGGCTGGGCGAGGAGGGCTACGCCTTTGCTAACGTCAACGCTGTGCCGCGCGTAGACGATGCGGCCCACCAGGTGGCGCTGAATTTCGTAGTGGATCCGGGCAAGCGGGTCTATGTCCGGCGGGTCAATTTCCAGGGCAACATCAAGACCCAGGATGACGTACTGCGCCGGGAGGTGCGGCAGACGGAAGGCTCGTGGTTCTCGACCAAGGACACCGAACGCTCCAAGACCCGTTTGCAGCGGCTGGATTACCTGGAAAGCGTCAATCTGGAAACGCCCGCCGTGCCGGGGACCAACGACCAGGTGGACGCCAACTTCACCGTGGTTGAGCGGCCCTCGGGCAGCCTGATGTTCGGTATCGGCTATGGTCAGGACGCGGGCCTGTTGCTGAACGCCAGCCTTACCCAGAACAATTTTCTGGGTACCGGCAACCAGCTTGGCCTGGTGCTGAACAACAGCGATACCGGTCAGAACTACAATATTTCCTACAACAACCCCTACTATACCCCTGACGGCGTCAGCCTTGGGTTCCAGCTTTTCTATCGGGAAATCGACAGTGCCGAGGCGAATACGGCCGACTATATTTTAAACAGTTATGGCGCCCAGGTTAATTTCGGATTTCCGCTTAACGAATTCGATACTTTGCGGTTGAGTCCAGGCTACGAGCACATCTGGATTGACACATTCGGGTGTGGAGGACCGGAAACCGAGACGTTCAATGAGACGCCGCAGGAAATTTGCGAGTACGTGAGCCAGAACGGCGATACCTACAACGAGTTCAAGTTGAACGCCAGTTGGGCGCGTGACAGCCGCAATCGGGTCATTTTTCCAACGAACGGTTACTTGAACCAGCTTGCTGCCGAGATCGCCATTCCGGGCAGCGATGCCGAATTCTACAAGCTGAGCTATCGGGGTATTGCCTACTTCCCGCTGGCGCGTTGGCTGACGTGGACGGTGGGCGGTGAAGTGGGCTACGGCGATGGATATGGCGATACCGATGAATTGCCCTTCTTCGAGAATTTCTATGCAGGCGGCCTGCGCTCGGTGCGTGGCTGGAAAGCCAATACTCTAGGCCCTCGCTACAGTAACGATGAACCTGGCGGCGGCTCATTCAAGACTATCGCCAGTACCCAGATGATTCTTCCCGTACCGTTCCTGGAAAAATCCGAAAATGTGCGGCTGGCGGCGTTTTTTGATGTTGGCAACGTATTCGCCACTCCGAGTGATTTCGACGCTAACGAATTACGCTACTCAGTCGGTTTGGCCGGGTTTTGGATTTCGCCGCTGGGACCCATCGTGTTAAGCGTTGCTGCTCCGCTCAATGAAAAATCCGGGGACGAAACGGAAGTATTCCAGTTTTCCTTTGGCGTACCGCTGAATTGAGGCTGAAGATTGATCTTGATTTTTTGTATTGGGGCGATGTCCCGCACTATTCTGCTGATGGAGGTATGAACGTTGAAACTTGTGCGTAATGTATTGATCGCGGCCGCCTTGGCGTTGCCGGTTTCTCTGGCCCAGGCCGCCGATGTGAAGATTGGTTTTGTCAGCATCGCCAAGATTTTGAGCAGTGCGCCCCAGGCCGAAGCGGCCAGCAAGCGGCTGGAGCAGGAATTCGCGCCGCGTAAGAAGGGCCTGGATGATGCGCTTAAAGCACTGCGCAAGCAGGAAGAAAAATTGGCTAAGGATGGGGCCGTGATGAGCGACAGCCAGCGCCGCAGTCTGGAAAGTGAAGTTCGTAACCAGGCCCGGGAATTGAAGCGGACCAGCGATGAATTCCGGGAGGATTTCAACCTGCGCCGCAACGAGGAACTGGGCAAGTTCCAGAAGCAGGTGCTGGAGGTGATCAATGGTGTCGCCAAAGAGGAGGGCTTCGATCTGGTGATCAATGACAGCGCGACGCTGTACGCCAGTTCCCAGGTAGATGTGACGGACAAGGTGCTCAAGCGCCTGACGTCCAAGTAGCCGCAGAGACATGGTCACGCTGGGCGAAGTCGCAGCGGCGGCAGGCGCGCGTCTGCAAGGCGGCGATGCGGCAACGGTCGTGGTTGGCGTGGCGCCTCTGCATCGCGCCGGGCCAGGACAGCTCAGCTTCCTCATCCATCCCCGCTATCGCTCCTGCCTGGCGACTACCCAGGCCGCTGCGGTGATCCTGTCGCCCGAAGATGCCCGGGATTGCCCGGCGCCGGCGGTAATGGCCGCCAACCCGCAGGTCGCCTATGCCCGGGCGGCGGCACTGTTCGAACCGGCGGCTGAGGCGCAGCGTGGCGTTCATCCAACGGCCTGGGTCAGTCCCACTGCGGTGGTCGCCGCCGACGCCTGGATTGGCCCGCACTGTGCGGTGGAAGCAGGCGCGGTGATCGAGACCGGCGTGATCGTGGGGCCGGGCTGCGTGATTGGCGAACAGGCGGTGATCGGAGCGGGAAGCCGGCTGGTGGCGCGGGTGACGGTTTGCCACCGAGTGCGGCTGGGGCGGCGGGTGCTGGCGCATCCGGGCGCAGTGATCGGCAGCGACGGTTTTGGTCTGGCGCTGGATGCGGGCGGCCGCTGGCTCAGGATTCCCCAACTGGGCTGCGTGGTGGTTGGCGATGATGTCGAGATCGGCGCTAATACCACCATTGATCGCGGTGCGCTGGAAGACACCGTGATTGAGGACGGAGTCAAGCTGGACAATCAGATTCAGGTGGCCCACAACGTCCACATTGGCGCCCACAGCGCGCTGGCCGGCTGCGTGGGCATTGCTGGCAGCGCCCGGATTGGCCGGCATTGCATGATCGGTGGCGGCGTCGGTATCGCCGGTCATCTGGAAATCGCCGACCGGGTCCAGATCACCGGCATGTCGCTGGTCACCCAGTCCATTACCGAGCCGGGTACGTATTCTTCGGGACTGGCGGTGGAGCCTAACCGGCGGTGGAACAAGATCAGCGCCCGCCTGCGCCGGCTGGATGAACTGTTCCGGCGGTTGATCGCCCTGGAACGAACAATCAATCGAAATAACGCCCCGCCCTTACTCAGCCAAAACGACCAGGATTGAAATAAAAGTGATGAATGAATCCATGGATATTCAGGAAATTCTGGAATACTTGCCGCATCGTTACCCATTTCTGCTGATTGACCGGGTGCTGGCGATTGAGCCGGGGCGGTCGCTGACCGGTCTCAAGAACGTCAGTTTCAACGAACCCTTTTTCCTGGGACACTTTCCGCAACGACCGATCATGCCCGGCGTGCTGATTCTGGAAGCACTGGCGCAGGCGACCGGCGTTCTGGCGTTCAAGAGCGACGGTGGGAAGCCCGACCATCGTTCCATGTACTACCTGGTGGGCGTGGACAATGCCCGGTTCAAGCGTCCGGTGGGGCCGGGCGATCAACTGATCCTGGAGGTTCGGCTGGATCGGGTCAAGCGCGACATCGGTAAATTCACCTGCGAAGCCAAAGTGGACGGGCAGTTGGCGGCGTCCGCCGAGCTGATGTGCGCTAAGCGGGACATCAACCCGTGATTGATCCGCGCGCCGCAGTGGACCCAACGGCCCGACTGGCGCCAGACGTCAGCGTAGGGCCGTTCTCGGTGATCGGCGCGGATGTGGAGATCGGCGCCGGTACCTGGATCGGGCCGCACGTGGTGATCCAGGGACCGACCCGGATTGGCCGCGACAACCGGATTTACCAGTTCAGTTCGCTGGGCGAAATCCCGCAGGACAAGAAATATGGCGGCGAGCCGACCCGCCTGGAAATCGGTGACCGCAACACCATCCGCGAGTTCGTCACCATCAATCGTGGCACCGTGCAGGATGCCGGGATGACCCGCCTGGGCGATGACAACTGGATCATGGCTTATGTCCATATCGCGCACGATTGCGTGGTTGGTGACCGGGCCATCTTCGCCAACGGGGCGTCGCTGGCTGGCCATGTCCATGTTGAAGATGACGTGGTGCTGGGCGGCTTCGCCCTGGTGTACCAGTTCACCCGGCTGGGGGTGCACAGCTTTTGTGGTTTCGCCTGTGGGGTGCATCGGGATGTGCCGCCTTACGTGACCGTGGCGGGCTATCGCGCCGAGCCGCACGGTATCAATGCCGAGGGTCTGCGCCGGCGCGGCTTTGCTGATGCGGAGATTCAGGCGGTTCGCCGCGCCTATAAGGTCATTTATCGCGCCAATCTGCGGCTGGAGGAGGCGGTGGATAAGGTGCGGGAGATGACGGCGGAATGGCCGCGTTTGCAAATCCTGGCTGATTTTTTGGCGGCGCCGTCCCGTAATGGGATCGTTCGGTAGTACGGATTCGGTCCACGGAAGACACGGAAGACACGGACGGGAAGACACGGAGCGGTGGCTTCGTGTTGATGGAAGATGAGGACCGGTTGTCTATGCACATCGCTATCGTTGCTGGTGAACTGTCGGGCGATTTGCTCGGCGCAGGGTTGATGGCGGCGCTTCGGGCGCACTATCCACAACTCCGCTTTATCGGCGTCGGCGGGCCGGCGATGCGGGCTCAGGGTTTTCAGACCGTGGTTCCGATGGAACGGCTGGCGGTCATGGGGCTGGTGGAGGTGCTGCGACACTTGCCCGATCTGTTGACCCTCCGCCGCCAGCTTTACCGGCAATTCAGCGCGGATCCCCCTTTGGCGTTTATCGGCATTGATGCCCCGGATTTCAATTTGGGCCTGGAGCGCCGGTTGCGCGCTCGTGGCATTCCCACCGTGCATTACGTCAGCCCGTCGGTCTGGGCGTGGCGGCCTTGGCGGGTGCGCAAGATCGCCCGCGCCGTGGATTTGATGCTGACCCTGTTTCCCTTCGAGGCGGCGTTTTACCAGAAACACGGCGTGCCGGTGCGCGTTGTGGGGCATCCGCTGGCCGATGCCATTCCGCTCCGTAGTGATCGGGCGGTAGCCCGCCAGGCGCTGGGATTGCCGATGCCGGATGAAGCGCCCGTCATCGCGTTGCTGCCCGGCAGCCGGCTGGGCGAGGTCGGCCGGCTGGGTCCGCTGTTGCTGGATACCGCGATCTGGTTGCACGCTCGGCGGCCTGATCTGCGGTTTGTGCTACCAGCGGCGACGCCGTGTCTGTATGAGATGCTGGCGGGGATGCAGGCCGAGCGCGCGCCGACCTTACCGCTGACACTGGCGCAAGGCCAGTCCCGTGAAGTGATGGCCGCCGCCGACGTGGTGGCGCTGGCTTCGGGCACTGCGACGCTGGAGGCGATGCTGCTCAAGCGACCGATGGTGGTGGCTTATCGGGTGGCGCCGATGACCGCGTGGCTGGCCCGGCGGCTGGTGCGGGTTTCCCATTTCGCCCTGCCCAATCTGCTGGCTGAGCGGGAATTGGTGCCGGAGTTTATCCAGGAAGCCGCGACTGTGGAAAATCTCGGACCGGCGATTTTGCGCTGGCTGGACGAGCCGCTGGCCCGCGAACGGTTGACGATGGAGTTCGACGCGCTGCATCACGAACTGCGCCGCGACGCCAGCCGTCAGGCCGCTGACGCGATTGTGGAGTTGTTGCGCCTGCTGTGAAGGTGGGATCAGGCGGTGGAGGCCTTAGGCGATTTCCATACCAGACCTTGCCAGACCACCTCTGTAGGGACACGGCGCCGCCGTGTCCCTACTCTCTACGCGGCGTGGATGGAGCAGGGATAAACAAACTGGCGACGCTCAGGCTCAGTTCGGGCAGCAAAACCGGCGCAATGGTTTCCGTGGCTTCGGGATAGCGGATTTCGCGATAGCCTTCGGGGCTGGGGCGACGGTAAATTTCCAATCGTTGGCCGGCTACATCCAGCAGCCACACTTCCGGGATGCCCGCCTTGGCGTACAGCGGAACCTTGGTGTCCCGGTCGTAGCGCAGGGTGCTATCCGAGACTTCGATCAGGAGCAACACATCCTCCGGGCAAGGATGCGCACTTTCATAAAAATCCGGGCGTGGTTTGAGCAAAACCATATCCGGCTGGGGTTCCGAATGCGCATCCAGCGCCACCGGGTTTTGCACATCCACGATGGCGGTATCGCCGACTTGCAGTGAAAACAGCCGGTTAAGCAGTCGGGTCTTACTGGCGTGTTGCTCTCCAATCGGCGGCATGGCGATCAGGTCTCCCTCGATCAGTTCTACTCTGGAGTCTTCGTCGAAAATCCCGATTTCACCCAGGCGGTGATATTCCGCGACCGTCAGGCGGTAGCGGTGGGGGGTCAGCGGCTCCGGAGTCTCCACGATGGCGGCGGTCGCGGCGACCGCGTCCCGGTCCAGCAGGGCAGCGTTGCTCATGGCTTCACCTCTCCAAGGGGGCCGAAAATAAAAATCCCCGCAAGCATAGCTCACGGGGATCTGTGAGAGTGAGGGATCAGGCAGCGGTTACGCCGCCAGCTTCACCGTATCGGCCACTTGCTGATACTCCTCCACCTGGTTGAAGTTCAGGTAGCGGTAAATTTCCGCGCCCTTGGTCCCGATCTCGCCCATGTACTTCATGTACTCGGCGAAGGTCGGGATCTTGCCCAGCAGGGCGCAGACCGCCGCCAGCTCCGCCGAACTCAGGTACACGTTGGCGCCTTTGCCCAGCCGGTTGGGGAAGTTGCGGGTCGAGGTAGACACCACCGTGGCGTTATCCGCCACCCGCGCCTGGTTGCCCATGCACAGCGAGCAGCCGGGCATCTCCATCCGCGCCCCGGCGCTACCGTAGATCGCGTAGTAGCCTTCCTCGCTCAACTGGCGGGCGTCCATCTTGGTCGGCGGGGAAATCCACAGCCGGGTCGGGATGTTGGCCTGACCGGCCAGCACCTTGCCGGCGGCGCGGTAGTGGCCGATGTTGGTCATGCAGGAACCGATGAACACCTCGTCGATCTTGGCGCCGGCCACGTCGGCCAGGGTCTTGACATCGTCGGGATCGTTGGGGCAGGCCAGCAGCGGCTCCTTGATCGCGCTCATGTCAATCTCGATGATGTCCGCGTATTCGGCGTCGGCGTCGGGTGCCATCAGCGTCGGATTGGCCAGCCACGCTTCCATGCCCTTGATGCGGCGCTCCAGGGTCTTGGGGTCCTGGTAGCCGTTGGCGATCATCCACTTGAGCAGCGTGATGTTGCTGTTCAGGTACTCGATGATCGGTTCCTTGTTCAACCGCACAGTGCAGCCGGCGGCGGAACGCTCGGCGGAGGCGTCGGACAGCTCGAACGCCTGTTCGACTTTCAGGTCGGGCAACCCTTCGATTTCCAGAATCCGGCCGTTGAACACGTTCTTCTTGCCTTCCTTCGCCACGGTCAGCGTGCCGGCCTTAATCGCGGCGTAGGGGATGGCGTTGACCAGATCGCGCAGGGTGATGCCGGGCTGCATCTTGCCCTTGAACCGGACCAGCACCGATTCCGGCATGTCGAGCGGCATGGAGCCGGTCGCCGCCGCGAAGGCCACCAGACCGGAACCGGCGGGGAAACTGATGCCGATGGGGAAGCGGGTATGGGAGTCACCGCCGGTGCCAACCGTATCGGGCAACAGCATCCGGTTCAGCCAACTGTGGATGATGCCGTCGCCGGGGCGCAGCGCCACGCCGGCCCGGCTGGAAATGAAATCGGGCAGGGTGTGATGGGTCTGCACGTCCACCGGCTTGGGATAGGCGGCGGTGTGGCAGAACGACTGCATGACCAGATCGGCGGAGAAGCCCAGGCAGGCCAGGTCTTTCAGCTCGTCGCGGGTCATCGGGCCAGTGGTGTCCTGAGAGCCGACGGTGGTCATCTTCGGCTCGCAGTAGGTGCCCGGCCGGATGCCGGCCACACCGCAGGCCTTGCCGACCATCTTCTGCGCCAGGGTGTAGCCCTTGCCGGTATCCTTGGGCGCGACCGGACGGCGGAAGATCGGGCTGGGGCCGAGATTCATCACCTCGCGCGCCCAGTCGGTCAGGCCACGGCCGATGATCAGGTTGATGCGCCCGCCGGCCTGCACTTCGTCCAGCAGCACGTCGGACTTGTACTGGAAGGTGGAGATGACCGCGCCGTTTTTCTCGATTTTGCCGGCGTAGGGGTAGATGTCAATGACATCGCCCATGTTCATCTGGGTCACGTCGCAGTCGGTGATCGGCAGCGCGCCGGCGTCTTCCTGGGTGTTGAAGAAGATCGGGGCGATCTTGCCGCCGAGGCAGTAGCCGCCGTAGCGCTTGTTGGGCACGTAGGGGATGTCCTCGCCGGTCCACCACAGCACCGAGTTGGTGGCGGACTTGCGGCTGGAGCCGGTACCGACCACGTCGCCGACGTAGGCGACTGGATAGCCCTTCTTTTTCAGCGACTCGATCAGTTTCAGCGGGCCGACCTTGCCGGGTTCGTCCGGCTCGATGCCGGGGCGGGCCATCTTCAGCATCGCCAGGCCGTGCAGCGGGATGTCGGGACGGCTCCAGGCGTCGGGAGCGGGGGACAGGTCGTCGGTGTTGGTTTCGCCAGTGACTTTAAAGACCGTGACGGTGACTTTCTCGGGCACCTTGTCGCGACTGGTGAACCATTCGGCCTCGGCCCAGGATTTCATGATCCGCTGGGCGTGGGCGTTGCCGGCGTCGGCCTTGGCCTTGACGCCGTGCCGGTAGTCGAACATCAGCAGGGTGTTCGACAGCGCCTTGACGGCGGCGGGCGCGCACTCGGCGTCGTCGAGCAGATCAATCAGCGGCTGGATGTTGTAGCCGCCCAGCATGGTGCCGAGCAGTTCGGTGGCGCGCACCCGCGAAATCAGCGGGGATTTGGCCTCGCCCTTGGCGACAGCGGCCAGGAAGGCGGCCTTGACGTAGGCGGCCTGATCCACGCCTGCTGGCACCCGGTGGGTGATGAGATCCAGCAGGAAATCTTCTTCGCCCTTGGGCGGATTCTTGAGCAGGCCCACCAGATCGGCGGTCTGCTGCGGGGTGAGCGGCAGGGCGGGAATGCCCATGGCGGCGCGTTCGGCGGCGTGTTGGCGATAGTTTTCGAGCACGGAAAAACCCCCTTGGTGATGGTGCGGCTTCCGCGTTCGCGGAAACTGCGGTGGTGAATTTTTAGGTAGCCGGAAGGCGCTGGTCCGGGATGGGCGAGCGCCTTCCGGTACAAAAAACGGCGTTATTGTAGCGTTGAAGGGCGGCTTGTGGGAACGTCAGCCGTCATTGATCTCCGTCTGCCGCCGCCGCGCCATTGCCGCCCCTTACTCCTTGTCAGGGATCGTCAGCGCCAGGAACAGCGCGCCGTTATCGCGCTTGATCAGCACCGGGATGGGCCGACCGACGGGCAGTTGCTTGACCAAATCGGCGAACTGGTCAATATCGCTGACCTCGACGTTGTTGATCCGGGTGATGATGTCGCCCGGCCGGATGCCGGCGCTGGCGGCGGGACCTTCATCCACATCCTTGACCAACACGCCCTGTTCGCCCGATTTCCGCTTGCCGGCAGGCAATTCGGCCACCATCAGACCCAGCCGGTTGTGGGTGGGCGGTTCGGCGATGGCTTGTTGCAGTTTGGTTTCCTCGGGCAGCTCGGCGATTTGGACGGTCAGGATTTGCTCCTTGCCGTCGCGGATGACGGTGAGCGGTGGGTTGGTGCCAGGGCGGGTGCGACCCACCATCAGCGGCAGATCACTGGAAGTGCGTACCGGCTGATTGTTGAACGCGACGATGATGTCGCCCGCCTTAACGCCGGCTTTCTGCGCTGGGCCATCGGCCAGCACCTGGCCGACCAGAGCGCCACGCGGCTTGTCGAGGCCGAAGGACTGCGCCAGTTCCGGCGTGACTTCCTGAATCATGACGCCCAGCCAGCCGCGCGCCACCTTGCCACCGGTCTTGAGCTGATCCACCACTTCCATCGCTACGTCTATGGGAATGGCGAAGGACACGCCCTGATAACCGCCGGAACGGCTGTAGATTTGTGAGTTGACGCCGATGACCTCGCCGTTGAGGTTGAACAACGGCCCGCCGGAGTTGCCGGGGTTGACGGCGGCGTCGGTCTGGATGAACGGCACGTAGTTGTCGCTGGGCAGACTGCGGCCCAGGGCGCTGATGATGCCCTGGGTAGCGGTGCGCTCAAAGCCGAACGGCGAGCCGATAGCCAGCACCCACTGGCCAACCTTGGCCTTGCTGGCGTCGCCGATCTTGACGGCGGGCAGCGCGGCCTCGGATTTGACCTTGAGCAGGGCGATGTCGCTGCGGCTGTCCTTGCCGATGACCTGGGCGGGCAGTTCGGTGCGGTCGCTCAACCCGACTACGATGCTGTCCACTTCGTCCACCACGTGGGCGTTGGTGACGATGTAGCCATCCGCGGAAATGATGAAACCGGAACCCACCGAGGAGCGCGGCGGCATGGGCAAATCCGGCATTTGCTCGAAGAACTTCTTGAAATAGTCGTGGAACGGGCTGCTTTCGGGAATCGGTGGGTGGCCGCGTCCTGACCAGCTTTTCGGTTTGGTGTCGGCCTTGGTCTGAATGCTGACCACCGCCGGACTGTACTGTTCGACCAGGGTAACGAAGTCGGGATAATCCGCCGCCTGGACCAGCGCGCCCCACAGCAAACCGAGGACCGCGATGGGCCAAAGGGACGTTTTGAGTCGTTGCATCGAAAACTCTCCTCAATCAGGGTCAGTGAAATCCACGAAAAACCGTCGAATTCGTCGGGATTGACCATGGCGGGCCGGCTTGGTTCGGGAAGAATCGCGTGCAACCCGGCGCAACGGCGTCGGTCATAACGAACAGTTCGTTTCGCGGTATTTCAACCCTTGCCAATCTTTGAGGTAGCGACCATGGCTCAAACTGCTTCCACGATGCTCCCGCTGGGTACGCCTGCGCCAGCGTTCAACCTGACCGAACCCGCCACCGGTTGCACGGTCACCCTGGCGGATTTCCAGAATGCCCCGGCGTTGCTGGTGATCTTCATGTGCAACCACTGTCCGTTCGTCAAGCATATCCGTGAGGGCCTGGTTCGGTTCGCGCGGGAGTATCAGGCCCGGGGACTGGCCATCGTCGCCATCAGCGCCAACGACGTGGCGAACCATCCCAACGATAGTCCGGCGAAAATGGCCGAGGACGCCCGGGCGTTCGGCTATCCCTTTCCGTATCTGTACGATGAAACCCAGGCGGTCGCCCAAGCGTATCGAGCCGCTTGCACCCCGGATTTCTTCCTGTTCGATGCCGGTCGCACGCTGGTCTATCGCGGTCAGTTCGACGGCAGCCGGCCGGGTAACAATGTGCCGGTGACCGGTGCGGATCTACGGGCGGCGGCGGACGCGGTGCTGGCGAGCCAGCCGGCTCCGTCCGACCAGAAGCCCAGCATCGGTTGCAACATCAAGTGGAAAGCGGGGAACGAGCCAGACTATTACGGCGCTCCTCAATGACGGAGGATAACCCCGTGACGGGGCGTGGCGATAGCGAGCATAACGGTTAAACTAGCCGCCGATGTTCCAACGGGATGGCCGACATGCATGGTTTCGGGCCGCGGGCGCTGACCCCGCGCGATGGCTGGGATTGGCTGATGCAAGCGTGGCAACTGATGTGGCGGCGGCCCGGCTTGTTTGTGGCCGTGGCGCTGTTCGCGCCCGCGGGCGTGGCCTTGTTACTGGCGTTGCCGGTCTGGGATTGGTGGCTGCCGCCAACCAGTGGGTGGGCCACGTTGCTGGCCACCCTGTTTTGCTATGGCCTGCCGCTCAGCCTGACAGTGACGCTGGCGTGCGGGCTGGCCCGCGCCGCCAATCGCAAAAAGTTGCCAGCCGCGCGGCAACTGTTCAATCGGACCGCTTTTAAGGCGCTGGTCAAAACCAGCCTGTTCCTGTTCATGTTGTTGCTGCAAGGGTATCTGGCGGCTTATTGGGTGCAGGATCAGTGGTTGCCTGTTGATCTTGCGGCGGTTGCGCAGGGTGCGCTACCGCCGCCCCCGGTGAATTTTGGCGTCACCAGCACGGTGCTGGGGACGCAGCTCAGCGTCCTGGGCAGCGCCCTGTTGGTTTTGCAGGTGCTGCTGGCCTGGTTTGTGATCCCGCTGCATCTGTTCCGCGAACTGCCGCTGTCGGTCTGCTGGCGGCGCAGCATGTTGGCGATGCAACTCAATCCCTGGTTGTTCCCAACGCTGGGTCTGGCCGGGCTGGCTTTGGTGGCGCTGCCGTTTTTTGAACTTTTTGCCACTCCCGCCCAAGTGTTGGCGTTGCCGTTGCCGGTTTATCTGGGGGCGTTGTTGTACGTGGCCTGGAACGATGTATTTCAGGGTGGCGCCGAGGAAGAAGAAGTTATGGAAATTCAGGATCAATGGCGGGCCAACATCACCGGCGAGCCAGTATCGCGTCAATCCCACGCAGCGCCGCGTTCAACTCGCTGTCCAGCGGAATCGCGCCGGCAGCAGTGATCGCCTGGCGATCGGTGCTAACAACGCGCCCGCCGACGAATACCGGTAGCGCGACCGCCTGGCAGAGGGCGGGCAATTCCTGTTGGAGCACTGTGGCGGTGTGATCCGCCGATCCCGCCAGCACAATGCCGTGGATTGCGGTTCTTTTGACCACGGGCGGTAGTTCCAGCAACGGCGTGTTCGGCCCCAGCAACACCACCTGATAATCCCGATCCAGCGCCGCCAGCGCGAACAGTAGCAAGCCGACTTCATGTTGTTCGCCGGGCAGGCAGGCTGCCAGCAGCCTCGGTCCCCGCCGGTCGCGGTTAAGGTGGTGAAAGCGGGCGCCCAGCTCGTTGCGCAGAAATACACTGAAAAAATGCTCCTCGGCGATGCTGCCCTGACCCTCGGCCCAGCGCTCGCCCAGTTCCCGCAGCAACGGTACGATCAGCCGGCTGGTGACGATGTCCACCGGATAGAGTGACAGCACTTCGTTGTAGAGTGCATGTAGCGCCTGCTCGTCGAAGGCGGTAATGGCTTGCAACAGCCGGTCTTGATAGGTCAGCCAGGGACTGACAGCGAGCTGGGACTCCCCCTCCGGTTCGGGGGGCGCCGGTTTGGCTTCCAGCACGCGCCGCACCTGGCCGATGGACATGCCGTTATCCAGCAGGGTCATGACCTGGTGGATCAGGTCCACGTCCGCCATGGTGTACAGGCGGTGGCCCTTGGGCGTGCGCACCGGTTTGATCAGATCATAGCGGCGCTCCCAGGCGCGCAACGTCACCGAGTTGACGCCGGTCAGGCTGGATACGGTGCGGATCGGAACCAATCCTTCGCTGGGTAGACCATGGTGGTCGTGGGGTGCCTTGCTCATCAACATTCTCCGCGTCTCGAACTGCGGGCAATAGTTAGACAAAATAGATAAAAATGCTTTTTATCGCAAAATTTACTGGCTATAATCTATACCATAATTGTACAAAAGAACAAGCTTCCTTGGAATAAAACCCCCAAAGGGTGAGGTGGTACTGATGTTACGGGTTCTCTGCGGGTTGTTTACGCTGAGTATTATTGCTGCGCACGGTGCTGGCTGGCGATTGTCCGGCCAATCCGGTTTCCGTCCCAGGTTCGACCGGACGATCCACGCCTGGTTGAAGCGATTGAGAAATTACTGTGAGGGAGAGATCTGATGGCTGTGATGACTTCCCCAAAGGGTTCGGACGCGATGGCGACCACGATGCCGGCTGCGGCGTTGTGGCTGGGCGGGACCGGACTGATTCCTTTTATTGCGCCTGTCGTGGTGCTGTGGCTGGGATGGCCCGCTTGGCGGGAACCGGCCTGGGCGGTGTTGCATAGCTACGCCGCCGTCATTCTCAGCTTCGTGGGCGCGATTCACTGGGGCGCGGCTCTACGCGAAACCGATACAGGTCGGTTATGGCAGGCGATGGGCTGGAGCGTCATTCCGGCGCTGCTGGCCTGGGTGACGCTGCTGTTGCCGCACGCGTATGGCGTGGCGCTGCTACTGCTCGGTTTTGCCGCACAATACTGGATGGATCGGCGGGCGGTGGCGCTGGGCTGGCTGCCGGCGTGGTATGGCCAGTTGCGGCGGGTGCTGACATCGGGGGTGGCGGCCTGTCTGGCGCTGGCGCTGGTGCAAGCAGGTTGATAGAGAGTACAGGAGCCGACTGGCGGGCGATGGTTTGCGGATCATCGCTGGCAAGCCGGTTCCTGCGATCAGCGTATGGTTTTTCCTGCCGCAGAATTCATAGATAAATCAATACCGGGCGGTCGGCTGCATGACCGTTTACGATCACTGGCGGCGCTATCCACAGCATAGCCGGCTCTTCGGCCCGGTGGGGGTTGGTTTCGTACTGGTAGATCAGGGTTCGGGTTCGGGTCCGGGTTTCCTGTTCCGCCTGCATCTGGCGCATGGCATCCGCCAGCAAGATTGCAACCAGGTCCTCGGCACGCCAGTGATTTTCATCCATAACCATAATGGCTTGACGTCCGCCAGTCGTGGAGGACGAGGGCGTGGGATAATACAGCAGACCCAACAGCAGGGCGCCGGCAGTCGTGAGCAGCAGGACCGGCGGCAGGTAGAGAGCAAGATTTCGGATGCGGCGGATCGTGTGGCGCATGATTCACCTCGGTGGATGCTAACTGATGGGTTAAAATCTTGTGCATTTCTTATAAATCATAACGATAATTTATACAATATATTTCGAAAAAATCCAGAATCAGCCTGAAATTATTATACGAGCCTTTTAACCTAGTATGATAGTAAGATTTTAGGGCGTTATCCACCCCGAAATCGGATCTGGCTGTAGGGGAGCGGTTGACACCACCCGCAAGCCCTACAGCCAGGTTGGAGGGTTTAGCTCTCCTGCTGCTTCTTGTAAGCAGTGTGCAGTTTTTGCTGGATGTCCGCCGGCACCGGGTCGTAATGGCTCAGTTCGACGCTGTACGAACCGAGACCGGCGGTCATGGACTTCAACTGCGACTCATAGCCTTCCAACTCCGCCAGCGGCACCTGGGCGTTAATGATGCTGATGCCGCGCGGCCCGGCGTCGGTGCCGGCGATGCGCCCGCGCCGGCTGGACAGATCGCCGGTAATTGTGCCAACGCAGTCGCCCGGCGCGCGCACTTCCAGATTGACGATGGGCTCCAGCACGATGGGCTTGGCCTTGCTGACCGCGTCCAGAAAGGCTTCGCGGCCGGCGGTGACGAAAGCGATTTCCTTGGAATCGACCGGATGATACTTGCCGTCGTAGGCGATAGCGCGCACGTCCTGCATCGGGTAGCCGGCCACTGCGCCTTCCTGCAGGGCTTCACGGACACCTTTTTCCACCGCCGGCAGGAACGAAGTCGGAATGGTACCGCCCACCACCGCGCTGACGAATTCGAAGCCGGCGTCGCGCGGCAGCGGTTCGATCCGCATGTACACCTCGCCGAACTGGCCTGCGCCGCCCGTCTGTTTCTTGTGGCGGTGGTGACCTTCGGCGTTCTGGCTGACAGTTTCCTTGTAGGCGATCTTGGGTGGTTTGGTCTCGACCTGGATGTTGTAGCGTTGCTGCATCTTTTCCAGCGTGATGCGCAGGTGCAGATCGCTCAGGCCGCGCAGCACGGTTTCCTTGGTGTGCGCGTTGTGCTCCAGCGCCAGGCAGGGATCTTCCTCCAGCAACTTATGCACGGTGTCAGACAGCTTCTGCTCGTCGCCCCGGGTGGCGGCGCGGATAGCCAGCCCGAACAACGGCGTGGGGAAGCGCGACGGCCGGAAGCGGATGTCGTTGTCATCGTGTGAATCGTGCAAGACCACGTTGCGGTGAATGTCGTCCACCTTGGCGACCGCACAAATGTCGCCGGGAATGCCAGTCGCCACTTCGGGATGTTCCTTGCCGTAGAGGTGGAACAGGTGGCCGACCTTGAACGGCTTGCGGTTGTCGCCGATGAACAACTGGCTGTCCTTGGTGATCGTGCCCTGATGGATGCGGAAAATGCCGAGCTTGCCGATGAAGGGATCAATCAGCACCTTGAACACATGCGCCACCGCGTGCTGCTTCGGATCGGGGATAGCCTGGAGTTCCTCGACCGCTTCGCCTTCGCCTTTGAGGAACGGTTCGGGATTGCCTTCGAGCGGGTTGGGCAGCAGTTTGACGAATATGTCCAGCAACTCCTTGACCCCTGCGCCAGTGCGGGCCGAGACGAAGCAGATCGGAATCAGGTGGCCTTCGCGCAACGCTTTCCCAAAGGGCGCGCGCAATTGCTCAGGCTGGACATCCTCGCCCTCCAGGTATAGCGCCATCAGCTCCTCATCCATTTCGACCACTTGATCCATCAGGGCGGAGTGGGCGCTGGCCACGCTGGAAAAGTCGCTGTCGCCGGTAGCGCCGAAGAAGCAGTCCACGACCGAGGCGCCGCCGTTGGCGGGCAGGTTGATCGGCAGGCATTCCTTGCCGAAACTTTCCTGAATCTGGTCCAGCAGCGCGGGCAGGTCAATGTTTTCGGCGTCAATCTTGTTGACGATGATCATCCGGCATTGCCGGCGCTCGGTGGCGCGCTCGAACATCCGCTGGGTCATCGCCTCGATGCCGGTCTGGGCGTTGATGACCACCGCCATGGTTTCCACCGCCGGCAGTACCGCAATCGCTTGGCCGATGAAATCGGGAAAGCCTGGAGTGTCGAGCAGGTTGATATGAGCGCCGCTGTAGTCCAGATTGACCAGGGCCGTATCCAGAGAATGCTGGTGCGCCTTTTCCTGCGGGTCGAAATCGCAGACCGTGTTGCCTTTTTCCACGACGCCGGGCGCGGGCAACTTGCCGGCGCGATGCAGAATGGACTCCACCAGGGTGGTTTTTCCAGCCGCGCCATGCCCGACCAGGGCGATATTGCGGATGGATTCGGTGGTATAACTCATCAGGGCCTCCTGTCAGTAGGATGCAGTACGGTATGGTTTTTCGATCAGACGATTCCGATCCAAGACCGGCAAGTTTACAGGAAGGGTCAGGGTTTTTCTCATGCCGGCAGCGGCATTTTTTGCCGGGGGCGGGGGATTTTGGGGCCAACCGGCGATTCAGCCAGCGCCGGCTAGCCGGAGGGTAGGGTAGACATCGAAGCGGGTGTTGGGTGCGATGATCTCGAAACCGGGCGCAGGTCCAGCCAGCGCCGGCGCCCGGCGTGGCCGTTTCACCACGACCCGCCGGCGGGCGCCGCTTAGAGCGGCTGCCAGAAGTTCCGGTGCGTCGTCGTCATCGCCGGCCAGTTGCCGCAGTAACCGCATTTCTTTCCCGACCAGGGCCGTTTTGTGGCGATGTGGATACATGGGATCCAGATAAATAACGTCTGGTCGCTGGTCTTCTGCAAGTTTTCGCAGATAGTCGCGTCCGTCCGCCACCGTCAGAGTTAGCCGCTCTACCGCCAGCAGGCCGACGTCCGGATCGTGAGCAGCGCGCAGCAGGCCATCGCGCAGGAGGGCGGCGATGATCGGCGAGCGTTCCACCAGATGCACCGTGCAGCCGAGGCAAGCCAGAACGAAAGCATCGCGGCCCAGTCCGGCAGTGGCGTCCATCACGGTCGGCATTGCGCCGCCCTTCAGCCCGACCGCTCGGCCTAACGGTTGGTTGCGGCCGCCGCCGAACTGACGGCGGTGCGCCGCCGCGCCGCTGGTGAAGGTGACGTGGACGGGACCCGGCGCCTGGGAACCGGATTTGCGTAATTCCAGCCGCTCGGGTGTCAGAACGAGCAGGTGAGTGAAGCCCTCGGCGGTCTGGCTACAGATGAGGGGAAGCCCCAGTTCGTCGGCCAGGGCGGCGGCGACTGTGGGGTTCGCGGGAGGTTCGCAGGCCACTGCGATCCGGTACGGAACAGGAGGCAAAGCTGTGGGGCTGCTCAGCGACAACGCTTCACCTGGGTGGAGTAACAGTCGGGATCGCGAAAGATCATGCCGCTTTGGGCAGTGTTTCTTGCAGCAAGTTCTGGTTCAGACTCTCCATCTCGGTTTTGAAGCGGGCGACCATGTTGCGCATGATCCTGGCGTCGTTGAGCAGCTTGCACTGCAAGGTTTGGGCGATGTCCATCTGGCGCTGGTAGAAATCTCGCAGGCTGTCGAGATCGGTGATTTCCGCAGCAGCCCGGAGCTGGTTGATGCTGATTTCGAAACAGATTTTCAGCGAGTTCATCTGAAAGAGCAGCACCTGTTCCACATTCTCGATGAGCAGCTTGTTGGCCTTGATCACGGGTTCGGGCAGGGTTTGGGGAGGTGGCAATGCCTGATTGAATAAATAGACGACCATGGCGAACTCCTCATCGAGTGCGGCTGAATTTGCTGCATTGCAGTATAACAAGCTTTATGTTGCGATGCAACATAAGCGGAAATTCAGGATGGACAGCGCATTCGGGTCAAGCGATGGTAAAATTCACCATGCGAAATAAGCGATTTGCCCTATGATTAACGCAACGAAACAGTAAAACGGTTTTCGGTCGACTTTCGATTAACGCAGGAACGCGAATAGTGGAGCGAAACCTGTGGATAACCTGATTATTTCTGGATTAACCGAACCGCGCGGCAGCGATGGTTCGGGGAGCGATGGTTCAATCCCCCACCACGATATCGGTCCGCGGGAGCGTGCGCCGCGCTTGGCGTTGGTGGCGGATTTACAGGGCCAGGACCTGAACGGCATGTTTGTATTATCGCGGCTGGCGGCGTTTCTACGGGATATCGCTATGGGCCAGCGGCGGGATTTGCGCTTGTGTGAGCGGGTCTTGATCATCCCGACCATCGGCAATACCCCGCACACACAGGTGGCTGGCGCCCAACAGGCAGCCTGGTTGCGATGGGCGATGACCGAAGCCGTGGCGACGGTGACGCAGGCGGCTTATTACCGGGTGGCGATTTATCCCAGCGTGGATGTCGAAGAAATGCCACAGGTGTGGCTCTATGCGCCCAACGATGATGAACGGGCCAGCGCCTGCCTGTTCGGGCTGCCGGCGGTCATCGAGCGGCCGCTCGAGCCGGGTGACGCCCCGGCCCTGATTCGTGCCTGGCGACCGCGCGGGGGTGAAAATTTTGCGCTTCATGCCGGGCGGGCCAGCGGTGGTTTGCAGATGGGGCATTGCGAGAGCCTGTTTCGGGCTTTGGTGGCGTTTTTGGATCGAACGGGTATCGTCCGTGGTTTGCGGTTGGCTAATGAAGAGGAATATCTGGGTTATTTTGGGCTGCGGCAGGTGTTCACGGTGCTGGCTGAACAGGCGGGCATTTTCTCATCGTGTCAGGAGGTTGGGCGCTGGGTCCGGGCGGGTGAGGAGTTGGGTCAGGTTTACGATGGATTCACCGGCGGCGAGCGAGCGCGGGTCGTAGCGCCGGTAGCGGGATTGCTGGCGGGCCTGCGCCGGCAGCCATTGTTGCGCGAAGGCGATCTGGTGGCGTCAATTCTGATGCCTGACCGGGTGGCGCGGTGGGAACGGTCGCGGCTGAGGGGAGAACCGCATGAACGACGGGTCAGGGTTCGATCCTGAGAGCGAGCGGCAATATCTGCTGCAGCGGGTTATTGCCGAGACCCGGGAAACCGGCGGGACGACCGGCTGTCCCGTGTTGAGCCGGCGGGTGCTCGAGGCGCTGGCGGCGGTTCCCCGGCATTATTTCGTGCCGGCCGCGCAGCGGGACTGGGCCTATGCGGATATACCGTTGCCGATTGGGCGTGGCCAGACCATTTCTCAGCCGTTCATTGTGGCGCTGATGACCGAATTGCTGGCGGTCGGGCCGGACGCCGTGGTGTTGGAGGTGGGCACCGGGTCGGGTTATCAGACGGCGGTGCTGGCCCGGCTGGTGCGGTGGGTGTATTCGATGGAGCGGATTCCCGAACTGGCTGACGCCGCCGCTCGCCGGTTGCAGGAACTGGGTTACGATAATGTGACGGTCGGCGTCGGCGATGGCGGTCAGGGCTGGGAAGAACACGCACCGTTCGATGGCGTTATCGTCACGGCGGCGGCGGCGGAGATTCCGCCGGCGCTGGTGCGGCACTTGAAGCCGGGCGGGCGGCTGGTTATACCCGTAGGGTTGCCGGGGCGGACCCAGGATTTGCGCCTGCTCTCCAAGGATGAGCGAGGCGTAATGCACAGTCACAGCATGTTGCCGGTGGTGTTCGTGCCGCTGATCCGTGACCTCGCGTGAAGTCAGCCCGTCGGCAATGACATGCCGGTGAGTTTTTTGAACAAGGTCACGGCGTAGGAATCGGTCATGCCGGAGACGAAGTCGGTGATGGCCAGGACGCGACGATAAGGATCCGGGTTGGGGCGGCGGCCGGGGCTGGTGAACTGCTCCGGGATCAGGTGAATGAGCATCCGGCTCTTGGAGGAAGCGTTGGAACCGTGTTCGGCGATGTCGGTGACGGTGGTCATGAACGCTTCCAGTAACCCGCCGAGCACCTCGAAACCAGCGGCTTCCACTTCCACCACGGGGCGGGACACGTAAACCCGGTTTTCGCCGCAGTCCTTGAGGGCGCGCATTGCGTCGGCGGCGGGAATGATGTCCAGCAATTCCTCGGTGAAGGCACCGGCCAGAATCGCATCCTCGTGCGCCATGAAACATTGATGAACCTGTTCGATGATGACGCCGATGGCCTTGGCGCGCAGATACTCGATTTTTTCCCTGGATCGGGTGATCCGGTCCATCTTGCGCTGGGCGCGTTCCGGTTCGCCGGTGAGAGGCAGCAGCAGGTTACGGACTTCTTCGTAGCCCAACTGCTGAAGCCGAAAAGCGTCTTCCACGTCAATGATCCGGTAGCAGATGTCGTCGGCAGCCTCAACCAGATACGCCAGCGGATGGCGGCTCCAGGCGTCTGGCGCGACGGGTTCCAGGCCCAGTTGCCCGGCGATTTCGGCGAACAATTCCCGGTCGTCCTGGTAAAAGCCGAATTTTTTGAAGGCGATGCCGGGCGGTGGTTCGACCGGCAGCGACGAAGCGCGCGGATATTTGGTGAAGATGCCCAGCGTGGCGCAGGTGAGCTGCATCCCGCCGACGTTGTCCGGACTTTGCAAGCGGGTAATGATCCGAAAGCCTTGGGCGTTGCCTTCAAACCGCAGGAAGTCCTGCCGCTGCGTTTCGGTCAGTGCTGCCAGAATGGTCTGCCCGGTGGCGGACGCGGTGAACCAGAGGCGGATGGCGTCCTCGCCAGCGTGGCCGAACGGTGGGTTGCCGATGTCGTGGGCCAGACAGGCGGCGGCGACCACCGCGCCAAAATCCTGGGGATAGACGCCCTTCAGGCCATGGCGTTTGATGACGCTGTCGCCGACCATCGTGCCGAGTGATCGCCCGACGCTGGAAACTTCCAGACTGTGGGTCAGACGGGTGCGAACGTAGTCGCTCTGGGACAGCGGAAAGACCTGGGTTTTATCCTGTAGCCGTCGGAACGCTGAGGAAAACACGATGCGGTCGAAATCGCGCTGGAAATCGGTGCGCGCTTCGCTGTCAGGGTGTTGACGGGACAGGCCCGGTCGGGCGCGGGAAAGCAGGCGGTTCCAGTTCATGGAGATGGGGTCCACGGAAGACACGGAAAGCACGGAAAAGAAAGAAATATTGAAGCATGTTGCTGGAAGGGGCGTGAGTCGTCAATTCCAGTTCATGCGACAGCAAGGGTCCACGGAAGGCACGGAAGGCACGGAAAGGAAAGAAATATTGAAGCATGTTGCTGGAAGGGGCGCAGATCGTCAATTCCGGGTC
>ERZ1645187.661-NODE-661-length-33771-cov-13.525329_pt1 | contig 33771 bp, 30 predicted proteins | sample MGYA00575352_ERZ1645187 | MGnify/ENA primary metagenome ERZ1645187 (study PRJEB40837, sample SAMN11349314) | freshwater sediment metagenome | isolation source: river sediment | host: Sediment | place: India: Wazaribad , New Delhi | collected 2017-02-21 ... | reverse complement strand
GGACTCGCCTATCTGGGGTCAGAGATTGGGCCAGCCGCTTGAGCCCCGCGCGAACCAGGACTACTCCTCGACCGCGGGCCGACCCGACCCGCCCGGTCGTTCAGGGATCGAGCGGGGACTTTCGGGGGTAGTAGTTCTCGCAGACCCCTTGGGCGCTTGCCTGCGCCGACTGCCAGTCCCAGTCACGTGGCACAAAACGATCGGGGCTGAAACTGCTCACGAGCGGAGATGGATCGGCCGCGAGGCTCTCGACGAGATGACGACCGATTACGTCAGATCCTTGGACCCCGTGGGCGTTGCACCCCGCTGCCATGACCAGCCCAGGGACCGAGCTCACGGGGCCGATCAGGAAGCGGCCGTCGGGGGTGAAACCCGGCCAGCCGGTGAAGACGGCGCGGACACCGGCTTCGGAGACCTGCGGCACTAGGGTCTCGAAGGACGCCGAGAACTCCGCAAGCACATCCCAGTCCTCCGTGTGCGGGAGGGGAGACCCGACTTCCACTTCTCGGGGATCGATGCTGGTGCCCGAGTTCTCGAATCCACCCACTAGCATCCCATCGCCCTCTCCTCTCGCGTACACCTGAATCTCGGGGATCCGCAAGCAGGGCAGGCCCGAGTGCCAGCCGGGCTGCGGGTCCGTGACGAAGTACTGCACCAGGACGGGCACCACCGGCAGGTCCACGCCCGCCGTCCGCGCCAGCGCGCCCGCCCAGGGGCCAGCGGCGTTGACGACTGTCTCGGTACGGATCCCGCCCCGGTCGGTGACGAGCCCATCCACCCGCCCACGGTCGTCGAGCGAGACCCGCAGAGCACGCGTATGGGTGGTGACCCGTGCCCCGAGCCGGCGCGCGGCGTTCAGGTAGGCAGCAGCGACGCTGTTGGGTTGGACGAATCCGTCCGTGGGGCACCACAGCCCCACCCGCACTTGATCGACGTCGTCGAGGACCGGGCAGAGCTCCTGGGCCCGTCGCGCGTCCACCAGCTCGACTTCGAGGCCGGCCTTGGCGGCGACAGCGGCGAGCCCGCGCACCTCCTGCTCGGCACTAGGCCCCAGGGCGAGCCTCAGGCTGCCTGTCTCGCGCCAGTCGGCACCTGCGCCGAAGCTGTCATCCATGCTGCGGAACAGCTCCGCCGAGCGCATGCTCGCCCATGTCTGTTCCACCGTGCTGCGCACCTGTCCGACCAGGCCTGCTGCCTGGCTGGTGGTCTCCGAGGCGGTGTCGCCGGCCTCGATGAGCTGGAGATCGCGATAGCCTGCCTCGGCGAGGAAGTAGAGTGCGGCGGCTCCGACAGCGCCGCCGCCGACGACGGTGACGGCGCTGTCGCGCAAGGTGCTCACTGGCTTGTGACCTCCGAGCTCATCCCAGGGGGCACGGGGACCGCTGGCGTCGGCACACCCGATGCCGCCCTGCGTCCCCCAAGCTCTGCTTCGGGACGTCCGCCCGTCAGACTGCTGCGGAGCAGTCCGGGAACGAGCTTCATGGCCGCGTAGTATGTCAAGCCGGATGCGAGGGTGGCGGGCACCGTGGCGCTGAGGTAGGTGAACCCGGGTCCGGGTACGAAGTGAACCGGGTCGAGCACAACAACGTACGCCGCAACACCGACGCCGATCGCCAGGAAGCCTGCGGGGTTGAAGCCACGCCAATAGCGGTAGACCGTGGACGACTCGTCGTAGAGCCCGCGGACGTCGAGCTCCTGGCGACGCAGGATGTAGTAGTCAACGATCTGCATGCCACACACCGGGCCGAGGGTCACCCCTGCAAAGGCGAGGAACGTGCCGTAGTGCGCCATGAAGGGATCGGCGAAGAACGTAACGACCCCGATGACCGGCAGCAGGCTCAGGGCGGTGGCCGCGCGCCAGGACATGCGGCGGTCGATCGCAGGCACCTGCTTGAGGGCAAGCGCACAGGCATAGACACCCACCATCGTCGTTCCGACGTTGGCCAGCACCATGAAGGCAAGCGCAACCAGACCCAAGGCAGGCCCGCCGACCTCGATCATGAACATTGTGGGGTTGCCGCCGGACTCCGGAACGACCAGGGCCGCGAAGAGCCCGATCACGAGGACCAAGGACATCATCACGCCCAGTCCCAGCACCGCCGGACCGAATGCGCCACGGGTACTGCGGGAGTGTCGGGTGAGGCTGCCGACGTACGGCCACCAGGCCACGGCACCGGCAATGCCGAGCTCTATGACGATCATGTAGTTGGTTCGGTCGTCGGGCAGTGGCCCGAGCGCCACAGCGTCGAAGATGTGTCCCCAACCGAATTCAACGAGGAGGACGACCGTGATGATCATCGAGAGGATCAGCACGGCGATTGCGATAGTGGGGCCGGCCAGTCGCAGCACGTCGGGGCCGCGCCACAGCAACGCGAAGACCGCCACGCAGATGATGACCCCGATGGTTGTCGTTCCGAGTCCTTGGCTCACCTCGCCGGGGGCGCCCATGGCACCCAGCGCCTCGTGCCCCGCTTGGGACAGGAAGATGGTCAACACCGAGTTCCAGCCGACCAGGATGACAAGGACGAGGGCAAGAGTGAGCCAAGCCCCGCGCACCCCGAGCTGGGGGCGGGTGGATCGGACCGCTTCCACGCCGTACCGCGTTGCGGCAGGGAGGGCCGCGAGGAGTGCGATGAAGACACCGATAAGGGTGCCGGCCGTGATGGCGATGCCGCCGCGGCCAGCGCCGACGTAGTACGCAACCCAGCCACCGGTGATGAAGCACCAGGTCGCGATGGCGGCTGAGGCGGTGTTGCCGAAGACGGCCAACGGCCCCCAGGTCTGCTCGCTGCGCCGCAGCGGCATGCTGCCCTCGGACGAGCCGTTCAACTTCGTGCTCATCCGAGCCACCCCCAGCCGATCAGGAGTGCCACGACCGGAAGCACCAGCGTGGTGACGACGAGCAGCGTGAACGTGCTCCGGTCCAGGGGGTTCCCGAGCTTGTCGCGCTCGAGCGCCTCGACCCTGCTCGCGAGCTCTGCATCCATCGAACTTCCTTCCTGCTGGGCGGGTGTCTCAGTGCCGACCCCACGCCTGGTTGTGGCCTGCATCACAGACGCTAAGCAGTCATCGTGACCGTCGCCATAGGCCGTTTCCGCGGCTCCGGCGTAGGACCCCTCCCACCCGAGTACGGACGCCCTTCGCTACTAGGCAGAGCGCTGCCAGACCGGGCGGCCAGGACCGGTCTCATCGGGCGCACGCCCCATCGAGTAGTCGCTCCAGATGCCATCCGACGGCGGTCCCCAGACCACGACGAGGGTCAGGTGCTCCGGCCCTGGATTGCGCACGTCGTGCTCGACACCCACTCGCGCCAAGAACGCGTCACCAACCACGAGCCGGTCCGTGCGACCTCCGATGGTCACCTCGGCCTGGCCGGCGACCACGACGTACAGCTCTTCGAGGGGCCTGCTGTCGAGGTGAGCGTGGCTGCCCTCTGAGGCACCGGGCGGGATGGTCCATGCCTGGACGGCTACCGGCAACGCTCCTTCCTTCCGGAAGTACCACTGCACAGGGATCTCGCCTCCGGCGTACACGGGCCAGTCGAAAGTCTTCTCATTTCCGCGCTCGATCACGCTGAGTTCCTCTCCGGATCAGGTCGTCCGGACCGGACGGCCCAGACGGCGTCAGACGGTCAGCCGGGTCAGACCGCCAGGCCGACGTACTTCAGCGCCAGGTACTCCTCGATGCCTTCCGGGCCGCCCTCGCGGCCGAACCCGGACTGCTTGACTCCGCCGAACGGCGCCGCGGCGGTCGACACGATGCCCTGGTTGACACCGACCATGCCGAACTCGAGGTCCTCGCTGACTCGGACCACCCTGTCCACGTCGGCGGTGTAGGCATAAGCGACCAAGCCGTACGGTGTGCCGTTGGCCAGGGCGATCGCCTGGTCGTCGTCCCCGAACTCCACGATGGGAGCCACCGGACCGAAGATCTCCTCGCTAAGAATCCTGGCATCTGCGGGCACGCCTTGGACCACGGTTGGTGCAAAGAAGTAGCCCGGGCCCGCGACCGCGTGCCCGCCGGTGGTCAGCCGAGCACCGCGCGAGGTGGCCTCGCGCACCAGCTCGCCTACCTTGATCCGTGCTCGCTCGTCGACCAAGGGGCCTACCGTCACGTCCGGGTCGGTGCCGCGGCCCATCCTCTCGGCGGTCATGCGCTCGGCCAGCATCGAGCCGAAGTCGCTCGCGACGTCGTGGTGGACGAGGAAGCGGTTGGCCGCTGTGCAGGCCTGACCCATGTTGCGCATCTTGGCGATCATGGCGCCCTCGACAGCGCGGTCGAGGTCGGCGTCGGCGAACACGAGGAACGGCGCGTTCCCGCCGAGCTCCATGGAGAGCCGCAGGAGTCCGTCCGCCGAGTCCCGGACGAGCTGCTGACCGACCCGGGTCGAGCCGGTGAAGCTGAGTTTGCGCAGGCGGGGGTCACCGATCACGACACCGGCCACGTTCTCGGCACGGTCGGTGGGCAGCACATTGACCACGCCGCGAGGAACACCTACCTCCTCGAGCACCGCGGCCAGGGCAAGCATGGTGAGCGGCGTCTGCGGGGCTGGCTTGACGATCGCAGTGCAGCCAGCAGCGAGAGCCGGCCCAAGCTTGCGGGTGCCCATGGCCAGGGGGAAGTTCCAGGGTGTGATCATGAAGGTCGGTCCGACCGGCTGCTTCATGGTGATGAGCCTGCTCCGGCCGTCGGGACTGTCAGACCAGCGACCGGAGATGCGCACGGCCTCCTCGGCGTACCACCGGAGGAAGTCAGCGCCGTAGGTCACCTCTCCCCGGGCTTGGTCGAGCGGCTTGCCCATCTCGAGGGAGATCAGCAGGGCGAACTCCTCGGCCCGTGCCAGGACGGTCTGATGTGCCGCGAGCAGCAGGTCTGCGCGCGTTCGCGCGGGAGTCTTCGCCCAAGACGATTGGGCGCGCGAGGCCGCGTCCATCGCGTCGCGGGCATCTTGCACCGAGGCGTTAGCGACGGTGGCCAGGGTAGTGCCGGTGGCCGGGTCCTCGACTTGAAGGATCATGCCGTCGGAGGCCTCGCGCCAGCGGCCGTCGACATAGAGACGCGACGGGGTCCGGGCGAGCAGGTCGTCCTCGAGCACGCGGGTGGCGTGAGGGGTCTGCAAGGGGCTCACATGTTCCTCCGGTCGGAGCGAGGCATCACTCGGCGACGTAGTAGAGACGCTTGTTGGTGAACTCGTCGACGCCCAGCGCACCGAGCTCGCGCCCGAACCCGGATGCCTTCGAGCCGCCGAACGGCATGTCTGCGGCTTCTGCGGACGCGGTGTTGACGTGGGTCATGCCAACGTCGAGCCGCGCCGCAACGGCGGCGGCGCGCTCAGCATCGCGGCTGAAGACCGCCGCCCCGAGGCCGAAACGGGTGTCGTTAGCGATCCTGACAGCCTCTTCGTCGCTGTCAACGGCGTAGACGACGGCCACCGGGCCGAACACCTCCTCGTGGTAGACCCGCATCTCGGGCGTCACGTCGGTGAGGACGGCCGGCTGGAGGTAGGCACCCGGTCCTGGCAGCGCCTCGCCGCCGACGTGCAGGGTCGCTCCACGGTCAACGGCGTCCCTGACCTGCTCGGCGAGCGTCTCGGCCGCCGCGCGCGAAGAGACCGGCGCGAACTCATTCTCCTTGAGATTCGTTGGGTCGCCCGGGACGAGGCCGGACGCCTCGTGGACCAACGCAGCCAAGAAGTCGTCGTACAGGTCCCGCGCCACGATGAGTCGCTTGTTTGAGTTGCACGCCTGGCCCATGTTGGACATGCGGAGCCGCCAGGCACTGCGGGCGGCCTCGGCCGGGTCGTCGCTGTCGAGGACGATGTAAGGATCCGAGCCGCCGAGCTCGAGCACGACCTTCTTCAGGTGGCTGCCGGCCTGTTGGGCGACCACGGCGCCGGCCCGCTCGGAGCCGGTGAGGGAGACTCCACGCACCCGGCTGTCCGCGATCAGGCGGGCCACCTGTTCGTGGCTGGCGAAGAGGTTGGCGTAGACACCGTCGGGGACACCGGCCTCCGTCACGAGGTCGGCGATGGCGCGCGCGGACCAGGGACAGTTCTCCGCGTGCTTGATGACCACAGCGTTGCCGACGAGCAGGTTCGGTGCTGCGAAGCGGGCGACCTGGTAGTAGGGGTAGTTCCACGGCATGACTCCGAGGACAATGCCGATCGGGAGACGCTGGACGACGGCCTTGTCCTGTCCGGGTGCTTGGATCGGCTGGTCGGCCAGGAGCGCGGGACCCTCGGCGGCGTAGTAGCGGAAGATGTCGGCGGCGAAACGGGACTCGCTGGCCCCGGAGCTGACCTTCTTTCCCATCTCCGCGGTGACCAGGCGGGCCAGCTCGTCAGCCTTCTCCTCGAACAGATCGGCGATCCGCAGCATGAGCGCTGCGCGGTCGGCGAGGGGTAGCGCTGCCCAGCTGCGCTGTGCCTCCACGGCGCCCGACAGGGCCTGCTCGATTTCAGCGTCCGTGGCAGTCGGAAAGGACTCGAGAACCTCGCCCGTGACCGGGCTGGTCACCTGGTAAGGGGGCTGCGCGTAGGCGGTCACGGTCATCTGGACCTTTCTCTTGGGGGACATGCGGCAGTTCAGCCTGGTGGGAGCACCGGCGCCAGGATCCGAGTGCGCCGGGCGCGGCGGTTGGTCGAGTCCTCGTACGCGTCAGCCCCGTTGAGGACTCTCACGATTGCGTTGGCGGCGAGGTAGCGGAGCGGTTCGGGCTCCCAACGCCGGCTTCGGTGACCCACCCACGGCGCCTCAGTGAAATCACTTCGGCGATCCGCAGCGAGGTCCGCCAGCCCACGGCCGGCGAGGTAGGCGGCGACGACGCCGTGACCGGAATAGCCACCAGCGGCTCCCAACCCCGTACGCGGGTCGTAGTGGACGGACATGCTCCAGTCCCGCGGCACGGCGAGGACGCCGCCCCACCGGTGGGTGATGCGTGCGTCTCCGACCTGGGGGAAGTACTCGCGCAGGGTGTGCTCGAGCCGGTCCCAGACCCCCTGGTCGCGCTGGCCGAACTCCGCCAGTGGCGCGCGCAGGCGGTAGGGCGCCCCGCGTCCGCCCATGGCGATGCGGCCGTCGGGGGTGCGCTGGGCGTAGAAGAAGAGGTGCCGCCGGTCGCGCACGGTGAGGCCGTCGGGCCAGCCCAGATCGTCCCAGACCTCCGGCGGCAGCGGCTCTGTCGCGATCATCATCGACGTGAGCGGCAGGTACGACGCCCGCGCGCCGGCAACCTGCCCACTCCAGGCCTCAGTCGCTCGCAGGACCTGGGGAGCACGGACCCGACCGCGGTCGGTGACCACGATGCCTCGCTCGACGGACAGTGCCGAGGTGTGTTCGTGGATCACGACACCGCGGCGCTCGCACGCCTCGGCCAGGCCCCTGACGAGCCGCGCCGGCTGGATCCGCGCGCAGTGCGGCGTGTACAGCCCTCCGGCCACCCGGGGGACGTCCACCATGGACCGCACCTCCTCCGGCGCGAGCAGGCTGCTGCCCGGCTCGACCGTCCCGAGTCGCGTGGCGGACTCGAAGCCCTGGGCCAGGCGCCGCCACTGGGGTGCGTTGGCCGCCACGACGAGCGTGCCACCCTTGACGAAGTCGCATTCGACCTTCTCGTCACGGACCACCTGGCCGATCTCGTCGATGGCTGCCTCGGTCAGCCGTGCGGCCGCGAGGGTTCGGTCCCAGCCTGCGGCCTTGGCGTACACCCGCGGGTTCCCCGCGATGCCGCTGCCGGCCCAGCCGCCGTTGCGTCCCGAGGCGCCGTAGCCGACGACCTCGCGCTCGAGAACCGTGATCCGGGCGTGCGGCCGCGCGACGGCGAGGTGGTAGGCGGCCCACAGACCGGTGAGCCCGGCGCCCACGACGACGACGTCGGCCGTTGCATCGCCCGGCAACGCCGGTCGCTCGGCGAGGTCAGACAGCTCGTCCAGCCACAGCGACCGGGACCGGACGAAATCCGCCGATGCGGGCATCAGGCTCACGGGAAGTCCACCACCACGCGTCCGGAGGTTGTTCCGGCCGCCATGGAAGCGAAAGCGGCGTCGAGGTCAGCCAGGCCGACCCGGTCGCCGATCAGCAAGTCGAGCGGGAGGAGACCGCGCTCGTACATGGCCAGGATCCGCGGGAAATCAACGGAGGGACGGGCCGAGCCATAGTTGCTCCCGGTCAGTGTGAGCTCACGTCCCGACATCCGCATCGGGTCGATGGAGACGCGCTCACCGGTGGCGACCTGCCCCACCACCACAGCGGTGCCACCAGGCGCCAGGGCGTCGTACGCCGTCTCGACGCTGCTCGCTCGGCCGATGGCCTCGTAGGCCACGTCGACTCCCCGACCGTGAGTGAGGTCGTGGACGGCTTCGACGACGTCGGTTTCGCGGGCGTCGATCGTGTGGGTTGCACCCATCTCCCGAGCCAAGTCGAGCTTGTCCTGCGAGACGTCGACGGCGATGAGCATGCTAGGCGATTGCAGGGTCGCGCCCATCGTGACCGAGAGCCCGACGCCACCGCTGCCGAGCACGAGCACCGACTCCCCGGGCATGGCAGCGTGAGTGTTGATGGCGGCGCCGACACCGGTGGTCACGGCGCAGCCAACAAGTGCGGCCACACCGGGGTCGATCTTCTCGTCGATCTTGATCGCGCCCTGTGCAGGCACGACGGCATATTGCGCGAAGGACCCGACCGACAGATAGCTGTACACCGCTTGGTCACCAAGTCGGACCCTTGTCGTACCGTCAGGCATCACGTTGTTGTACGCCGTGGCCACCGCTACCTGACACAGCTGGGGGCGTCCGGAGACGCAGTATCGGCAGGTGCCGCACGACGGGGTCCAGGAGAGCACGACATGGTCGCCAGGGGCCAGGTGGTTCACCTGTGAACCAACGGCGTCCACGACACCGGCACCCTCGTGGCCCAGGACGACAGGCGGGGTGGCGCCCCACTCGCCCGCCAGCACGCGTAAGTCGCTGTGACACACGCCAGCGGCCGTGATGCGGATCCTGACCTCTGATGGGCCCGGATCGGCGATCTCGACCTCCTCGAGGCTCAGGGGCTGCCCTGGTGCGGTGAACAACGCTGCCTTCATCTGCATGTCCTGCACGCTAGGAGCAGTGAGACGCGGGTCACCATAGGAACCTCGCACGAAGAGCGACTGGGACCCCTCCTACCTCCAGCCGTCGGCATGGGTCAAAGGAACTTCACCGCCTGGGCTCGACTCGTGACGCCGAGCTTGCGATAGATCGCGGTCAGATGGTTCTGAAGCGTCTTGGGTGAGATCCCCAGGTCCGCCGCGATGGCCCGGTTGGGCGTGCCGAGCGTCAGACCCTCGAGCACCTTGCGTTCGCGAGCCGTGAGCTTGCCGACCTCCGGGCGCGAGAGGGACAGCGGCAGGATCACGCGGACGCCAGCCTCGCCTGACGGCCTGGACGCGGCCAGCACGGTTCCCTCCATGCCGCGGATCGTCGTGGCGATGTCAGGAGCGACCTCTAGGACCGGGTCACCGCCGGGAGCGCGAGGCCGGTCGTCGGTGACCTCGACCCACATGACGTCATCGTCGCCGCCGAGGTGCAGCCGCACCGACGACTCCGCCGCCCGAGTCGCGCTCTGCACGAGGCCGTGCATGAGCAGGTAGAGACGGGTCGTCAGCTCGAGCGGCAGCGTCGCCGGCCACTTGCCGAGGTCGAGCACGACCGGGGCGCCCGACTGCGTGCGCCAGCGATCGGCGATCGCCTCACGCACGAGCGGCACCATGTCCACCCACTCGAGGTCCGCCCCAGCGATGTCGTCGGCCAGCCGACGCAGTCGCTCGCCGGCCTCGAGGCCGGTCATCCGGTCTACTTTCACGAGGCTGTCCGCCTCCGCCTGGAGGGCGCGCACGACGTCGCGCCGCTGCGTGTCAGCGGCGGTCAGAGCTTGGGTCGTCCACTGGCGCAGGACCTTGGCCCGCTCGTCTCGGAGGAACTGCAGCTCGTCGGCGGTCACCAGGCTCTCCACGAGCGAGCTGATGAACGCCGCCACCAGCTCGAGTGATTCCACTTCCTCCACGGTGAAGGCGCGTGGCTCCTTGTCGAAGACTTCGATGATCCCTAGCCTGCGCTGGCCGCGCAGGAGGGGAACGCAGGCGTATCCCCGCAACCGCTCCGTGCGCACGACTGGCCGCGGCACCTCACGGCTGGCTCCGAGGTCGGTGACCGTGAGGGTCTCACGCAGGCCGAAAGCCTGCCCGGCAAGGCCCTCGTGCAGCGACCACGTGGTCACGCCCGCGACGTACGCCTGGGAGAGCCCACGGCTGGCCGCCAGGACGTAGCGCTGCGTCGACATGTCGGCGTAGGACACGGCGCCGATCTCCGCGTCGACGAGCATTAGCGCGCTGTCGACGGCCGCCTCCAGCACGGGGCCCAGGTCACTCGCGTAGCGGATGTCGTGGGCCAGTCGCTGGAGGATCGTGGAGCGGCGCTGGCTGGCGTTCGTCTCAGCGGCCATCCAAGGAGTATAGTGGCGCATCGCCGCGCACACGGGTCCCGTCGCCGACCACCGGGACGGTCGACACGAGCTCGCGGATGGCGTCGAGGCCAAGGGCTTCCAGGCCGGCTACGACGACACGCCGTTCAGCGGCCTCGACAAGGCGCCCGGCCGCCACCACGACAACCGCGCACCCGGCCGCGGTTGCGCTGGCGACACCGGTCTTGGAGTCCTCGATGGCCACGCAGTCACGGGGGTCCACCCCGAGCGCGGCAGCCGCAGCCAGGTACGGAGCCGGGTGCGGCTTGCCGTGCGACACCTCGTCCCCGGTTACGACGACGTCGAAAGTGTCGGAAGGGAGCTGCGCGAGTACTGGTTCGACCAGGCTGCGGTAGGACATGGTCACCAGCGCGCTGGGAACGCAGGCAGCGCGCACCTCCGCCAAGAGCTCACGAGCCCCTGGTTGCCACGGGACCGATGTCCACAGCAGCTGCTCGACACCGGTCACCATCTCCTTCACAAGCTCGGCCGCACTGTCCTGGAAGCCCAGTTGGTCACGGATGTAGTGTCCGGCGTCCAAGAGGTCCATGCCAACGAGGGCCATGCCGTGCGCCTCGGTCCAGGTGACGCCGCGCCGGTCGGCCATCTCGCTCCACGTTGCGCTCCAGTGGTCGTGGCTGTCGAGAAGGGTCCCATCGAGGTCCCACAGGATCGCGCGGGGAAGCTGTTCGGACACCTCAGGCATCCGCCCGCGCGGTGCCGGTCGTGCGCTCGAGCACGTCAAGCGCGTCAGCGAACTCCGCACTCGACACCGTCGCCCGCATGTCCCGCATGCACTCAGCGGTGTACTCGGTGTGGTCGAACTCGAGGAACTCCAGGTCCACGGCGCACTCGGACCAGAGCGCCTCACGCAGCATGCCGACGAACCGGTAGATGCGGATGATTGCCAGATGCCGCTCGTCGACCCTGCCCTCGTAGGCCTGCAGCAGCTCGTGCTCCTCGGCGGAGTCGAGCCCGAAACGCGCGGCGAAGTGGGCCACGTCCATGTACCTGTCCCCAGCCCCGGCGTACTCCCAGTCGATGAGCTGCACGCGGTCGCCACCTGGCAGCACGAAGATGTTGACCTGCGTGGGGTCGGTGTGGGCCAGACACCTCTCGTAGGGGCCCCTTGCAGACTCCAGGCGGTCGAGCAGGTCCATGGCCCAGTCATAGCGCTCGAGCCGCTCCGGGCTCGAGGCCGCCACCCGCTCGGCCAGCCATCGCACCCCTTGGAACGGGTCGGACACCAGCCCCTCGATGTCGGTGCCGACGGTATGATCGTGCAGCTGACGCAGCGCCTGCGCGGTCAGGCGGATCCCCGCGGCCCGGTCGGGGGCGTCGGTGAGCCGGTCGCCCTCGACGAACTGGGTCACGCTCACCCCCAGGTCGGTGAGCCAGGCGATCAGCTCCGGGGCCAGGCCGAGCTCGAACATCGCCGGCCACAGCTCGAGCTGGTTCTCCCGCGAGATGCCCACACCGCGTGCCAGCGGCTCGGGCAGCTGCTCCTGGACGACCACCATGCGCTGCGGACCTGCCGGCGGCGTGACCGTCACCTTGAAGTTGCGATTGGTCATGCCGTCGGTGAGTGGCTCCGAGGTCCAGCTCGCACCGGGCCACAGCCGCTCGACCGTGGCTCCCACCACGCGCCGGCCGTCCGGGTCGTGCTGGGCCGCCGGCCGGTCCGTGCCCGTGGGCTCCTGGGGTTCAAGTGTCGCCGCGCTCATGCCCGGAAAGCCTAGATCGGGGTGACGTGGGTCACCATAGGAGTTCGGAGGCGTCCGGTTCTGGGACCCCTCCCAGAAGAGGGCTTCAACGGATGGGCACGGTTCCGTCCGGCGTCGTCGCCGCCTCCGCCAGCAGCGCCGCGACCTCGTCGAGCCGCGAGGTCACCAGCCCCGTGGTCACGCGCACGTGGGGGGCGCCGGGCTCCCCCACGACGAATGGTCGGCCGGGTGCAACCGCGATGCCGCGCGCGGCAAGCCTCATGACGGCGGCCATCTCGTCTCGTACGGGCATCCAGAGGTTGAGTCCGTCCGAGCCGATGGTCGGGATGCCCGCCTCGGCCAGCACTGAAGCGACGACGTGGCGCCGTCGGGCGTACTCCTCTCGTGCGATAGCAACCTCCTCCGCCGCGCCGGGATCGCCCAGCAGGTACGCCAGCACTCGCTGCAAGAGCCTGCTGCTCCATCCCTGGCCGAGCTGACGCACGTGCTCGATGCCGGCGACGAGGTCCACGGGACCACTGAGAGCGGCCAGACGCAGGTCGGGCCCGTGTGACTTCGAGTAGCTGCGCACGTGGACGGTGCGCTCGGGGAATCGCTGCCCCAGGCTCAGATCGGGTGACCCCGAGATCGAGGCAGCCGAGTCGTCCTCCACGATCCAGGCATCCGAAGCGGCGAGGACCGGCTCGAGTTGCTGCATGCGTTCAGTCGTCAGAGAGACCCCGGTCGGGTTGTGGGCGCGGGGCTGCACGAAGATCGCCTGGGCGGGCGTCCGGAGCGCGGTCTCGAGCTCAGCCGGCACGATCCCGGCGGTGTCGACCTCAACCCCGTCCACCTCGAGCCCAGCTGCCTCGAGGAGGTCGAGCAACGGCGGGAAGGTCGGGTTCTCGACGAGCACGCGGTCGCCGAAGGAGAGCTGGGATCGGATGAACAGCTCAAGAGCGTCCATGGCCCCGTCGACGATGGTGAGCGCCGGGGCGGGGTGAGGCCAGGTCTCCGCAAGCCGCTCGCCCAGCTCCGGCAGCACCGGATCGTCCAGATAGCTGGCTGGCGTCCCTGCGGAGGTGAGCTGGCGCAGGGCCTGCTGCAGGCTCGGCAGCAATGCCGCGTCCGGGACCCCAGTGGACAGGTCGGTCTCGAAAGCCGCATCGCGGTCCAGCGCGCGGCGGTACCGTCCCTCCCTCGGAGCGGACACGTCGGCCACCACGGTGCCGCGCCGCCCTGCCGTGACAAGGGTGCCCGCACGGGCCAGCGTGCCCCAAGCCGCACTGACGGTCGTCGGCGACATCATCAGCTCGCGCGCAACCTCACGGATCGGGGGCAACCTCTCCCCCGGCTCGAGCAGCCCGTCTCGGATCGCTCGGGTCACGGCCTGGGTCAGGCCTTTGGCCGTCGGCTCGTCCATCCGGCTCTCTAGCAGCGAAATAACAGTCCTCACCTTTGTAACGTAACAGTCGTCCCTTTGTAACAGCCGCGCATGGATCTATGTTTCCTGCATGACTTCCCGCATCCCGCACTTCATCGACGGCACGCTCACTCCCGGGATCTCGGGCCGGACCGCACCGGTACACGATCCCGCGACCGGCGTCGTCAGCGCCGAGGTCGACCTTGCGAACGCGGCCGAGGTGGACGTGGCGGTCCGCACCGCCCTGGCCGCTGCCCGCGAGTGGCGCACGTCGTCGCTCTCCAGGCGCAGCTCGATCCTCTTCGCCATGCGCCAGCAGCTCAGCGATCGCGCCGACGAGCTGGCGCGCGTCATCACCGCCGAGCACGGCAAGGTGCACGCCGATGCACTCGGCGAGATCGCGCGCGGCCTGGAGAACGTTGAGTTCGCTGCCGGCGTGCCCCAGTTACTCAAGGGCGACTTCTCCGAGCAGGCCTCAACCGGCGTCGATGTCTACAGCATCCGTCAGCCTGTCGGGGTCGTCGCCGGCATCACGCCCTTCAACTTCCCCGCTATGGTCCCGCTGTGGATGTGCGCCAACGCCATCGCGTGCGGGAATTCGTTCATCCTCAAGCCGAGCGAGAAGGACCCCTCCGCCTCACTCCTGATCGCAGACATGTGGAAGCGGGCGGGGCTGCCCGACGGGGTCTTCACGGTGCTCCAAGGAGACGTGGAGACAGTGGACGCGCTGCTCGAGCACGACGACGTCGCCGCGATCAGCTTCGTGGGTTCCACGCCGATCGCGAAGCACATCTACGAAGTGGGCACCTCCCGTGGAAAGCGTGTTCAGGCGCTCGGAGGCGCAAAGAACCACGCACTCGTCCTGCCTGACGCCGACGTCGACCTCGCTGCGGACGCCATCGTCTCGGCCGCCTACGGCTCCGCAGGTGAGCGGTGCATGGCGCTGTCTGTGGCTGTCGCCGTCGGGGACGTGGCCGACGCGCTCGTCGACGCCATCTCCGTGAGGCTGCCCAAGCTCGTCGTCGGGCCCGGCACCGACCCGGCCACCGACATGGGTCCGCTGATCAGCCGCGAGCATCGGGACCGGGTCGTGTCGTACGTCTCGGCCGGCGAGGAGGCGGGCGCCACCGTCGTGGTGGACGGGCGGTCGGCGGACGTGCCCACCGACGGGTTCTTCCTGGGGGTCACCCTGCTGGACCACGTCACCGACGACATGACCGTCTACACCGACGAGATTTTCGGCCCGGTCCTCGGCGTCGTCCGTGTCGACACCTATGACGAGGGTCTCGCCCTAATCAACCGCAACCAGTACGCCAACGGCACCGCCATCTTCACCCGCGACGGCGGCGCGGCCCGGCAGTTCCAGTTCGACGTCGAGGTGGGGATGGTCGGGATCAACGTCCCGATCCCCGTCCCCGTCGCCTACCACTCCTTTGGCGGGTGGAAGGACTCACTCTTCGGCGACACCCACATGTACGGCCCCGAGGGCATCAAGTTCTTCACCCGCGGCAAGGTCGTGACGTCGCGCTGGCCCGACCCGGCCACCTCCACCGTCGACCTGGGCTTCCCCACCAACAGCTGAAGGAGGTCCTGATGACCGAGACGACTCAATCCCTGCTGCTTCCCGACCACGACGAGGAGACCGTACGGGGCAACGATCGATCACACGTCTTCCACTCGTGGTCCGCGCAGGGCCTCATCGACCCGCTGCCCATTGCCCGTGCGGAGGGCAGCCACTTCTGGGACCACGCCGGCACGCGTTACCTCGACTTCTCCTCACAGCTCGTCAACATCAACATCGGCCACCAGCACCCGGCGGTCGTCGCGGCGATCAAGGAGCAGGCCGACCGGCTGGTCACCCTAGCCCCGGGCTTCGCCAACGACGTCCGCGGCGAGGCGGCCAGGCTGATCGCGGAAGTCGCGCCCCCCGGGCTCGACAAGGTATTCTTCACTAACGGCGGTGCCGAGGCCAACGAAAACGCCATCCGGATGGCACGGCTCCACACGGGCCGTCACAAGGTTCTCGCTGCCTACCGCAGCTACCACGGGGCGACCGCCGGCGCGATTAGCCTGACCGGCGACCCGCGTCGGTGGCCGTCGGAGCCCGGTGCAGCCGGGGTCGTCCACTACTGGGGGCCCTACCTCTACCGCTCCGCGTTCCACGCCGAGGACGAGGCCCAGGAGTGCGTGCGGGCGCTCGCCCACCTGCGCGACCTCGTAACCGTCGAGGGGCCGCAGACGATCGCAGCGATCATCCTCGAGACAGTCGTCGGCACCAACGGCATCCTGGTCCCGCCCGACGGCTATCTGGCGGGAGTGCGGCAGTTGTGCGACGAGTTCGGGATCGTCCTCATCGCAGACGAGGTGATGGCCGGCTTCGCCCGATGCGGGGAGTGGTTCGCCGTGGACCGTTGGGGCATGCGTCCCGATCTGATCACCTTCGCGAAGGGCGTCAACTCCGGCTACGTCCCGTTGGGCGGGGTCGTGATCTCCGACGAAATCGCTGCAACGTTCGACCAGCGTCCCTTCCCCGGCGGCCTGACCTACTCCGGCCACCCGCTGGCGTGCGCCTCGGCCGTGGCCTCGATCAACGTGATGCGCGAGGAGAAGGTCGTCGAGCATGCCCGCGAGCTCGGCGCCGACATCATCGGTCCCGGCCTCGCCCGCCTCGCCGAGAAGCATCCCTCGGTGGGCGAGGTCCGCGGTTTGGGCGTCTTCTGGGCCGTTGAGCTCGTTCGCGACCGCGCCACCCGGGAGCCGCTCGTGCCGTTCAATGCGAGCGGCGTGGAGGCGGCTCCCATGGCCGAGTTAGTCTCGGAGTGCAAGGCTCGCGGACTGTGGCCGTTCATCCATTTCAACCGCACACACGTCGTCCCGCCCTGCAACACGAGCGCTGCCGACGTGCTCGACGGACTGGCGATCCTGGACGAAGCGCTCGAGGTGGCAGACCGGTTCTACGTCGGAGCCTGACGACTGGTCTGGGGCTAGGCTAGGACTGGAGAGCGGTACATGGCGGGCTACTTGACAGGCGCGCTCACCACCGGCTCTGTCAATGCCTGCAGTGGCTCGCAGAGCACGGCGAGACAGACATCCCACATGTCGCCGGGTACGAGTGGGCGCTTTGGGACTACGAAGTTGCGAATGAGCTGCGCCACATCAGCAGGCGCGACACGGCCGCCGGGTGACCTGCGGACCCTGAAACGGGCAGACTCAGCGATTTAGGGATACCTCCTGACCTGCGGAAACGCAGGTATCCCCCTTCTGAATCCGGGCAGGTATCCCGAAATCGTGGATACCTGCCGGCGCATCGTCGGATACATGTTCGACCCCAACAACCCGGTCCCGACGTGGTCGGTCACGACGATGCACCGAGTCGCCCAGGAACCCACGCTCGCGGCCGCGGCACTCCGCTACGCCAATCTCGGTATCCCGGTCTTCCCGTGCGCCCCGGGCGGGAAGCACCCGTTGACACCGAACGGCTTCCACGACGCGACCTCCGTCGCCCGCGTCGTCCACGGCTGGTGGCAACGCACCCCTGACGCGAACATCGGACTGCCCACGGGCGCACCGACCGGCGTCCTCGTCGTCGATGTCGACGTCCATCCCGGCGCGAGCGGATTCGACGCCTTCGAACGAGCGCGGAGCCAGGGGTTCGGAAACGACTGGGCGTGGCTGGTGCGCACGCCCTCGGGCGGGCTCCACGCCTACTACCCGAACGTCCGCGGCCAGGAGCAGCGCAGCTGGCAGGTCCCCGCAGCGCACATCGACTTCCGCGGCGACGGCGGCTACGTCATCGCTCCCCCGTCGCGTGGCACAGTCGAGGACGCCCAGCGGTCGTACGACGTCATAGCCGTCGCAACGCACCCGGTGAAGCCCGTCGATGCGCTGGCGCTCCGCCGATTCCTGGAGCCACCGCGACCGGCGCGGACCTCCCCGCCGCCCGGCATGCCCGCCAAGGGATGCCGCCCCGACGCCCTGGCGCGAACCGTTGCGCTCACGCCGGAGGGCGGCCGTAACCGCACCCTCTTCTGGGCGTCGTGCCGGATGGTCGAGAACGGGCTGAGCCACGCGGAAGTCATGGGCTGGCTCGGGCCGGCAGCACAGTACGCCGGGGTCCCGGACCGCGAGATCGAGACCACGGTCGACTCCGCGTTCCGCATTGCCTCCCGGCTCGGCTCGGGGAGCCGCCCGGGCCCTACCCCAGCGAGTGAAGGGATCCACCTGTGAACACGCACGCCGAGTACCGCCGCCACAGCTATCGGCCGCCGGAGCACCCCAGGCCTGCCGAGGCAGCCGAGCCCACCGCCAGCGAACTTGCACGGCACCGTGATCCGTCGCTCGGGTCCGATCAGCCGGAACGCGAGCAGACGCAGAAGCGGATCGCCTGGGTACGTCCGACTGAGTTGGGCTCCTACATCGGTCCGATGGTCGGCCGCGGGGTCGATCTCCAGGCCGAGCTCGTACGACGCGCGCGCCGTACGCCGGCCACGACGACCCGCACGTTCCGTCACCCCGGACCTGACCGGTCGGCGGCGGCCGCCGCGAACCAGGAAGGACTGGGACTGTGAACGCGTCGTTCGCCACCCCTGAAGGTCTCCGCGCAGTCCTGCAGCGCCTTCACGACCGAGAGAGCGTCGGCTACTGGGCCTGGCGGCAGGACCCCGAGGCGGAGCGGCTCATGCAGTTCACCATCCGCAAGTACCGATCGCTCGCGCGCACTCACAACTGCGAGCCGGAGGACTCGGCGTACGCCGCCTTCGAGGCCATGCGCACGCGCGCGGTGAGATGCGCGGACGACCCGTGGGCAGTCATCACCCGTGCAGTCCAGGTCAGCCTGATCGCCGAGGAGCGCGCGGCGGGGCTGCTCTGCTCGACGGCACAGGCGCGCAGGCGGGATGTCATGCGTCACCACGACGCGCGCCGCTTCGGCGAGGACGAGACGGGCTTCCTGGAACTCCTCGCTGAGAGCAGGGGTCCCTCGCCGGCGGACCCGGCGCCGGCGGCGCCGCGGTTGAAGCCCGGGGAGGCTACGCCTACGACAGCGTTCGAGGCGCTCAACCTCGTGATCAGCATGTTCGTCGCCCTCGGCTGGCCGAGCAGCAGCGCGACCTGCACGCTCGACTACATCGCCACGCGACTGATGGAGGCCGGCGACCGCCACGTCGCGCACGCCTACCTCCGGCGTGACCTGGCTGGCCGCGTGGCCCTCGACCTGGACCGCGACTCCTGGGCCACGGTGCTGCGGATCGTGCTCGGCAACCCGGACAAGGCCGCCGCGGCGACTCGGGCCGGCGTCGGGGTCCTCGCCATGCTGGTCTGCGACTGGAAGGTCGTCGACCTGCTCGCCGACGACGGGCTCGTCGTGGAAATCCGAGACTCCGCCCCGAAGGTCGCCAGGAGGATCGATGTCTGACAAGGGACACATCGAGCTCGAGCGACAGATCGATTCGATCACCGTCGGCGTACGCCATCGCAAGGACCCGGGCGACCTGAATGCGCTGATGAAGTCGATCGAGGAGGTCGGCCTGCTCCAGCCTGTCACCATCACCCCTGACGGCGTCCTGATCTGCGGCTGGCGCCGGCTCGAAGCGTTGCGCCGGCTCGGGCGGCGCACCTTGAACGTGTGGGTCCGCTCAGGCATCTCCGATCAGCTCTCGCACCTGCTCGCTCAGCAGGACGAGAACGAGCAGCGCAAGCCGCTCTCCCCGGTGGAGACGGCGCGGCTGTACGCCGAGATCAAGATGCTCGAGCAGGAGGATGCCCAGCGTCGAATGGCCGCCACGCAGTTCGGCGGTGGAGGTCGCGATGGCGGAGCCTCCGGCTCCGGGGATTCCCCGGAGCCGGGCGGTGACGCCCGAACTCGCGCAGCGCAGCGGCTGACGGGCAGGGACGCATGGCAGCGCCTCGAGCAGACCAACTGGATCGAGTCGGTCTCCAAGGACGAAACGCTGGGTGAATCCGTCCGCGAGTTCGCAGCGAACATGCTGACGGAGATCGACGGCGGTGCCCCGGTGTCACCTGCGTACAAGCGGGTCAAGGCCGCCGTCGAACTGGCTACCCAGCCTCCCCCGTCCCAGGAGGAGCAGGACGAAGTCGCCCGCCTCGCCGCCGAAGCCCTCAAGCGCGTCCAAGAGGAAGAGAACGCCCAGCGCCTCCGCGCTCTGCGGAGCAAGGCCAAGCGCGCACCGAAGCACCACAGCCCGAGGTCGTTCGTACTGATGTGGTCCGAGCTCGAGGGGTGGACCGGCCTGTACGACGTCGCGGAACTTGCGGCTGCCCTCAAAGACGAGGACTGGGCGCGCTTCGAGCGCGTCGTCGCCGAGACGATCGAACTGCGCGACCAGGTCCGCGAGGCACGTTCGGCGGCCGCGTCGGCCTGATCGGCGTACCTCCCGAGTGTCCGCCACCTCGACCTCGGAGCCTCGATGCGCAACCTCACCTGGCGCCAGATCGCCGTCATCCTCGGCTGCGTCCTCACCCTCGCGACCCTCGCCGTCGGCATCTACGGACTCGTGCGTGGACCCCAGTCCGCCGAATCCACCCCGGGGCCTCCACCGCCCGGAGAGCTCGAGGCGATCCCGGAGGAGGCGACTCCCGTGGTCACGCTCAAAGATCGCGCGCTCCCCCACACGAACGATCCGATCACGTACTCACGCGCCGTCGCGTCGTCACTGTTCGACTGGGACACCAGCCTCGGCTTCCTGCCCACCGACTACACCGCCGCCGTCCTGGCCGACGCCGACCCCTCCGGCGAGGAGTCGCCCGGCCTGATCGCCGACGTGGCCACCTACCTGCCGACCGTCGACCAATGGCTCGACCTCGGGGCGATGGAAGTGCGTCAGACGATCGAGGTCGACGACGCGTACGTCCCCGATTCCTGGACCGCCGCGGTCCAGCAAGCCCACGGCCACCTCCGACCGGGCACGACGGCCGTGACCGTCACCGGCACGCGGCACCGGAGCGGCGTGTGGAACGGCGAGAACGCCGAGTCGTCGCACCCGGTGGCATTCACCGTCTTCGTCGCGTGCGAGCCCTCGTTCGACCGCTGCCGCGTCCTCCGACTCTCGCAACTCGACAACCCACTCAGGTGACCCGGCCATGAGCATCAAGATGCTCGCGGTCGGTGCCGCAGCCGCCGTGCTTCTTGCACCCGTTGCCGCCGTTCTCGGCGTCGCGACGCTGATCAGCCCCGCCGCCGCAGGATCGGGCGGCTGCATGTGGGACGGTCAGGCGACCGAGAGCCTCGGCGTCAGCGGCCCGGTGCCTGACAGCCTCAGCGCGACGAACACCAACGGCGAGACCGTCACCCTCAACCAGCAGCAGCTCACCCGGGCTGCCGCGATCATCGCCACCGGCCAGAGCGAGAGCATCCCCGCCCGCGGCCAGATGATCGCGATCATGACCGCGCTGACCGAGTCGTCGCTGCGGATCCTGTCGAACATCGGCGCCTACCCCCACTCCGGCAACGTCCCGAACGACGGCGACGGCAGCGACCACGACTCCGTAGGCCTCTTCCAGCAACGCCCCGCCGCCGGCTGGGGCACCGTCGAGAACCTGATGGACCCCGTCTGGTCGTCCCGCGCCTTCTACGGCGGACCCAGCGGCCCGAACCACGGCTCGCCTCGGGGCCTGCTCGACATCGACGGATGGGCATCGATGGATCCCGGCGCCGCGGCCCAGGCGGTGCAGGTCTCGGCCTATCCCGACCGCTACGCCGTCAACCAGCCGATCGCGGAGAAGATCCTGGCGACACTGAGCGGCGTATCACTCTCAAGTGACCTCGCCTGTGCCCAGCCGGCGGTCGACGTGCCGATGAACCTTCCGCCGGGTTTCGCGGGTGACTTCATCAAGGCTGCCTCGTCCCAGCTCGGCAAGCCCTACGTCTGGGGCGGCGGCAACTTCGAGGGGCCGACGGGCGGCGGCTTCGACTGCTCAGGCCTCGTGCTTTACGCCGCGTACCAAGCGTCCGGCGGACGCATCCGCCTGCCGCACTACTCCGGCGATCAGATCCACGCCGGCCAAGGCATCGCCTGGTCCGACAAGCAACCCGGTGACCTCATCTTCTTCAGCTACCCCGGTGCCGGCGGTCCGCACCACGTCGCAATCTACGTCGGCGGTGACCGGATCCTCCATGCGCCGCGGACCGGTGACGTCGTTCGCTACGGGACGATCGGCGAGTTCGCCGGCGAGACCATGACGGTTCGGCGGCTCGACTAGCCGCGAGTTGGGCGCCCTAAACGGGCCAGCAGAAACTTGCTCAGAATCTATTGACGACGCGCAGGCCATGCCTCATACTTCAAGGTTTCGCTCATCCCAAGGAAGGCAGAGATCATGAGCAAGAGCGGTAGCCGAAGCAGCTTCGGCAGGAATGTCAGCAGCAAGGGGGTCTCCTCCGCGCGGCTTCACCAGAAGGCCGGTACGAGCAACTCGTTCGGCGGGTACACCAAGGTCAACAAGGGCGGTGGCAACTTCACGATGAAGCCCACGAGCACCGTCAAGCGGAACTCTGGAAAGTAGCTGCCGGTGCATCCCGAACTTCCTGCCAGCCCCGCCCAGCCTCTGCCAAACTCGCCTTCGTACGGAACAGCAGATGCCTCGCTCTCCAGCGCGGTTGCGAACTGGGAGGGGACAGCAGCCATGGTTACGAACGAAGAGCTTGTGGCGTCGGGACTTCGACTGTTCCGTACTCCTCTGTCCCGCTTCGTCTGCGAGGCACTGCTGAAGGAGTTTGGCGACACCTGGTGGACCGACGGTGTTCTGGAGACGCTCGTTCACGACCGCATGCCGACCGTTGACGACGTCCGCCGTTTCCGCAAGCTCCCGGCGGACGGAACCATCGAAGAGTGTGCGGACGCGATGGACATGGCAGTCTGCCTCGTGCTCCTGACGAAGCACTGGCCGCGGGTTTTCCGGCAGATGTTCGGCGCGGACCACCGAGGCTGGGCATACGAACTCATCGGAGTGCGCAACGAGAACAAGCACCTCGTCGGAATCGACCACCCGAGCGACTACGCCTGGCGCGCGCTCGACACGATGTACCGGCTCTGCGACTCGATCGATCAGAAGACGGCATCGGAAGTCCTGAAGCTACGTTCGTCGGTGGATCTATCCGCCTACGGCCAAATGGCGACGGGATCGTCGACGCCCGAGGTTTATCCCACGCCAAAGTTCGTCGGGCCTGTCCGCGATACAGTCCCCGCGACTCCATGGTCGACTGAACTCGACGTCGATCTCAGCATCGTGGGTCCAGACTTCGCGGGCGCCGACCTGCGCGGCATGGACTTTGAAGGGGCGAATCTTGCTGGGGTCGACTTCACCGATGCCGACCTTCGGCGAGCCAACCTGACCGGGGCCGACCTGACCGGGGCAATCTTCGGCAGGACGCGGTTCAGCGACGAGCACGGCAACGCAGTCGTCCTCCAAGGCGCAACTCTCGACAAGGCGACGCTCAACTTCGCAGGTGCGGACCTGCGATACGTCGACCTCTCCGGGCTCGACCTACACGGAGCCGACTTCACCGGCGCCGACCTGCGCCGAACTGACCTGACCGGCGCCAACCTGACCGGGGCAATCTTCGGCAGGACACGGTTCAGCGACCAGCACGGCAACGCAGTTGCCATCCAGGGCGCGGTTATCGACGGTGCAACGCTCAACTTCACCGACACCGACCTGCGATACGTCGACTTTTCGGCAATGGATCTGCGCGGCGCAGACTTCACAGGCGCCGACCTCCGCAGGGCGGATCTCACCAGCTCGATCCTTCGCGGGAAATCGCTCAAGGGGGCTCGCCTTACCGACGCCGTAACCACCAACACGACCTGGACATAGCACCGCGATCCAGCGCTCGCATGACGTCCGACCAGCGGAGTTGCCCGAACCTCGGCCTGCCGCACGCACCTCGAGGATGTGAAGTTCCTTGACGATCCTGCGGTAGGGCCCGACCTCGGCGCGGTCGGCGGTTCGGGAGACCTGCGCGCCATCGTCGGCGCGCTCCTGACCTACGGCCTGATCGTCGCCGTACTCATGCTCATCGTCTCCGCAACGGCCTGGGCGATCGCATCCAGCTCGGGCAGCTGGCACACCGCTCAGAAGGCGAAGTTCGGCTGCCTCGTCGCGATTGGCGGAGCGGCGCTCACGGGGGCCGCGCTCACGTGGGCCAACTGGCTGCTGGACATCGGCCCGCACCTCTAAGACGTCCGCCCGTACGACGCCAGGAGCCCTCCGATGGACCTACTCACAGCAGCACTCCTGCTACCCCTCGACATCTCGATCGACCCGAACTCCAACGGCCTGCCTGGGATCGGCCAGCTCAAGAAGATCGTCGGAGCCTCGATGACGGTTGGTCTCGTGCTGGCCGTACTCGCGTTGATCATCTCGGCGATCGTGTGGGCGCTGGGAGCCAACTCGTCGAACCCGCACCTCGCCGGTCGCGGAAAACTCGGCGTACTCGTCGCCCTCGGCGCCGCGATCGTCTGCGGCGCCTCGGTGACTCTCGTGAACTTCTTCTGGAACGTCGGCAAGCAGGTCTGAGGAATCGATCATGGGTGTCTGCGACGTACCGGTGATCCACGAGGTCTGCAACGCCGCCGGCGACGCGGCCGGCGCGGTGATCACCGCCCCGTTCGACTGGCTCGCTCAGGGCATGGGCGGCGCGGCCGAGTGGATGTTCACCTCAGTCTGGAAGGTCATCGACACCACGACGTACGTCGACGTGACCAGCGGCGAGTACACGAAGGTCTACAACATCATGTTCGGCGTCGGCGTCTTCGTGATGCTTGGCTTCTTCATGCTCCAGGTCATCGGCGGCATGATCCGGCGCGAACCGGCCGCGCTGTCCAGAGCAGCGCTCGGGCTGGCGAAGTCGATCCTGGGATCGTTCGTGGCGCTCGCCCTACTCGCGACCGCGCTCGAGATCACCGACCAGCTCTGCATCGGCATCGTCAACGCAGCGGGCACCAACATGAACGAGATGGGCGACAAGGTCGCCGTACTCGCCGCCGGACTCGGCGCTATCAACCTCAGCGCGCCCGGCGCCGGAGCGATCCTCACGATCTTCCTCGCCAGCCTGGCAATCATCGGAGCGATGGTGGTGTGGATCAGCCTGCTGATCCGCAAGGCCCTCCTTCTGATCGCGATCGTCTTCGCACCGATCGCGCTCGCGGGTGCCAGCTGGGACCACACCCGGACGTGGCTGAGCCGGTGGGCGACCTTCGTGATCGCGATGATCCTGTCGAAAGTCGTCCTCGTGGTGATCTTCCTGCTCGCCACCGCCCAGGTCTCGGCGCCGATCGATGCCGACCTCGAGTCCGTCAGCCAGCCGATGGCGGGCGTCGTGCTGATGCTGATGGCCGGGTTCGCGCCGTACCTGACCTACAAGGCCATCGCCTTCATGGGCTTCGACATGTATCACGCGATGTCGGCCGAACAGGAGGCCAAGTCCTCGCTGAATCGGCCGATGCCGATCCCACTCTCTCGCCGCACCAGCAGCGAGCCGGCCAAGGTCCTGGGCGATGGCGGCGGAGGCCGTGGCGGAGGCGGCGGTACGACGTCCGGCGCCTCGCCTGTGGCCACGGGACCGTCCACGGGCGGATCGTCAGGTGGAACCGGCGGCGGAGGCGCCGCAGCAGGTGGCGCCTCGGGAGGTGTTGCGGCGGCTGGCGGTGCAGCTGCCGCTGGGGTCGTGGTCGCGAAGGAGGCAGCAGCGGCCGGTCCTCGGCTCGGCAACTTCGTCGCCGCCCAAGCGACCGGGCAGGCACAGGCACATGAGTCCGCCGCTCCCTCGACCGCCCCACCCCCAGTCGCGGACTCGACGCTGGTCGACACCGCAGGGAAGAAGTGATCCGCCGTGGCTGCGGCGACCCGCGAGCCGGAGCTGACCCCGATCAAGTTCTCGCGCCTGACCCGGCGCGGGGTACTGCTCGGCCTCTCAGGCCCCCAACTCGTGATGGCGAGCCTCGCATCAGGAACCTTGATCATCGGTCTGTACATCGGCGCCGTGGTGATGACCTTCCCGATCATCCTGTTCTTCGTCACGCTGGCATTCGTCGGCGTCGGCGGCCGCAAGCTCATCGAGTGGGCGCCGATCGGCGCGCGATGGCTGTGGCGATCAGCCGGCGGACAACTGCTGTATCGGCGTCGAGTCGCGAAGCCCCGGCCGGCCGGAACGCTGGCGCTGCCCGGCGATGCGGCTCGGCTGCGTCAGTGGGTCGACCCCGAGACCAACGCCGTCATGGTCCACGACCCGCACGCGGCGACCCTGACCGCGATTGTCGGTGTCTCCCACCCCGCGTTCGTTCTGCTCGACCCGGCAGAGCAGGAGCGCCGGGTCGTCTCGTGGGGTCGCGTCCTCGCGACGGCATGCCGATCCGGGCGAATCGCCTCCGTCCAGGTGCTGGAGCGGACACTGCCCGACTCCGGCAAGGGCCTGGCGGACTGGTGGGAGCAGCACGGCAACCGCTCAGGGTCGTGGGCGTCGACGACGTACGGCGAACTGGTCGACCGAGCTGGCCCCGCAGGCGAGCGCCATGCGTCGACCGTCTCCATCTCGCTGGACATGAAGGTGGCCGGGCGCGCGATCCGAGCTGCTGGAGGAGGCATGCGAGGGGCGGCCGCCGTACTCCGACAGGAGATGGCGACCATGCTGGCCGCCCTCCGGTCCGCCGACCTCTCCCCCGGCGAATGGCTCACGCCCGGCGATCTGGCGCTGATCTTGCGGTCGGCGTACGACCCGGCCGTCGCGGGCGCACTTGAGCGGCAGGGCGACATCGGCCGCGACCTCGCCACCGCCGGCCCCGTCGCGGTCACCGAGTCGTGGGGCTCCTTGCGCAGCGACTCCGCGCACCACTGCGTGCTCTGGATCAGTGAGTGGCCGCGGTCGCTCGTTTACCCCGGCTTCCTCGCGCCCCTGCTGCTGTCCTCGGGGATCCGGCGGACCTTCACGCTGCTCTACACGCCCATGCGTACCGACCGCGCCGCCCGCGACATCCGCAAGAAGAAGACCGAGTACATCTCCGACGCCGCCCAGCGGCAGAAGATCGGCCAGATCGAGGACGCCCAGCAGACCGCCGAATACCAGGACGTCCTCCAGCAGGAAGCCGACCTGACCGCCGGGCACGGCGTCCTGCGGGCGACCGGGTTCGTCGCCGTCAGCGCGAGCGATCCCGACGGGCTCGAGCGTGCTGTCGCTGCCATCGAGCAGGCGGCGATCCAGGCGTCCTGCGAGACGCGGCGGCTTTGGGGCCAGCAGGCTCAGGGCTTCGCGACCTCAGCACTCCCGCTGTGCCGATCCGTGTAGCGGGGGAAGGTCCAGAACACCTAACTGACCACGGTCATCCGCGATCAGAGTTCAACTGGGTTGTCGTCGGTGCCGAGTTCAGCCCAGAACTTGCCGAAGTCCTCGAGGCCGGCCAGCGGCGACGACTGTGCCAGATCGACGATGCCCCTCACGACCGCATGCACCATCTGCGGGTCACCGCTCTCCATCGCCTCATCAAGCCGCGTGAACATCTCGGCATTGGTCTTGGCCCGTTCCTCGAAGACTCGATCGAAGTAGAGCTTCAGGACACCCTCGGCCGCTCGAATCCGATCGACCTGAACGTGTTCTTCAGCTGCAATCGCAGCGCGCTTTGTCGCCTCAGTCTGACGGATCTGGCCATACTCGCGTGCTGCAGCGACGATCTGGTTCAGAGCCGCGAACGCGTCTGCGTTCGCGATCGGCGCCTTGGCGTTGACAACCTTGCCGACGTGCACCTTGGGCTCAGTCATTGTCTTCCTCCTCGATGAGCGGTCGGTAGGTGATGTTGAACCGGGCGCTGCCCTCGTCAAGGTCGCCGGCTTCGTTGACGACTTGCGCGCTAGCAATGTCGCGGACCGCGATCGTAAGAGTCAGCGCCTGCTGGAACCGAGTGGCATGCCTCTCGGGGTCGAATGGTTCCGATTCGAGTACATCAAGTGAATCAACAGCGCGTACTTGGATGGCCTTGATCAGGTCCAGGAGTTCGCCTGCCCGCTCCTGAATCGCGTTGAAGGCAACCTTCGCGGCTCCCATCTCGGCAATCGCGATGTTCACGGCTGCCTCGTTCTCTCGCGCCTTCGTCTTGGCCTTCTCACCCTGCCCAGCAACCACGAGGCCACTTACGAGAAGAGCAGGGCCGATCGTGACAAAGTTCAGTGCCGCAGCCCCGGCGACCATTCCACCCCCTCCTGAGGCGAGGCTTCCGCCGCCTAGAAAGGCCATCGTCGCGTTCGTTGCGGCGGCGCCAGACAACGACGAGATCGCCGTGCCAGTGCTCGCCGACGCGAAGGACGTCACGGCCGCGGTCATGCCTGTGTTGATGCCGACCCCGGTTACCGCCGATCCGACGATTCCCCGCATCCAGGAGATTGCGTCCTGCCCCAAGGATCCGTTGACCACGACCTGGCCGGGCGCCGCCTCAAGGCCGTCGACGAGCAGCCTTTCGCTGTCCTTGACCTGCTTCTCGTGACGTCGGAGGAAGTCGGCCATGCGCAGGACAACCGCGTGGATGGCCTCCTCTTGGCAAGCTCCGAGACGCTTCAGAGCCTCATTGGTTGCCGCTTCGTGCTCGACGAGTTGCTCCCGCTCGACGGTGTAGCGGTCACCAGCTGCACGAATGCGGTCGTTGGCCTTCTTGATGTCAAGGCCGCCTTTGACGCCCATGATGGCGCCGCCAGCGCCAGTCACGGCACCAACGCCGATCAGCACGACGGGGATGAGCGGCAGCACCATCGGACGCGCCCTCCCTGTGCTTGTGAACCTTGGCCGCTACGAGCGTATGGGCTCTGCACGGCTTGCACTCGAAAACGATCGACGCGCCCCAGAAGCAACACGGTGCGCTCTCAGCCTTGCCGCACCCGGACCAACAGATCCCGCTCGGGCAGGGAGTCGGCCAACGGCGACGGTCCGAGATTCCCTCGGAGCTCCGTTCACACCTCCTTGATGAGCAGCACATATCGAAGAGGAACCCGATGCCTACCTTCAGTGACCCGGTCGGCGACGCCGACGAACTCCGGGAAGCAGTCCGCGGCCTCGCTCACGCGACGCGCACGATCGACGATCCGACCGCGATCTACGCGGTTCTGGGTTCCATCAGTTCCGCTCTCTTATCGCTGAGCCAGTCACTGCACCAGCTCGGCGAGTTCCACGACGGGCCGACTCGCAAGCAGGCGTGGATGAACGGCGATGCCAACGCCGGCCGCGCGGCGTCGTACAGGGAGTCCTGGGAGCTGCATCGCGCTGCCGCGATGATCCACCAGGTCGCCGACTGCGTGGATCGGGCGCACGAGATCGAGGCGACGATCGCCTACGACATGAGCGACTACCCGGCATTCGCCCCGGTTCAGCGCTCCACGCACCAGCCAGGGTTGTCGCTATGACGGGGTGGCAGGACGGACGCCTCCATTCCGCCGTGCTCGTCTCCCCGGGACGAGAACGGCGGCACGATCGCAAGCTCCGCAAGGCCGCGGCGCGAGAACTCCTCTCCGCCGACCGCGAAGTTCGCCGCGCCGAAGCCAAGCGCAAGGCCGAGGAACTGTCGGCCGAGAAGCGGGCGACCATGACGCTCCCCCGCGCCGGCGAACACGGTCCCGCCGCACTGCGGACGCCCGGGCGATTCCGCGTGCCACGCCACCAGGACACCTCGGCGACCCTGGCGGGCGCCTACCCCTTCCTCGCCGAGGGCGGACTCGGCAGCGAAGGCGTGTTCGTCGGCCAGGACCTCTACTCCGGCAGTTCATTCGTCTACGACCCCTGGATCCTCTACGCGCGCGGCCTCATCACCGCACCGAACCTCGTTCTCGCCGGGATCGTGGGCTCCGGCAAGTCCTGCCTCGCCAAGAGCCTCTACACGAGGTCGATCCCCTTCGGTCGCCGCGTCTACGTCCCCGGCGATCCCAAGGGCGAGCACACCGCCGTCGCAGAAGCCGTCGGCGGTCGCGCCATCGCGCTGGGACATGGCATGGCCAACCGCCTGAACCCTCTCGACGAGGGCCACCGTCCGTCCGGGTACGACGACGCCCAGTGGGCGAGCCAGGTCGCGTCCCGTCGCCGCGACCTCGTCGGCGCCCTGGCGGAGACCGTGCTCGAACGTCGGCTCACCCCACTCGAGCACACTGCTGTCGACATCGCCATCGACCGCACTGTTCGCGGAGCCGACGTCCCAGTCCTCCCGATGGTCGTCGACCGACTGCTCACACCCGATCCGGCCGACGACCCCGACGGACGACTCACGGAAGACGGACGACTGGTCGGTCACGCACTCCGGCGCCTCGTCGCAGGTGACCTCGCCGGGCTCTTCGACGGCCCCTCGACGGTGAAGTTCGACCCGAGCCTCCCGATGATCTCCCTCGACCTGTCCCGCGTCACCGAAAACGCCACCCTCATCTCGGTCTTGATGACCTGCGCGTCCGCGTGGATGGAATCGGCACTGCTCGACCCGAACGGCGGCCAGCGCTGGGTCGTGTACGACGAGGCCTGGCGCCTGATGTCGCACCCCGCACTGCTGCGACGGATGGACGCCCACTGGCGCCTCGCGCGGCACTACGGGATCGCGAACATGCTGATCTTCCACAAGCTCACCGACCTCGACAACGTCGGCGACTCCGGCTCCGCCATGCGCGCGCTCGCCTCGTCGCTCCTCGCCAACGCCGAGACCCGCATCGTCTACCGCCAGGAAGCCGACCAGCTCGGTGCGACCTCGGCAGCGCTGGGGCTCACTGGCACCGAGCAGTCACTGATCCCCACGCTCGGTACCGGCCAGGGGCTGTGGCGGATCAAGAACCGCTCCTTCGTCGTCCAACACCAGATGCACCCCGCCGAGCTCGAACTCTTCGACACCACCGGACGCATGACAGGAGCTCGTTAGAAGTTCGCGCGCATATTGACGGTTTCGGCATGAACCTGAGGGTCCTCAGCACTCCGCCGCTGGTCTGGTCTCTCGTGTTCGTCGAACCTGAGCATGCTGTGGGGAAGAGCTTCGGTCCGAGCGGGCGTGCAAACCGTCGAGGATCTTCACGCCGTTCGCGACAGTGGTGGTCAGCGGGGGCGTTGAAACGCTCCATGAGCGCGGCGTTCCCCGTCCCGGCTCTCCTAGCCCCGTTACGGTGTACAGGCGTTTGCGGCGCTGGTGAGTTCCTGGAAAAGAGTCACGACTCCGAGCAGGTCTCTGCCCCACGAAAGTACCGAACCAGCAGCCGTGATCACCCGGCTCTCGGACGTGCTTAGCCAGGCCTCGCCAACGTCCAGGGCAGACCCGCTGTCGGGGACTTCCGCCGGGATACCAGCAACCGAGACGTGACTCCAGGCGACCTCTTGGGCGGCGGCGTAGCAGTCTTCGTAGGCCTGGATGAGGTCGCACGCATCCTGCATCCCACCGGAACAGTCGATACCGAGTTCGTTCATCCGCTGGGCACGGTGACCATCGGCTTGGCTGAGTTGCTGTGCGGGGCTGCTCGATCCGTCGCAGTTAACGGATCGGTAGAGCGATGTCGAACTATCCGCTTGGCCGGTCCACGGGGTCACGATCACCGCGCCACACACAAGCGGGTTCTCCGGGTCGATGAACGGGCCGTCCGCGCCGCCCCAGTCGACGTTGGCGGCATCTGCAGAACACAGCGTGCTCTGCCAACTGCACGCCTCGATGCCCATCGTTGAGTGTCGTATCGCGCCACGGATCGCGGCGTGTCCTCGGTCGATGTGTATCGCAGTTCTTGCATATGCGATGACGGATCCGTTAAGAGAGACCTCCGCGCCATCACCGGCGACTTTGGCTCCAGCCCAGTCGCCCTGCGCGGGCGACGTGGCCGACCCATCCTCATTGGTGTCCCCACCGGCCGAGTCATCCTTCGAGGAGGTCAACACCACCGGCGCCGCCGACGTCCCATCCGCCGCGACGCTGCCGCCTGGTTCGACTGTGATGCCGGCACACGAGGGTGAGCAACCCACAATCTCTTCATTGCCGAACTTCACGGTGGTTCCGGGCTGGAAAGTCAGGTCGCCTTGAACCTGAAGGCCGCCGAAGACAACGAACGGCGACGCCGTGGCCAAGATCGAGAGGGTGCTGTCTGGCGCCACAGTGAATCCCGTGGGCCGCCAGGGCAGACCGGCACCGTCGATGGAGAAGTCACCGATCAGTGTGCCGCCGACGAGCATCGCGTTGTGCTGGTTCCCTGAACCTGTGTTGCCGTGGAAGCGATCTGGAGAGAGCTTCCCGACCACCACTACGGCATAGCCTTGATAGTCACGGATCGCTGTGACGCCGGAAATCTGATTGTTGCGGACCACCGGGCCGACCTCGGCCCGCTCATCGGTCATGAGATCGATCCCGCCGCCGTTCTGGAAGTTCTCAAACCACCATGGCCCCACGACAACGTTTCCAACTTCGGTCAGGTGGTTGGACTCGATAACGATCCCACTAGGGTCACCGCCAGCAGTGACTTCGATCTGGCCCCCGGTGAACTCGTTGTCCCGGATCGTCATCTGCAGTGCCCCCTGGTACCACCCACCGTCGCGGTAACCGACGTGGATCCCCTTGCCGTACCGAAGGCGCACACGCTGCACCGACACAACCGTCGCCGGAGCATCCTCGCTCGCAGAGGGGACCGTGATTCCAGCCCAGTCGCCCTGCGCGGGCGACGTGGCCGACCCATCCTCATTGGTGTCCCCACCGGCCGAGTCATCCTTCGAGGAGGTCAACACCACCGGCGCCGCCGACGTCCCATCCGCCGCGACGCTGCCGCCTGGTTCGACTGTGATGCCGGCACACGAGGGTGAGCAACCCACAATCTCTTCATTGCCGAACTTCACGGTGGTTCCGGGCTGGAAAGTCAGGTCGCCTTGAACCTGAAGGCCGCCGAAGACAACGAACGGCGACGCCGTGGCCAAGATCGAGAGGGTGCTGTCTGGCGCCACAGTGAATCCCGTGGGCCGCCAGGGCAGACCGGCACCGTCGATGGAGAAGTCACCGATCAGTGTGCCGCCGACGAGCATCGCGTTGTGCTGGTTCCCTGAACCTGTGTTGCCGTGGAAGCGATCTGGAGAGAGCTTCCCGACCACCACTACGGCATAGCCTTGATAGTCACGGATCGCTGTGACGCCGGAAATCTGATTGTTGCGGACCACCGGGCCGACCTCGGCCCGCTCATCGGTCATGAGATCGATCCCGCCGCCGTTCTGGAAGTTCTCAAACCACCATGGCCCCACGACAACGTTTCCAACTTCGGTCAGGTGGTTGGACTCGATAACGATCCCACTAGGGTCACCGCCAGCAGTGACTTCGATCTGGCCCCCGGTGAACTCGTTGTCCCGGATCGTCATCTGCAGTGCCCCCTGGTACCACCCACCGTCGCGGTAACCGACGTGGATCCCCTTGCCGTACCGAAGGCGCACACGCTGCACCGACACAACCGTCGCCGGAGCATCCTCGCTCGCAGAGGGGACCGTGATTCCAGCCCAGTCGCCCGGAGCAGGAGCACTGGCCGACCCGTCCTCATTGGTGTCACCACCGACGGAGTCATCCCGCAGCGACGTCAACGTGATCGGTTCCGCAACTGTCCCGTCCGCAACCAAAGATCCTCCAGCAGCCACGTGGACCCCAGCGCCGGCAGCGACCTTTACGCGCGCGCCGGGCTGCAAGGTCAGGCTCACTCCACTCGGAACGCTCACAGTGCAGGTGAGGACATGGACGGATGGAGCTGTCCAAGTCTCGTCCCCGACAAGCGTGCCGCAATGTTCGGTTTGGACCGACCCACTCGACGGGGTCGAAACCGCTGATGTCGACTTCTCGGATTCGTTGCCGGTGGTGTCGATGGAGGTGATCGCGAACCAGTACTCGGTGCCGTTGGTCAAGCCCGTGGCGTCGTACGTTGTTGCGCCAATCGGCGAACCGGTGAGCTTCGTCCAAGGCCCACCTGACGACGTCGCGCGGTAGACGTTGTAGCCCGCTAGATCTGGTGCCGTGACCGCAGCCCAGGACAGCTCCACATGACCATCGCCGGCAGTCGGGGCTAGTCCGCTCGGCACCGGGGGCGGAGTCGTGTCCGGTGCGGCAGTCGGCGTCGCCGAGGAACTCGTGGATCTCGCGGATTCGTTGCCGGTGGTGTCGATGGAGGTGATCGCGAACCAGTACTCGGTGCC
>ERZ1645187.660-NODE-660-length-33831-cov-36.693510_pt1 | contig 33831 bp, 29 predicted proteins | sample MGYA00575352_ERZ1645187 | MGnify/ENA primary metagenome ERZ1645187 (study PRJEB40837, sample SAMN11349314) | freshwater sediment metagenome | isolation source: river sediment | host: Sediment | place: India: Wazaribad , New Delhi | collected 2017-02-21 ... | reverse complement strand
GCGAACCGTGGTTCCGCCTGACGGAATCGGCGCTGACGCGACCCGACCGGCGGTGCGACGGTGGTTCTCACGCGTCGAGGACCTACGGCGCGCCCCCACAACCACCGGGACCGCCCCAGGAGGCACCATGACCGCCCAGCAGATCGACACCGTGACCGACGTCCCGGTGGCGGTAGTGGGTGCCGGACCAGCCGGGCTGATGCTGGCCCACCTGCTGGGCCGCGCGGGGGTCGAGACCGTGGCGATCGACACCCGCACCCGCGAGGAGATCGAGACCACCCAGCGCGCCGGGATCCTGGAGGCCGACGCGGCGCGCGACCTGATCGAGTCCGGCGTCAGCGACCGGATCCTGCGCGACGGGTACGAGCACGAGGGCATCGAGCTGCGCTTCGACGGCCGGGCCCACCGGATCGACTTCAAGGAGCTGGTGGGGGAGTCGGTGTGGCTCTACCCGCAGACCGACGTGTTCATCGACCTGGCCGACGCCCGCGCCCGCGACGGCGGCACCGTGCACTTCGGGGTCAGCGACACCGAGGTCCTGGACGTCGAGACCGACGCCCCTCGGGTGCGTTGGACGGCTCCCGACGGCACCCGCCACGAGGTCCGCGCCCGGTACGTCGTGGGCTCGGACGGGTCGCGCAGCATCTGCCGCGACCTGATCCCTGAGGGCCAGCGCACGCAGTACTTCAAGGAGTACCCGTTCGCCTGGTTCGGGATCATGACCCACGCCCCGATGAGCGCCCCCGAGCTGGTCTACGCCCAGTCCGAGCACGGGTTCGCGCTGATCAGCCAGCGCACCGAGTCGGTGCAGCGGATGTACTTCCAGTGCGACCCCGAGGAGTCGGCCGACGCCTGGTCCGACGACCGGATCTGGGAGACGCTGCAGGCCCGGGTCGCCGGCGAGGACGGGTTCCGGCTCGCCGAGGGCCCGATCTTCGAGAAGACCGTGCTGCGGTTCCGCTCGTTCGTCCAGGAGCCGATGCGCTGGGGCTCGCTGGTGCTGGCCGGGGACGCCGCCCACACCGTGCCGCCCACCGGCGCCCGCGGGCTCAACCTGGCGCTGCACGACGTCAAGGTGCTCGCCGAGGTGTTGCTGCGCGCTTTGGCCGGTGAAGGGCCCGACGTGCTCGAGGAGTACCAGCCGCGCGCCCTGCGCCGGGTCTGGCGCTCGCAGAACTTCTCCTACTGGATGACCCAGCTGCTGCACCACGCACCGGGCGCAGGAGCCTTCGACATCCGCCGCCAGGTGGGCGAGCTCGACAACGTGGTCGGCACCCGCGCGGGCCGCACCTACCTCGCCGAGCAGTACACCGGCTGGCCCTCGCGGAACCAGGAGTGAGCCGCGTGATCATCGACTGTCACGGGCACTTCACCACCGCCCCCGCGCAGCTGGCCGACTGGCGCGACCGACAGGTCGCGTACGCCGAGGGTCGCGGGCCCGCCCCCGACCCGGCCGACCTGGTCATCACCGACGACGAGCTGCGCGCGGTGATCGAGGCCAACCAGCTCAAGCTGATGGACGAGCGCGGCAGCGACCTGACGATCTTCTCCCCGCGCGCCAGCTTCATGGCCCACCACATCGGCGACTTCGAGGTCTCCTCGGTGTGGTCGCGGATCTGCAACGACCTGGTCCACCGGGTCAGCACCCTGTTCCCCGACCGGTTCGCGATGGGCGCGATGCTGCCCCAGTCGCCCGGCGTCGACCCGGCGACCTGCCTGCCCGAGCTCCATCGGGTGGTCGAGGAGCTGGGGGCGGTCACGGTCAACCTCAACCCCGACCCGTCCGGCGGCCACTGGACGGCACCACCGCTGACCGACCGCAGCTGGTACCCGATCTACGAGGCGCTGGTCGCCTACGACGTCCCGGCGATGATCCACGTGAGTACCTCCTGCAACCCGGCCTTCCACACCACCGGCGCGCACTACCTCAACGCCGACACCACCGCGTTCATGCAGCTGATCCAGGGCGACCTGTTCGCCGACTTCCCGACCCTGAAGCTCGTGATCCCGCACGGCGGCGGCGCGGTGCCCTACCACTGGGGCCGGTTCCGCGGCCTCGCGATGGCGCTGGGCAAGCCGGACCCCGAGGCGCTGCTGGACAACGTCTTCTTCGACACCTGCGTCTACCACCAACCGGGTATCGACCTGCTGACCGAGGTGATGCCCAGCAGCGCGATCCTGTTCGCCAGCGAGATGATCGGCGCGGTCCGCGACATCGACCCGCGCACCGGCCACCACTTCGACGACACGCTGCGCTACGTCTCGGCGACCAAGAACCTCACCGACCAGCAGCGCGAGGCCGTGTACGCCGGCAACGCGCTGCGCGTCTACCCCCGGCTCGCCGCTCGGCTGGCCACTCAAGCGGCCACTGCCGGAGCCTGAAGGAGTCGACCTGTCATGGAGCACACCGAGATCGGCGTCGTGCACACCTCCATCACCCGCGCCGACCCGGCGGCGGTCGAGGCGCTCTCGGCGTACGGCGTCGCGACCGTCCACGAGGCGATGGGTCGGGTCGGGCTGATGCGCCCCTACCTACGACCGGTCTACCCCACGGCCAGGGTCTGCGGCACCGCGGTCACCGTGCTGCTGCAGCCCGGCGACAACTGGATGCTGCACGTGGCCGCCGAGCAGATCCAGGATGGGGACGTGGTGGTCGCGGCGTGCACCACCGAGAGCGAGGACGGCTTCTTCGGCGAGCTCCTGGCCACCTCCTTCCGGGCCCGCGGCGCCCGCGGCCTGATCATCGACGGCGGCGTTCGCGACGTCGCGGACCTGGAGCGGATGGACTTCCCCGTCTTCTCCCGCGCGGTCAACGCCAAGGGCACCGTCAAGGCCACCCTCGGCTCGGTCAACGTGCCGGTGGTCTGCGCCAACGCCCTGGTGCGCCCCGGTGACGTGGTCATCGGCGACATCGACGGCGTGGTCGTGGTGCCCCGCGAGCGGGCCGCCGAGGTGGCCGAGGCATCGCGTGCGCGCGAGGCGAACGAGGAGGCCAAGCGCGCCCAGTTCCGCGCGGGCGAGCTCGGCCTGGACATGTACGACATGCGCGGCCCCCTGGCCGAGCTCGGCCTGCGGTACGTGGACTGAGGGGGAGACGCATGACAAGGAGTGCAACTCCCACCACGACAGGCAGGCCGGTCACCGGACCCTTCGAGAAGACCCCCGGCTGGCTGGACTGGTACGACGGCCCCAGCCGGCCTCGGCTCGACCTGCCGGCTGGCGCCGTCGACGCGCACTGCCACGTCTTCGGGCCCGGGGCGCAGTTCCCCTACGCCGACGAGCGCAAGTACACCCCGTGCGACGCCTCCAAGGAGCAGCTCTTCGCCCTGCGCGACCGCCTCGGGTTCGCCCGCAACGTCATCGTCCAGGCCACGTGCCACGGCGCCGACAACCGGGCGCTGGTGGACGCCCTCGAGGCGTCGGCCGGGCTGGCCCGCGGGGTCGCCACGCTGCGTGCCGGGGTCACCGACGCCGAGGTCTCCCGGCTGCACGAGGCCGGGGTCCGCGGGGTGCGGTTCAACTTCGTCAAGCGCCTGGTCGACGCCGCCCCGCGCCAGGACCTGCTCGACGTGGTGGAGCGGATCGCGCCGTACGGCTGGCACGTCGTCGTCTACTTCGAGGCCGCCGACCTGGCCGAGCTGCGCGACCTCTTCGACTCGATCCCGGTGCCGCTGGTCATCGACCACATGGGCCGCCCGGACGTCACCCAGGACGCTGACGGCCCGGAGTTCGAGGCGTTCTTGGACCTCATGCGCTCGCGCCCCGACATCTGGTGCAAGGTCACCTGTCCCGAGCGGCTCTCGGCCGGCGGCCCGCCGGCCCTGGACGGCGAGCGGGCGGCGTACCGCGACGTCGTGCCGTTCGCCCGCCGGGTGGTCGCCGAGTTCGGCGACCGGGTGCTGTGGGGCACGGACTGGCCGCACCCGAACCTGACCGACCACATGCCCGACGACGGCCTGCTCGTCGACTTCATCGAGCAGATCGCGCCGACGCCCGAGGCGCGGCAGCGGCTCCTGGTCGAGAACCCGATGCGCCTGTACTGGCCGGACCCGCAGCCCACCTGACCCACCAGCCCAACCAGACACCCGACCCGAACGCCAACTCGAACACCCACGATTGGAGCCCACCATGGCACTGGACAAGACCTACAAGCTGGTCCCCGGGACCACGATCTTCGACGCCGACCAGTCCGCGAAGGGCTACCACCTCAACCAGTTCTGCATGTCGTTCATGACCGCGGAGAACCGGGAGAGCTACCTGGCCGACGAGCGCGCCTACCTGGACGCCTGGCCGCTGACCGAGGCGCAGAAGCAGGCGCTGCTCGACCGCGACCTCAACGCCGCGATGCGCGAGGGCGGCAACATCTACTTCCTGTCCAAGTGGGGCGCCATGCTGGGGCTGTCGTTCCAGCAGATGGCGGGCTCGATGACCGGCATGTCCGAGCAGGAGTACCGGGACATGATGGTGAGCGGCGGACGCTCCATCGAGGGCAACCGGATCGACCACGCGGTGCTCGACGCGGCGTACGCCGACCCCACCCCGCCCACCCAGCACGCCACCATCACCGGCTCGGTCTACACCTCGCACGTGCCGGCGATCGGCGCCGCGATGGACCACCACAAGACCGAGGAGCCGTACTGGAAGGCGGTCTTCGACGGCTACGACTTCTCCAAGGAGTGGGAGCAGGAGAACCTGCCCGACGTGATCTTCCTGGTCTACAACGACCACGCCACGGCCTTCGACCTGTCCATCATCCCGACCTTCGTGCTCGGCACCGGGGCTGCTTACCCGGCCGCCGACGAGGGCTACGGCCCGCGGCCGGTGCCCGGCATCACGGGCCACCCCGAGCTGGCCGCGCACATCGCCCACTCGCTGATCCGCGACGACTTCGACCTGACCCTGGTCAACGAGATGGAGGTCGACCACGGCCTGACCGTCCCGCTGTCGCTGATGTTCGGGGAGGTGGAGGAGTGGCCCTGCGCGGTGATCCCGTTCCACGTCAACGTGGTGCAGTACCCGGTGCCCTCGGGCGCCCGCTGCTTCAAGCTCGGCCAGGCGCTGCGCAAGGCGATCGAGTCCTTCGACAAGCCGCTGAAGGTGCAGGTGTGGAGCACCGGCGGGATGAGCCACCAGCTGCAGGGCCCGCGGGCCGGGCTGATCAACCGCGAGTGGGACAACGCCTTCCTGGACAAGCTGATCGCCGACCCGGCCGGGTTGGCGGAGGTGCCGCACCTGGAGTACGTCGAGGAGGCCGGCTCCGAGGGCATCGAGCTGGTCATGTGGCTGATCGCCCGGGGCGCCATGAGCGACATCGACGGCGGCGGCGAGATCGAGGTCAAGCACCGCTTCTACCATGTGCCGGCGTCCAACACCGCCGTCGGACACCTGATCATCGAGAACACGCCGCGGGCCGAGGCGCCCGCGGGACAGGAGTGACATGAGTGCCGTACAACCGGTCCGGATCGCGCTGGCCGGGGGCGGTGCCTTCGGCGCCAAGCACGCCGCCGGCCTGCGGCGCATCGAGGGCGTCGAGGTGGCGGTCATCGTGAGCAGCGACCTGGCGGCCGCCGAGGCGTTCGCCGCCGAGCAGGGCGTGGGCCGCGCGGTCGGCAGCCTGGACGACGCGCTGGCGATGGCCGACGTCGACGCGGTCATCCTGGCCACCCCCACACCGATCCACGCCGCCCAGACCCTGGCCTGCCTGGAGGCGGGCAAGCACGTGCAGGTCGAGATCCCCCTGGCCGACTCGCTCGGGGACGCCGAGGCCTGCCTGGCCGCGGTGGAGCGCACCGGCCTGGTCGGCATGGTCGGGCACACCCGTCGGTTCAACCCCAGCCACCAGTGGGTGCACCAGCGGATCGCCGGCGGCGAGTTCGGGATCCAGCAGCTGGACGTGCAGACCTACTTCTTCCGGCGCAAGAACCTCAACGCGCTGGGTCAGCCCCGGTCCTGGACCGACCACCTGCTGTGGCACCACGCCGCGCACACCGTGGACCTGTTCGCCTACCAGACCGGCTCCCCGATCGTGCAGGCCAACGCCATCCAGGGCCCGATCCACCCGGAGCTGGGCATCGCGATGGACATGTCGATCCAGCTGCGCACCGAGTCGGGTGCGATCTGCACGCTGTCGCTGTCGTTCAACAACGACGGCCCGCTGGGCACGTTCTTCCGCTACATCGGCGACACCGGCACCTACCTGGCCCGCTACGACGACCTGTTCACCGGCAAGGACGAGCCGATCGACATCAACGTCGTCGACGTCACGGGGTTCGACACGACGGACGGCATCGAGCTGCAGGACCGGGAGTTCGTGGCCGCGATTCGCGAGGGTCGGGAACCGAACTCCTCGATCGCCCAGGTGATGCCGTGCTACCGCACCCTGGCCGCGCTGGAGGAGCAGCTCTCGGCCCAGACCCCGGCATGAGCAGCAGCCCCCGAAGCCTGGGGCCCTTCCTGGTGCCACCCATCGGGCTGGGCTGCATGAACCTGAGCCACGCCTACGACACGGCGCCGACGCCGGAGTCGGCCGAGCGGCTGCTGGCCGCCGCGATCGACGCCGGGGTGGTGCTGTTCGACACCGCCTCGCTGTACGGGTTCGGCGGCAACGAGGACCTGCTGGGGCGCGCCCTGGCCGGCCGCCGCGACCAGGTGGTGCTGGCCAGCAAGTGCGGCATGACCGGGGTCGACGGCAAACGCGTCATCGACGGCCGTCCCGAGACCCTGCTGCGGACCTGCGAGGAGTCGCTGCGCCGCCTGCGCACCGACGTGATCGACCTGTACTACCTGCACCGCTTCGACCCGAAGGTGCCGATCGAGGAGAGCGTGGGCGCGCTGGCTGGGCTGGTCGAGGCCGGCAAGGTCCGCGCCATCGGCCTGTCCGAGGTCTCGGCCGCCACGCTGCGGCGGGCGCACGCCGTACACCCGATCACCGCGTTGCAGAACGAGTACAGCCTGTGGTCGCGCAACCCCGAGCAGGGCACCCTCGAGGCGTGCCGGGAGCTCGGCGTCGCGCTGGTCGCCTTCAGCCCGCTGGCCCGCGGCGTCCTCACCGCTGCGCCCCCCGACCCCGCGACCCTGCCCGCCGGCGACATCCGGCTCGCCATGCCGCGGTTCGGCCCGGCGAACTACCCGGCCAACCTGGCCCTGCGGGCGCAGCTCGCGCAGATCGCCCAGGACGCGGGCTGCACGCTGGCCCAGCTGAGCCTGGCCTGGGTCCTCTCCCGCGGTGCGCACGTGCTCGCGATCCCCGGGACCCGGTCCGAGGAGCACCTGCGGGAGAACCAGGCGACCCTCGATCTCGAGGTGCCCGAGGAGGCGCTGCGCCGTGCCGGCGAGGTGCTCAATGCCGGGTCCGTCCACGGCTCGCGCTACGCCGAGGCCACCCTGGCCGAGATCGACACCGAACGCTGCGGCGCGGCTGGCTAGAGCCGGCTGAACCCCCTTCCCACAGCTCCCGCCGAGGAGGAAGGTGACAGGTAGAGAGACGCCAGAGAAGGGAGCAGCCATGAAGGCGCTGGTGTACCACGGTCCAGGCAACAAGTCCTGGGAGGAGGTTCCGGACGCGGTCGTGAAGGAGCCCACCGACGTCGTGGTCCGGATCGACACCACCACGATCTGCGGCACCGACCTGCATATCCTCAAGGGGGACGTGCCCGCGGTCACCGACGGCCGGATCCTCGGCCACGAGGGCGTCGGCACCATCACCGAGGTCGGCCCCGCGGTGCAGAACTTCGCGCCCGGGGACCGGGTGATCATCTCGTGCATCTGCGCCTGCGGGTCCTGCTCGTACTGCCACCAGGGGCTCTACGCCCACTGCCTGGCTGACGAGGGCGCCAGCGGCATCGGCTGGATCTTCGGCCACCTGATCGACGGCACGCAGGCCGAGCTGGTGCGGGTGCCGTTCGCTGACAACTCGCTCTACAAGGTGCCCGAGGGGGTCAGCGACGAGGCCGCGGTGATGTTGTCCGACATCCTGCCGACCGGCTTCGAGATCGGCGTGCGGTACGGGCGGGTCAAGCCCGGTGACGTGGTCGCCGTGGTGGGCGCGGGCCCGGTGGGCCTGGCCTCGATCATGACCGCCGGCCTGTACGGCGCCGCCCGGGTGATCGCGATCGACCTCGACGACAACCGGCTCACCCAGGCCAAGGAGTTCGGGGCCAGCGACACGGTCAACTCCGGCGACGCCGACTGGGCCGAGCAGGTGATGGCGATGACCGACGGCATGGGCGTCGACGTGGCCATCGAGGCCGTCGGCATCCCGGACACCTTCACCTACTGCACCAAGATCGTGCGGCCTGGTGGCTCGGTGGCCAACGTCGGCGTGCACGGCAAGCCGGTCGAGTTGGCGCTCCAGGACCTGTGGATCATGGACGTCCAGATCACCACCGGCCTGGTCAGCACCTCGACCACCGCGATGCTGCTGAAGCTGGTGGCCCAGCACAAGCTGCCGGCGGAGAAGTTCGCCACGCACCGGTTCGCGCTCGACGACATCATGAGCGCCTACGACACCTTCGGCCGCGCCGCCGAGACCGGGGCGCTGAAGGTGGTCATGACGCGTTAGGCGCGGGTCAGGCGCGGGCTCCGGCCAGGCCGAGCAACGCCGCCAGGCCGAGCGCGCTGCGCGGTTCGTACGGCGCCCGCCACAGGCCGCCGTGCACCGCGGCGTACGCCTCGTCCTGCCAGGGGTGCTCGTGCCTGGGCCCGCCGCCGGTGTTGAGGTCGTGCACCAGCAGGGCCGCCATGAGCACGTTGGCGCAGGCCGGCTCGAAGACCTCCACACCGAAGCGGTGGGCCCCGGCGTACGCCGCGGCGAGCGCGCGGTTCTTGATCACCGACCGGGTCCGGGTCGGGGGAGCGATGTTCATCGAGACGGTCGAACCCTCGGCCCGGGCCACGGTCGCCCGCCACCGCTGCACCCGCTTGGCCAGCGCGTAGTTCGGGCCCTGCTGCGGCACCAGGCTGTCCACGACCGCCTGAGCCGTATCGGCCTGAACGGGGGAAGCCCCGTAGTTGGGCTGCAGCAGCCGACCCCGCGAGAGCGTCCCCAGCGGTCCGGCGATCATGCGGCCGAGCCGGGAGCGGGACTCGAAGGCCCGCGCCGCCTGCGCCTGCGCCTCTTCCGGCACGGCGAAGACGTCGGTGGGGGTGGCCAGGAACGCCAGCGCCACGTCGGGGTGAGCGGCCTGCAGGCGAGTGGTGAGCAGGTCGACCGCGGTGCAGACCCGGAGGTTGGCGGCCCCGTCGGCGTAGACGTAGTTGCCCACCACCACCCGACCGAGCTGCTCGGACAGCCACTGCGCCACCAGGGGAGCCCCGGTGAGCAGGTCCACCCCGGCGCGCTCGGGCAGCTCCTGTCCGCTGGCCGAGGGGGAGGCCACGACCGGCAGGACCAGGGTGCCGGCGCCGCGGTGCGCGGTGCGCAGCACCCGTTCCCAGACCTGGGGGTTCGGCAGGTCGACCGCCGCCACCCGGGCACCCCAGCGCAGTAGCGCCGGCAGCGGCCCCATCTCCGAGCTGGCCCCGAGCACGGCGACCGTGGTGCCCTCCAGCCGGAGCCACTGTGGGTTGGCGGCCACCGTGCGCACCGCCTCGGCCGCCGTCGGCTCCATCGTGCCGGCCCGCACCCACTCGTCGAGCCGGGCGAGGACGTCGTCGCCGTGCAGGCGTCGGCCGTGGTACGGCAGCGTGAGCTCGTGCTCCGGGTCCGCGGTGCCGGTGACCAGGTCGGTCTGCAGCGGCTCGTGGCTCTGCTCGACCGAGTCGGCCCAGTCCCTGAGCGACTGCTCGGACGCCTCGTCGGCCGCGGCGCTGCTGCCCTTCGCGCCAATCACCCCGTTCACCCCGTGCATCCGCTCGCGCAGCGAGGCCAGCCCGGTGGTCGCGACGGCCTGGGCCGCCGCCGCCGAGGGCAGCCCGGAGACCACCAGCTGCCGCAGGTGCGGCAGGTAGTCCGAGCGCCAGTTCGCCTCCAGCTCGGCGGCCCGTGCGGCCTCGTCGTCGACCGCTCTCAAGGCGTCCGCCACCACCGCCTGGTTCACCGCCGTGGTGCTCCGCTTGCCGTCGGCGGCCGCGGGGAACACGACGCCGTAGGACTCCTTGGACGACTTCGCAGTCGGGGCCATGCCTCGATCCTGCCCCTTGTTGCGACGTACTGCGAGTACGAGTTCTGCCGCACCTGACCCCCGCCGTGGCCCGAGGCGATAGTGTCCAAGAGTGCCCCGATCCGAGGGAGAGGAGGGGGTCGCAGGTGTTCTCGCCGCAGTTGGCTACCGGCGACCTCGCCGCCCTCGATCCGGCGGCGAGCACACCCATGGCCGATACTGCCGAGCGCAGTCGCCAGGACCCGGCCTGAAGAAGGAGCCCCCCCATGGTCCGATCAACCTCACCGCTGGTGGTCAACGTCAGCCTGACCAGTCCCGAGCGCGACTACGACGTCCACGTCACGTTCCTGGATCAGGACTTCCGGGTCAAACGGATGGGGACCGGGGGAGACGTCGAGGCGGCCCGCACCCTGGTGCGCGCCTGGGCGCCGCGGGCGGCCGCGATCGCCGTGACGGGCATCCGCGAGGCCCAGGCCACCGGCCTGTACGACGGCGAGCTCAAGGCGATCGAGAAGGTCACGAAGGCCAGCGACGCGGTGCCGATCACCGACGGCCGCACCCTGCTCGACGTGTTGCAGGAGTGGGCCATCCGGCACGTGCAGACCGAGATGCCGGGCTACTTCGACAACGCCCGCACCGTCGTGCTCGGCGGTCTCAACCACGAGCGCACCACCCGGATCCTGCGCGAGTACACCGCGAACCTGCAGTTCGCCGACCCGCTGATGCGCGCCGACCTCCCGGCCAAGGTCGACTCCAACCCGCTGCTCTCCGCGGGCGCCGCGGCCGGCCTGGCCCCGCTGCGGCTGCTGCCCGGCTTCGTGCAGTCCCAGATCAAGGTGCCCGGCAACCTGCTGAGCAAGGCGCTGGCCCGCCGCGCGGCCCGCGACTGCGACGTCGTGGTGGCCACCTACGAGGAGCTCACCGGGTTCGGCCTGGAGGACCTGGCCGGCAAGACCCTGATCACCTCGGCGATCTCCGAGGAGCGGCTCACCGAGCTGGGGGACCGGGGCGTCGACATGGTCATCGACGTCACCCCGCAGCCGTTCTCGGTGACCGTCAGCGCGGCCGTGCTGGAGGCGCTGATGCTGGCCTACGTGCACGGCTCCAGCAAGCTCAGCAACGACGACCTGCTGGAGATGATCGTGGCCTCCGGGCTCGAGCCGCGGGTGCTGCACCCCAACGGCGAGAAGCGCAAGAGCCGGTTCGCGTTCGTCATCCACCCGCTCTCCCAGCAGTACTTCCGCAACGTCGAGCCGCTGCGCACCATCTCCAAGTACTCACCCTCGCCGGTCATGGACGTGGTGGAGAAGGCGGTGGCCTACATGCCGCCGTTCACCTACAGCCACGTGACCGGCATCAAGTCCCCGACCGGGGCCGAGGCCGAGGGCTGGTTGATCAGCGTCGGCGGCACGCCGAAGGAGCTGATGGCGCACAGCCCCGAGTTCACCTACGCCCGGCTGCTCACCGCCGCCGACACCGCGCAGAAGCTCGGCGCCCAGATCATGGGCCTGGGGGCGTTCACCAAGGTCGTCGGCGACGCGGGGGTGACCGTGGCGAAGAAGGCCCCGCTGCCGATCACCACCGGCAACAGCTACAGCGCCTCCGGTGCGCTGTGGGCGGCGCACGAGGCGCTGCTCCAGCTGGACCTGGCCTCGGTCGACGAGCAAGGTCGGCTGCAGGGCAAGGCCATGGTGGTGGGCGCCACCGGGGCCATCGGCTCGGTCTGCTCGCGGCTGCTGGCCCTGGCCAGCGCGGAGCTGTGGCTGGTCTCCCCGGAGTCGGCCAAGCTGCTGGCGCTCAAGCACGACATCGAGCGGGAGAACCCGGGCGCCAAGGTGCACGTCTCGGCGACCCCGGACGAGCACCTGAGCGAGATGGACCTGATCGTCACCGCGACCTCGGGCGCCGGCAAGCGGGTGCTGGACATCATGGCCGTCAAGCCCGGCTGCGTGATCACCGACGTGGCCCGGCCGCTGGACCTGTCGGCGGAGGACGTGGCCCGCCGCCCCGACGTACTGGTGGTGGAGTCCGGCGAGATCGAGCTGCCCGGCGACGTGCACATGAAGAGCATCGGGCTGCCGAAGAACGTCGCGTTCGCGTGCCTGGCCGAGACGGTCGTGCTGGCCCTGGAAGGCCGCTACGAGACCTTCACCGTGGGCCGCAACATCGAGTGGTCCAAGGTCAAGGAGATCTACAAGCTCGGCCTCAAGCACGGCATGAAGCTGGCCACCATCTCCGGGGTGAACGGGGTGTACACGGCCGAGGACATCGCCAAGATCCGCGAGCTCGCGCTGGCCGCCCGGGCCGAGCTGGCCGAGAAGAAGGCGGCCGCCAAGAAGGCCCCGGCCAAGAAGTCGGTCGCAAAGAAGGCGCCCGCCAAGAAGGCGGCGGCCAAGAAGGCGGCGCCCGCCAAGAAGGCGGCGGCCAAGAAGGCGGCGGCCAAGAAGGCGGCGCCCGCCAAGAAGGCGGCGCCCGCCAAGAAGGCGGCCGCGAAGAAGGTGACCTCATGAGCCAGGTGGCACGCCGTTCGATGAGCGGCGCCGACGCGATGTGGCTGTACGCCGATCGGCCCAACCACCTCATGGTCATCGACGGGATGATGTGGACCGACGAGCCGCTGGACTGGGACCTGGTCGAGGAGGTGCTCTCCGAGCGGCTGGTGGGCCGGTTCCCGGTGTTCAGCCAGCGCGCGGTCGACCCAGCGTGGCCCTGGGAGCTGCCGGTGTGGGAGGACGACCCCGACTTCACCCTCGACCGGCACGTCACGCGCGCGACCCTGCCCGACCCCGGTGGTGAGGAAGAGCTGCAGGCGTTCCTGGAGGCTCAGGTCGCCGAGCCGCTGGACCGCGCCAAGCCGCTGTGGCACGTGTGGTTCATCGACAACTACCTGGGTGGCTCGGTGCTGTTCTACCGGTTCCACCACGCCATGGCCGACGGGATGGCGCTGGCCGAGGTGATGGTGAACCTGACCGATCCCTCGCCCGACACCCACGAGCCGTTCACCGCCCGTGAGGTCCACCACAGCGGCACCGTCGGCTCCCTGCTCGGCGGCGCGATCGGGCTGGTGCGCAACGCGCTGCACGTCTCGTCGCTGCCGGCGCTGGGCATGCAGTCGGCGGCGGTGGCCCAGAAGCTGCTGCTGGACGCCCTGCCGGTGAGCCTGTTCAGCGGCGAGCCGGGCGGCGCCAAGCGCCTGGCCTGGTCGCGGGCCCGCTCGGTCGACGAGATCAAGCAGGTCAGCCGCGCCACCGAGAGCACTGTCAACGACGTGCTGATCGCGGCCCTGTCCGGTGCGTTGGCCAGGTTCCTGGACCTGCACGGGGAGACCGTCGACCACCTCACCACCATGGTGCCGGTCAACACCCGCCCGCCCGGCCGCGCCCTGCCGCGCGAGCTGGGCAACAAGTTCGCCCTGGTGATGCTGCATCTGCCCACCGGCAACCTGGACACGCGCGCCCGACTGCACGCCGTGCACGAGCGGATGGAGGAGATCAAGCACTCCCCGGAGACGTTCATCACCTCCGTGGTCGCCGAGGGGATCGGACACCTGCACGCGGTGGAGAAGCCGTTCGTCGACTTCTTCGCCGCCAAGGCGGTGGGCGTGACCACCAACGTGATCGGGCCCAAGGAGCCGCGCTACATCGCCGGGCGCAAGATCGCCGGCGTGCTGGGGTGGGTGCCCGGGTCGGGCGGCCACACCCTCGGGGTGTGCATCTACAGCTACGACAACACCGTCCGGATCGGGTTCAAGACCGACGCCGAGACCGTGCCCATGCCGGAGCGGCTGATCGAGTTCTTCGACGCGGAGCTGGACGCCCTGCTGGAGCTGGTGCCGCAGGCCTGAGGCCAGCAACTGGTCCAGACCGAAGGCCGGGGTTTGGGCCGTTTCGCCCTGACGGATCGCGTGTCCGACCTACGGTGAGCGCGTGTCCGAACAGTCGCTGGGTGAGGTGGTGGCGCTGCATGCGCCACCCGCCGCAACCGACCCGCACCAGAAGGTGATCCGCTCGGTGCTCAATGCCTGGGAGGACCTCGCAGAACACCAGCGGGCGCAGTTGGACCGAGAGGTGCCGGAGGACCTGATGCGTCCGCTGCGCCGGCTGGTCGATCCGCGAGGGCTGCGTGGCCACTGCGACGCCAAGGCGCTGTCCGCGGCGTACCGGCAGCTCACCCACCAGGCCATCGAAGACCTGTCGCGGGCGATGCCGTTCCACCTGTTCTGGGCGGTCGCGCGGCTCTCGCAGAACCTCGGCTGACGCCGCCGCGGCGCCTGGGCGCGATGCGGCGCGCGCACCACACCCCCCGCGTCGTGCGCCGGGCCGATCACCGGAGTAGGTTCGAGTCGTGTTCGAGGTGAGAATTCACGGCCGAGGCGGGCAGGGAGTCGTCACCGCGGCCGAGCTGCTCTCCGAGGCCGCCTTCGCCGAGGGCTGGCACTCCCAGGCCTTCCCCAGCTTCGGGTCCGAGCGCACGGGGGCGCCGGTGATCGCGTTCTGCCGGGTCAGCCCGACCCCCATCCGGGTGCGCGAGCCGGTGATGAAGCCGCGCGCGCTGATCGTGCAGGACGCCACCTTGCTGCACCAGGTCGACGTGTTCGCCGGCCTGCGCCCCGACGGCTTCGTGCTGGTCAACTCGGCCAAGACGCCTGCCGAGCTGGGCCTGGAGGACCTGGTCGCCGGACGCGAGGGCCGGGTGATGACCCTGCCGGCCACCGAGCTGGCCCGGCACCACTTCGGGCGGCCGCTGCCCAACGCCGTGCTGCTGGGCGGCCTGGCCGCCTTGACCGGACTGGTGCAGCTGTCCTCGGTCACCGAGGTGATCGCGCGCAAGTTCCCGGCGAAGGTGGCCGAGGGCAACATCGCCGCGGCGACCGCGGCACACCATCAGGTGCTCGCCGAGATGGCGGGCGTGGTCGAGCGGGAGGTGTCGGGTGCGGCTGCAGATTGAGGGCTCACAGGCGGTGGCGCGGGCGGTGGCCGCCTGCCGGCCACACGTGATCTGCGCCTACCCGATCTCACCGCAGACCCACATCGTGGAGAGCCTGTCGCGGATCGTGAAGTCCGGGGACCTGCCGGGGTGTGAGTTCCTCAACGTCGAGTCGGAGTTCGCCGCCATGTCGGTGGCCATCGGCGCGTCGGCCGCCGGCGCCCGGGCCTACACCGCGACGGCCAGCCAGGGCCTGCTCTTCATGGTCGAGGCGGTCTACAACGCCGCCGGCCTGGGGCTGCCGATCGTGATGACGGTCGCCAACCGGGCGATCGGTGCCCCGATCAACATCTGGAACGACCACACCGACTCGATGAGCCAGCGCGACTCCGGGTGGATCCAGCTGTACGCCGAGACCAACCAGGAGGCCGCCGACCTGCACGTCCAGGCCTTCCGGATCGCCGAGGAGCTCTCGCTGCCGGTGATGGTGTGCATGGACGGCTTCATCCTGACCCACGCGGTCGAGGAGGTCGACGTGCCCAGCACCGAGCAGGTCGATGCGTGGCTGCCGCCGTTCGAGCCCCGCCAGGTGCTCGACCCCGACGAACCGGTCTCGATCGGGGCGATGGTCGGGCCCGAGGCCTACACCGAGGTCCGCTACCTGGGACACCTGCGCCAGATGCAGGCCCTGGAGCTGATCCCGCAGGTCGCCGCCGACTTCGAGGCGCACTTCGGGCGCTCCAGCGGTGGCCTGGTGCGGCCGTACCGGCTCGAGGCCGACGGGAAGCCGGTGGAGACCGTCGTGGTGGCCCTCGGCTCCGTGCTGGGCACCATCAAGGACGTGGTCGACGAGCGCCGCGCGAACGGCGAGAGCATCGGGGTGCTCGGCATCACCTCGTTCCGGCCGTTCCCGATGGACCAGGTGCGGGAGGCCCTGGCCGGCGTACGCCGGGTGGTGGTGCTGGAGAAGGCCTTCTCCATCGGCATCGGCGGCATCGTCTCCTCCAACCTCCGCGCGGCCCTGGACGGTCTGCCGCTGGAGATCAGGACCGTGGTCGCCGGCCTCGGCGGACGCCCGATCACCATCGCCTCGCTGCACGCGATGCTCGACCGAGCGGTCGGTGAGGGGGGCGGCCTGGAGCCGCTGGAGTTCCTGGACCTCGACCACGACCTGATCGCCCGTGAGCTGGCCCGGCAGCAGACGGGTCGGCGCTCGGGGCCGGCGGCCGAGAACATCCTCAAGGACCTCGGCGCAGTCCGGGCGACCCCGTTCTGAAAGGCGCAGTGAGGCAGCCATGACCGAGCAGGTGAAGTTCTACCAGGTGGGCTCCTTCGCGGTCGGCAACCGCCTGCTGCCCCTGGAGGTCCGCAGCATCCAGTCCGACCCCGGCCGCAGCAACGCGCTGACCTCGGGGCACCGGGCCTGCCAGGGGTGCGGCGAGGCGCTCGGCGCCCGGTACGCCGTGGACGCGGCGATGCGGGGCGCGGACGGCAAGCTGGTGGCCGTCAACGCCACGGGGTGCCTGGAGGTCTTCTCCACCCCCTACCCGGAGACCTCGTGGCAGATGCCGTGGCTGCACTCGCTGTTCGGCAACGCCCCCGCGGTCGCCGCCGGGGTGGCCGCGGCGCTGCGAGCCAAGGGCCGCGAGGACATCCGCGTGCTGGCCCAGGGCGGTGACGGCGGCACCGTCGACATCGGCTTCGGCTGCCTGTCGGGGATGTTCGAGCGCAACGACGACGTGCTCTACGTCTGCTACGACAACGAGGGCTACATGAACACCGGCGTACAGCGCTCCGGTGCCACCCCGCCGACGGCGCTGACCCAGACCACCCAGGCGGTGGGGGAGTCTCCCGGCAACCCGTTCGGCACCGGCAAGGACGTGCCGCGGATCGCGATGGCACACGAGATCCCCTACGTCGCGACCGCGACCGTGGCGGACCTGCACGACCTCGAGGCCAAGGTGACCCGGGCCATGCAGCTGCGGGGTGCCCGCTACATCCACGTGCTGGTGCCCTGCCCCTTGGGCTGGGGCTCAGCCTCCCAGGACACCCTCAAGGTCGCCCGGGCCGCCACCCAGTCCGGGCTCTTCCCGGTCTTCGAGGCCGAGCGGGGCGAGGTGTCCGCGGTCAGCCAGATCCGCCGGCAGGTGCCGGTGGAGGACTACCTGCGGCTGCAGTCGCGGTTCGCGCACCTGTTCGCGCCCGGGCGCGAGGAGGCCCGCGCGAAGCTGCAGGCCAGGGCCGACCGCAACATCGAGCGGTACGGGCTGATCGGGCCGCACACCGAGGCCCTGCCCGGCCCCGCCGAGGACAACCCAGCCGAGGACAGCCCCCATGAGGAAGGCACGCCGTGAAGGAGAAGCCGTTCGCCATCACCTTGGACGTCGGCACGTCGCTGGCCAACCACACCGGGACCTGGCGTACCGAACGACCGGTGTACGTGCACCTGATGCCGCCGTGCAACGACGCCTGCCCGGCCGGGGAGAACGTGCAGGGCTGGCTCTACCCGGCCGAGGAGGGGCACTACGAGCAGGCCTGGCGGACCCTGACCGACGACAACCCGTTCCCGGCGATCATGGGCCGGGTCTGCTACCACCCGTGCCAGACCGCGTGCAATCGCGCCCAGCTGGACGAGGCGGTCGGGATCAACGCGGTCGAGCGGTTCCTGGGCGACGAGGCGCTGAAGCAGGGCTGGGCGTTCCGGTCACCGGAGGTGGAGACCGGCAAGCGCGTCCTGGTGGTCGGTGCCGGGCCCTCGGGTCTGTCGGCCGCCTACCACCTGCGCCGGTTCGGCCACCAGGTCACGGTCCGGGAGTCCCAGGACCAGCCCGGCGGGATGATGCGCTACGGGATCCCGACCTACCGGCTGCCCCGGGAGATCCTGGACGCCGAGGTGCAGCGGATCGCCGATATCGGGGTCCGCTTCGAGTACGGCCAACGGGTGGACTCGGTCACCGACCTGCTCCGCGAGTACGACGCAGTGTTCCTGGCCGTGGGCGCCCAGCGCGGGCGTCGCGCCTACGTGCCCGCCGGCGAGGCGGCCAAGGTGATGGACGCCGTGGAGCTGCTGCACGACATGGAGACCGACGAGCCACCGCAGTTGGGCCGCCGGGTCGCCGTGTACGGCGGCGGCAACACCGCCCTGGATGCCGCGCGCACCGCCAAGCGGCTGGGCGCGGAGGAGGCGGTCATCGTCTACCGCCGGACCCAGGACCGGATGCCGGCCCACGACTCGGAGCTGCAGGAGGCCCTCGAGGAGGGTGTGCTGGTCAAGTGGCTCTCCACGGTCAAGCACGTCGCGGTCGGCTCGATCCTGATCGAGAAGATGGAGCTGGACGAGAACGGCTTCCCCCAGCCCACCGGTGAGACCGAGGAGCTAGCCGCGGACTCCCTGGTGCTGGCCTTGGGCCAGGAGTCCGACCTCGGTCTGGTCGAGGGCCTCGACGACGTCGAGATCGTCGACGGCGTGGTCAAGGTCGACGCCCGGATGATGACCGGTCGGCCGGGTCTGTTCGCGGGCGGCGACATGGTGCCCGACGACCGCACCGTGACCACCGGCATCGGGCACGGCAAGCAGGCCGCCCGACACATCGACGCCTTCCTCCGCGGCGAGCCGTACGGGCATCCGGCGCGGCCCGAGATGGCCAGCTACGACCGGCTCACGCCCTGGTACTACTCCGAGGCGCCCCACCAGGTCCGCCCCCTGATCGAGACCGCCCGCCGTCAGGGCACCTTCGACGAGGTGGTCCAGGGCCTGGACGAGCAGAGCGCGAAGTTCGAGGCCCGGCGCTGCATGTCGTGCGGCAACTGCTTCGGCTGCGACAACTGCTTCGGGGTCTGCCCGGACAACGCGGTGCGCAAGCTCGGCACCGGCGCCTACATGTACGAGTTCGACTACGACTTCTGCAAGGGCTGCGGGCTCTGCGTCGCCGAGTGCCCGTCCGGCTCGATCCTGATGGTGCCCGAGGAGCTGTAGTCCAGCGTCTCCTCGGCGACCTGGCGGCCGAGCGCGATCATCTCCGCGCCGCGGTGGAAGTCCAGCGTGCGGCAGGCCACCTTCGGCACCGAGATCAGCACGTCGGGCGGGTAGCTGGCCATCCGGTAGCGGGTCACCACGCTCTGCAGGGCATCCATGGAGAGCTCCATCACCTCCAGCATCCGCAGGTCCGCGGGCAGCTCCTCGAACGGGCTGAGGCGGGTGGGCGCCTCGGCCACGCCCTCAGGGCTCTCCGCTGACCCCGCCTGGTCGGCCTCGGCCCGGCGGTTGGCCAACCACGTCGTGACCCGGCGACCCGCGTCGTTGTCCAGCACCCCGGCCGCGCTCCTGCGCAGCCGCTCGCTCCACTCCGCCAGCGGCCGGGACTCAGCGGTCTCGTGCACCGGGGCCCGACCCGGGCCCTCCGGTGCGGGACCGGCCAGCGAGACCGCCACCGCCAGGTCGGCCTGCAGCGCCGACAGCGGCGCCATCGGCACCGGGTTCATCATCCCGCCGTCGGCCAGCAGCCGGCCGTTGAGCATCACCGGGGTGATGAAGCTCGGCAGCGCGATCGAGGCACGGATCGCCGCGTCCGCCGGGCCGTGCTGGAACCACACCTCCTTGCGGGCCAGCAGGTCGGTGGCGACGGCGGTGAACGGGATCCGGAGGTCCTCGATCTGGGCGCCGTCGAGCAGGTCGCTGACCTTCGCCATCACGCGCTCGCCGCGGATCATCCCCGGCGAGCGCAGCGAGGGGTCGAGCAGCCGCAGGACGTCGCGCTGGGTCAGCGACGAGACCCAGTCGGTGTACGCCGGGAGCTGGCCGGCCGCGTGCAGGCCGCCGATCAGCGCCCCCATCGACGTGCCGGAGACCCCGACGATCTCGTAGCCGCGCTCCTGCAGGACCTGGATCACCCCGATGTGGGCGTAGCCGCGGGCCCCGCCGCCGCCCAGGGCCAGGGTGACTCGGGTGGGTCTCGACACGCCCCACATCCTAGGACCAGCCGGCGGCCCGGCAGGCGGCCAGGGCCGGAGGGGTGCCCTGGCTGCGCGGCGTACCCGGGTTAGGCGAGGATGGCGGTATGGGCCTGGAAGCGGTGCGCGAGGTGCAACCGGAGCCGGTCGAGGCGAGCCGACGTACCCCGCTGCTGGCTCGCCCCTACACGCTGGAGCCCGACGCGGTCGCGAGCGCGCTGGGGGTCGACCCGGCCATCGGGCTGACCCGCGTCGAGGCCGAGCTCCGGTTGCGGGTCGACGGTCCCAACGAGCTCGAGGCGGCACCGCCGGTGCCCTGGTGGCGGATCCTGCTCCAGCAGTTCCAGGACCCGTTGATCTACCTGCTGCTCGTCGCGGTGCTGATCTCGCTGGCGGCCTGGCTCCTCGAGGGCGCCGAGGGGCTCCCGGTCGACGTGCTGGTGATCGTGGCGATCGTGCTGCTCAACGCCGTGCTCGGCTACGTCCAGGAGGCCCGGGCCGCCCACGCGGTCGAGGTGCTGATGCGGATGACCGAGGCCACCTGCACCGTGCTGCGGGACGGCGAGCCCTGCGGAGTCCCGGCCCGCGAGGTGGTCCGCGGCGACGTGCTGCTGCTGGGCGAGGGCGACGCGGTGGGGGCCGACGCGCGGCTGATCGAGGCCTCGGCACTGCGGGTCGCCGAGGCCGCGCTGACCGGGGAGAGCGCCGCGGTGCGCAAGCAGGCGACCGCGCTGGTCACCGACGCGCCGTCGACCGACGTGGCTGGGACCGCGGAGGTGGCGCTGGCCGACCGCCTCAACATGGTGCACAAGGGCACCGCGGTCGCCCAGGGGGTGGGCCGGGCGCTGGTCACCGCGACGGGGATGGACACCGAGGTCGGGGCCATCGCCGAGATGCTCGAGACCACCGTCGAGGAGCCGACCCCGCTGCAGCGCGAGATCACCGAGGTCAGCAAGGTGCTGGGGCTGCTGGTGGTCGTCGTCGCCGTGGTGGTGATGGTGACGATGGTGCTGATCGGTGGGGTGCGCGAGTCCGAGCAGCTGCTGCAGGTGCTGCTGCTGGGCGTCTCGCTTGCCGTCGCGGCGGTGCCCGAGGGGCTGCCCGCGGTGCTCTCGGTGGTGCTGGCGATCGGCGTACGCCGGATGGCCGAGCGGAACGCCGTGGTCAAGAAGCTCGACTCGGTGGAGTCGCTGGGCTCCGCCTCGGTGATCTGCACCGACAAGACCGGCACCCTGACCCGCAACGAGATGACCCTGCAGCGGGTGGTGACCCACGCCGGGACCGCCGAGCTGACGGGGGTCGGCTACCGGCCCGAGGGTCACCTCGAGACCGGGCAGGGTGACACCGACCCATCCCAGAGGCACGAGGTGGAGCTGCTCCTCGCCGCGGGTTCGCTGGCCAACAACGCGCACCTGAGCCAGGTCGAGGGCGAGTGGTGCGTCCAGGGCGACCCGACCGAGGCGGCGTTCCTGGTGGCGGCCGCCAAGGTGCCGGGTGCCACCGAGCTCATGGGCCGGTTCCAGCCCCGCGCGCAGATCCCGTTCACCTCCGAGCGCAAGCTGATGTCGGCCCTGGTCCTCGACAGTGGGGCCCTCGACAGCGCGGCCCTCGACACCGCGGCCACCGGCGAGACGGGTGCTGAAGAGGCGTCGACGCACGTCCTGCTGTGCAAGGGGGCACCCGACGTACTGCTGGCCCGGTGCGTGCGCCAGCAGACGGGCGACCGGACGGTGCCGCTGAGCGAGGCGGCCCGCGAGGCGGTGCTCGAGGAGATCGAGCAGCTGTCAGGGGAGGCGTTCCGGACGCTGGGGGTGGGCTACCGGCTGGTGCCGGAGTTCGAGTTGGACGGGTCCGCGGACGAGGTGGACGAGCGGCTGGAGCAGGGCCTGGTCTACGTGGGCACCGTCGGGATCATCGACCCACCGAGGGTCGAGGCCGCTCGGGCCATCGCCGAGGCCCGCCGCGCCGGGATCCGGGTGGTGATGATCACCGGGGACCACCCCAGCACGGCGGCTCGGATCGCGGCCGACCTGGGCCTGGTCGGGCCCGGTGAGCGTGCGGTCAGCGGCACCGAGCTGGACCGGCTCGACGAGCCGGGGCTGCGCCAGGTGGCCCGGGACCACTCCGTCTTCGCCCGGACCTCGCCGCAGCACAAGCTGCGGCTGGTCGACGCCCTGCAGGCCGACGGGCACGTGGTCGCGATGACCGGCGACGGGGTCAACGACGCCCCCGCCCTGAAGTCGGCCGACATCGGGGTGGCGATGGGCATCACCGGCACCGAGGTGACCAAGGAGGCGGCCCGGATGGTCCTGGCCGACGACAACTTCGCCACCATCGTGGCGGCGGTGCGCCAGGGCCGGGTCATCTTCGACAACATCAAGAAGTTCCTGCGCTACCTGCTCTCCTCCAACCTGGGCGAGGTGCTGACCGTCTTCCTGGGCGTGATGCTGGCCGGGGTGATCGGGCTCGGCGACGCCACCGCCGGCACCGTGGTGGTGCCGCTGCTGGCCACCCAGATCCTGTGGATCAACCTGGTCACCGACTCCACCCCGGCGCTGGCGATGGGTGTGGACCCGGAGATCGACGACGTGATGGCCAGGCGTCCGCGGCCACTGGCGGACCGGATCATCGATCGCGCCATGTGGGGCCAGATCCTCTCGGTCGGCCTGGTGATGGCGCTGGCCACGCTGGCGGCCCTGGACCTCTCACTGCCCGGCGGGCTGATCCCGGGGGAGGAGAGCCTGGAGGTGGCGCGCACCGCGGCCTTCACCACCCTGGTGCTGGCCCAGCTGTTCAACGCGATCAACGCCCGCTCCGCCGAGGCCAGCGCGTTCCGCGGGCTGTTCCGCAACGGCTGGCTGTGGGCGGCGCTGGCGTTGGGGGCGCTGCTCCAGGTCGCGGTGGTGCACGTCTCGTGGCTCCAGGTCGCCTTCGACACCGCCGCGCTGCGTCCCAGCCAGTGGGCAACCTGCGTGCTGCTGGCCTCGGTGGTGTTGTGGTTCTCCGAGGCGCGCAAACTGGCGCGTGCGGCTCTGCGGCGGCGACGGGCCGTTGCATCCGGGGAAGTCGAGGTTCTGCATGCCCGATGAGCGGCCCGTGTGGGCGAGCAGCTATGCACCCGGGGTGCCCTGGCACCTGGAGTACGGCGAGACCACCGTGCTGGACCTGTGGCAGCGCACGGTGCAGCGCTACCCCGACCGGCCGGCGTACGACTTCCTGGGCAAGGTGACCAGCTACGCCCACGCCGACGACGAGGTACGCCGGGTGGCCGAGGGGCTGCGCCGGCTCGGCGTGGGCCCGGGCGACAACGTGGCCCTGGTGATGCCGAACTGCCCCCAGCACGTGACCGCGTTCTTCGCGGTGCTCACCCTCGGAGCCACGGTGGTGGAGCACAACCCGCTCTACACCGACGCCGAGCTGCGGGGCCCGTTCGTCGACCACGGCGCCAAGGTGGCCCTGGTGTGGGACAAGGTGGTGCCGGTGGTCCAGGAGCTGCGCGGCTCCTGCCCGCTGGAGCACGTAGTGGCGGTCAAGCTGACCGACGAGCTGCCCTGGAAGACCCGGCTGGCGTTGCGGCTGCCGATCCCGAAGGCGCGCCACGCGCGCGACCAGCTGACCGGTCCGGCGCCGGGGGCCATCGCCTGGGCCGAGCTGGCCTCGGCCCTGCCCCTGGACGAGTCGCACCCCACGCCCGGGCCGGAGGACGTGGCGCTGCTGCTCTACACCTCCGGCACCACCGGCTCGCCCAAGGGAGTCCCGCTGCGGCACCGCAACCTGGTGGCCAACGTGCTGCAGGGCCGGGCCTGGGTCTCGGGGCTGCAGGAGGGGCAGGAGACCTTCCTGGTCGCGCTGCCGCTGTTCCACGCCTATGGGGTCACGGTCAGCGTGCTGCTCGGGGTGAGCCTGGCGGCCAAGCTGGTGCTGCTGCCCAAGCCGGAGATCGGGCTGATCATGGAGGCGCTGGCCCGGGAGATGCCGACCTTCGTGCCCGCGGTGCCGCCGCTCTACCACCGGATCGTGGAGGAGGCCGAGCGGCGCGGGATCTCGATCCAGGGCATCAAGTACGCGCTGTCGGGTGCGATGCCGTTGCCCAGCGCACTGGTGGAGCGCTGGGAGGCGGCAACGGGCGGCCTGCTGGTGGAGGGCTACGGGCTCACGGAGACCTCCCCGGTGGTGGTCGGCAACCCGATGACCAGCACCCGGCGGGCCGGATCGATCGGGGTGCCGTTCCCGGACGTGCAGATCCGGATCGTCGACCCCGAGGACCCCGACACCGACATGCCGCTGGGGGAGCGCGGCGAGCTGCTCGTCAAGGCGCCCCAGGTCTTCTCCGGCTACCGGAACCTGCCGGAGGAGACGGCCGCGGTCTTCCACGACGGCTGGTTCCGCACCGGCGACGTGGTGACCATGGCGCCGGACGGGTTCTTGACCATCGTGGACCGGATCAAGGAGATCATCATCACCGGCGGGTTCAACGTGTACCCCTCGGAGGTGGAGGCGGTGATCCGCACCCATGCCGGCGTGCTGGACGTGGCCGTGGTCGGGCTGCCGCACGAGGAGGGCGGCGAGGAGGTGGTCGCCGCCGTGGTGCTGATCGAGGGGGTGCCGGTGCAGCCCGAGGACGTGCGGGCGCACTCGCGGCAGGGGCTGACGCCGTACAAGGTGCCGCGACGCGTCTACTTCGTCGACGAGCTGCCGACCAACCCGATGGGCAAGGTCCTGCGGCGGGAGGTCGCGATCAGGCTGCGCGAGGACTGAGCCCCGGCAGGCCCTGGCCCTGCTCGGCTGACGGCGCCGGCGCGGCAGCAGGGGCTTATGCGGCCTTTCGAAGCCACCCGGTGACTTCAGAAGGCCGCACAGAGGGTCCAGCGCCTTGGGTGATGGGGTCAGCGAAGCGCGCGGAGCTCCACCTCGATGCGCCGACCGTCGTCGCGCGGCTTCCCGCCGCACGCCCAGGTCGAGCCGCCGCCGCAGTTTCGGTAGCGCAGCGAGGCGTTGCCGAGCACCAGCAGCACCCGCTTGACCTTGCCGCGCTGCAGGCTCACCTTGGCTGAGCCCTGGCCGTGCCGGTTCAGGTGTACGTCGACCTGGTTGGTGCGCCCCGAGCGCTTGAGCACCAGCAGCGTTGCCACGGGGGCGCTGGGTCGACCGCCCTGGGCGTGCACTGTGACCCGCAGCCTGGCCCGCGCCGGCAGCGAGCGGTGGGCCTTGATCCGCACCGTCTGCGACGACAGGTGCGCCACCCGGGGCCGGAGCGTCTGCACGGGTTGCCCGGCGCTCAGCTGGACCTTCGCCGAGACCGGGCTGGCGCGGTAGGCGCGACCCTCCTCGTAGGCGCCCCGGGGTGCGAGGTTGCCGATCAGGAAGCGCGTGTAGAACCTCGACCAGCTGACGCCACGGCCGGCAAGGTAGCGGTTGAGGCCCTGCAGGGACCAGTCGTCGCGACGGCCAACGGTGGCGTCCAGGTTGTCCCACACCGCCCGGACCGCGTCGACCCCGAAGGACTGGGAGAGCCGCTGGACGAAGAGCCAGTTGCCGTACATCGCCAGGTCCGAGGAGTAGGAGTCCAGGGACAGCCCCGGTCGACCCAGCTGGCCGGCCTTGAGGAACTGCCGGTTGTCGTTGATGTCGTCGGCGACCTGCTCCTCCATCCAGGTCGCGGTGGCCTCCATGAACCACTGGTCCTCGGCCGCGTCGATGTTGAACTGGACGGCGTGGAAGAACTCGTGGGCCGCGGTGACGGTCAGGCTGGACAGCGGGTCCATGCTGAACCCGGTCATGTCGTTGTCCAGCACGCAGTAGGACTGGGCGCGCATCGGCTCGTTGGGCACGGCCGCCTCGGGGGCGCAGTACCCGTAGAGGCCCTTGGCGGAGATGTTGGCCAGGTACACGTCGAACCGGGCGTCCCCGCCGGTCACGCCGTCGGGTGCCGGGGCCCGGTAGCCGAGCTGGTCCACCTCGCGGGTCCAGGCGGACTCCATGGTGGCCAGCGTCTGGTTCGCCCACGCCGGCGTCGCCGCGTCGGCGGTGGTGCTGACATAGGTCACGCAGACCCGCGCCCCGCACGCGCGACTCGTGGTAGCGCCCGGGTCGTAGGAGGCCAACGAGTCCGCGCCGGGCGTGGTGGGACGGGCCAGCAGCGAGTTCGCGGTCCGACGTTGCGCGGGCGTCATGTCGGGGCGGGCGAGCCACACCTCGCGCAGGGCCAGGGTGACGTCCCGGTCCGGGGCGGCGCCGACGCCGGCCCCGTCCAGCGCGGCCTCGGCCTGGGTCAGCACCTGCTCGGCGCTCTGCTCGGCAGCCTGCTCGGCGCTCTGCTCCGGGGCGCTCTGCTCGACACTTTGCTCCGGCGCGGACTCCGCGGCCGGCGTCTCCGGGGTGGTCGCCTCCGCGACCGGCGGCTCGTCAGCCTGGGCCGGAACCGGGCACGACAGTGCCAGCAACAGCCCGGCCAGCAGGCTCGGAGCAGCAGCTCGTCGCACAGGTACCCCTTCTCGGTGGCCCGGGCCACAGACTCCATGCGCTGGTCCGCGATCACCGGACACAGCAATGCCTACCCACAGGCTACGTGCTCGGACCTAGAGATCGGCCATGTCTAGAGTTTGGCGCTGTCTAGAGATCGGCGCTGCCTAGAGATCCGCGATGTGCTCGATGATGGCGGTGGTCGAGATGGCCGGGGTGCGGGGCAGGTAGACGACCTCGCAGATGTCGTTGAACTCGTCGAACTTGCCCGCCCAGTCGTCGCCCATCACCAGCACGTCGGCGCCGAACTCGAGGATGTAGTCGCGCTTCTGCTCCAGGCTCTCCTCGACGAACACCTGGTCCACCACCTTCAGGGCGGACACGATCGCCAGCCGCTCGCCCTGGCTGAACACCGGGACCCGGCCCTTCTTGCGCTCGTTCAGGGCGTCTGCCGAGACCCCGACCACCAGTCGCTCGCCGAGGGCGGCGGCCCGCTCCAGCACCCGCAGGTGACCGACGTGGAAGACGTCGAAGGTGCCGAAGGTGATGACTGTGCGGGACATGGGCGGCATTGTTCCACGCAGCGTTTCGGCCGACAGGAGAGGATGGGGGCGCCATGACTGAGACCGCCACTGCTCCTGCCCCGAACTCTGACACTGCCAAGCCCCTGACCATGGTCACCCCCACGCCCGAGGCCGACCTGGCCCGCCGCCGGGGCCTGCGCCGGATGCGCACCGTGGCCGTGGCGCTGCTGGCCTTCGCGGCCGTGGTGTACGTCGCCACCCTGGGCCAGGACGGCTTCTGGGGCTTCGTGAACGCCGGCGCCGAGGCTTCCATGGTCGGCGCGATCGCGGACTGGTTCGCCGTCACCGCCCTGTTCAAGCACCCGCTCGGCATCCCGGTGCCGCACACCGCCCTGGTGCCCAAGCGCAAGGACGAGCTGGGGCGGGGCCTGGAGGAGTTCGTCGGGGAGAACTTCCTGCAGGAGGAGGTGATCCGGGACCGGGTGGCGCACGCGGACATCTCGGCCCGGGTCGGCGTCTGGCTCGCGGTGCCCGAGAACGCGCGCCGTGTCGTCGACGAGGTCGCCGAGGTGGCCGCGATCGGTCTGGCGAAGGTGCGCGACGACCACATCTCCGACTTCGTGACCGAGGCGCTGGTGCCGCGGTTCCGCGACGAGCCGATCGCGCCGCTGGCCGGCACCCTGCTGAGCGAGGTGGTGCGCGACGACCTGCACCACGGGCTGGTCGACCTGGGCATCGAGGAGCTGCACCGGTGGCTGGTGCGACACCCCGACACCTTCACCGAGGTGCTGGCCGCGCGGGCGCCGTGGTGGGCGCCCTCGCGACTCAACGAGGTGGTCACCCACCGGGTGTACCTGGAAGCGGTGCGCTGGCTGGAGGACATCCGCGACGACCCGGCTCACCACGCGCGGGGCGCGCTGGACTCGATGCTGGCCCAGCTGGCCCAGGACCTGCTCTTCAACCCCGCCACCCAGGACCGGGCCGAGCAGTTCAAGGACCGGCTGCTGGAGCACCCGCAGGTGAGTCTGACGGCGGTCTCGCTGTGGAAGGCCCTGCGCCGGGCGCTGGTCGGCTCGCTCAACGACCCGCAGGGCGCGGTGCGCGAGCGGCTGCTCGTCGAGCTGTCCGCGTTCGCCGAGCGGCTGGGGAGCGACGCCGAACTGCGGGAGCGCCTGGACCGGGGCGCCGCGGACCTGGCCGTCTTCGCCGTCGAGCGGTACGGCGCGGAGCTCACCGCCGTCATCACCCACACCATCGAACGCTGGGACGGCAAGGAGGCGGCGCGCCGCATCGAGCTGCACGTGGGTCGCGACCTGCAGTTCATCCGGATCAACGGCACGATCGTCGGCGGCCTGGTCGGGGTGCTGATCCACGCCGTCAGCGTGGCGATCGGGTGATGACCATGAGCGCAGCGAATTGGAGGAAGCCATGAGCTCCGCGACGAGCCAGCCCAGGGACGTCTCGATCCAGGCCGAGCCGATCCGGTTGGGGCAGTTCCTCAAGCTGGCCGACCTGATCGACCACGGCTCGGAGGCCAGACCACTCCTGGCTTCCGGTCAGGTCACGGTCAACGGTCAGGCCGAGACCCGCCGCGGCCGCCAACTCACGGTCGGCGACGTCATCGCGGTGGGTGAGGGACCCGGCGTCAGGGTGGTGCTGGGCGCATCGGACCCGTTCGACGGGTTCAGCTGACCTCGAGCAGGTCCACCACGAAGATGAGCGTCTCGCCCGGTGCGATGACGCCGCCGGCGCCGCGGTCGCCGTACCCCAGGTGCGGGGGGATGACCAGGCGGCGTCGTCCGCCGACCTTCATGCCCTGCACGCCCTGGTCCCACCCGCTGATCACCTGGCCGATCCCGAGCCGGAACCGCAGCGGGGCGCCGCGGTTGTAGGAGGCGTCGAACTCCTCGCCGGAGGAGTGCGCCACGCCCACGTAGTGCACGGCGACGGTGTTGCCGGCCCCGGCCTCGTCGCCGACGCCCTCGACCAGGTCGGTGACCTCGAGGTCGCTCGGAGCATCGCCCAGGTGCGGGTCGACTTCAGGCTTGTCCACGTCGTTTCGCCTCTCAGGTGCGGTGCACGTAGTTGTCGAGCTGGTCGCGTTCGAACTCCAGCTCGCCGATGCGGTTCTTGACCACGTCGCCGATGCTGATGATGCCTACCAGCTGGCTCTCGGACAGTACCGGTACGTGCCGGATCCGGCGCTCGGTCATCAGCTGCATCAGGTCGTCGACGGCGTGGCTGCCCTCGCAGGTGTGCACGTCGGCGGTCATGATCGTCGCGACCGGTCGTTCCAGCACCTCGGGGTCCTCGTGCAGCTTGCGCACCACGTCGCGCTCGCTGACGATGCCGTCCAGCGAGCTGCCGTCGGCGGAGACCACCAACGCGCCCACGTTGTGCTCGGTGAGCAGCGCGACCAGCTCGCGCACGGTGGCGTCCGGTCCGACGGTGATCACCTCGTGGATCGCCTTGCTCTTGAGTACGTCGCTGATCCGCATCTCCACCTCCGAAGGACGAGCTCGTGTGCTCACGCTAGTGCGCCCGGTGGCCGAAGAACAGGGACGCTCGCACCGCAGACACCCCTTGGTCATGTCCGGAGGCGCCCGGCGGCTACTCCTTGGGGTGCCGGCGCAGCGCGTGCACCGACCCCGGGCCGCGGGGCCGGGCGTCGGGGTCGGAGTCGTCGTCGGGGGAGGAGCCCAGGAAGGCGAGGGCGGCCTCGTGCAGGTGCCCGTTGGAGGCCAGGGCGTTGCCGCCCCACGGCCCCTCGGCCCCGGCGAGCGAGGTGAACCGACCCCCGGCCTCGCGCACGATGACGTCGAGCGCGGCCATGTCGTAGAGCTCGAGCTCCGGTTCGGCGGCCAGGTCGACGGCGCCCTCGGCCAGCAGCATGTAGGACCAGAAGTCGCCGTAGGCGCGGGTGCGCCAACACCGCCGGGACAGCGAGACGAAGTCCTCGAGCCGGTCCCGCTCCTCCCAGCCCGAGAGCGAGCTGTAGGAGAGCGAGGCGTCCTCGAGGCGGCGTACGTCGGAGACCTGGCAGCGGGTGGCCTTCAGCAGGGAGCGGCCGGTCCACGCGCCGTGCCCCTTGCTGGCCCACCAGCGGCGCTGCAGCTGCGGCGCCGAGACCACCCCGAGCACGACCTCCTCGTCGACCACCAGGGCGATCAGGGTGGCCCACACCGGGACCCCGCGCACGTAGTTCTTGGTGCCGTCGATCGGGTCGATGATCCACTGACGCTGGCTGTGCCCGGTGGACCCGTGCTCCTCGCCCAGCACCGCGTCCCGGGAGCGGACCCGGGCCAGGGTGCGCCGCATGCCCTCCTCGACGTCACGGTCGGCATCGGTCACCGGGCTCAGGTCCGGCTTGCTCATCACGTGCAGGTCCAGGGCCTTGTACCGGGCCTCGGTCAGGGAGTCCGCGTCGTCGGCCAGCAGATGCGCCAGCCTCAGGTCGTCGGTGTAGTCGACAGAGCCGGGTCCGCTGATGGGCATGGGCACAGGCTATTGGCACCGGCCACCGGCGCGGGCCATTGGTGCCTGGAGGCGCCGGGAGCCGGCTCCTCCGGGTTTGCCCACCCCTGGCCTACGGTGTGGGGATGGAGTTCAACGGCCTGCCGCTGCACCCCCTGCTCGTCCACGCCGCGGTGATGCTCGCCCCGATGGCAGCGCTGACCGGATGGGCGTACGCCGCCCGCCCGTCGTGGCGCTGGGCGCTGCGCTGGCCGCTGCTGGCTCTCGCCGGCTCCGCGGCCCTGGCCATCACCGCCACCTACCTGAGCGGTCGGGACCTGCTGGACGCCCGCTTCGGCGGGCAGCCGGTGCTGCCGGACTACCTGACCACCCACCAGGACCGAGCCGGCCTGCTGCTGATCGCCACCTGGGCCTTCCTCGGGTGCGCGGCGCTGGGAGCCTGGGCGTTGGGCGGGACCACCGCCCTGGCCTCGGGCCGGGGCACCCGTCCCGACCACGCGACCTGGCGGCTGCCGGCGCTCGTGCTGCTGGCCCTGGGGGGAGCAGCGGTGCTGGTGCTGACCTTCCTGACCGGGGACGCGGGGGCCAGGGCGGTCTGGGGCTGAGTCACCGCTGAGTCGTCGCTGGGGCTCGGGTCGAGGTCAGTCCTCGCCAGAGCGCTCGCGGGCGCTGAGCAGCCGGCGGAACGAGTCGACGCGCTCCGGGTCGGCCTCGCCCTGGGTCACCGCCACGTCCAGGCCGCACTCGGGCTCGTCGGTGCCGTGGGTGCAGCCCCGGGGGCAGTCCTCGGTCATCTCGTCCAGGTCGGGGAAGGCCTCGATCAGCCGCTCCGGCTCCACGTGGGCCAGGCCGAACGAGCGGATGCCCGGGGTGTCGATGATCCACCCGGCGCTCTCGGGCAGCTCCAGCAGGTAGGCCGAGGTGGAGGTGTGCCGACCCCGGCCCGTCACCGCGTTGACGTGGCCGACCTCGCGGCGCGCGTCGGGCACCAGGGCGTTGACCAGCGTGGACTTGCCGACCCCGCTGTGGCCCACCAGGACGCTGGTGTGCCCCTGCAGCCGCGCGTGCAGCTCGGACAGGTCCCCGCCCCGCTCGGTCACCACCCACGGCACCCCGAGTGAGCGATAGGTCCTCAGCAGCGTCTCCGGGTCGCGGAGGTCGGCCTTGGTCAGGCAGAGCAGCGGCGACATCTTTGCGGCGTACGCCGCGACCAGCGCCCGGTCGATCAGCCGCGGCCTCGGCTCCGGGTTGGCCAGCGCGGCCACCACGACGAGCTGGTCGGCGTTGGCCACGATCACCCGCTCGACCGGGTCGTCGTCGTCGGCGGTGCGGCGCAGCGTGGTGCTGCGCTCGGCGACCTCGACGATCCGCGCCAGGGTGCCGTCCTGGCCGGAGACGTCCCCGACCACCCGGACCCGATCCCCGACCACCACGCCCTTGCGACCCAGGGGCCGCGACTTCATCGCCAGCACCCGGCGCCCCTCGAGCAGCAGCGTGAACCGACCCCGGTCCACAGTGACTACCACCGCGGGGACGGCGTCGTCGTAGGTCGGCCGCTCCTTGGTCCGCGGCCTGGTACGCCGGCGCGGCCGTTCGTAGTGCTCGTGGTCGGTCTCGTCGTAGCGGCGGCTCATCGGGCCTCCGCAGGCGGGCGTCGTACGCCGTGAGTCACCACAGCCCGGACCAGAACGCCGCGAAGTCCGGGAAGGTCTTGCTGGTGGTGGCGATGTCGGCCACCAGCACGCCGTCCACCGCGGCCCCCAGGATCACCCCGGCGTGCGCCATCCGGTGGTCGGCGTAGGTGTCGAACACCCCGCCGTGCAGCGGCGCGGGGGTGATCGAGAGGCCGTCGACACGCTCGTCCACGTCGGCGCCGAGCCGGCCGAGCTCGGTGGCCAGCGCCGAGAGCCGGTCGGTCTCGTGACCCCGGATGTGTGCGATGCCGCGCAGGTGCGAGGGCGAGTCGGCCAACGCGCACAGGGCCGCCACCGCCGGGGCGAGCTCACCGACGTCGTGCAGGTCCAGGTCGACCCCGCGGATCTGGTCGCCGCCGCGCACCTCGAGCCCCTCGGGCACCAACTGCACGGAGCAGCCCATCTGGGTCAGGATCCAGCGCAGCGCGTCGCCGGCCTGGGTGGTGTGCTCGGGCCAGTCACGCACCACCACCCGGCCACCGGAGATCGCGGCCAGGGCCAGGAACGGCGCGGCGTTGGACAGGTCGGGCTCGACCCGGTGGTCCACGGCGAGCACGGGCCCCGGGGCCACGCTCCACCGGTTCGGATCGGCGTCGTCCACCTCGACCCCGTGGGTCCGCAGCATCGCCACGGTCATGTCCAGATGGGGCTGAGAGGGGACCGGTTTGCCCTCGTGGCGCACGTCGACCCCCCGCTCGTAGCGGGCCCCGGCGAGCAGCAGGGCGGAGATGAACTGGGAGGACTGGGAGGCGTCGAGCAGCACCTGACCGCCGGGCACCCGGCCCGTCCCGTGCACCCGGAAGGGCAGCGCACCGCGGCCGTCGTCCTCGACGTGGGCGCCGAGGGTGCGCAGGGCGCTGAGCACCTCGCCGACCGGGCGGGCGCGCATGTGCGGGTCCCCGTCGAACGTGCTGGTGCCGGTCGCCAGGGCGGCGATGGGGGGGACGAAGCGCATCACCGTGCCGGCCAGGCCGCAGTCGATGGCGCCGGCCCCGTGCAGGGGACCGGGCGCAACGGGCCAGTCGGAACCGCGTACGTCGATCTCGGCGCCCAGCGCACCCAGCGCCTGCGCCATCAACAGGGTGTCGCGAGAGCGCAGCGCCCCGCTGATCATGCTCGGGCCCTCGGCGACGGCCGCCAGGATCAGCGCCCGGTTGGTGATCGACTTGCTGCCGGGCAGAGACACGGTCAGGTCCACTGGCTCCCGAGCCCGCGGTGCGGGCCACGGAGGCGCGTGATCGACCTGGGTCACCGGCTCACCCTAGTTGCCCGAGGTCAGGCGCAACTGGAACCGGTTGTTGGCGAGATTCGGGTCATCGACGTCGTCGCTGGTGACCACGAACGTGATGGTGTTGCCGTTGAGGGCGAGAGCCAGGAAGTCGATCTGCCACGGTGCGCCGTTGGAGGTGATCGTGCACTCGGCGTCGCCCAGGCCACCGTCGCAGCCGGCGTCGTCGATGAGGAAGACCATCAGCGGCTGAGACCCCTCGATCTCGAGGTCGGCCTGGGCGCCCTCGGGGAGCCCGGTGACTCGCACCGTGACGCCCCAGGCGAGCGGCGCACGCACCGAGAAGCTCGCGCTCACGCCGACGTCAGCCACGGGGGTCGTGGGGTCGGGGGTGGTGGGCGAGGGGGGGGTCGGCGGGGGGGTGGTGGGGGGGGGGGGGGGGGGGCGGGGGGGGGGGGGGGGGGGGGGCGCGG